>JAABUQ010000116.1_pt1 | contig 159945 bp, 141 predicted proteins | sample 5560001 | NCBI WGS metagenome assembly JAABUQ01 (sample SAMN10711888, study PRJNA513371) | rock metagenome | isolation source: Antarctica rocks | place: Antarctica: Victoria Land, Finger Mt nord | collected 2015-12-18
TGATCTTGTTGGTCATCGAGTGCTCCTGGTCGGATTTGAACACTCGCTCGGTTCGCTCGATGGCCACCCGCTCTTGCTAGGTGACGATTCGGCTTAAGCTTTTACACATGTCCGGGGACGTAGGCGAACTTGCTCTCATGATGGCGATTATCGGAATTTTCAGGACTTAGACCCTTTCCATTTTATATAAAGATAATACCCAAACAGCCAGGACGCTATTACCTGCATAGCCCCCTGTTGCGGTGTCACACGGCCTTGCGTCAATATCGAGTGTATGCACCCGGTCACCACAATAAAAGCGAAAAAGACAAGGAAGGCGAACCACGGCGTGGGGGGTTGCACTTTTCGCCGAGCCAAACGTTGGTACATCGCACGGGCGTTCAGCATGCATTCTGATTGTAGCTGACCTGATCGCGTAGAGCAAGGCTAGAAGCGGCCTCGGATAATATAATGTTATCCGAGGTCAGGATGAGCGTAACGTGCGGTACCATCCAGCCATGGATCGGCCGATTGAGCAGGGAATCAATGATTCAGACTGGCCAGTGGAGCTACCGGTACGTCGGATCTGTGCGAAACGAAGCTGCCGATTGGATGCGCGCTGCAGCGGTGAACGGCTCTGACGCGCGCATCATGCGCTTGCCACGCGACGCTGGCGAGAGAGGCGACTACGGCCCGGCGAGAGCGTAGCCGGCGCGTCCGCGGGCCGCGTCGAAAACAGTTCGCTCCTCAACGACGACCCGCTCGAGCGTGAACGCGCGACATCGAGCGTCAGCGACGCCTGCGTTACGGCCTGCGTCGCGACGCTGACCGCAGTATCAGTAACCGTCGCGAACGTCGAGCATCGAGCGCACCTCGCGCTCGACATCGGCCGCGTTCCAAACCGAGCGCGTCTCCGCCAGCCGATCGAGCACGAGCTCCGGCTGCGCCCGCAAAAGCTCAACCCGCTCTGTGATTTCCAACCTCACGCCGCTCGAGTTCGCGCGCTGAATCGAGCATGGCTTCACGTAGCAAGCCGCTGGATACATGATCAATGCACCAAACCGGTGCAGCGCTACACTCGAGCGGTCGCGGACCCAAGGGGGAGAAGCACTAGAATCCCCAGTGCTCTTGGCGATTATGAGCAATGCCGGATTCAACGGCGTCGTCGAAAGCCGACAGATAGAAAGGCTCGAAGGCAAGCGCACTCCTCCGGGCTCGTGAGAGCGCAAGTACGAGCGCATCGACCTGATCGTCATGCTTGCCGCCCGGCACTGCCAATATCTCTCGCTCGAAGTCTAAGAGCCACGGAACATTGATAAGGCGCTCATTCGGCAGCAGCACTTTCCCCGATTCAAATAGGCCGGTCTGCGCCCATCCGTGAGATCTTGGAGCCCTTCGGCACCTCGGCAACAATCGGTAAGCGCGTCTCGCGCTTTAACTCTGAATCAAGCCGGTCGCGTTCGCCGCGTCTTCGATGTAGATCGTCGTCGGATGGTACCTCTCGAAAGAGGCGAGTACCATTCGCCGCAGTTCGGGGAAGTCGACTTTCCGGCGGATCATGTCGAGAACGAAATGGTGGGTCTTGTTCGAACCGACGACTGCGATCGCACTGTAGTCGTTTGCGATGCCGGTTTTCGAAGCGGCGTCGAGAGCCATAATGACTTTGAGATCTTCGGGCACGCGATCGTAATGGTGGACGAGCCACTCGGCGCGGAATAGGTTACCCGCCGCCGGCAACGGGTTCTGTTGAAATTGCGCCTCGAACGCACGAGCACCCATAACGGTGCGACGCTGAAGCAGGTCTGCCTTTGTCACGCGGCTCGGCCAAAGCGCTTCCCCGGCGCTGCGGCCGAGCGGATCGTTCGCTTCCGCCAGTGCGGGCAGGCGGTTGACGGTCCATTCGCTGGCGTCCGGTCCACAGAGGATACGGCCGAATAGGTCGTCTTCGTGGAAGCGCGTACCGACCGCTATGATTGCAGCGGACGGTTCTAATCTTGGCACAGCTACCTCGCTGTACCAAGTATACGCAGCTTCGCGCTCAACTTCAGTCCCCGCGTCGTGCGCAACGTCGGCCATCGTGGCACCTGCGGCGCCGAGCAACCGGCGAATATTGTCGAATGCCTCCGCCTGGGCCCGCACGTCGCCGTCGCCCGTGACGGTGCCACTGGCGAGACTGGCCGTTTGACCAGACACGTAGATCGTCCGACCGGCTTGCAGTTCGATCTCCGTAGCGCGCAGGGAAAATTAATCGCCTCCCTGATGGCGGCGTTGGCAGTTTGAGCGGGATCTGCTGCGCGAGCGCGTCCGCTCCGGTATTGCGGCCGCACGCGAACGCGGCGTCGTGTTCGGCCGCCACCCGGACAGCGGATCAAGGCGGACCGTTTCGCGCCTAAAGTGCTAAAGCTCGTCGGCGAAGGACAATCTTACCGTGAAATCAGCCACCGGCTCGGGCTGAGCAAGAATACCGTCCTCGATATCGTCAAGCGCGACCGCATTAAAATGACTGCCCTATCGCCGGTCATGGGTTATGAAATCTTGCCCATTTGTGCCCCAGCACCCACTGACCGGCCTCGCCGCGGCCCTTAACGTGCTTAAAATTTCGTTTCGTGTCTTCACCTCTAGAAGCGCCGGCCCGTTCGTCGCGCTATCTGCACGGGGCTGAAGTAGGGAGCAATACGGCAGGCCGCTTGCGGCCGGCGTGAGCCGCCGCCGACAGACGAAGTGTACGACATAACTGTACGAGTCGCCGTTTAGACCGGCGACGCAGGCGATTAGTATCATTCCATTCCCCTCGGACTAATACGGAGGAACGGTCGTGACGCAGCTCATCGCGCTCTTACTAGCGGGAGTCTTGTTTGCTCCCAGCGTGCAAAACCCAAGTCAGGCGGTCGAATCGCCGAACTGTTCCCGAGACGCTTCATGCCGCGTATCGCATGAAACGCTTCAGGGGACGTGGCGTGTCAATGTAACGCTCGTGAACTGCAAGACGGGCGCATTCCTCAGAGGTCCTTTCTTGTCATTGCTGACATTTGCGGACGGCGGAACGATGACGGAGACAACCTCAAATCCCTCGTTCTACCCTGCGGTACGCAGCCCGGGTCACGGTGTGTGGAGGCGGCAGGATCGCGCCAAGTATGGCGCGTCCACGATCGCGCTGATTACGCAAAGCGGCGTCCTGACGGAGATTCAGGTCATCAATCAAACGATAGAGCTGCAGCCGGGTGCGGACGAATTCAGGACGCTCACGGCCTCGGTACACTTTTACAAGCCCGACGGCACGCCGCTTCCGGTCAGCGGTTGCGCGAGCGCGGTTGGTAAACGCTTCGAATTAATGTGAGTACTTCCGCGGTGTGTGTCGTCGGCCGCTGTAGGCGTGACGGCCAACGATGCACTCCCGCACGGATTCGGCTTGCTTTCGAATCCTTAGAAAGCGGCGGCTAAGACAATGATTTCCTCCGGCGTCGTTTCTTGGCCCGATTCCAAAAGTTGCTGAAACTTCGCAGGTAAGAGCATCGCATGGATCATTTCGAGGAGTACCGTGTGGTTTTCCTTATCGAAGCGAAGTCGCACGCGACCGGTACGAGCGAGTGTCGATTCGCTCCATCCGATAACGCGTGCCGCAAATGCCGGGCGATCTTTCCGCATGGCAATCGACGCCAATCGCTCCAAGAGCAAGGCTACGTCCGCGACGAAGCCGCGCTCGTGAAGGCGCTGCACTTCATTCGCCGTGGCCTCCGCAGCTTCGTCGAGTTCGCCTGCCGCGATGAGTCCATCTACGAGCGAGTAATAGGCGCGTAAGTGCAATGTCGTCCGCACATCGCCGAGCAAATCTATTGCCGCGCGCGCCGCTTCTATCGAACGCGTCGTCGCACCGCTTATACGCAAGGTTTCGCTCTCCAACGCGGCCACATACGCTTTGTCGGAGTCATCGAACGTCGCCGAGAAATGCTCGAGCAGCTGCGAAATGTCACGCAGCGCCGTCTCCGCGTTTTCGCGGCGGTCCAGCTCGACGCAAGCAAAGCCCGTGAAACACCGGGAGCGCAGGAAGCCCGTTCGCCCAGAAGCGGTGAACAATCGCGAAGCCTGCTCGAAGTGCGGGACGGCCCCTGCTGCGTCACCTCTCGCTAAAAGCAGGCTGCCGGTAATGATGAGCGCTCGTCCGCGCAGGATCGTCTGGCCGTGACGCGTGGCGATCGCACTGGCTATTTCGGCGGGTGCGACGGCTGCTCCGGGAAATCCGGACTGGCTCGCGCACATCGCGATGCCGATGTGCAAAATCGTCGAACGCGCATCGGTATCATCCGGTCGCAATTCGTCGCACACCCGCTTCAGCCAAAGATATCCTTCGGGCGTCCTCGCGTTCGCCGCCCAGAAATCAGGGACCGAAGCTAAACCGAGCGCGATGGAGCAATCTCGCGCCGATAATGCCCACGTAAAGGCGGCACGAAGATTATCGAGTTCGGGCGCGAGCGCGACGAGCGGCGCATACGACGAAGCCAATTCGCTGTCGGCCGCCGTCGCCATCGCGGTCGCGAGCCATTCGGCGTAACGGCGCGCGGCGACGTCGCTTTCCGCCTGCGTCCTTTTCAACGCAACGAATTGACGGGTCATTTCATGCAGTCGTAGTCGCAGCGAAGTCGGTGATTCCGACACGAGCGATGCTTCGATAAGCCGTCGAATGAGCGCATCGGTTCGATGCGGGAGCGCCGCGAGCAACGCGCGCGCGCCTTCCCACGTGCAGCCGGCAATGGGGTACCCTAGCAGACGCAACGCTTCGCGCTCCGCGTCTTCGAGCAAATCGTAGCTCCACGCGAGCGTCGCCTCCATCGTCCGATGACGGTCGTTCGCCGTGCGCTTCGCCGCGCTTGCTAAGAACTCACCGCTGCGTAGCTCGGCTTCAATACAATGCAGCGGCTGCAATCGCGCCATAGCCGCCGCGAGTTCGATTGCTAGCGGAATCCCTTCGAGACGTTGCGCTATCGATCGCACCACCTCGCGATCGCGCCGCGCGTCATCCTCGCTGCCCCAAACCGTGCAACGGTTAACGAAAAGTTCGATCGCCGCGCTTTCGACGTCGAGCGGTCCTAAAATATAAAGTGCCTCACCATCGACTGCCAATGGCTCCCGGCTCGTCGCCACGATCGATACCCGGGGACAGCCCTGGAGGATCGCTTCGATCGTGGTGGCGCTTCGTTCGAGAAGGTGTTCGCAGTTGTCGATGATGAGCAGAAGGTGACGCGAGGATAAGGCTGCCACGAGCAACCCGAGGCTGTGGGCCGCGCGCTGTGGAGCCCGCGTCACTGCCGCGACGGTCGGTACGATGTACGCGGCGTCACCAAGCGACGCGAAAGCCACGAAGAAGGCGCCCTCGGCGAAGGAGTGCGCCACCCCGGCGGCGGTTTCGATCGCGAGGCGTGTCTTGCCCACGCCGCCGGAGCCGCAGATGGTTATCAGGCGCGCGTCACCGAGCAGTCGCGCAACGTCTACACACTCACGCTCGCGCCCGAAGAACCCCGTGGCGTACCGTGGCAGACGAGTCGCTCGACCTTCGGCATCACGCTCCGTCGCTGCGCGGCCGCGCCGGCGGACGGCCGCTGCCGCAAGGTTGCTTCTCTGTAGCGCCGATAGCGCGAGCGCGCGCCCAAGCAATTCGATCGTGTGGCGATATGGTGCGCGTCGCGCGCCGCGCTCGAGAGCGCTTATCGTTTCGGCGCTAAGGCCGGCCCGCTCCGCTAGCTCCTCTTGCGACAAACCGGCCGCGAGTCGCAAGCGACGCAGCTCGGTTCCGAAGTCGGTCCCCTTACCGTCGGCAATCGCCATGCTCTCGCTCGCTATTAACCCACATGTTACAACCACGCAAGCTGCGTTAGCGTTCTCCCCCGGCGCTCACGAATCCGCGTTTTGCATGCCGCCCACGAAGTGTCGTTATCGCAACGTAGGCCGCAATTGGCGCCGACTGCCGGCTGACCCGTTAAACCGTCGTGGATGCGGCCGTCGGCAGTAGATGCTCGAGGCCCATCGCCCCGAGGATGTCCTTCTGAACGCCTGCAGCCGCGTCGTTGAGCGATTCGGTCGCCGTGTCGGGCGGGACGGTCGTTGCGGAGGGGCCGCATTCCCGCAGGCAGATTCGCGAGCCGAACGATGGTGCGCAACGTCGGCGGAATCGCGCCCTTCGGCGGCGGCTGCAAACATGCCGAGTGCCGCAGCGAGCCGCTGCGCCGTCTCACCGTAGCTATCGGCGCGCGCCGTGTCCTCCGGTTGCGTCACCTTGCCGCCGATCTCCGTCGGGAACGCGCCGGGCTGAACGATCGCGACATCGACGCCGGAAGGGGGCGAGCTCGTACGCCGACGCTTCGGCCAGTGCTTCGCGCGCCCACTTGCAAGCGGCGTAGACACCGCCGGCCGGAAACGTCATTCGGCCCGCAACGGACGAAACGTGCAGGATCAAGGCGGACCGCCGCTCGCGCATGGCCGGTAGAAACGCGCGATTAACTCGCAGCGGCCCGAACACGTTGGGGGCGAACTGGCGCTCCACGACCGCCAGCGTGAACCCTCCTGGATCCCGGAAATATGCCGAGCCGGCGTGGTTTATTGCCGCGGTCGCAGTTTGTAGAGCTTCGAACCCTCCCTCGATGCTTCGCCATGCGGGTGGCGCCTGACGATGCTCGTCGACACCGCTCGATGACCGTGGTAGCGGCCCGGGCGCTCAACGCGCGGGCTTCCAGCGCAGCACATCGTCCGCCGTCATCGGCTGCGCGAAATAGAAGCCTTGCGCGAGCGTGCAACCGTTGCGCCGCAGGAAGTCGCGCTGCAATTCCGTTTCCACACCTTCGGCAACGATTTTTATGCCGAGCGAGCGGCCGACGCCCAGAATCGCACGCACGATGGCCTCATCCGCGGTGCCCGCGCCGAGAGCGACTTCGCGCAACAGATCGGGATCGATCTTAATCGCCCCGATCGGCAGACGCTTGAGATAGCTCAAGCTCGAATAGCCTCGGCCAAAGTCGTCGATCGCGGTTCGGACGCCGAGCGCCCGCAAATCCGCAAGCTTCGCCGCCGCGTTTTCGGGCATCCGCATGATCAGCCCCTCGGTTATTTCCAGCCACAATTTCGAGGCCGGCAGACCCGACGATTCAAGCGCAGCCGTGACGGTCGCGACGAAGCGGGCGTCCTCGATCTGCCGCGGCGACACGTTGACCCACACGTTCCCGCGGCCACCTGAGTCCGCCCACCGGCGGCCGAATCGACAGGCTTCCTGCAAGACCCACGCACCGATCGGTATGGACAACCCGGTGTCCTCGGCGATCGTCATGAAACGTTCGGGCTCCATAACGCCGAAGCGCGCATGACGCCAACGCAGCAACCCTTCCGCCGCCCGAATCGCACCGCTCGTAACCGCGACTTGAGGCTGAAAGAGCATTTCGAACTCGCCTTTTGCGAGCGCCGCGTACAGCGACGTCTCGATATCGAGTCTCGAGAACGAATAGGAATGCGTGTACGAACTGCCCTGGTAAAACGCGACCCGATCGCCGCTCGCCTTAGCCGTGTACATGGCGCCGTCGGCAAAGCGCAGCAACTCCTTCGGTTCGCCCGAGTCGTCGGGATAGACGCTCACGCCCATGCTACCCTGAACGAACACCTCGTTGCCGTCGAGCGTGAAGCTCGGCGCCAGCGTCGAGGCGAAACGTTCCGCAATCGATCGCGCCGCTGCACCGCTTTCGAGATCGGCCATCAACAGCAAGAACTCGTCTCCACCCATTCTCGCGACCGTGTCTTGAGGGCGAACGACCTGCGATAGCCTGGCGGCCACCTCGGTCAGGAGCTGATCGCCGACGGCGTGTCCTAAACTATCGTTGACGATCTTGAAGCGATTGAGATCCATCAGCCCGATTGCAACGCAACGGCCGGTCCGTCGCGCGGAGGCAATCGCCTGCTCCATTCGATTTTCGAATAACGCGCGGTTCGGCAGCTTCGTGAGCGAATCGTGAAGCGCCATCTGCTCGAGACGTATGCGCTTTTTGCTCGCTTCGATCGAGATCGCTGCGACATGCGCTGCTTCATGCGTGAATTGCAAAATCGAGGCCGACGGCGCGGACGGATAACGCCTGTAAATTGCGAGCGTGCCGAGAACTTCGTTCTCCGAGTTGACGATCGGCGTCGACCAACACGATTCGAGCGCAGCGGCAGACGCGAGGCTCTTGTAGTTTCTCCAGAGCGGGTCGCTTCTGATGTCCGCTACGATAACCGTTTCTCCGAGAAACGCCGCCGCACCGCACGACCCCTCCTCGGGACCGATCGCCGCGCCCTCGATCGCAGCCATATACGAAGCCGGCATGTTGCGACTGTAAGACGCGCCGTACAGCCGGCGCTCGCTTAGCGTCATGATCGTACAAATCGAGCCGGGAATGCTGTACTCGACGGATGCGATTAAGCTATCGAAGATCTGCTGCAACGGCGCGTCGTTCGCGGTCAACTTGAGAACTTCGAGCCGGTAACGCTCGATTTCCCTCTCTCGAAGAACTTCGATCCGAGCCTCGAAATTGCGGACGACGAGCGTAGCAAACTCCGCGAGAAGCGCGCTTTGCGCGGGCTCGAGCAGTTGCGCGCCGCGGTCTAGGAGGCGCAGTTCACCGAGTCGCGCACCGGCGCTCGATACGAGCGGCACCGTCGCTATCGCGCGTCCGCGTCCGTAGCTTGCATCGAAGCGGAATTCGATCCACGGCGCCTCGGCATCTCCGAATGCGAGAACGACGGCCGGCGCGCTTAGGACGCGCGCGACGAGCCGTGCGAGTCCGTTAAAAATCTCTGCGGATGCTCCATCGACGAGGAGACGGCGGCGCAATGCGCCGGCGTTCTCGACTTCCACATCCGAAAGCCGATCCGTAACCACGTCAACGTCCTTGCTTTATAGATAATGCTCTCATCGGCATCGTTATCGTCAACGTAAGATCGGGCCTCGATCGTCATCATGCCGAAGCGTCGACACAGGCCATGAGTGACGTAGGGCACAGTCGAGCGAAGTCGCCTCGCCTCAACCGAACGCATCGTACATGCGTGCGTCCGCAAGCCGACGTGCTGCGAGCGGCGACGTCCGCCGCCTGAAGCTCGGAAGACCTTTAAAGGACGCGCACGAAGGCGAAAACTTTACACGCCCGGTCTGCAACGCGCCCATGCAGACGATGCGCAGGTCATTCGGGTCCGGATTTTTTGTTGTTGTGAACGAGATCGTTGAGACTTCTTCGATACTGGCGCATTTCGCTCGCGTCGGCTTCATCGCGTACGATGCGTCGAATACGGTCGTCGAACGCATCGAGGAAGCGTTGTCCGCAGTACAAGAGCAGCAGGTAAACGCCCGCGCAAGCCGCCCACACGAATGCGTACGTCGTTATCCGAACGAGCATCGCCGCTTGCGCTAAGGTATAAAAGCCGACGTACAGCGCGACGACCGTTCCGATACAATGCAACGTTGCTCTCGTCATCATCAGGCGGGTCGTCGCACTCATCTGGTCGGCTGGCCTCCGGGCGCACGTGTCGGCGCTTCTCCCTAACGCAACTACCCCAATTTCAGCCAAAAGTTTTAATCACTGCCGGCGCGCCGAAGTAAGCAAGGCCTGAACTATGGGTGCCGAAAGAGCCGCCTGGCATGCAGAGAAGGCGAGAGAACCCGGCATCCGGGCGAACCGGCGCGTGGGTTTTATTCGCAGCGATCATCGGCTCGAGCATGGCCTTCATCGATTCGACTGCGGTCAATGTCGCGTTACCGTCGATCGGGCGCGAGCTCCAAGCCGATGCGGCGAGCTTGCAATGGGTCATCGAGGGCTACGCGCTCTTCCTTTCCGCGCTGATTCTGATCGGCGGTTCTCTCGGCGATATCTTCGGCCGACGCTTGGTGTTCGTCATCGGCATCGCGATCTTCGCACTTTCGTCGCTCGGCTGTGCGCTCGCGCAGAACGTCTTGATTCTCGATTTTGCGCGTTGCGTGCAAGGCGTCGGGGCGGCGCTCGCGACTCCCGGCAGCCTGGCCCTAATCAGCGCCAACTTCCAGGGCGTCGAGCGCGGCCGCGCCATCGGGACATGGTCGGGCTTCGGAGCGATTACCGCGGCGGTCGGGCCGCTCTTGGGCGGCTGGCTCGCGGAGCATGCCTCGTGGCGCTACGTTTTTCTCATCAACTTGCCGCTGGCGGTCGTCGTCGTCGTCGTGGCTCTTGCCCGTGTCCCCGAAAGCCGGGATGAATCGGTCGACCACACGATCGACGTCGTCGGCGCGAGCATTGCAACGGCCGCTCTCGGCGCGTTGACGTACGGATTCATTGACTTACAAAGCGCGCAGACGGCAACGGCCGGCCTCCTTTATTGCGGCGCGGGCGCGCTCGCGCTCGTCGTGTTCGGCGTTTACGAGACGCGCACGCCGAAGCCGATGATACCGCTCGGCATCTTCCGCAGTCGCGCGTTTACGGGCGCGAATATCTACACGTTTCTGCTGTACGCCGCACTGGGCGGGAGCCTATTCTTCGTGCCCTTCGATCTGCAGAACGTCCAAGAGTACTCGCCGAGTGCGGCGGGCGGGGCGATGATGCCGTTCATCGTCATCATGTTCCTCGCGTCGCGCTGGTCGGGCGGCCTCGTCGCGACGATCGGCGCGCGTCTGCCGCTGACCGGCGGCGCGGTCATCGCGGGAATCGGCTTCCTCGCCTATGCCCGCATCGGCGTCGGAGGCTCGTACTGGACGACGTTCTTTCCCGCAGCCGTCGTGCTCGGCATCGGCGGCGCTCTGTTCGTAGCGCCGCTAACGACGACCGTCATGGACGCGGCCGCCACTGCGCACGCGGGAGCCGCTTCGGGTATCAACAACGCCGTTTCGCGCGTCGCCGGTCTGCTCGCTATCGCTGCTCTCGGGATCGTTCTTGCAAACACGCTGTACGCGACGTTCGACAGGCGCACTCGGGCATTGCAGCTCTCGCCTGCCACGCTGCAAACGCTCGCGCGCGAGCGCGGCAGTCTCGCGACCGGAAGCGCTCCCGCCTCCCTCGCGCCCCAGGACCGCACCCGCGTTCGCGCGGCGCTGCGCAACGCATACACCGCGGGCTTCCGTCGCACGATGATCATCTCGGCACTCCTCTGCTGGGCAGCCGCGGTCGTTGCATGGATGACCATCGCCTCTACGCCGAAGACTTAATGTGCCACCGGTTCACTCGTTCGGGCCATGTCTGGCTCCGCCAGTGCCTCATGCAAGAGCGCTATCGCCATGCTGCCCTCGCCGACGGCCGCCGCCACGCGCTTGATCGAACCGCAGCGAACGTCTCCGACCGCGAAGATGCGCGGCACGCTCGTTTCGAGGAAAAACGGGTCGCGGGCAAGCGGCCACGTCGCGCGTACGTCGCGCGCGGCATCCAGACCGGTTAAGATGTATCCGCGCCCGTTGCGCATGAGCTCGGCGGGTAGCCACCCCGTCTCGGCTTCGGCGCCGATGAAAACGAAGAGCGCTTCGGTGTCTCGCATGCTTCGTTCTTGCGGCCCGAGAACGGTGATTCGTTCGAGACCGCCCGAGCCTGCGACCGCGACGACTTCGCTCCGCAATTCGGTCCGGATGTTACGCTTGGCGTCGATCTGTTCGATGAGATACGCGGACATGGTTCGCGCGAGCGAATCTCCGCGGACCAGCAACGTTACGCTGCGCGCATAGTTCGAGAAAAACATGGCGGCTTGGCCGGCGCTATTGCCGGCGCCTACCAGATAGATGTCCTTGCCGCGGGTCGCGAGCGCTTCCGTGCGCGCCGCACCGTAGTAGATGCCCCGCCCCGTCAGGGCATCCGCTCCGGGAATATCGAGATGACGCCACTCGACGCCGGTTGCGATGACGACGCCGCGCGAACGAATACGCGTTTTGCCGTCGAGCACGATGTCGTGCGCAGCGTCGCCCGGCTCGAGCTTCTCCACGCGCCGCGTGACGACGATCTCGGCACCGAGCCGGAGCGCTTGCCGGTAGGCGCGATTGCCAAGATCGTCGCCCGATAAGCCGGACGGAAAGCCGACGTAGTTTTCAATACGCGACGACGTGCCGGCTTGACCGCCCGGCGCTTCGTTCTCGATGACGACCGTACGCAGTCCTTCGGAAGCGCCGTAGACCGCCGCGGCGAGTCCGCCCGGGCCGCCGCCGACGATCACCACATCGTACTCGTCGTGCTGCGGCGCGACGCATAAGCCGAGTGCGGCCGCGAGCTCGCGGTCGGTCGGACGCACGAGCACCGCTCCGTCACGCAATTTCGCGACCGGGCCTTGGTCGCGCAGCTCGTAGAGCTCCGGCCAGCGCTCCGCGAGCAGTTCGTCTTCGGGGGGGAACCACTCGAACGGGATCTGATTGCGTGCCAAAAAATCGCGCAGGTCGTGACACGCCAGATCCTGCCGGTTGCCGACGATCGTGGCGGCCGAAGCGGGAGACTCCGTCGTCATGCGTCCCAGCTCTCCGACGCGGGCGACGATAGCGTTCGACACCGCGCTCCCGAGCGACGGCGCGAGCGAAAGCAGTTCGTGAAACATGGTCGGTTCGAGGCGCATCGCGCGCGCGTGCCCGGCGGCGCGAGCGTTCGCAAACGTCGTCGAGCCCAGCGCAAGCGGAACTTCCCCGAAGTGTTCGCCGTAGCCGCGCGTTGCGATCACGCGCTCGAAGCCACCGACACGCTTGGTGATTTCGAGGCGGCCTTCGACGACGACCCAGAAGGCCGGAATCTCGCCTTCATGCACCATATATTCGCCGTCTCCGAGGTCGATGTCGGCTGCTGCCGCTGCGACGCGCTCCAACTGGTGCAGCGAGAGGGATTCGAATATCGCCATCCCACGTAATTCGTTTGCATGGATCATCGCTGCGCGCTCACACCCACATCACGTCGTCGATGTAACAGTACTTCCAATCTTCGCCGGGTTGGCGCGAGGCGATGATCGGATGCGCAGCGGCTTTGAAGTGTTTGGTCGCGTGGCGGTTCTTCGATGAATCGCAACAACCGACGTGTCCGCATTCGAGACACATCCGCAGGTGCACCCACTGATCGCCCGTCTTGAGGCACTCTTCGCAACCATCCGCGCTCGGATGCACGTGCCGGATGGTCGCCAGATGCGAACATGCCGCGTCGTTCATAAACGTCTCCCATAAAGCAGGCGCCACGACATTCGCGGCCCCATGCAAAGAATACCGCTTGCATAGCGCGGCGCGGCGTTTCGCGCATCAGGCGAATGGGCGGCTTTGCGAGACGCGGCGCCGCGGAACGCCGCACGCTGCAGCGACCTAGCCGAACCGCGGATGCGCCGAAGTTCGCACTTCGCGCATACTGCCGGACATGATCGGCTCAAACGGAAACTCTCTCGCCGCGCTGTCGGCGGACCTGGCGAACGCCGTAGCGGTCGCCGCGGCCTCGGTCTCGTACGTCGACGCTCATCCGCGCCGCGACGCAAGCGGCATTGCGTGGGACGAACATCACGTCGTAACGGTCGACCACGCGATCGAGCGCGAAGATGATATCGAATTACTTCTTGCAGACGGCGGGTCGGCCCGCGCGACGCTGGTCGGCCGGGACGGGTCGACCGACGTCGCGCTGCTGCGCACGCCGGCGACGCTCGCTCCCGCCCGTCGCGCGGACGTAGCGCAACTCGCCGTCGGCAATTTGGTCTTGGGCGTCGGGCGCGACGAGGACGGGATGACGGGAGCGAGCTTCGGCATCATCAGCTCGCTCGACGGACCGTGGCGCACGTGGCGGGGCGGCGACGTCGACCGTTTCGTGCGCCCGGATCTCAGCGTTTTTCCGGCCTTCTCGGGCGGCCCGCTCGTCGATGTGACGGGCGCGATCCTCGGCATGAACACGTGGGGTCTCTCGCGTCGCATGGCACTGACGTTGCCCGTCGCGACGCTCGAGCGCGTCGTCGCGCAGCTAGCGAGCGGCGGCCACGTTTCGCGCGGCTATCTCGGCGTCGCGCTGCAAACGGTCCGCCTGCCGCAAGCGCTGCGTGCCGCATACAGTCTCGCGCAGCGCACCGGCGCCATCGTCGTCGACGCAGCGCCCGGCGGTCCGGCGGAACGCGCCGGCATTACGATCGGCGACGTACTGCTCGCTCTCGACGACGCGCAGATCGAAGATGCGGACGATTTGCAACGTGCCCTCGCCGGAGCGACTGCCGGACTCGGCAAGTCGTTGCGGGTGCTGCGCGGCGGAGAAGCCCATCAGGTGCACGTCACGCTCGATGAACGGCCGCACGACGATGACTAGCGTCGGCCGCGATCTCGCGACGGTAACCGCCGCGCTACGTAAATCGACGGTACGGGTGCACGACGGCAACCGCGGCTCCGGTTCGGGCACGGTCTGGAACTCGGGCGGACTCATTCTGACGAACGCGCACGTCGTGCGCAGCCGCTTCGCCGAGGTGGAATTCGAAAACGGCCGGCGGGAGCGGGCCGAGCTCGTGCGCCGCGACGATGCTCGCGATCTGGCGGCGCTAAAGATCGCGAGCCGCGGACTGCAGCCGGTAACGGCGCGTGATTCGGCGAGCTTACAGCCGGGCGAACTCGTGGTCGCGGTCGGCAACCCGCTGGGAGTCGTCGGAGCCATCGCCACCGGCATCGTGCAGCGCCGCAACCGGCGTTATGTTATAGCGGATGTGAGACTAGCTCCGGGAAATTCGGGCGGACCGCTGGCGGACGGCTTGGGACGCGTGGTCGGCATCAATAGTATGGTCGTTAACGGGTTGGGCTTCGCCGTACCGAGCGAGGCGGTCGAGATGTTCCTCGGCGCGCGGCCGCGGCTCGGTGTCGCGGGCGTTGCCGGCCGCGTCCGCGCCGGACGGAGCAGCGCGCCCGCCTTCGTCGTGACGCAGGTAGAAGCCGGCAGCATCGCAGAACGCTGCGGCCTCGCGCTCGGAGACGCGATTTGCGGCACCGACGCGGGCTTCTTCGGCGCTTCGGAAGACGTCGTCGCGGCGCTCGCACGGGCGACATCGCTCACGGTGCTGCGCTCCGGCGTGCGGCGCACGCTCGAGCTCGACCGCCGCCAACCGGCAGATGCGGCGACGGACGCGGCGTGATTCGGACCGTCGTCGTGGCGGCGTCCGAACTCGCGCGCGTCGGCTTGGCCACAATCGTGCGCTCCGATACGCGGCTGGCGCTGGTCGCTGAGGCGGTGCCGCGGGAACTCGAGCGCATCGTAGAATCGCTCGAACCCGACGTGGTACTCGAGCAGCGCGATCACCACGGCGACGCTTTGCGCGTGCCGAGCGTCGCGCTCGTCGACGATCCGGGCGCCGTCTGGGACGGCGAACGACTCGATGCGCAGCGCGGACCGCGGGCGATTCTCTCGCGCGATGCCGGCCCCGAGGAGATCGTCGCCGCGATCGTGGCGGTCGCGGCCGGACTCGTCGCTTTGCAGCCCCGAGCGCTCGCCGTGCCGGCCTTTGCCGCAGCTGCGCGGCGGGATGAGAGCTATCCGAGCGGCGTGGAGCACCTGACGGCGCGCGAAGCCCGAGTCCTCGCCGAAGTCGCGCGCGGAGCGCAGAATAAGACGATTGCCGTGCGGCTCGGCATCTCCGAACACACGGTGAAATTCCACGTCGCTTCGATCTTCGCCAAGCTCGGCGTTTCCAGCCGTACGGAAGCCGTAGCACAAGGTGCTCGCCTCGGGCTGATCATGCTCTGAGCGCGAGCGCCACTCGCGCAGTCCGCCGCCGAATCACGCTACGCGTGCTGCTGCAAGAAGCTCGCGGCTTGCAGCATCGCGCGGTCGCTCTCGGCGGCGTTATAGCGCGGTCCTTCATCGCGCATGAAGGCATGTTCGCCGTCGTATTCCGAGATGAGGTATGACACGCGCGCCGCGCGCAATGCGTCGTCGATCTTGCGCCTGGCCTCCGGCGGAACGTGCGGATCGTGCGCGCCGAAAATGAGCAGCAGGTCGCCGCGAATCTCGTCGCAGCGCGCGAGTGTGTCGACGCTCGTGTCCCCACCGAGCACGTTCGCGTGCAACCCGGTCGGATAAAAGCAGACGCTCGAACGGATGCGAGCGGTTAGCGCAGCCCGAAATGCGAGATGACCGCCGATACAGAATCCCGTTGCATGCAGCGACCGGCCCTGCGTGGCCGGATGCGCGCCGAGATACGCGAGGACGAGCGCGGCGTCCGCATCGGTGTCGCGCGCAAAGAGGCGCTTGGAGTCGTCTTGCGCGAGCTGATAGTCGGCGATGAAATCAAGCGCCCGTCCCGGCGTTTCGAAGCGGTAGTAGAGCTCGGGCGCCGCAACGACGAATCCGTAACTGGCGAAGCGAACGAGCGCGCGCCGCGTCGATGCCGTCAGCGCGAAGATGTCCGAGTACAACAGCAGACCCGGGAACGTCCCCGCGGCCGCCGGTCGCGCAACGACTGCGCGCATCGACGCGTCCGGCGCGGGCAGTTCCACGACTTCGGTCGTCACGATCATGGAGCCGCTGCTTCCGCACTCGCACGCCGCCGTCCGTTGTTTAGCGCCCTGCGTGAAAGGCTTTGTGAAACCTCGGTCGTGAAGCATTTGTGGCGACCTGCTAAAGGCGCAACCATCCTATGAAAGGCATCATGTGTCGCTCTTCTTTTCACTCTTCATGAGCGCTCTGAGTTTCCTCGGCAACGGCGCAGCACCCGGGGAAGCTCACGGCGGAATCTTCGTACAACCGGCAGAAGCGCACGGAGGTATTTTCACCGTCACGAAGCCTTAACAATAAAGATGAGGATTCGCGGCCGGGCGCTCTAAAATAGAGGGTCCGGCCGCTTTTTGGTAGCGGCGGCCCACGTTTGTGCAGCGGAGGTTCTTGTCGGTTGGGTCATTTGATCGCGCTCAGAGGGCGTCTCGAAACTCGCGAGACTGCCGTCGACGCGTTCCGTAACGGCCGGGCTGCCGAGTGCTTCAGCGCGCTGCGCGGGCACCTCGATACGGATTCCCGGTGCCTCGCCGCCCGCGCCGCGCTTCGGCTGAACCGGCCGGACCTTGCCTTGAGCGAACTCTCGCAGATCGACGAAAGCGACCTCCTCACCGCCGCTCGCGCCGAGTGCCTCTTGCTACGCGCCGACGCCCTAACGGGTCTCGGCCGCTTCGATGAGGCGCACCACACCCTCGCGCTCGCGCGCATTCACGCCTACGGTACGCCCTCGGCGGCTCTAGAAGCCGACGTCGAGCTCGCACTCGCGCGCTATGCATTTGCCGGCAGCGACTTTGCGCTCGCCGCGCGAGCCGCGCAAGCCGCTCTGGATGTCGTACCTACGGCGCTCGACCGCGCAGATTATTTCGTACCGCTCGAGCACAGCCGGGCGCGCGCGTATCATTCACTCGGCGTCATCGACGCGGCGGCCGGCCATTACCTGGAGCAGCTCGTTCGGCTGCGCGTTGCGCTCGCGGAAATGCGCAGAGCGCGGCTGCCCGATACCTGGACGCTCGCGAACCTTCTGATGAACCTGTCGTTCTACGTGCGGGATCTCGACCTCGACGCCGATGCAGCGATGCTGCGCAGCGAAGTCGCAGCGGGCTGGCCCGCGGATTTAGACGTGCAGCGCTTTTATATCGTCCGGTCGCTCGGATGGTCCTCGGCGCTACGCGGGGACCACCTCGGCGCCTTGCGCGAGTTCCGGCGCGCCGCAGAGATAGCGCCGACGACGGCTCTCAAAGTTTGGGCCCTCGCCGATCGGGCTTATCTCGGGCGCGAACTCGGCGAGCCGACGCTCGCGCGCGACGAGCTCGACCAAGCCGCCGACCTGGCGCAGCGCATCGATTGGAATGCGATCGTCGGGGACGATCGGGCGGCTTTGCTGCATCTCGCAAAGCAAACGGCAGCCGTTTCCCCCGCGCGGGCGCGCTTGCTTTTCGAATCGTACCGCCGGATCAAGAGCAAATTATCGCCCCACATGTTGAATAAACTCGATCGGCGGCTGCACGCGCACGAGCATTGTGCGGACGGCATCATTGCCCGCGCCGAGGGCGCACCGGCAATCGCGCGGGAGCGCTTGAAACGGGCGTTCGAGATTTGGGATTCGATCGGCTATCGTTGGCAAGCCGCGACGGCTGCGATCGAGCTCGCCGAACTGAACGCCGGATCACGCTACCGGGCCTACGTCGTGCATGAAGCAGCGGCTCGGCCGACATCGTGGCTCGGGCGCCGTGCCGCTCTGTTGCGGGGGTAGACACGCGCGTGTCCCTCTCGCGTTCGGGTTTTCTCGGCGCCGGAAGTGCTGCCGCGGCCGTGACGCTCCAAGCCGAGGCCGCGCTCGCGGCCGTTGGAACCGCCTCACTGCTCGTACTCTACAAAAAACCGCTCGATCCCGGCGCTTTCGACACGTATTATGCCAAGCATCATGCGCCGCTCGCGAAAGCGCTGCCCGGTTTACAATCCTATACGCTCAGTAAGGGCCTGACCGGACAGGAAGCGTTCTATCTCGTCGCCATATTAACGTTCGCCAGTATCGCTAAACTAAAGACGGCTCTCCGCTCGCCGCAAGGGACGGCCGTCACGGCCGACCTCAAGAACTTTGCGCAAGCGGGCTTCGACATACTGACCTTCGAGAATATTCCGGCGTAACGCCTGCGGCCGCACGACCCTGCTTTGAGGGCTCGTTTCAGGGAAGGATACGGCATGACGCGCTTTAGCTCGATTCCGCTCCTCGCTCTTACGCTCGTTATCTGGACGGCGTTTGCGACGCTGTCGGCGTTGCCCGTCGCAGCGCAAACCGACGCCGCCTCGAGCGCGCCCGCGCTTCCGCAAGCTCCCGGAGCTGAGCGGGCTGCATCGTCTCAGGCGCCGGCGTCGTTACCGGGGGCACCCGGTCTCTCGCCGCTCGAGCCGTATCTCATCACTTGGCTATTACCGGTCGCAGGCATCATCTGCGCCGGGTCGTTCCAATATGTCGATAAGCGGCTTCGCGGCGCCGTGCCGCGCAGGTAACCGCGTTCCACGAAGCAGTCGGACGCCATTCGGACGCCCGCGTGATTAGCTTCCGATAGCGCTCGATTGCGGGCGCTCCGGTGGAGGCAACGTATGGGCGGCGCGGCGGAACACGAACTCGGTATCGGTATTTCGTTCGGCGCCGCGCCGCTCGACGCTCGTGAAGCGGCGCTTGCCGATGCCGAGTTCGATTTTGTCGAAATTCCTCCGCAACACGATCTCCGTGCTTCCAACGCGCACCGTCCCCATCGCTCGACCGTCATCAATAGCGCGTGGGTGCCGGTCGGTGGTTCGTGCGAACCGGATGCCATGCTCCTGGCCCGGCTTGAAGAGAACGTCCGGCTGCGCCGCCCGGCCTACGTCTGCGAGCAACTCAGTTTCAACCGTTTTCCCACCGCGAGCGGTCCACGTGCGACCGGGTATCCGTTACCGCCGCAGCATACCCCGGCGGGCGTCGCGGTCGCCGTGAAGCGGATCGTGCAATTGCGAGAGCGATTGCACGTCCCGGTCGCGTTCGAGATCGGCGTGCGCCATTTCGCGAAGCAGCCGCAAGAGCTCGCTGCGAAAGACTTTCATGCCACAATCGCGGAGCATGCGCGGTGCGGAATCGTCCTCGACCTTGCGCACCTGAGCGCTCAGAACTGCGACGGCTACGACTCGCCGGGCGGCCTCCCGGCGCGTTTTCCGCTCGACCGGATTTGGGAAGTTCAGATCAGCGCGGAGGCGCCGCCCGAGATTCGCCTGCTTGCCGAACGCCTCGTGCCGGTGCTGCCGGCCTTGCGTGCGATCGTCCTCGAAGTGCGCCGGCAAACCCGCGACGACCGCCGCGCGAACCTGCTACCGGAGCAGCATGCCTGGTTACGCTCCCTTTGGTCGGCCCGCGGCAGCCTTGCACGCGACGCACCTTCTCCGTCGCCCCGGATCGTGTTGCCGGACGAAGATGAAGCTCGCGCGCGTGCAAGCGCTTGGGAACGCAGCGTGGTGGCCGGCATCACCGGACTTGCGGCCCCGGGCGGGCGCGATGCTGCGGCATTCGCGGCGCTCGGCACACTCGTCGCAAACGCGCGCGGAACGGCCATCGCGCAAGCCGCCGAGTACAGCCTTCGGCTTCTGGAGGCAACGCTCGGCAAGCGCGAGCTCGTCGCTCTCGTGCGGCGTTACTGTTCCGAAACGCACGCCGAATTCTCGCCCGCTAATGAAGCACGGCAGTTCCTTCACTTCGTCGAGCGCGAACGCCACGACGTTCCGTTCTTGCGGGAGGTCGTCGCCTTCGAGCGAGCCGCGGCCGCCGCGCTGCGCTGCAATTCCCAAACGAGCGTATACTTCTCATGCGAGCCGACCGAGATTTTTCGCGCGTTGTTGCGTCGCGACCGGCCGTATGTCAGCGATCGTCGCCCCTACACCGTGCACGTCGGGCCGGGCGGGATTCGCATCGAGGGCCCGTTTCGGCAAGCAGGCTGAGCACCGGCGCGACGCCGAACCGGCGGCGATGCTGCTTCTGGCAGTGATTTCCACTGCGATCGATCCGTGCCGGCTGATTACGGCCGACGATGTGACTCGCTTGACGGGTTGGACGACGAACGCTCCGGCCTCCAAGAAGCGCTACCATATGCCCCAAGAGAGCGGTACGACCTGCTCGCTTTCGGCAGCGGAAGGCGTGGTCACCGTGCCGGATGCAGGCTCGCTGACCGGCAGCGGAGTCTTCGCAAATCCGCTCGCCAACGGCGGCGCGATTGCCGTGCACATCCATAACGGGTACGCTGAAATCTTCAACGGCAGTGTCTACGTAGACAAACACCATCGCCACGCCGTGATCAAGATCTTGCCCTTGGCGGATCAAGCGACGCAAGCGGAGCTTACCGCAGCCGCCGAGATCGTCGCGGGGCGCCTCCCGTAATCCGGCCTGCAACGTCGGGCGTTGCGCCTGGTTTCAAAGCAATGTGAAACTCATGCGACTGTTCCTTGCCGCCAAGCGCGAAGTGCCCCGCGTGTTGCCGTTGTTTCGCGACCCGGCCGTGCCGATGTGGGCCAAGACGTTGACGATTCTCGCGGCCGTCTTCGTCATCTCGCCGCTCAACTTTCTGAGCGATATACCGCTCTTGGGCTTCTTCGATGATGCCGCGCTCCTCGCGCTCGTACTGCATCAATTCGTGCGCTTTGCCGACTCGCATACGCGAGCGTCCGCGCCGGTGCGCGTCGTCGACAGCTCCCGCCTCAGCCGCTAGCACTTAGATCAGCCGCCAGCCGAAGTCGAGCAAGGGCTTTGACTCACGGGCGAGTTCCACGATGCGTTCGACGAGCACAGCCGAGCTAATATCCCGGGCTTGCAATTGCCGGCGAACGACGAACGAACGAAGCCGGAAATAGGGCGCGAGCTCGCTTCCCTCGTACGCGGCAAAGCCTCGCGGCATACGGGCGAGAGCGTCGTCGGATTCGTCCGGCAACTCGATCGTCAGGGTGCGCCGCGCGAGCGCCCGCACGACACCGGCAAAGGCGCGCGGCCTGCTCGCCATATCAGTACGCCAGCGCGCGAGCATGGGGCGTTCGAGCTGGTAGAATGCCACGGCAAGAAACGATCCCGGCGGCGCGACGTGAACGTACACACCGCCCGGGGTCGCGCGGCCGCCGTCGAGGGAAAGATACGCCGCAAGGTGCGTGCGGTACGGGCGCTTATCGGGTGAAAACCGCACGTCGCGGTAGAGGCGGAATACGGAGCGGCGCGGATCGCCGACCAACGGCAGCTTCGCCGCTCGCAACGCTTGCGTCGCCGTAACGACGAGCGCTTGCATCGGTTCGAGCAATTCTCGCGTGAAGCGCTCTTTGCGCGGCGCGAACCAGACGCGATCGTTGTGCCGCTCGAGCGAGCGCAGCAAACGTAGCGCGGCGGGAGTAAAGCCGGCAAAATCCGGCGTGGCAGCCATCGCGACTCGCTTCGTCGAACCAATTGACGACCATGCCGCCGGACGATCGCCGTCTCGTTTACTCTACCGATGGTTCCTTGCCATTGCCGCGCGGCAACGAGCCTAAGGCGGTAAAGGCCACGCCGAAGACGGCCGGCGTTCCCGATGACGGCATCGTTCGCGTCGGCTGCGAGCGGCGGCGCGGCGGCACCGTCACGATCGTCTACGGCCTGGCGGCAAACGAGCTCGATGCAACTGCTACGGAGCTGAAACGTCGTTGCGGGACGGGCGGCACGGCGAAAGACGGTCTCATCACGCTGCAAGGCGATCGCCGCGACGCGATTCTCATCTATTTTGCCGAACGCAATCGGCGCACGAAACGTATGGGTGGATGATGATCGCTTTAATCTTGAGTGCGTTGCTCGCGCAAGCCGTGCCGGCCTCGAGCAGTTCGCCCGTGCCGAGCACCATGCCGGAGTCGAGCGCCGCACCCGCGTCCGGCGACGCTCCCGTGGGGCGCATGCCGGCAACGTTTCCGCCCATGCCCGCAGGCGCTGCCGTTATCCGTAACTCCGGTTCGACCAATAGCGCGGGCTACACCGTTATTCTCGCGCCCGACGGCAGCGCGACGGTGCGGCAATACGACGGCTTCGCTCAAAAACTCGTCGGCGCTCCGCAAACGCATTGGCTCTTCCTCAAGTTGCGGCAAGCCGCTCCGCTCGCTACACTCGGAAACGCGCGCTGCGTCAAGAGCGTCTCGTTCGGTAGCTCGACGACCGTCTCGTGGAACGATAGCACGTCGGGAGACCTCTCATGTGGCGGCGATCCGCGCAGCCGCGAGCTGGCACGCACGATCGGCGTCATCGTACGCGAGCTCGACATCAGCCTCGTTCCTCGGGCGCGACGTCTTTATCACATCTAATGGGCTGTAACGCCCACTAGCGAACTATTCGAGGACGAGCCGGTCGCCGATGACGACGTCGCGCGAACCGCTCGCGCTGCCGAGTTCGACGACCGTGGACGCGGACCGGCACGCTTCCGCGAGCCGATTGGGCGCGACGCCGCTCGCGATCTTGACAACGTGGTTTTCCCGGTCTAGAAAATACAGATCGAGTGTCGCTCGCATGCCGAGCGTATGCACGGCGTTGCAGCCGTCGATCCACAGCCCTTCATCGGCGGCGACGTGCTGCTTCGCGAGCAGCCCGACAAGACGCGACACGGCGTTCGAAGCGCGCGCGATCCGTGGCGCCAGCAGTTCGCCGCTGCGTAGATTGCGCAGGGCATGAGCGGGCTTCATAGCGAGTGTGGTAACGTGAGGGCGAGCGCGGCCGAGCCAGCCAGGTAGGGGACGAACGCGATCGGCTCGGACCGGCGGCGACACACGAAGGCGGTTCCCGCAGCGACGAGGCACGCGCCGGAAAAAGCGACGAACGATGATTGCGAACCGAGGATCGCGCCCGCGAGCGTCACGAGCTTCACGTCCCCCCAGCCCATGCCGCGGCCGCCGGAGAAATACGCTGCGAGCGCAAACGGTACGCAGACTACGAGCGCCGATAGCGCCGGGCGGGCGTCGCGTTCGTATGCGGACAGCGCGATCACGGCGGCTAGCGGAAGCAGCGTGAACGAATCGGGCACGACGCCGAAGGCGATATCGCTATAACAGCATGCGACGAGTGCCGCCGTCAGCAACCCCGCGAGTGCCAACTCTTGAACGCTCGCGTGGCGCGCGCCGAGAGCGCCGCCGAGGCAAGCGGCTAGGCCGACGAACGCGAGGGTCGGGGGCTTGGCGGCCCGAGGACCGTCCGAAAACGGTACGAGGTTTCGGCAAAGCGCGCGGCTGGTGCGCGTCGCAGCGAACGACAGGCCGGCAAAAAGGATCGCGAGCGCAAGCGGCGTCACTTCCCCTTTGGGGTGAAGCGCGCCGTCATCGGCTTGGAATCGTCGATGCCCGACGCCTCCGCAATCAGAATCGATCCGGTCAGATAGTCAGGCGCCGTAGCAATTTGCAGCGAGAACATTCCGTCGCTGCCGGCAACCGCAAACGAACGGTTGAGATAGATCGTCGGTAAATCCGGTGCCGCATCGGCTTTGAGGACGATCGCGACCAAAGCCCCGGGCGTCGCTTCGCCCGCGACGACGACGTCTTCGGTTCCCGGAACTTGCGCGAGCCTGACGGTAAGCACGTGATGCGGCAAGACCTCCGACGTCGAGTCGTTGATATGCAACGCGCTCGCAGCGGTCGTCTTCCGTTCAGCTCTCTCGCTCTTAGCAGCGGAGCGTTCGATCGTCGTGAGTTGATGGGCGAACGCGGGCGAGACGAAGAGGTCGCCGCCCTGATAGCGCGGCGCGTCGCCTTCGACGGGTTCGACGCGATCGTTCACCGTAAAGTACGGCGCGCCGGGCCGCACCACGACCGCGAGCCCGTGACCGGTGAGCGACACCTCGTCGTCGGGACCGAGATAGACATACGTAAATCCAAGCTGGCGTGCGACGGAGGCCAGCGCTACGGCATGGACTTCACCTGCGACGGCGTTCGCTTCGAGCGATAAGAGGACAGCGACGATTGCGATCGCGGAGAGTTTCACGCCGGGCAACTCCTTCTCTTAAACTGCTCAGGTAGCGAAAGCAGCTTCCGATAACTCGGCTATGCGTAAGTTGTCGAACCTGCGGCGCGCAGAGTTTAGAGATTTGCTTTGAATTTCGCGCGCGCTGCCAAAAGCGTCGTTCCTTTGGCCGGCGTCTTCTGCGCTGCGGCATCGGTCTCGGCGGCGGCTGCGCAAGCGGGCGGAATACTCTCCGTCGCAACGGGCCATTCGATTCTCGTCAAGGCGAGCGGCGTTACACGCCTGGCCGTCGGCGATAGTCGCGTCGCCGGAGTCGTGCCGATCGGGCGCGGCTCGGTGCTGATCAACGGCAAGAGCGCCGGCCACACGACGGTTTTCATCTGGGAAGGCGAGCAAGAGCAGGTTTACGAGGTAACGATCACCGAGCAGAGCCTCGACGAACTCGCGAATATCGTGCGCTCGGCGGTTCACGAACCGGGCGTCGTCGTCGAATCGATCGGGAGCGATGTCTTCGTGCGCGGCAACGTGGCCGACGTTGCAGCCTACAATCACGTGACCGACGTCATCGCGCAATTCAAAGGCATGAAGTTCACCGCGGGCGGCCCCGAAGCTCAAGTCATCAACGCCGTGACGGTCAGGAAGCCGCTCGGCGGCCTGCAAGAAGCGATTGCGAAACTTTCACCGGGGCAGGGTATCAGCGCGGATCTCGACGGCGCAGGCAACGTCGTCGTCAGCGGTTCGGTACGCGACACGCAGCAGAAGCGGCAAGTTATCGACCAGGTCGACAATCTTTCGGGCCGCTACCTGCACGGCGACGGCAAAGTGATCGACCGGCTCGGCGTTCAAACTTCGAGTCAAGTCGATATCAAAGTCTACGTTCTCGAAGTCGATAAAACGGCGCAAAGCCAGCTCGGCATTCGCTTGCAAACCGCGATTCCGTCGATCATCAACGTGCCGGCCGGCGGCCCGTATACGATCAGCGGTTCCGGCGGAACGTCGATTACGGCGCTCGAGGATCCGGCTCACCAGCTGAACCTGGGACACTTCACGCGCTTGAGCTTGCTCGCGCCGACTCTCGACCTGCTCGAACAAGAGGGCCACGCCCGTCAGCTGTCGTCGCCGAATCTCGTTACGCAATCCGGGCAGCAGGCGACATTTCTCGTCGGTGGCGAAATCCCGGTCCCGATTTCCAGCGGCCTGGGCACGGTATCGGTCGATTACAAGCAGTACGGCGTTCTGCTTAGTATCACGCCCACGATCATGGGCGACGGCGGCGTCGAAACCAAAATCGCGCCCGAAATCTCGGATCTCGACTTCGCCGACGGCATCTCGTTAAACGGTTTCGTCGTGCCGGCGCTCAAAGTCAGCAAGTTATCCACGGACGTGATTACGCAAACGGGCGAAAGTATTATTATGGGCGGGCTCGTACGCCGCGTCGAGGCGCGTAACATCACGAAGTTTCCGATCCTCGGCGACATCCCGATTCTCGGCCAGCTGTTTCGTTCCACGGCTTATCAAAAGTCGGATACCGACGTCGTGTTCGTGATGACGCCGACGATCATTACGAAATAGACGCCGTGCGGCCTGTGATAGCTGTCAACGGCACGCTGGCTCTATCTCCGTTACGCCGGCTTACGAGCAGGCCCGGGGATGCATCGCCGCGCGGCTCAACGCGAAGCAAATCGCACACCATGGGTACGTCGTGCCGTGCCACGCTGCTCGGCATGTTGCAGGACGAATCGGGACAGGCACTCGTCGAGTATTGCATCGTCATGGCGACGCTGACGATTCTCATGATGATTGCGTACCAAAGCGTCGGCACGACTGCGAACGGCAAGGTCAACACCAACGTCAACAATTTGACCAACAGTTCGATCGTCGCTCCATGAGCGGACCGTCCAGGCGCGCAAAGAACTCGGTCCGCGGTGCCGTTCTGGTCGAAACCGCACTCGTCGTCGGCGTGATTCTGACGATGCTGCTTTTCAGCATTCAGGTCGGTGCGCTCGGCTTTCTACAAGTTACGGTCGACGCCGCTTCGTTCGTCGACGCGCATCTCGTATCCGTCGGCGTGGCCGCAAGCATGTCGCCGGAGCAGGCAACGCACGGCATTTTTCCGCAGATCGCGCCCGCGCAAATCGTTTCGACCGTCGCACCCGCACCGAGTCCGAGCGTCCCCGTCGACTACGGTTACAATTCGATCAATAGCAACACGCAGAACCAGTCGGCGACGCATCGGAACGGCGGCACGACGATGATGGAGCCGACCCTGGAGACGGCGACCGTGTCCAAGCCGAATATCTTCTCAATTTTCGGTAAGAGCGTGGGCGTCACGGGTGAATCCGTCGACGCGCTGTGGCTCGAATGCGGCATTCACGCCAACGTCTCCAATACGACGACCGGCTGTAGCCCGGGCGCTGCTTCCACGTTCCAAGGCAACTATTTCACGGCGGGCGAACACGCTCCGCCCTATTTCGTCGGCTTCGACTTCCTGCATCATTGTAACGATTACCAACCTTGGACGACGTGCGCGGGTGTCAATTTTCTGGCGCTCGGTACGAGCGAATTTTTGCACGCATCGGCCGGCAACCAGGCCGGCAATTGGGCGAACGTACAACCCGGTATCGGCGGCTTGGCCGGCACGTCGACATTTTCGCTCATGGCTTGCCATCAACGCGTCTACGCGCAAATTGCGAGTTACTTCTCGCATTACAATACGCTCTACGGTTATTACCAAGCCCTGAATCCAAACCGCAACGTGCCTAACGGTGAGGTCGTCTTTTATTCCGAATTTGAATATCCGCCGGATTCTATCTATCCGAATCGCCCGAATACGAGGCGGGGACTAAACGACTTCACCGTAGGCACTCCGGGTAATCCCACCAATACCGTAGAAACTTTCGACCCGACAACCGATTCGCTCATCAGTAACGTGTACAGTTGGGATACGGCGGTTGCCCTCGGAACGCAACCGAGCGTCGCCGTGAGCGTCGGCTCGAATCCGACCCATCCTGAAAAGGCTTGCCCGTGACGCGGGGTTCGACGCGCGGTCAAGTTCTGCCGATGTGGGCGCTCGGGGTCATCGCAACCTTTGCGTTGATGTTCCTGGCCCTAAACTACGGCAACGCGATCCGCTGGCAGATTCGCGCTCAAAATGCGGCCGATTCGGCGGCCGCGGGCGTGGTCGGCATTCAAGCCGAGCGCTGGAACGTGATGACGGCCGCCCTCTACTCGTCGGGCGTCGAAGAATACCGCATCCGGCGCTTACTGGACTCGCTGTTGCTGACGATCAATCAAACGGGCGGATGTCAAGGCTCGCTCGACCCGCACAATGCGCTTTATTCGGCAGTGACGCCCGGCACGTGTAACCGGCTCTATAACGACCTGCGCCTCGCGTACTTACGCGCCGTCAACCGCTACTCCAGGGACATCACCGACCTCAATAACGTCGCCGCACTTTCGACGTTCACGGGCTTCAAGAGCGATGCCGCTTCGTTGCTTCAAACCTATCAGACGTGCGCGGTCGCCCCGCATCAAGGGCCATCGCCCGCGCCCACGCCCTCGCATGCCGCGACGCCCGCTCCGGCGGCGTCGGCGAATCCGACCTGCGGCGACTCGTCATTCAAGTACACGTTCGCTCCGTACGGCGCGCGTCAAACGACCGGCGTCGCGGGCATGGAGCAACAGACGGGGCTCAACAGCGTTGTGGCCGATGCCCAGCAGTGGAAGATCGACTACGGTGCGGCCGATGCGCTGGAGAACCCCGAGACGCTCGCGCCCGTCGCGGTCGACATCGTCACCTGTGCGCTCGTCCCGGCGATCATTCCCAACTTCGGGCCGATTCATTTTCAACCGTATTATGCGCTCGGCCGGGCCGCGGCCGCGAACGTCATGATCGAGCAAGATTGGCTGCAGCCGGGCGCCGTGCTCGATCCGCAGCGTGGACCGAAGACACTCTTCCAACCGGACGAGCCGAACACTCCGGCCGTCGCTCCGACGCCGGCCTACAACTGGTACGACGTCAGTTTCGGCGGCGAGCAAACGACGGCGTATGTATTGTACGGCGTCTTTGCCGCATTGATCGTCAATGACCAGTTCGACGCGCGCGTCGGCTGGTGGGGTGCCGTGCCGATTCGGCCCTTCGGTGCACCGGTCGTCCTTACGGGCTCGCAGGGCGCTTGTTGAGAACCGCCGTCCGCGCCGGCTATGCTCGCGGCCAAGCGATCTACGAGACGGCGATCATGATGCCGCTCTTTCTGCTCGGCCTCTTCGGTACGTTCTGGGCCGTACGCGAGAGCGCGCTGAGCGAACGCATCCAAGAGGGCGTGCGCTACGGCGGCTTGGTTTCCGCGCAAACCAATCCGTACACGTCGTATTCGCTCTACGCGATGTACTCGCTGCTCGACGGCGGAACGTTGCCGCTGGGCAGAACGAGTTGCACGGTCGATCTCGGACCCTCGCTCACCGCGAATCGCGGCACATTTTGGCAACCGGCCTCGCCGCCGACGTTCACCTGTAAACCGAGCACGTCCCTCGTCGGCGGAGCGACCCAAAATTTACTGTTACAAGACATCTATTTGAATGCGACGACGTCGTCGCCCGTCGACGGCTACCTCACGAGCCACGTGCTCGGCACGACGACGACGCCGCTGAGCGCGGCCCAGAATTATTTTCGTTCGCCCGACGTCGGCACGCTCATGAGTTGCACGTCGGTGGGTGCCGATTTAAAAATCTCGCTCGAGGGCGGGAGCGATACGACGACGGCAACTTCGGCCGCGACTCCGCTGCCGCTGGCGCCGAACGCGACGTCGGTGTTCGGGGGTCCGCTGACCTGCGTTACGTTCGCGGGTGCGTCGCCGAAACAGTCGTACACGCCACTGGTCGCACCACCAACGCTGAGTCCGACACCCTCCCCGACGCCGACCCCGACGCCGACCCAGACGCCGGCCCCGACGCCCACGCCGACTTCAACGCCGAAACCGACCCCAACCCCCGTGCCGACGCCGACGGCGTCGCCTGCGCCGACGGGAACGCCGGTGCCGACACCCACGCCCTGCGATAACGGTGACGGCGAGGGCGACGGTAAGGGCAACTGCGCGTGCAAAGGCGATAAAGGTGACGGCAACTGCAACACGCCGCCGCCGACGGCTACGCCGGCCCCAACCCCGACCCCGACCCCGGTACCCACCCCAACGCCGACGCCCGACCCGTACGGCACGCCGCCCGGAGGACTGAAAGGATGAGCGCGTTCGCCGTTCCGCTCGCCGGCGTGCTCTACGGCATCGCGGCCTTCGCGGTCTCGATCGCGGTCGGCAACGTCTCGCTGCGTCGTGCGCGCGCGAAGCAGACGATCGACGCCTACCGCATCAAACTCCTGTGCGTGACCATCGGTAGTGCGGCGATCGGCAGCTTCGCCGAATCTCGCGATCTCTCGCTGCTGCAAGCGGTCGCGAGCGCGCTCGTCGTTGCAGCGCTCGCCGGCGCGATCTGCGCCGACCGCGCGGCGCCCGGCGCGCTCGTCTTATACGTCTGTACGGTTCCGGTAGGTTTCGTGATTTTCTCGGCCGCGCTCGATTCGATGTGGCCGGCCGTCTTTTCGGCGCTGCTCGCGGCCGTGCCGTTCCTGTTGACGGCGCTGCTGGTCGCCGACCGCAGTGCGAGTCTTCTCAACGCGGCGGTTGCGGCAATTGCCGGCGCGTCGATCGGAGCTTCGAGTGCGTTCTTCGTGCTGTGTGCCGCGAGCATCTGCGCGCTCGCGTTTGCGAAGATCGGCCGCCATTCGCTCGCGAAGCTGCGGCTCGCGCCCTATATCGCCGCGTTCACGCTGCTGGGCATCCTGCTCAACATGTCGATCTTGACGTAACGCGATAGCCGCTATCCTAACGAAAAGCGACACGCGCTGGGCGCGGCATGCGGAGCCACAAGCGAAAATCGGAATCGACGTAGACGGAGCGCCACGCCGGAGCGAGCGAAAGTGCCTGTTCGAGCGGTTCTTTGCGCTCGACGAGAACTAGGTCGACGTTGCGCTCGCGCAGCGTGCGCTCCCAAGCCGGGTGGACCCGTACGATCGCCGCAAAGTCGGCCCACACGCCTGCCGGATACGGATCTGCTCGCCCGTCGAGAAAGACGCGGTCGTGCGGCGCGGCGAGCAGAAAGCTGCACCAGGCAAAGTTCGCGCACAGAACGTTGTGCTCTCCGGGCAACGTTCCGATTGCGGCTAGAGCCGCAAACGGCGCTCCCGCAGGCGCCGGGTCCGAGCGTGCGCTCTGGACGTAGGCCACGCTCACGATCGTCGCGAGCACGACTGCGGTCCCCGCCTCGAGAAACTTTAAGCCTCGCGCGCGCCCCCGTTCGACCAGGCCTAAGCGGTCCCGAAGATACGGAACGCCCGTCGTTAGCGCACCGGCCGCAAGCGGAGCGACCGCGAGCGCGAACAACGCGATGTTGCGCGCGGCCGAAAACATGAGCCATGCGAAGACCGCGAGCAGCAGTCTGTCTCGCCAACGCTGCGGCCCGTTGACTCCGAACGCGAGGACGCAGAGCATGAGCGGCAACGCACCAAGAGCGAAGGACACGTCGCCGAGACTCGTATGATTCCACTCGCGGATCAGCGTCGTAAACGGACTCGAGAAGAGCACGTACGCATAGACGGGGATCTTCCAACCGAGCGGATTGGCACAGGTCGCAAGCGCCGAGAATCCCGCGATGACGGCGCTGCGGCGCGCCCGGGCATCCCACCCGCGATCCAAACAGTTGCCGGCGCACACGACGCCGGCGAGAACGGGCGCCAGCATGACGCTTGCGTGTACGTTCGACCACACCGCAGCGACCGCGATCGCCAGATAAGCGATGCGGCCGTCGCTCTGTAGCAAGAGCAAATACGCAGATAGTAATGGCCAAGCCAAAATTTGAGCTCGCACGCCGAACGACTGCACGAGAGCGTTGCCTGCCATAGCGACGCCGAACGCAGTCGCGTAGGGGTGAGCGCCGCGCCGCACGGCGGTGTAGGCGACGATAGTCAGGCTACCGACCGCGCTCAATGCGCACAGGCCGCCTACGATCGGCCAGCCGCTGTGCGCGCTGAAATACGCCAAGAGTGAAAACAGCCACTCTTGCGGGACCCAGGCTGCGCCCGGTGCCGTGAACGTTTCGAGGCCGAGTGCCTGCGGCAACGACAGCGTGGCAACGATATGCGCACCGAGCCAACGCTGCCAACCGAGGTCGCCATCACCGGACGGGTCGCAGATGACCGCCCCGAAGAACCGGCCGGTGAAAACCGCGACGATCAGCCACGCGACTCTCAGACCTTAAACCTCGGCATGTAAAATGTTACGCTACCGATCCCGTAGGACCGGTAGCGCCCGCCCGCCATTGCCGCGTCGCGATTCCGGAGCGGCAAGCCGGTCCGGTCTCTTAGCTGAACGCGGTGTTGGCGCTGCTTAATGCGTTGTCGGCTTTTCTGCCGAGAATACGGAGCGCGGCGATTGCGACGACGGAAACGAGCGCGATGATGATGGCGTATTCGACGAGACCCTGTCCGGCGTCGTCCTTAAGCATCGAAACGAAGGTCTTCACGAAAATACTCCTAGAGAAGTCGGTAAGGTCGCCATCACACTAAGCGATGGGGTGTCGCATCGTCCGCCGGTGACCGGCAGATCTAAGACGCAACACTGGAATCATCGGACGTAGCGACCTCATCCTTAGCGCAGCGCGTAAAGAAACGGCAGCCCCCGAGGTCCGGGCAATCTTCTTGTGACGAAACGCACAGGTGGAGCCGCCGGGCGTCGAGGCTGCCGCGAGCGCCGGCGGCCGTCAATTTTCCGCGCGATAGACCGAACTACGTATGGTGTCCAGGTTATTCCGACCCGGACCGATGGTGCGAGCGCCGCGCCCGAGAGTTTTTCGCACGCCCGCTACGCCGATGCGATCTCTAAGTGGCGGACAAGCGGACACCGGGGGCTTACGGCCTTCACTCACGGACGCAAATATGCCACGCCCATAACCAACGTCAACTATCGAACGCCCCGCTTTCAAGAGGATCATCGCAAACGAATATGCCGCTGCAACTCGACTTCGCGATGCTGGCCTGCTTTGCCGCCGCCGCAACCGATGTCCGGACCCGGAAGATTCCCAACGTGATTCCGGCCGCCGTCGCGCTCGTCGCACTCGGTTTTGCCGTACCGCACGGAACGCTCGCCGTTTTTATCGTACTTGCGCTCATCGTCGCGACGATGATCGTGGGAACGCTGGCCTTCGCTCAAGGCTGGCTCGGCGGCGGCGACGTGAAACTGCTGGCCGCCGTGAATGGGTGCCTCGGCTTTGCCGATGCCGTACCGTTTTTGCTCTACACCGCAATCTGCGGCGGATTGCTCGGGCTGTGCTTCGCAGCCGGGCGGCGTAGCGTACCGAGCCTCTTACGGTCGGTCGGCGGCATTCTTCGCCCCTTCGTGCAGGGCGGAGCCGCGGCTATCGCACCCGAGCGGCCGATAAAGATGCCATATGCTCTTGCAATCGCCTGCGGCGCTATCGCCGTGGCGCTCTCACATTCGATCGCTCCGTTTTTGAGGCTGCCGCTATGAAAAGCCGTCGTATCACCCTGATCGTCGCCGTAGTGCTTGCCGTAGCAACGGGCGTCTTGACGTTACGTTACCTCTCATCGGTCAACAAGCAGAGTCAGGCGCAGGTCGTCGAAATGAAGCCGGTCGTCGTCGCGAGCGTCGCTATTGCGGTACGCACCAAGCTCAAACCGCAAATGCTGACGAAAGTCATGCGGCCCGTTACGTTGATCGAGCCGGGGTCGATCGACGACCCGAAAGAAGTCGAAGGCGACGTCGCCTTAATCGATATTCCCGCGGGTAGCCCGCTGACCCAGTCCAAGGTCGGCGTGCCGGCCACCATCGGCGTGACCGGCCGTCTCAAGCCGGGTCAGCGCGCGGTCAGTATCCCGGTAGACATGGTTAAATCCGTTTCCGGACTCGTCGAACCTGGCGACCGTGTCGACGTCATGGCGTCGCTCTTAGGCTCCGGGACGCGATCCCCGCACACGTCGGCCATCATTCGAGGTGCTACGGTGCTCGCCGTCAATTCGACGATCGATCCGGATACGTCGGCGAGTCCGGCTCCCGCAGGTGGTGCTCCGGCCCCACCTCCGTCGACGGTCACGCTCGCCGTAAGCGCGGCACAAGCCGATTTGCTGACCGTAGCCGATCTCAATGCGAATTTGCGGCTGGCGCTGCGCTCGCCCGACGAATCCGTCCGTTCGCTGCCGGCAGAAGCCATCGACTTGTCTGTGCCGCCGGTCGCCGCAGCGGCAGTGCCCGTTGCGGCGCCGCCGGCGCAACCCGCATCGCAAGCGAAACCCGCACCGCAAGCGACGAACGCCGGTGTCCTGTTCATCGACGGCGATAAGAGTGTCATCGTACCTCGATGAGTGCGGTCTTCCTCGTCGTGGGGTCGAAAGGCGGCTCCGGAGCGACGACCCTTGCGGTCAATTTCGCAAAGACGGCGATCCGAATCGGCATGCCGGCGACGGTCGTCGATGCGGATCTCTCCGGTCGCCGTACGCTGTCGGCGCTCCTGAGCGCGGATGAAGCTCTCGACGCGCACCGGACACGGGCGATCTATTCGGTCGCGCAGATCGGAACGCTGAACGTCCTGGAACTCCTGGATAAGTACGAAAACCTATTCGCGCTGAAGGCAAGCGAGATCGCGACCGTCGCGCAAACGACCGCTGCGGGCAACGGCTTCATCTTCGTCGACGCGCCGCGTCCCTTCGAAGAGCCCGTGCGGGCCTTTTTCAGATTAGCGGCCCACGTTCTCTTAATCGTCGAACCGAATATGCTCGGTGCGACGTCGGCGCGCCGTTTGATTGCGGATTTTTCGCATTTCGGGATCCCGCTGGCCCGGATTTCGATCGTGGTCAACCTGCGTTCCGGCCGTCCGGAGATCTCCGGCCGGGAACTCGAACGTTCGCTTGCGGCCTCGGTCATCGGCGAAGTGCCCAACCTTAACGATCGCAACTATCCCAAAGCCATCGAGACGATCGTCAAGCGGCTGCTCGAATTCCCGCCCGATTTACCATTCGGAGATCTGCAGAGTTCGCTGTATTCGACCTCCTCATCTTCGAACGGACACGTGGCTGCGCCGGCCGCCGGTGTGCCTCAAGCCGATACGGCATTGGAAGAGCGCCGTGACGACGTCGAAAGGCAGCGTCGAAATGAGAAACGGACGCAGCTCAAACGCGAGATCAGCGGCGAGGTTACACGCCGCGTCGACGTCGTAGCGGCGAGTCGCGCGCACTCGGACGGGCAGAAGTATACCGAACTGCGCGAGCAGATCGGAAATACGATCAACTCACTGCTGGCCGACCGTAGCGACGTGAGCTTGCAGGAGCGCGCAGAACTCCAGCAAGAGATCATCGACGAGCAACTCGGCCTCGGCCCGCTCGAAGATCTGATGCGCGACGAACGCGTCTCGGAAATCATGGTCAACGGGCCGGAAATGATCTACGTAGAAAAAAGCGGCAAGATTACGCTTTCCGACCGTACGTTCAAAGACGAGCGCCACTTGCGTACGGTCATCGAACGCATCGTCGCCCCGCTCGGGCGCCGCATCGATGAATCCTCGCCGATGGTCGACGCCCGCTTACCCGACGGTTCCCGCGTCAATGCGATCATCGAACCGCTTTCGCTAAACGGTTCGAGCATTACGATTCGACGCTTCAGTAAGAAGCGGCTCCAGATCGAAGATCTGGTCAGATTCGGCTCGATCGCGGAAGAGAGCGTCGGGCTGTTGCGCGCAATGGTCGAAGCGCGCCTCAATATCGTAGTCAGTGGCGGCACGGGCTCCGGTAAGACGACGTTCCTAAACATCCTTTCGAACTTCATCCCGAACGACGAACGCATTTTGACGATCGAAGACGCAGCCGAGCTCTCGCTCTCGCAAGATCACGTCGTTCGCCTCGAATCGCGACCCGCAAATATCGAAGGCAAGGGCGCCGTGACGATCCGGGATCTCGTAAAAAATTCGCTGCGCATGCGGCCGGACCGCATCGTCGTCGGCGAGTGCCGCAGTGGCGAAGCGCTCGATATGTTGCAGGCCATGAATACGGGTCACGACGGCTCACTTACGACGCTGCATGCCAACACGCCGCGCGACGCGGTCGCGCGTCTGGAAACGCTCGTGCTGATGGCGGGTTTCGATCTTCCCATCAAAGCGATTCGAGAACAGATTGCGAGCGCCGTCGATGCGGTCATACAGATCGAACGGGTCCGCGACGGCTCGCGTAAGATTTCGAGTATCACCGAAGTCGTCGGTATGGAAGGTGACATCGTGACCATGCAGGAGCTCATCCGCTATCATCAAGAGGGGATCGACGAAAGCGGGAAAGTCCTCGGGCACTTCCAGTATACGGGCGTGCAGCCGCATCACATGGAGAAGTTCGAAGAGACGGGCGTGCACTTCGACATCCGCGACCTTTCGAAGCTGCAAGGCACCAAATCCGCGTGGTAAGCAACTATCCCTTTGCACTCGGCGTAAGCGGGCTCGCCGTCGCGGCGTTATTCGCGTACTCGCTCGGGTTCGACATTCGCAAATTCGTCACGAAGTATGCGGCCGCTTTTCAAGCCGATATCGACAAGGCCGATCTGACCGTGCGGGCGGAAGATTTTCTCTTGATCCTCGCGGCGATCGGAGCCGTAGTGTGGATCGTGACGATCTTCCTATACCGGCTTCCGCTCAGCATGCAACTCGCCACCTTGCCGCTGGTGATCAGCACCACGGTCGTCTTCGGCATCCTCTATCTGCGTTTCCGCGGAGCGCAACGGATCAAAGGTTTCGGCGATCAGTTCGAGATGGCACTGCGTATGATGGCGGGGGCGCTCCGCGTCGGCCTCGGATTCCGGCAAGCCATCATCCTCGTCACCGAAGAAGTTCCCAATCCCGCCCGCCGCGAGCTGTTGCGAGTGATCGGACGAGCGAACATCGGTATCAACATTATGGACGCGCTCGACGAGATGAGCCGTAGCGTTCCCAGCAGCGAAACCTTGATGTTCGCGCGGGTCGTACGGGTCCAACAACAAACGGGCGGCGATCTCGCAAAGGTTTTGGAAAAGCTTGCCGTCACGATCCGGGACCGCCGGCGTATCATGCGTAAGATGAGCGCGCTCACCTCACAAGGCCGTATGGGCGCGCTCATTATCGGCGGCCTGCCCGTCCTCGTGGGCGGATTCGTCATGGCAACGCAACCCGATATGAAGCAAGCGATGCTGCACACCGTCCCCGGCTGGTGCATGCTCGGCCTCGCCGTTTTGCTCGAGCTGGCAGCGTTCTTCGTGCTCTCGAAGATCTTGAAGTTGGACGCGTAAGGCATGAATATCGACGGGTTGCCGGTGATCATCATCGCAATCACGGCCGGGTTCACGCTCGCGATCGGCGCGATCCTCTATAGCGTCATCCCCGTGAAGAGCGAAATAGCGAAGCGCTTGGAGCGCGCGCAGTCTTCATCTTTCGGTCAGATGCCGCGGCGCTCTGATGCGTTCGCAAGAATCTTCAGTAGCAAGCAGCGTGGCGTGCTCGCGAGCCGGCTTCAAGAAGCCGGCATGTATAACGTGTCGCCCGCGCAGATGGGCGTGCGCGTGATTGCCGGAGGCATTCTCGGCGTCATGGTCGGTCTCGGCTTCGCCGTCGCCATGGGCTCGTTCGCGTCGCTCTACATCGGCGCGACCGTACTGCTCGCGGCCGTCGGAGCGTATTATCCGTTCTCCCGCGTAGCGAGCGCCGCTAAAAAGCGTAAAGCCGCGATCCAGCGAGCGTTGCCCGACTTCTTAGACATGCTCGCGTCGACCGTTCAAGCGGGCCTCGCATTCAACGGTGCGCTAAACCATGCCGTCGACGTCGCGGCCGGACCGCTCGGCGAAGAGATCAAAGCCGCGCTGTCCGAAGTACGCATGGGTCGCTCCAAAGGCGATGCTTTGCGCAGCATGGCCGAGCGCGTCAAACAAGAGCAGCTATCGGCAGTCGTCACGGCGGTCGTGCAGGCCGAGCGGCTGGGTTCAAACATGGCCCAGATTCTCGACGAATTGGCGGAAGAAGTGCGCAACCGGCGGATGATGCGGGCGGAAGAACTGGCTAATCTGATGCCGACGAAGATGGTTATCCCAATGGCGCTCTTCATGTTGCCGGCGCTCTTCGTCATGATCTTCGGCGGCATCGTCGCCCAATATCTGGCCGCCCCCAAATGACGCCGTTCTGGGTAACGCTCGTCACGTTTACGGCCTTCGCATGCGCGGGATTTCTCGCAACGCGTTTCGCGGACTGGGCGACCCGCAGCTGGCCCCGCTATAAGGACGCGCCGGTTGTAGGCGAACCGAGCTTGGCTATCACGGTGGCACTCGCGCTCATCACGGGTTTGATCGCGAGCACGTATGCCGCGCGCGGAGCTAACCCGTACGCGCTCGCGCTGATCGTGCTCGTCTGCTTAACGCTCGATTTCGCATGTTATTGCGACCTGCGCGTCGGTAAACTTCCGCTCGCGGTAACGCTGCCCGTGCTCGCCCTAATCCTTGCCAGCGATCTCCTGGAGCACGACTGGATTGCCGTCATCTCGTGCGCCGTCGTCGCCGCACCGTTTGCCGGAGCGGCCATCGTCACCAAAAATAAGAGCTTCAGCTGGAGCGACGTCCAACTCGTGATGCTCGGCGCGCTCGTCTTGAACGTCACGCTCGGCCTGCTCGCCTTCGCCATGGCCTGCTTCCTCGCCGTCGGCGTAGCCCTCGTACGCGGCACCCTCAAAGCGCCCGTCACCTTCGCCCCCTACCTCGCCCTCGCCATAGAACTAGCCCTCCTAACCCCAAGCGCCATCCGCTAACCCAATCCCCAACCCCCAACCCGACCCCTGCTCTCAAATAGCGCAGACCGACGCACCGAGCCCCGAAGTGTGCGCAGCACACGAGCGAGCATGGAGCGAGCGCGTGGCAAAAGAGGCTCTTAAAATAGTGCGGGGCGAGGCGCCGAGACGCGAAGTGTGCGCATGCACATGAGCGTCTCGGCAACGACGCCGTGCGCTATTTAAGAGCCTCTTTAGATGCGCGGTGCCAGAGTTCGCGTAAGAACGACGCCGCATCCATAACGAGGCCGAGCGACTGCGTCGAACCGCGATCGGTCAGTTTCGTCACACTTGCGGGGTTGATGTCGACGCAAATCACTTTGCACGACGACGGGAGCAGATTACCGACGGCGATCGAGTGCAGGAGCGTACACACCATCAGCGCCATGCCGATCTCCGGCACGTAGGCGCGCATAGCGCGCTGCGCTGCGATGACGTCCGTAATGACGTCGGGTAACGGTCCGTCGTCTCGAATCGAGCCGGCCAGCACGACCGGGATGCCTTTGCGATACGCTTCGTACATGATACCGCTCTTTAGCCGCCCGCTCGCGATCGCGTTTGCGATACCGCCGTCGGCTCGGATGCGGTTCACCGAGCGCAAGTGATGCACGTGACCCTCTTCGACCGGAAACGCGTCTTGCAGATCGACGCCCAGGGACGTGCCGTAAAATTGCGACTCGATGTCGTGCACGGCAAGCGCGTTTCCGGCGAAGAGCGCGTCGACGAAATCGTGACGGATCAAGCGCTCGAGATATTTTCCCGCTCCGGTATGCACGATTGCGGGACCGCCGACCAGCAGGACGCGTTTCCCCGCGGCGCGCGTCTCGAGCAGTTCGCGTACGATTTCAGCAATGAGCGATTCTTTCGGTTTTTCACTCGATACGGCACTGGACATAAATTCGAAAACTTGTTTCTGACGTGGCCGTTGCAACACGTGCACGCGAACGCCTTCGTGACCGACGACGACCCGCTCGCCCGATACGACGTCGGAGGGAGCAACTGTGCGCGCGCTGCCGTTCTCCAGGACGAGCGCGCAATCCATCTCCGGTAACGCAGCCGTCGTCCATTCGCCGTCGATGCGTACTTCGGTTACGAGGTTCGTCGTCGCATAAAATTCGTCGGGCAACACGCCGTCGGCCGGGGCTGCTTCCGTGCGTGCATCGGTGTCGTCGGCAACCAGTGCGCCGATATCGCGCAACTTATCGACGAGTTCCTCGAGATGACCGTTCGTATCCGCGACGATCGTCAAGCGCGCGGTACTCGGTTCCGTCGCAGTCTTGCCGATCACGAAGTTGTCGATCGTGTACTGGGCATGCTCGTTGTCCATAATAATCTCGAGCACGCGTCCGAAGAGACCCGAGTCGACGATGTGTCCGCGCAACTCGATCTCGCGCACGAAAGCGCCGCTCTTGACACCCGTAGTCATGACGGGCGGTTCCGTCGTGCGAGCAGGACGCCCTTTCCGGTACAGCGCACGGCGCCAGGGTGGGGCTCGTGTTCGTTCCGACGCCGATCGGAAATTTGCGCGACATTACGCTGCGCGCGCTCGACACCTTGCGCGATTGCGAACTCATCGTCGCAGAAGATACGCGCACGATGAGGCGGCTTTTCAGCGCCCTTGAGATCGTTGCAAAACCGGCGCTGAGTTATCGCGAGCAGAATGCCGAAGCCGTCACGGCGACGATCCTCGCCCGCGCGCGCGAGGCCCTCGTCGCCGTCGTCAGCGACGCCGGTATGCCGGGCATCTCCGACCCGGGCCGCGAGCTCGTCGTTGCGGCGCGCGCGGCCGGGATCGCGGTCGAAGTGTTGCCGGGACCGAGCGCGTTCGTCTGCGCCGCCGTGCTTTCGGGGTTTCCGCTGGCAGGCTTTTCTTTCGACGGATTCGTTCCGCGCAAGAGCGCCGAGCGGCGCCGCGTACTGGGTGACGCGCTGCAACGAAGGGCAGTTTCGGTCTGGTACGAAGCGCCGACGCGGATAAACGCAACGCTGGACGCGATCGAGCAGCTCGACCCGCAAGCCGAGATATTTCTCGCGCGGGAGCTCACGAAGCATTTCGAGCAGCAACTTCTCGGCACGGCTGCCGTCGTGCGAGCCGCACTGCCGGTGCCGATCCGCGGCGAGATCGTCCTCGTGCTCGGGCCGGCGGCGGAGCCCGAGCGACGTGCGACTCCGGCTGCGGAAACGAAAGATCTGGCGCTTGCCATCGAGGCTGAGCTGACGGCGAAAACGGCGACCGCGGACGCCGCCAAACGCCTCGCAGGCCGGTTCGGTTTCGAACGCGCCGAAATGTACCGCCTGATCGTCTCCGCTAAGCGCGAACGTCGTCTCTAGCCCGTCCGGCTTTGCCGGACTTGCATCGCGCGATTCGGGTCGGTCGAATATTGCAGCCGAGTTGCCGATAAGACGCACGGAGGGGCTCCGTGTACTACGCACTCGCGCTGTTTGCCGTCGCGCTGACGGCGGTCGTGCCGGGTCACCGGCTCCCGTTGCGGATGCCGGCTCTACTCGAGCGCCTCCTTTCGCAGCCGGCCGTCGTGCCGCTCGCGGTCGTTACCCTGGTCGCGGCGCAGCATGCTTGTCTAGTTCTGCTTCTGAGTGCGACGTATCATCAGCATCCCGTATTCGGAGCGCTGGTGCGGATGCCGATTCGCTTTATCAGCAGCCGTGGGCCGCACCATCTCGGGACGGCTTACGGCGACGGTTTTGCGGCGCTCGTCCTCATCGAATCCCTGGCATTATTTGCGCTCTACTGGGGCCTCGCAACGCCGACGCGTGCGAAGTTCGGTTGCGTTGCATTCGGGGCACTTCTCGCGTGCTGCGACGCGGTCGTTTCGCGCGCTGCGACGAGCGCGGACATGTACGCGTACGTCGGCTTCGCCTTGCTCGGAGCGCGCGCGTACGCACCGCCCGCGAGCGCATTTGCGGGAGCTTATTCCGTCATCAATACGTGGTGGCATACGCCGCTCGTGCCCGCGGTGTACGGTCCGCTCTGGTTGCTCTTGGCGGCCGGGGTCAGCGCCTGCGGGCATACGCTCCTCGCGAAGATTGTCGCGCTGCGCATACTCGGCGCGTTGACGCTCGCCGGAACGGTCGGCATACTGGCGGCGCTGAAGCTGCCGCCCCGCGTCATCGCACTGGTTGCACTCAATCCGGCTCTGATTTTCGAATTCGTGGTGAACGTGCACAACGATTTGTTCGGCGTACTCCTGCTGCTCGGCGCGCGCTACGCGACGATGCGCGGTTCGACGTGGGGCGGCATCGCCCTCGCAGCCGCGGCGGGGCTCGTAAAATTGCCGTTCATGCTCTTCGCAGCCCTGGCGTTCACGCCGCTCGCATCGCCCGTGCGCCGGGCGCGTGCCTGGGGAGCGAGTCTCGCCATCGCTCTCTGCGGGTCGTGGCTTGCAGGTGGGTCCGCCTATCTCGGCGCGGTCCGCCAAACGGCAGAACGGCTCACGGCCGGCCACCTCGGCTTGGCGTTGACCGGCGCGCCCGTGGTTCTCAAAGCCGCGACGGTCGCGGCGCTGGCGCTGACCGTTGCGAGCGGCACGTTCGTCGAGGGCTGCGCTTGGGCGCTCCCCGCGTTCGGAGCGATCCTGTACCCGTGGTACTTGAGCTGGACGCTGCCGTATGCAGCCGCGTCGGCAAGCTCGCTCCGCAACGTCGCGATCGCGCTTCCCGTCGCGATGCTGGAAGCCGACGGCGCGCTTGCAACGGGAACGCTCCTGACGGCAATAACCGCGGCAGCATGTCTCTGGTTCGGAGCTTCGCTCGTGCGCGCCCTAGTACAGCGATTCGCCGTGCGCGTGCCGGCGTAAGCCGGGAACCGGTCCCGCAGCATCCGAAAGCCGCTTCCCTATGTCCGACCGCGGGTTCTTCGTTACGACGCCGATCTATTACATTAGCGGTAACCCGCATATCGGGCACGCGTATACGACCGTTGCCGCCGACGTGCTGGCGCGCTATCATCGCACGCTCGAGCCAACCTTCTTTCTCACAGGGACGGACGAACACGGCCAGAAAGTCGCTTCGGCGGCAGCGCAAGCAGGCCTTACGCCGCAGGCGTGGACCGACTCCCTCGTTCCGAAGTGGCAGGCGCTGCTCTCGACCTACGAGATTCGCTACGACGATTTCATTCGTACCTCCGAGCGCCGCCACACGGTACAAGTCATCGAGGTCTTCGAACGCCTCAAGCGCAGCGGCGATATTTATCTCGGTAAATACGAGGGCTGGTATTGCACGAGCGACGAGACGTTTTGGCTCGAAGCGAAGCTCGTCGACGGACGTTGTCCAAATGCCGAATGCCGGCGCGAAGTTCAGTGGCTCTCGGAGGATAATTGGTTTTTCGCACTCTCCAAATATCAGGCTCGCCTGCGAGACTATTATCGTGAAAACCCACACTGGGTTCGACCGGAGCGCGCCTATAACGAAATGGTAGCGACGCTCGACGCAGGCCTGGAAGATCTATGTATCTCGCGCGTCAATCTCGAGTGGGGCGTTCCGCTGCCCGGCGGCGGGGTCATGTACGTTTGGGTCGACGCGCTACTCAACTACATCACGGCGCTCGACTTTGCTGGGAACGGCGAACGCTTTCGCACGTTCTGGCCCGCGAGCGTGCAATTGATCGGTAAAGAGATCGCTCGCTTTCACACGCTCATTTGGCCCGCGATGCTGTGGGCGCTCGGATTGCCCGCGTCCGAACTCGTATTCGCGCACGGTTGGATGACCTTCGACGGCGAAAAGATGTCGAAGAGCCGGGGCAACGTCGTCGACCCGTTCGATGTCGTCGAGCGTTTCGGCGCCGACACCGTACGCTATTTTTTACTGCGTGAAGCACCGTTCGGCAGCGATTTCTCCTTTAGCGAGGAGAAGGTCCGGCAGCGCCGCAACGGTGATTTGGGCAACGATCTCGGCAATCTCGTCAAACGTTCCCTCGCCATGCTCGAGCGGTATCGCGCGGGCGTCGTACCGAGCGCGCCGCCGAGCACGCTCGGCGAGCGTTTCGCGAACCTCGGTGCGCGCGTTGCAGCACACCTCGATGCGATCGGTTTCCGCGAGGCGCTGGAGGCGATCTGGGAACTCGTCACGGCGCTCAATCGTGAGATCGACGAGCGCAAACCGTGGGAATTACACAAGCGCGGCGAGAGCGCTGCGCTCGACGGCGTGCTCTACGATCTTTGCGAGGGACTCCGCTTCCTCGCGCATCTGACCGCTCCGTTCGTTCCCGGAGCGGCACTAAATATTTGGCACCAACTCGGGCTCGAGGGCGAACCCGGCGGAGCTTGGCGGACGGAACTCGTGTGGGGCGGCCTGGCTCCAGGGACGCGGACCGTCCCGTCCGCCGCGCCGCTCTTCCCGCGTCTCGATGTGTCGCCGGTTTGAGCCGTTACACGGGGTAACCGCGTTCGCGCAAGAAGTTGAGCACGTCCGGATCGACGTACTGCGGCGCCGGGAGTCTCCAACCCGCGAGCGGCAGCGGAATCTGTCCCGGCGGCGGGGCCGGTCCTTGGGGGCCGTAAGAGATCTGGTCCGGCCGAAACCGTAATGGCCAGGGGATGACTTCGTCGCGCACGCTGCCGTCGGGATGCTGCGTTCGACAGGTCACGTTGAAATAGACGAAGCCGCTCGCCGTCCACGTGCGCAGCGGATTGCAGAGACCTTGCGCACCACGCAGCTTCGCGCCGCTACCGGCGACGTTTATCGTATAGCGGCGGATCGTCGACGCGGGATTGACGCGGTGAGCCACATTGCTGAGCGGGTTTTCCCGCGCGCGATCCTGCGCGATCGACGCTGCGAGATCGCGTTGCAGTCGTGCGAGCCGCGCTGCGCCGAGCGTGGTCTGCCGCGGGCGTTCGTTCGCGGTCGTGGACGGATGTTCTAGCAGCGCGAGCTGCTGCCGTCGTTCACCGCGAGGTGGAGCGGTGGCGGCGCTGGAGGCTCGAACCGTAGGCGGCAGCGGGGTTGCGCGCGGCGCAATTTTCGCGAGTTCGCGGCGACGTGGCGGCGCTTGCGGGGCGGCCTTACGCGGCGTTCGAGGCTGCTTGACGAGCGCTACGCGGGCAGCCGGCCGAAGCTGCGGCGGCAAGCCTTTCGGGGGCTGCACACCGGCGGCGCGGCCGGCATGGGTCGCTGCCGCGCGAGGCCGCTTTTCGAAGTGAATCGCCGTGGAAAGCGTTACCGTTTCGTCATCGCGCTTGACATGCTGCAGCGGGCGATGGACGAGCGCCCGCTCGAACACGTCGTAGAACCCGAACGCGGCGAGCAGCACGAGCAAATGCACGCACACGGAGGCTGCGACGGCGAGGCGCAGGATACGGCCGGAGCGTTTCGGAGCCGCAGCTTCCGAGCGCGTGATCATGGTACCATCCGGGCGTTATGTTCGACACGCACGCCCACGTTCACGATGCCGTTTTCGACGTCGACCGCGACGACATGCTCGCCCGTGCGCGTGAAGCGGGCGTCGCTCGCATCATGACGATCGGAACGGATCTCGCCGACAGCCGGCGCGCGCAAGCGGCCGCCGCCGAACACGCACTCGATTACGCGATCGGCATTCATCCCCATGAGGCGGTGCATGCGCCGCTCGATATCGCAACGGAATTGGACGCGATCGTCGCGCAGGGCACGCGCGCCCCGACGGCCATCGGCGAAATGGGTCTCGACTATTTTTACGCCCATAGTCCCAAAGACGCGCAGCGGCGCGTTCTGTGCGCGCAACTCTCGTACGCGCGCGAGCGCGACCTGCCTGCAGTCTTCCACCAACGCGACGCTTTCGAGGACTTCGTGATCGTGCTGCGCCAATTTGCGCCGGGGATACGCGGCGTCGTGCATTGCTTCACGGGCGAACCCGCACAAGCGCGCACGCTCGTGGACGAGTTCGGGCTTCGGCTCGGGATCGGCGGCGTCTTGACGTTCAAGAGCGCGCAAAACGTTCGCGATTCGGTTTTCGCCGTCGGCCTCGATAAGCTGATTCTCGAGACCGATTGTCCGTATCTGGCGCCGGTTCCACACCGCGGCCGGCGCAACGAGCCGGCCTTCATGGGAGCCACCGCGGCGCTACTGGCGCAGTTGTTCGAGACGACGATCGAGCAGGTCGTCTCGCGTACCGACCAAACCGCGCGTACACTCTTCGGAGAATAGCCGCTCGCGCAGCGTTAAATCCTTAGAGCGGGCTGAGAGCGCTGCCTTGCGCCGGCTTTATCTTTACGCCTGCCGACCAATTACGCTCGAATGCACGCTCCAAGCCGGCGACGATCGCGGGGTCGTTCGAATGCAAACCCCAATCGAGCGATGGTCCCGGCGAGAAGGTTGCGTTTGCAGAGCCGATCCAAGCGTCGTCGCCTGCCACGCATAGCTTTTCGGTGTTCGCAGTCGCCTCGATATCGATTCCATCCGCCGCCAACTTTGCGAGCGCCAGGCGCTCGCGACGTCCCGACGCTCCGCGCAGTTCGGCTTGCGAGACCAAAAGGCGTACGTGGTCTCCGCGAGCGGCGCGATGGGCAAGCGCTTTCGAAACGGCCGTTGCTCCGAACGACTCGGTCTCGACGTCGATGCGATCGCCCGGTGCCTCGTCGATCGTGCGCGCCTCCAAAGCAAGCGCGGCTTGTTTTTCGATGGCGAGCGATCCGAACGTCGTCGCGGCGCCCCCGGGAACCGCGACGCCGCTCAGAGCGGCGGCGACCGCGGCTACTTGATCCGCATCGTCGAGGGCCACGATCGTGTCGCGATCTTCGCTGGCCCAATTCCGGTCGTCGAGGTACGCCGTGCCATCGATGACGGCGGCCTTCAAATGCATCGCCGGATCCGCGGAACTTGTGGTGTGGACGTGCGCACCATGCCGCGAGAGTTCGCTTGCTGCAGCAGCATTCACCCGGGTGATGCCCGCGCCGTTACGATACGGGGCGCCATCGAGCAGGACGTCGATGACGGCGCCCCGGTCGCACGCGCTCGCAAGCGCCTTCACAACCGCCGAACCGGCGTTCAGAACGTAAGCTGAAAAGCGAACGGAATGCGCCGTCTCGAGCGCCGCCAGGAAGGCAGCGTCCGGGACGAGGCGGGCGCTCAAGCGAGCAGGCCGGCGATGCTTCCGAGCAGTCCGCCGCCGAGCCCGCTCGAGGCGAGACCGTCGACTTGCTGCGTCAACGACATAATCGCGGCCAGCGGGTCGTTCGCGTTTCCGGACGTCTGAGCGCCGGACGCCTGCGAGGCGAGCGAGCCGAGTGGGCCGAGCGAGCTCGAGCCGCCACCGAGCAGTTGCGTCGCGGCCCCCAGCAGCGAGCCGATCGCGGATAGATTCATGTCCCGGCAGTCCTTTCGTGAAAGCGACGCGCGGCTGCGCGCCGCCGGATGCCTATCGATCACACTTCGAGCGCGCGCGACAAGGGAGACGCCCGCGTCGTCAGAGTTAGGAGCATGGAGGTCGCACTTGGTGCGGGAAGCAGCGTCAAGTATTCTATGGAAAAGTCCGGCTATGTTCGCGAGATGTTCGCCACGATCGCACCTCGCTACGATGCGACCAATCGGCTTCTGACGGCGGGCGTCGACGAAAGTTGGCGACGGCGCGCGGTGCGCGAACTCGCTCCGCCCGGCCATGGCAAAATTCTCGATCTGTGTTGCGGTACGGGCGATCTCTCGTTTCATCTTCTGCGCACGGACCCTAGCCTGGACATCGTCGGAGTCGATTTCTGCGAGCCTATGCTCGAGCGTGCGCGCCGGCGCGCCCGCCGGGAGGCGAAGGGTAGCGTGCGCTTCGAAACGGCGGACGTGATGGCGTTGCCCTTCGAGAACGGCACGTTCGAGGGAGCGATTATGGGCTTCTCGATGCGAAATGTCGTGGACATCGTCGCAACCTTACGAGAAGCTCGGCGCGTGCTTAAACCCGGAGCCCGCATGGTCAACCTCGACGTATCCAAAGCGCCCAATCCACTCTTCAAGCGAGCCTTCGACGCGTACTTTTACGGCTTCGTGCCGCTTATCGGAGGGTTGATCGGGGGCTCGAAAAGCGCTTACCGTTATTTGCCGAACTCGCTGACGAATTACCCGAACGCCGAGGAGCTTGCGAAGCGCTTCGCAACGGCCGGATTCGACGACGTCCGCTTCGTACGGTTGGCCGGCGGCGCAATCGCCGTGCATGTCGGTAGCGCATGATCGACCGCTCGAAACCGATTCACGCAGCCCACGACTCCGAGCGCGATCTCTACGCGCTGGTCGAAGACTTTTTCCAGTCGTCGTTTTCGACCGATAACGTGCTCATTACGGAGGCCGTGCGGCGCATGCTCGCAGCGGGCGGCAAGCGTCTGCGTCCGCGCTTGACGTTGCTCGCTGCGGAAGCGACCGGGGCCGACGCTCGCGACCATCTGCCGCTAGCGGCCTACATGGAGCTCATTCATGTCGGGACGCTCATCCACGACGACGTCGTGGACCGGGCCGATACGCGCCGCGGCGTGAACGCGACGGCCGTCGACTTCGGAAACCGCGTCAGCGTGTTGGCAGGCGACTACTTGTTCGCTTGGATTTTCAAGAACGTCACGGCCAACTACAAAGCGCCGATTCCGAATATTCTTGCTTCGACCTTAGCCGATATTACCGACGGGGAGGTGCTTCAGCACCGGGCCGTCGGCAATCTGAAGTTGCCCCTCGCCCACTATATCGAGATCGCCGTCAAAAAGACGGCGACCCTCTTTGCGGCGTCGGCCGAGTGCGGGGCGCTCGTTGCGGGCGCGAATCCGCTGCGCGTCAAGGCGCTCCGCGATTTCGGACTCTATTACGGCATCGCTTTTCAGATGCTCGACGATCTGCTCGATTTTACCGCCAGCGAGTCCGAACTCGGTAAGCCCGTAGGCAACGATCTGCGCGAGCGGAAGGTCACGATCCCGTTAATTCTCGGCCTGGAAAGCGGCGACGCGGCTTTTCGCGAAGCGGTCCGGCGTTTTTACATGGGACCGGAGGCGCAGGATGAGCACGCGGTGGAAGAGCTTATCGACGCCGTTACGAGCTCGGGCGGCCCGGCGCGGACGAGGGAAGTCATCAGCGCGCATGTCGAGCGGGCTAAACTCTCGCTCGTACCGCTCGGAAATGCGGTTACCCGCGCCGAATTGGTCGCCCTTGCGGACGGACTTTCCCGGGAGAGCGCGGTCCGCGCGCGGTAGACACTCCCACCGAAGCGTGGGAAAGGTGCAGAAGATGTTCGGAAATCCAATGGAAATTGCGATCCTGGTCGGAGCGGCGGTGCTGCTCTTCGGCGCCGATCGCGTCCCGAAGCTCGCTCGCGGCATAGGGCAGGCGAAGAAGGAATTCATGGTCGGCCAGGCCGAGGCGGACGTCGCTGCCGAGCGCGCCCGTTCGGAAGCGCGGGCGCGCGCGGAAGCCGAGGCGGCGAACGGCGCGGTCATGCGCGAGACGCCGGCCGCGAATGGCGTCGTTATGGGCGCGCCGTCCGTAGCACCCGAGCCGCCGGCACCGCGCAACTAAGCCGTCAAGCCGACGTTGCTCGCCGAACGTCCCCCGGCGGTCGATCCGCCGGAATGGGATCAAAAAGAGATGCCGTTCACGGAGCACCTGCGCGAGCTCCGTCAGCGTCTCATCGTTTCACTTTCGACCGTCGGCGGGCTGGCGCTGGTTCTCTTTTGGCCTTCGCCCTACGTGATCACGTGGCTGAAGAACGAGTATTTGGGCCACTCGATCGAGCTCAATGCGTTCTCGCCGACCGATGTCATTTTTACCGAGTTCAAATTCTCGATCTACGGAGCCATCGTGCTCGGCTTGCCGGTCCTCGTGTATCAAATTTGGATGTTTATCGTTCCGGCGTTTCACCCTCGGACGCGCCGCATCGTCTATTCATACACGGCACCGTCGATACTACTGGCCGCCGCCGGGCTCGCGTTCTGTCATTTCTTCATCATCCATCGCGTGCTGACGGCCTTGCTCGGCATCACGACGACGATCGCGAAGGAAACGTTCGGCATCGAAGCGACGATGAACATCATTCTGCTGACGTTTTTGGTGTTCGCGATCATCTTCCAAACGCCGATGGTCATGCTCGCGCTCGCTCGCATCGGGCTGGTCAACGTACCGATGCTGCGCAAATACCGGCGCTACGCCGGCATGGGCATCCTGGTAGCCGGCGGGCTCGCCGCGCCCGATGCGTCGCCCGTTACGATGCTCCTCATCGCGGTACCGATGTACGTCCTGTACGAAGCGAGCATCTGGATTATCGTATTGCTCGAGAAATCATGGCACCGCGAAACGAGCGAAGTGTAGCCGCTTGGCACGTGCGATAACGACGCTGCGCGGCTCGTTTCGAGAGCTGCTCGGGCAACTCTCGAATTTCTGGTTCGGTATGTCTTTGCTCGCTCTTTGGGGCGTGATGACGCTGATCGGTGTCGTCGTCGACCAAGGCAAAGACGCAAATTTCTATCTAAGCAACTATGCCCCCCCGCTCGCACGGCTCGTACTGCGCTTGCATCTGGACAACATCTATCACTCGGCCGCGTATCTCGGGATCGTCGGGCTCATCCTCGCCTGCATGACGCTGGCTACATTCTGGCGCGTTATTCCGACGCGTCTGCCGCCGCTGCGTCCCATCAAGATCGACGCCGTGCCGCTCAACGCGAGCGTCGAGGTGCGCGGCGACGAGGCGCGCGTTCGCACGCGAGTCGAAACATTCTTCGCGGCGCGCGGTTGGCTCGTGCGCAAGCGCGAACTCGGGGGTACCGAATGGACGTTCGCCGACAAGCATAATTGGGCGCGGCGCGGCGTCCTGGTCGCCCACGTCGGGTTCGTCATCATTGCGGCCGGGACGACGCTCTATTGGGCGTTCGGATACAGCGGCACGACCGTCGTCGTTTCCGGCAGTTCGGTGACGATCCCGGAAAACGGAACCACCTTCAAACTCGACCGCTTCGCCTATAAGATTACGCCCACCCAGACCCGCAGCGGCGTCGTGTATCAGCCGATCGATTACGTCTCGACCGTGCACGCGACGGCGAAGGGGGGCCAAACCCAGGCCATGGTGCTGCGCGTCAATCACCCGCTCGATATCGCGGGGACGGATTACTACCAAGCGTCGTACGGTTTCGCCGTGCCGTTTACGGTAACCAAAGACGGCCGGCCGCTCGCGAACGCTCCTCAAGATCCACTCAAAGAGGGCGAAGCCTTTGCGCTCGGGGATACGTCGCGCTCGGTACAGTACGCGAAATTCGTGGGCACGGTCGGCCCCGGTAATTCGATCGCCGCCGACCCGCGGCCAAACAACCCGGGCGTCGTGTTAAACGTCTTCGACGGCGACCAAAATATCGGCAGCGTCCTGGTGCCGCTCGAACGCGGTATCGACCTCGGCAATGGCTACCATGTCGGCGCCGGGCGTTACGTGCTCTACAGCGGCATTCAATATCGGCACGACCCGGGCATCCCGCTCGTCGGCGTCGGCGCGTTCGTTTTGCTCACCGGCCTTTGTATGTCGTTCTACTTTCTGCCGGCACGCCTCTACGTGCGCGTCGATGGTGCGGCCGAGCGTTGGAACGTCGGCATCGCGGCGACGACCGTCAAAGGCTTCGATATCTATGAAGAACAATTCGCGGCGCTCGTCCGCGACCTCGAGCGGCTCGACGCGCCGCCTGCGCCCCGGCCGCTCGCAACCGCGGGCTCCTATGCTTGAGCAAAGGAAAAAAGTATGAATACGGACCAGCTGCTGATCGTCGTGGCCATCTCCGCGTACATCATGAGTACGCTTGCATTCTTCACGTATTTCTTATCTCGCGACCGGCTGCCGAAGCTGATCGGCATCCCGTTCGCATTTATCGGTTGCGGCGTCCAGTTCTTCGAACTCGCGTACCGCTTCCAGACCAGTCACATCTGGCCGCTGACGAATCTTTACGGTTCGCTCTCACTCTTCGCGGCGATGAGCGTTGCGATCTTCATCGGGTTCGCAATCAAATACGATATTTGGTTTATCGGCGGCTTCGTCGAGGCGCTCTCCGCAAGCTTTCTCGCGTACGCGTTAACGTGGAACGAGGGCTACCTGCCCGCGGTACCCGCGCTCCAGTCTTATTGGATCAAGATTCACGTGCCGCTGGTCGTTACGTCTTATGCCGCTTTCATGGTTGCGGCGGTGACCTCCGTGCTCTATCTCATCAAGTACTACGGCGAAAAGTCGCTCGAGCGCAGGGAGCCCGGCGGCATGACGATGCGCGGTGTTGCGGCTGCCGGCGGTCCTTCCGGAGCGCTCAAAATGCAAGCGTACTCGGAATCGCCTCCGCGCCGGACCGTCGGCGGGGATTCGCCCGCGCTCTCGTCGCAGGCCGCCGCAGGTAACCCGCTCGCTCTCTGGCTCGCGACGCTTCCCTCGCTCGCCAAACTCGATATCCTGACGTACCGAATCGTCGCGGTCGGCCTGCCGCTGCTCACCGTCGGCATCATCACCGGTGCCTGGTGGGCAAAGGAAGCGTGGGGCGCCTATTGGCAGTGGGATCCGAAGGAGACCGCCGCACTCGCTTCATGGACCGTCTACGCGCTCTACATGCACCTCCACACGCGCAACTCATGGCGCGGCGCGCGCTCGGCATGGATGTCGGTGCTCGGCTTCATCTCGATTATGTTCTGCTACCTCGGCGTCAACATTTGGGTCAGCGGACTACATAGTTACAAGATGTAAGCGACGAGTCGTAGTTTGCAGGCGGTCTCGACCGGCATAGTGCTTGGTAACGACCGCAAACTCTAAAATCTTCACGAAGCCGTCCCGATAGTCGAGTATGACCGTCCGGCATATCGATCGAGCGCGGAGTTGAGTCCGAGTCTTTGGATTGTCGTCCCGGCTTATCAAGAACGCGATGCCATTGAGGCAACGATTTGCGGAATTATGCGCTACGCTTCGCATATCGTCGTGGTCGACGACGGCTCCACCGACGGAACGGCCGATGCGGCGCGCTCAAAAGCCGCAGTAGTCGTATCGCATCCCGTAAATCTCGGGCAAGGTGCGGCCCTCCAAACAGGTTTGGATTTCGCACTGCGCCGCGGCGCAGACTATATCTGCACCTTTGACGCGGACGGCCAGCACGACCCGGCTACCATCGCGCTGATGCTGCAGCGGCTAACGGACTCGGGGGCAGAAGTCGCGCTCGGCTCACGCTTCCTCGGCGGCACGATCGATATGCCTGTTTTGCGGCGCTTCATGCTCAACGTCGCGATTGCGTTCACGCGTTTGCAAACGCGAATGCCGCTAACGGATACACATAATGGCTTGCGGATGTTCACCCGTCGCGCCGCTTCCCAGATTCGTATCAACCATTCCGGTATGGCACACGGTTCGGAGATTCTCTCATCGATCGTCAAACTCAAACTTTCGGTTATCGAGGTGCCGACGATCGTGCGCTATACCGATTACTCGAAGCGCAAGGGTCAGAGTATCTCGAACTCGGTGCACATCATGATCGACCTCATGTACGCTGCGCTATGCCGATAGAGCGATAGTTGTGATCGTCTCCGTCCTACTCGGCGCTCTCGTATTACTCGGCCTGTACGTCGGAAGCCATCGGCTCTCGGGCGTACAAGCCGGTATCGTCGTGATGCTGGCATTGGTCGGCCTCACACTCGTTGTCTTCCCCCGAGTCGCGTCGATAACCGCCCAGCAGCTCGGCGTCGGCCGTGGCACTGACCTCTTGCTCTACAGCAGCATTATGGGGGGCCTATTCGTGGCAGCCAACCTCTACTTTCGATCGAAACGGCAAGAGGAGCAGATCGTCATCATGGCTCGCGCCCTTGCGTTAGCAAAGGCCGAGTGGTCCTTTAAACCGCAGATAACCTCGCAGGAAACCCTCCGGCCTCCAGCCGGCGCGGGAACTCCGCGCTGATGGCGTTGCCAACGATCGTCAGATTGACACCGTACGTCGAACATCGATGAGTACTCGTCAGATTACCCCGAAGACGGATAGCGCCGAATACGTGGAGTTCTTGGCAGAGCGGCAAAGTCGGTGGTGGAAAAGCGTTCTGAATGTTCAAGCTCCTTATCGATGGAATATCCGGCGACTTGGGCTTGGCCGCGTTATCGATGTCGGCTGCGGTAACGGGAGAAATTTACAACATCTTCGTGGGAACGGCGTAGGAATCGACCACAATCATGCATTCGTCCATGCGTGCCGAGCAAAGGGCCTTGTCGCATACCATCCCGATGAGTTCGCTACGCTTTCTAAGGGACACCTTGATTTTGATACACTGCTGCTATCCCACGTTGCCGAACATCAAGAATACGAGGCGTGCGTGCAAACGATTCTCAGATATGCGCGACATTTAAAACCTGACGCGGGCCTTGTCGTTATAACTCCACAAAAGGTCGGCTATCAGTCCGACCCAACTCATATAACGCGTTACAATTCCGAGTTACATCGCGTTCTTTTTGCACGCTGCGGCGCCTCATTCGCTCGACACTACTCGTTTCCGTTTCCGTTCTGGGCCGGGTCACTCTTCAAGTATAACGAGACCGTCAGCGTTGGGCGGTTTTACCGCCGCATTCCCGAACGGTAGCTAAAGCCGCGCACGCACAGGCTCTTCGGTTCCGGTCTCCGCAAGGAGTAGCCGTAGTCACATCATCCGAACAAAACAGCTCCTTATAACGTCCGTTGCGCGCGACGCGGGGCTAATTTACACACGCGCGTCGCCCAGCACTATAAGGACACTGAGCGGGTCTCCAATCTCAAACGGAGACCCCGAGCTGGCTCGCGCGATCTCGAACGTCAAGCGGTGCGAGCCGGGGACCATCGTCCTGGCCGGCAAACGCAATGCAAAGCCGCTGTTTCGCACCTTATCGTCATGAAGCAGCCCTGAGATCTCAGCACTCAACAGGTGCGTCTTCGCCCGGTAACGCTGCGTGCCGTCGATAACGAGCGCCACGGCGCCGGCCGGGAAACCGCTCTGCATGTCGATGGCGTAGCCGCTGATCGCGATCGCTCGATCGTTCCTAAGCACGATTGCTCCTTGAGGATCTTGCGAACGTTGTCCGGTGCCCTGAATCTTTTCAACCCGCGCGAAGGGGTCTTGCCGCGTAGTAGCTTTCCTAAAGCCGTAAAAATTTGCTCGCATTGCGCCAAACGCGGCCACGGCCGCAAACAGGGAATAACCAGCCAAACCGGTTGCAAGCCAGCGAGCGATTAGACGTCGATGGTTTAAGTGACGCACAAGTTTCGGAACTCGCACAACTACCAGCAAAATTGCGGGAACGACAACTGGTAACCAGTAGCGGCCCTCGAGTTGAAGCCAACCTTCGGTAGCACCACGAGCCGCCAACAACAGGATCGTAACCGTGAGATACAGGTTCACCGCGACGTCGACAGCGATAAAGCGCAGCGCGCGGGCGCACGAGCGGAAACGCGCAACGTAAGCGATTCGGCGCAGCGTATGAAACGCATTCGCTAGAAACAGCGTGAGCGTTGCCATTGTCGCGACGATCAGGACGTACTGCATCACCGTAACGAGCGGCTTCGAGAAAATAAGACCCGAGCGAAAACCAAAGAAATACCAATATCCTACGAAAGCGAAACCTCCGCCGTAGGCGTCTATCAAGCCGCTCAGCACAGCAGAACCGGCCTTCATGATAAAGCCTAACGAGTCGACCGCCCCGGCGCTTCGCGGAACTCTGAGCAACTGCCCAAGCGATTGCTGAGAGACCGGTAAAAAATCGAATGAGGCTGCATATAGGATAATCGGAGCGGGGACCAGGGTGAAGACACAAGCGGCAACGCGTGCCGGCTCAACTGCACGGTTTACTTGGGAGACGGTCAAGAAGGCAATCACTAACCAAGCGGCTATCGCATATTGTAACTTAGTGAGAAAGATTGCTCCTAGCAAGACGCTCAAACATATAGAAAGACGAGTAGAAAAGGGATTCACGGTCCAGCGCAACGCGACGTAAACGATTGCCGTCAATAGAAGCAGCGCAAGGTTATCCGGCTGTACGTATCCGGCGACCCAGCTGGCTAGGGGGAACACCGCGACGGCTGCTGTCGCGTACAACGCCGTTACTCGGTCCAAACCTACGCGTCTGAAGACGGCCGATGCTAACACCAACGTCGCTACGAGGCAAGCAACATTCATAAGACGTGCTGCAAAGAAAACGGCGGTGAACGAACCGTGGGAAATCCAATCGGCTAGCGACATGATCGTGGCCAGTAGCACATAGTATCCGATAGGATAAGCGAACATCACATAAGGCATGCGGCTGCCGGTCGGCGGCGCACGATGCGAGGGCCGGGGTGCGGCGGCGTCAACGCGCTTCCAAAATGCGGCCGTTCCGTACGCGTTCGGCTCTCGTGCTACCGGGTTATAGCGCATTACCCGATAGTTTGAAACTGCCGCTAGGTACGTCGCTTGCCGCGTCACTTCGGTTCCGGGTTCGGCGTTACGCACTACAAAGGGGCGGCCTACGTCGTACAGTGCAAAGGCGTAATCAAGATGCGCAAGTTCGTCAGGTTCCTGCAATGCCGGAACCTGAAATGCCCAAGCCGTCGCCACCGCGGCACCTAAGCACACGATTGCGGCAAGAACGAGCTGGAACACACCCGAGGTCATATTTTCCTATCGGCCCTGCGGCAGAGCTGCCTGAACGGTGCATCCTAGCAGCTTCTCCAACGCGCTCGCGAACTTGCTCTCGGTCCTTCTTCTACATCGGTCGACCGAGGTGACGTCAACGCCCGGCGCCGGCGCACTTGCGACGGGACCTCTTCCTCGCTTCGACAACCGAGCCGGATGCGAACTGCCTCATTCGGCCTTTCATCGGAACATCGTTCAGCGCAGCGATCGTTATGTGAGCCGAGACCGATTCGTGCCGAAACGCGAGCATATCTGGAGCCGCGCTGAAACGTTGCAGTTAATAAAGTAGCCAAAGCAGCCGAATCTAAGCCATGGGGCAGCGGAACCGAGCCGCCGCTCATGTATCCATACCGCGCGGAGAAGACGAGGGCACCGTGATCTCGCAATCGATCGCGTCGCGCTGGGCGGCGATGCGTTACGGAGGCAACCGGACGCGCGATACGCCGGCGTTATACAATGTTGCCGCCGTCGTGGTTTTGTTGGGCGTGACGCTCACGGTGTGGTCGACGTTATTTGGCCGTTACGCGATCGACGACTCATTCATTGGTTATGCAAACGCGCAAAATCTCTCCCACGGCCGCGGCTTCGCTTTCAACCCCGGCGACAGACTCCTGACGACATCGGCACCATTGGTCATACCGCTCTACGCCGTCGTCGAGCATTTTTTTGGAGTTGAAGTAGTGCGGACGGCGCAGTGGCTCAGCGCGACATCATACCTCGTAATCGGAATCATTTCATTTCAGCTCGCAAAGCGGCTTACGTCTAACATCGCCGGGGCGCTTGGATCCGCATTCGTCTTCATGTCGTCTCCGATGGTCGTCCTAATGTGGTCGCACGAGACGTTAATCTGGATCGCGCTGGTGCTAGTCGGAATAGAGCTCGCCTTTCAAGACCGCGTCCGGTCCGCGTCTTTCGTTCTTGGACTGTCCGCGCTCGTACGGCCTGAAACGCTGCTTATCGTGCCATTTGTGTCATATATATTGTGTAAGCGCAACAGCACCATCGAGATTCTCAGGTGCGCGGGGTTGCTCTGTCTTCCATTTGCTGCATGGGCTATCTACGCTATCCCAGAATTTGGATCTCCGATCTCAGAGTCGGTCGCGGCCAAGCATGCGCAGCTCCTGACTTCCGGCCGGCCGTATCTCAACGGTTTCTTTACGACCCTCACGGTTCTATACGCAAGTGCTATACCTGCGCCGTTATTTGCAATAGCCTCCTGCGCCGCGACATTCGCGCTCGTGCTGCCTTTCGCGTGTCGACAATGGGAAGGACCTGTCGTGGCGATCGTCGGCTGGGCTGCGCTTATGTTTGTATTTTACATTTCCGCGCAGGTCCACTTCTTCGTATGGTTCGGTTTGCAGGCCGCAGTACTCGCAGCCGCCGCGGTTGCATTTCCCGTCCGACTAATCGAGCGACGTTGCGAGATCGGCTCGGGTCGACCGCGACCGTTGCTCTACCTAGGAGCCGTTTCGGCAGTCGTCATCGTACTGGCGCACGCGTGGTTCCTCGCGTCCCTTGCAACGAACGCCTCATTCACGAAGATGTACGCTAACATTATGATTATGCCGCGCTTGCATGCAAATAACTATTACCGGCTTGCGCAATCGTTCGAGACCACACCCGAACCACGGATTCGGTTGCCTACCCGGAGATCGGCCAACTTCGCTACTACAGCGGGCGCCGGATCATCGATTACAATGGGTTGGCGACACCTGGAGTCGCGACGCACGCACTCGATGCCAATACGATCTGGGCATTCGAGCGGTACCGGCCAGACGTTTTTGTGGACGCAGTAGGATACTGGCAATTCATCGTCGCTCCGCTCGAGTACCCATGGTTTGCAAAAGCCTATGTTCGCGGAGAGTCGGCTACGTTCGAACCGGTTCAGAATAAGGCACGGTTCGTATTGTATCATCTGAGAAACGCCGCCGCGATACCTGCGCCCGAAGAGATCGATCGTAATGCTAGCATCACTGTGTCGGACGCCGTTCACACGACGTTCTCGGTTTCGTCCAAGCAACGCGTCTCCGCCGTCGATGTTCGCGTGGATGGAAAGACATGTAGCGCCGGTCGACTCAGCCTGCATGTAGTGGGCGAGCCTGATCTGACGGCGCCGATCGAAACGACAGCGTTTTCGCGGGTAGTGCTTGCACGGATCGACGTTCCATGGGCTCGGCGCGTTGCAGGGCGATCTTACCGCCTACGGCTCGAGCACTGTCCTCTGACTGCAGTCCGGGCGCCGCTGGCAATCCGATCAGGCTTCATCTTATGGAATCCCGTGCGACACCGCGGGGGCCCTGATACCGCAATCAATGTGTACTTCAGACCGCTCGGAGGCAGCTGAGCAGAATCGTCGTCGTTTCGGTTGGGGTGATCGAACGCTCAGTGGACGCGCGCATTTTTGTTGGTTTCGAATCTTCTTCGCTTATCGCGACCGCGGGTCGTAGCAATCGTCCGTTCGACGCCAATGCGTGCGTGAGATAGCCGCTCAAAAGCAGGCTCGGTCGCGCCGATGGATTATTGTGATGTCGAGACTGCGGGAAGCAAGAATTGGGTCTGTAGCGGCGGTTGTGCTGAATTGGAACGGCGTGACACGCACTTGTCAAGCCATAACGTCGTTGCTAGCCCAATCGCTTAACGTCCGCGTCGTTTTGGTCGATAACGGGTCTCGCGGAGACGACGTTGCGGTGTTTAAGCAACACTTTGATGGCGACCCCGTTACGATCGTCACGCTCCCAGAAAACGTCGGCTTCTCGCGTGCGCTAAACGCAGGTGCAATTGTAGCGATGCATGCCGGCGCAGAGTTTTTTTTGCTTTTTAACAACGATGCGTTGATCGAAAAGAATTCGATGGCGCTTCAACAAAGTCTGGCCGCCCTGCTTGCTGATGCGACGCTTGGCGCAGCAGGGCCGATCATCTGCAACGATGATGCGCTGCGGACGATTCAATCGGTCTCCTATACGCTTTCGATGTGGTTCCCGATCCCGCGAGCGAAGCGTCGCATCGGGCATAGGGCGACGCTGCGGCCGACATCGTACTTAAGTGGTTCGTGTCTGTTGCTGCGAGCTCGTGCCTTCGCAGCGGTCGGCGGGTTCGACCCTGATTTCTTCTTCTACGGTGAAGACGTAGATTTCGCGCGACGGCTTCACAAAGCAAATTACCGCCAGCGTTTAATTTCTGCACGAGGTGTCTCTCACGCGCGCGGTGCGTCGATCGGCCTCGGTTCGGTAGGATACGTCTACACTGCGCTCCGTAGCACCCTGATCCTAATCTACAAACATGCGCGTTGGTATCACATGCCGAGTGCCGCCGCGACTTGCGTTGCGGCTTCGGTAGCACTAGCCGGAAAGGGAGTACTGTCAGGAAATCGTGGCGCTGTCTCTGCCGTTTTCCGTGCTTGGTCCGATTTCATCGCGGGACGATGGGGCGGCTTTACAGGAACGCGTCTTCCTCCGGCGCGGCGCCCGTCGCTCACGGACCTTTTCTCGGATTTCGTAACGTTAACTCCTGAAAAAGATACGGCCGACAGCGTAATATGACAGCATCAGCATAATTGATGCATTCTGGTTACCGTGCAGCAAATGACGCCGACGCGCGGGGCTTCTCGCTTATCACGTTCTCCGCGTGCCGATAACCGTGCCTAGAAACGGGCTGATGTTGTTCACCGGCTACGATCGTCGGGCGCCTCCGAGGCGTCGAAGACGGCGCACGTCGAGCGTGAAGCCGGGCATCTCGTCGCCGATGGTTGCCGGTCCGGAGTCTAGGACGACGACTGGTTCGCAAGCCTTGCGATAGAGCGTGACCGTACGATCGCGCGGGTTGAGCAGTATGGCAACATCGGTACCGGTTTCGATGTATTCTTCGCATTTGGCAACGGTGTATGGTAAGCGATCCGTCGGGGAAAGCAACTCGAAGACGACATCCGGGGCGATTTGCTCGAAGGCGCGCTTTTTGCGGCTAGGCGAGAGCGCGGTGATCCGTCTTTCGGAAATGAACGCCGCATCCGGGCCCTTAATCGCCCCGTCCTTTAGGGTGATACCGCCGGTCGAAGAAGCCACGCGTCCTAAACGACGTTGTTTGTTCCAGCTCACGAGCTGCGATACGAGTTCGGCCTCTCCAAAAGAGGCGAACGTGCCGGTGAGTGGGCTTACGACCAGTCGCCCGTCGGACATCGTCTCGAAACGGTATTGCGGATTCTTGCGCGCAATCGCAATCAACATCTCCTCCGTTACTCGCTCCGGCAGGGTAAGGATCACGGGTTCGAGGGCTTCGCGGCCGGCGATCGCCATGACGCCAGTATACGTCATTATCAGCGGGCTAAAAGTATCGACCTCAGAGCCGAGCGCGTAGGTCATGTTGCCGGAGCTAAGGGCAGCCTCTCGCGAGCCTTCACTCTGCCTGGGTCGTGACGTGCGAAACAGCCGTATGCAGCGGTCCAAAGCCGCTATTGAGGACCACCACGCCGAGTACGATGAGCGCGATGCCGGCAATCTTCCCGATGCTGAGCCCCTCGCCGAAAAACACGACCGAAACGACCGTAACGATGACGTACCCGAGCGCGGCCATCGGATAGACCGCGGACAGCGCTCGAGTGTTGATCGCGGCGAGCCAGAGCATCATGCTCGTCGCTTCGGCAATGATGCCGCAGATAATCAGCGGCTGGAAGAGCGCGAGCACGAGCGACAACGGTTGCTGCAACGGATTCGGCGGCAGATGCGCCCCACGTACTCCCACCTTGAGCAGCAGCTGGCCTGCCGACGCACTGCAAATTGAAAGGAGCGCCGCGATCAGCCAGATCGGTATTTTCACGTTTCGGTTCTTTCCGGGGCTCGGGTTCGGTCGGTCGACGTCTTGGAGCCGCTCGGCATTTCCGCGGGCGACGTCCGGTATCCCAGGTGTCGGCCCGCCGGGTCTTCGGCTGCAGCGGATCCGTCGCCGGGCCACCCCTGCGACTCATCTGAATGCAACGAATGCGCCAAGCGACCCAAGAGCGCAGCAAGAAACTGCCGGATCGGATTGACGCCGGAGAGCGCCCTTTCTCGCTCCGCCTTCTGCGACCGTATCCAACGTGGGCCGTTTGAGTGCGCGAGAGACATGCCGCTAGCCTACCATACCGCGCGCCGCGTCCGCGCGCTGCAACGCCCGGGCCGTGCCGAAGGGTCGTGAGCGAACATGACCGCCATCGCCACCCACGCCACACTCGAAACGCTGGCTCTCGCCGACGGCTACGCGGCGCTCGGGCCGGCCTTCGTCGAGCGGCGCGCGCCCTCACCGCTGCCCGAGCCGTACCTCATAGCCTTTAATCCGGACGCCGCCGCCCTTCTCGAACTCGAACCCGCACAGGGCCGGCGCCCCGAATTCCTACGACTCGCGGCCGGGTCGGCCAGCTTCGCCTCGATCGAACCGTTTGCGGCCGTCTACGCGGGACACCAATTCGGATCGTTTGTGCCGCAGCTAGGCGATGGGCGAGCGATCACGCTGGCCGAGGTGTGCACCTCCGCCGGAGAGCACTACGAGTGGCAGCTCAAGGGAGCCGGATTGACCGCTTTCTCGCGCTTCGCAGACGGGCGCGCGGTGCTGCGCTCGACGGTCCGCGAATATCTCTGCAGCGAGGCAATGGCAGCTCTCGGAATCCCGACGACGCGGGCCCTTGCGATCGCCGGTAGCAACGAACCAGTCTACCGTGAGACGCCCGAAACGGCTGCGGTCTTGACGAGGATCGCACCATCGCACCTCCGTTTCGGCACCTTCGAGTTTTTCCACTATCGCGGCGACCACGACGCCGTGCGCACGCTCGCCGATTATGCTATCGCACGCTTCTATCCGCAACTTGCAGAGCAACCTCGCGGCGCAGCGCGCTATGCCGCATTCTTCCGCGAGATCGTTGCCCGCACCGCGATCCTAATGGCACAATGGCAGGCGGTCGGCTTCGCGCACGGCGTGATGAACACCGACAACATGTCGATTCTCGGCCTCACCCTCGATTACGGCCCTTACGGATTTCTCGACGCCTACGATGCGCGCTTCATCTGCAATCATACGGACGCGACGGGCCGCTATGCCTTCGATCAGCAACCGGCGATCGGACTTTGGAACTGTCGCGCGCTCGCGGCTGCCCTCTCGTCGCTCGTCTCGCAAGAAGACGCCGCAGCCGCACTCGCCGCCTACACACGTGCCTTTCAGGACCGCTACGCGGAGCTGCTCTACGCAAAATTCGGCTTCACGACGAGTCGCGAGGGCGACGCGGAATTTTTCACTTCCTCGCTTGCGGCGCTGCAAACTGACGCCGTCGATTACACGAACTTCTTTCGCGCCCTCTCATCGTTACCGGACACGCCATCCGACAGCGCCGATGCTCCCATACTGACGCTGTTTCGAGATGTGGCGCGTGGTCGTGCGTTTCTCGAACGCTATCGAACCCGCACACTTATCGAATCGCGAAACGACTCCGCGCGACAGGCGGCGATGCGAGCCGCCAATCCGAAGGTCGTTTTGCGCAATTACCTTGCGCAGGGCGCAATTGCGGCAGCCGAGCAGGGCGACTTCACGGAAATCGCGCGGCTGCATGCGGCACTACGCACGCCTTTCGATGATCGACCGCAAACTGACGCCTACGCCGCGCCGCCGCCGCACTGGGCTAAGGAGATCAGCGTGAGCTGCTCCTCGTAGCCGGCCACTCGATGCGCAAGGCGGCGACAGCATCGCGACGTACGAACGCCTCACGTACGGTCGCGGCGACCAGCACGAGCAACCCGATCACGCCAGGCGCTTTTGCGATCACAATAGCGTGCATGCGCGCAACGTCGTGCGGCATACGCGCCGTATGCCATATACGCGCGATCTCTGAGGCGAGATCCGCCGCATCGATTCTCGCCATCGATCGAGCCGCGTCATGCGTGAAGGCGCGCACGAAGTCGCCCTGATAGAACACGTCGATGACAATTGCGGTCATCACGCCGCACGAGCTCCACAGATACGCCGCCTTGGGGCGACGCTCGCGGGTCGCATGTGCGTATAAAATCGCTGCGAGCGGAAGCGCAATGATGAATTGATAGATATGAATGTACATGCCGCCTAAGAGCATGAACGCCGGCGGAAGCAGAGCGAAGAGTGATGGGTCGTCGAATCGTCTGCTCAGAACGCGCGCGGTCGCGAGTCCGATGACCAGCATTAGAAGATAATCCAGCTGCCCGAAAAGTAAAGCGAAGCGTGGCGACAATCCGCTTACCGCAAGTAGCGTCGACAAGCTATATTGAGTTTGCGGCGCGAACAATTCGGAGCGGGCATGTGATGGTAATTCGTGGATCGCGTATTCGAAGCTCAGCGGCCACCCGCCGCTTGCGAGCGTGACGGCGAAGATCGCCAGCCCGAGTCCGGCGAGCGTTCGGCGCGTCCCCGGAAGGAATAGGAAAAGAGCGACGCAGCACGGCAGCCCAATATGCGGCTCGACCATTGTTGGCGCCGAGCAGAAGGCGGCGGCCGCATACCGCCTCTGGCGGGAAAAATACGCGCAAGAGACGATGAGGAACGCGACAATGGGAGCCATCTGACCCAGCAAAACCGACGGAGCGGTGGAGATCGTCCCTGCGACGGCGATGACGACGGCAGACAATCCAGTCATCGTTCGTAATAAGACGGTCACACCGAGCGTCGAGATGAACAGCAGCCAGAACCAGAGGGCGATCGCGTCGGGAAACGGCAGCCGGGCAACGAACCCAAACGCTGCCAGCGCATAGGGCGGCAATGGCGCAGGCACCACGAGCGCAGGCACGAGCCGCACGCCCATCTCAAGGGCGGCCGCCTGCTCGCACCTGCGAAGCGGTTCGACGCGGTACGGATCGTAACCGGAGAGCATGCCTCGACCAGCGCAGTAAAACGCACGAAAGTCGGTTGGGTTCGTGAATGGGCTTACCACGGTCGTCCGGATCAAACGTGGTCCGACTAGAGCGGCTAGAAAACAGCTTGCTACGAGTGCGGTTCCGGCGATGAGGCATTTTGGCCAATAACGTTCGCGTGCATTCAACGTTTCGGTCCTTCGGGGATATTCTGGGCTAACCGTTGCGTCGACCGCTTCAAGATCGCCGCCGGCGGCAAATCCGTGCTCGCCCTCGCCACCTCAATCACTTTGTGCGTATATCGGCCGGCCGCGGTGTTAAACGCGGTGAGACGCCGGCCACGAGCTTCTCGACCGGCCGCCAACGTAGCCGCCGACGTCGTCGCACGCCTACTCGCCCGAAGCACCGCCCGTTGCAAGCGCCCGGCCGTTGCTCGGCGGCGCAAGTGCCCCCTGCGAACGCCAAATGTACGGCAGCACCGCGAGCGGCGCGACGGCACAGGCGACGATGGCAAACGCATAGCCGCCGCCGAGCAGGGTCGCGACGGTACCGAGCATCGCTCCGCCGGCCGCGCCGCTGCAGAAGGCGAGATTGTAGGCGCCCATCGCCGCGCCGCGCGTGTCACTCGAGCTATGCGCGAAGAGCAGCCCGAGTGCGACGGGCACGACGGCCGCCCAAGCCGAGCCGAGAAAAATGCCCGCCAAGATCACCGCCCCGAGCGAGTGCGCGTTCGCCGCGAGCAGACATCCGATTGCCTGTAGCGCGGCCGTCGGCAGTGCGACCGCGCGCGCACCGTAACGGTCCACACAGCGGCCGCTGGGATAGCGCAGCGCGAATGCCGTCAGGGCGGAAGCGCTGAAGATGGCGGCCCCGTTGACGATGCCGCGCTCGTGGAACGTTAGCACCGCGAGCGCTCCGTTCACGCCGCCCTGCAGCGTGCACGCCAGCGCGAACCCACATGCCGGAAGCCACAGCGGATCGATGCGGATCGCCGTTCTACTCCGGCGCCCGCTTCGAAGATCGTAACGTTTCGGCAGGGCGAACAGACAGGCGGCTCCGAGCAGCGCTAAGACCGTCGCATAAAGATATTGCTCCCGGTGCACGCCATGCTGCCACAGGAAAACGCTGAACGCCGGACCCGTTCCGAAACAGAGATTGCCGATCATGCCGAGCGTCGCGACCCCTGAAACGGCCCGCTTATCCGAGACGATTTCGCTCGCGTATGCAAACTCGGCCGTCATGTACGTGACGAGCGCGATGCTGCGCAATCCGAGTAGAAATCCGCCCCACAACGGACCGTGCGCCCACGCGAGGCAGAGGAGCGAGGCCACGCCGAGCAGCGCCGCTGCGCGAATCATGAAGAGCCGCCCGATCCGGTCGACCAGTGCCCCGACGGGTAAGCTGACCAACAGCGCGCTGAACATACCGGACCCCATGGCGACGGCTACGGCGGTTGGAGAGGCACCTTCCCCCGTCAATGCAAGCGGCATCGTGCCGACGGGGAGATCGAGCGCAAGTTCGAAGAACAGCGCCGATACGATGAGTACGGCGTAGGCCATCAGACGATCTTATCACAGCTTACCAAAGTGGTTGTGGTCGGAACGACCCGTTTGATATGAACGTAGTTGGAGTTTTTAGCGCCATATCGCACAGGCGTCGTCTCACTCTTCGTACGAGTTCGATACGCGCGTCAGCGCGGCAGGATGAAAGGGTCAGTGGCAGTACACGAAGCGCAGTCCTACAAAGACCAAGGCACGCCCGACGAACAGTCGCGCCGCACCTTCCTCGCGAATGCGACGCTCGGAATCGGCGGGATCATCGGCCTCGTGCTGACCGTTCCCCTCGTCGTGTCGCTCATTCCGCAGTCACTCGTGGAGCCGGACAAAGCGGGCGCGGGCGTCTGGGCCGACCTGCCCAAAGATCAGTTTGCGAAAATCGGCGCGGGCGCGGCGCCGGTCAAGATCACGTTCGACTTCAAGTATGCCGACGGATACTTTCCGCCGGCGGAAGACACGCAGTTCGTCTATGGCGTCAAACTGACGCCGGCACAAGAGGCAAGCTTCAAAGAAAAGCGGCCCGACCTCTACACGACGGCCGGCAAAATCGCTTATCCGGCCATAACGATGAGTTACGTGATCTTCAGCTCGATCTGTCCGCACCTCGGGTGCCGGTTCAATTGGGATACCGGCGCCAACCGCTTCATCTGTCCCTGTCACGGCTCGCAATTCGGACCCGAAGGCGCGAAACTCGCGGGACCCGCCCCACGTGGTCTCGATCCGTTGCCCTTTCGCGAGAAGGACGGCCAAGCGCAAGTCACGTGGATTCAGTATAAATCCGGCGCACCCGACCGCGTCATCGTCGCCTACAGCTGAAGACATAAGGGTTCAATCTTGAGCGTATTGACTTGGATCGAGCAGCGCACGGGCATCGTCAGCCAAACGACGGACTTCCTGACGGAAGACGTCCCAGGCGGGGCGAGCTATTGGTACGTCTTCGGAAGCGCTACGATCTTCGCGATGATCTTACAGATCGTCACCGGCATCTTTTTGACGTTCTACTACGCACCGTCGACGGCGTCCGCATGGGAGTCGACGAACTACATCTATCACAACGTGCCGCTCGGCTGGTTCGTCATCAGCCTGCACTTTTGGGGCGCTACGGCGATGATCGCCCTCGTGCTCATGCACATGCTGCAAGTGCTTCTTTGGGGCGCGTATAAAGCGCCGCGCGAGGTCTCTTGGATTATTGGTATCGTGCTACTCGTCATCACGCTCGTGCTCGGACTGACGGGATACCTGTTGCCGTGGGACATGAACGCGTACTTCGCATCGCAGGTCGCGATCAACATCGCCTCGTCAGTGCCGATCGTCGGTAGCGCGACGCAGCAATTCCTCAGCGGGGGCGCCGGTATGGGTACGCTGACGATCAATCGTTTCTTCGGGTTGCACGTCTGGCTGATGCCGGCGGCGCTCATCGTACTCGTGGCGGCGCATCTTTCGGTCTTCCGCCACAACGGCGGTGCCGGGCCGCCGGTCGATTACGAACTCAAGAAACTACCGCAGGGCCGCTTTTGGCCCAATCAGATGTTCATGGACGCACTGGCGTCGTTCGTCGTGTTCGCAATCATCGTCGTGCTGGCGATCTTCTCACCAGCACCGCTCGACCAGAAGGCGGACCCAACCCAAAAATTCATCGCCTATCCGGCCTGGTATTTCCTCGCGCTGTACGGCTTGTTGCGACTGGCCGGCCAGACGCCGCAGGCGATTCAGCCGATCGCGAATCTGCTCGCTACGGTCCTTATCCCGAGCCTGGCGATCGGCGTGCTGATCCTCTTGCCTTTCCTCGATCGCAATCCGAGTCGCCAGTTGAGCCGGCGCCCCTGGCTCCTAGGCGTCACGGCGCTCTCGCTCGTGTTCGCAATCGGCTTGTCGCTCTTCAGCCAACTCGGTATTCAGCGTGAACAGGCCGAAGCAGGCCAAGGAGGCCCCGCGGCGTCTGCAGCGGCGGCTTCGAACTCGCTCGGGGCGGGCGCATCAGCTGGATCCTCTTCGACCGTCGCTCAGTCTGCGACGGGCGCTGGAGGCGCGGCCGCCAAAGGCGGTCAAATCTTCGCTCAGAATTGCGCCAGTTGCCACCAGGCAAACGGCCAAGGTCAAGCGGGCGTCTTTCCGGCTCTCGCCGGCGATAAGGACGTAACGGGCGATCCGAAAGCGATCATCCATACACTGCTCTACGGCTTACAGGGCAAGGCTATCGGCGGCAAAACCTACGCCGCGCAAATGCCGGCCTGGAAAGGTCAGCTTTCAAATGCCGACATTGCCGCGGTGATCACGTATATCCGCAGCTCGTGGGGCAACAAAGCGGCTCCCGTCGCCGAAGCCGACGTCGCGAAAGTCACGAAGTAGGCGCCCGCTTCGGACAGCCTCGCCGCGCGAGCGAATTAGCGAAACCGAGTTGCGGAAACGGTCTGCGTCTTCCAATTACCGGCCGCCGTACTACATGCCGGACCATCGTAGAGATAGAGAATGTCGTTCAGAGCTCTCGCGATGACGCGCCGCGCGCGGCCGTACGTCGGGTCGGGCTTCGGACGTCTCTTGCCTACGATCACGAGCGCGCGCGGCGCTCCGCAGATCGCGCGGCGGGGGTCGGCCGCGGGATCCATAGAAGAATCGTCCGCCCCCGCGAGCTGCGCGACGGGCGGCTGTGTATAGAAGATAAGGGCATTGCCGCCCGAGACGCCCTGAATCGCCACCACGTCACCGGGCCGGCGATCGCGTTCGATCGCCGCGGCGAGCGGTGGTATGGGCTTGAAGCGCTCGACGATGGGTTCGCCGAGGACCGCTAGGATGAGCAGGACGAAAATGCTGGCCGTGCCGAGCGCAAACGGCGCGAGCCACGCTAAGCGCCGTACGAGCAGCAGTGCGAAACATGCGATCGAGCCGAGTAAGAGCACGCAGCCGAGTGCGACGAAATCGTCTCGAATCTGTTGTAAATCCGCGGTCAAGCGGTTGTCGTGCGAAAACGCCCACATCGCAAAACCGACGCCCACGATCGTGATCGGAACGACCGCGGTCCACGCGAGCGCAACGCGCCGGTCGGCGCGTTCGTTCACGCGGTCGAACCACAGCGCAACGAGTATCGCAAACGCCGGCAACTCCAGCGCGATGTAGTTCGGCAGCTTCGTCTTTGCAAGACTGAAGAACAGAAACGGAACGAGCGCCCAGACGAGGGCCAGCCGGGCGAGACTCCCGGCCGGCTCCGAGCGCGCTTCACGCCAGCCGGCATACGTTGCCGGTACGAGAAAGGCGAACCACGGGAAGAAACCGAGGACGATGACTGGCACGTAATACCAGAGCGGTCCGCCTTGATTTTCGATCGTGCCAAGGTAACGGCCGACGGTGTAGTGTCCGACCAGCTCTTCGAACGCGTGCGGGCCAGCGGCATGCCAAAGCGCCGTTGCCCATGGCAGAATCACGAGTCCCCCCAGGAGCGCCCCGCCGAACCAATGTCGCAACGCCGGCAAGCCCGCCCGGCCGCCGGCCGTGCGTTCCCAAAGAAACCACGGGCCGACGACGAGCAACGCGGTTACGGGCGCGACGAGTCCTTTCGCCAGCGTGCCGAGCGCGAGCGCGACCCACCCGGCGTACCACCAGCGCCGGCGATCGCCCGAGCGAAGCGCGCCGAACCAGGCGAGAATGGTGACGGTCACCATGAGGTCCAGCAGCGCGTCCATGATTGCGAGCCGCCCCACGACGGCCTGCATGAGCGAGGTCGAGAGCACCGTCGCCGCGAGCAGGGCCGCGCGCGACGACGCGTAGCGCGCGACCACGAAACCGACGGCTGCCGCCATCACGATCGTCGCCAGTGCCGAGGGCAGACGTAGCGCGAACTCGGACACGCCGAGCACTCTCGCCAAGGCCGCGGCAATCCAAAAATACAACGGCGGTTGCACGAACCACGGCGCGCCGTTGAGGTGCAGCACGACGGCGTTCCCGGTGAGCAAGATCTCGCGCGCGACCTCGCCATAGGCCGTCTCGCTGTTATCCCACAGCGTTCCGAAGCCCAGGCCCGGCAGGGTCGCGAAACCGGCGACGAGCGCACCGATGAGCGCTGCTCGCCACGACGCCGAAAGCACGTCCACGATGGTTGGCACGCCGCCTGGAAAATCCCGCGAAGCGCGCGGCCGGGGGGCGGCGAAAGACCTAAGCGTGTATCCGATTGCCCTCGATTTGCAGAACCGTTGCGTCGTCGTCGTCGGCGGGGGCGCCGTCGCCGAACGGAAGGTCGCCGGGCTGTTCGCTGCCGGGGCCGCGGTGCGCCTGATCGCGCCGCACGCGACGCCGGCGCTAGTCGCCGCGGCGACGGCGGGCCGCCTCGCGTGGCGCGAGCGCGCATACGAAGCGGCGGATCTGACCGGCGCGCGCCTTGTGTACGCGGCAACCAACCGGCCCGAAGTCAATGCCGAAGTCGCGGCCGAGGCCCGGGCGCGGGGGATTCTCGTCGACGACACGAGCGGCGGCGAGAGCGATTTTTCAACCCCGCTCGCGCATCGCGTCGGCGAGCTCACGTTCGCGGTCGACTCGGGCGGCAGCTCGCCCTCGTTCGCGCGCCGGCTGCTCGACGAACTGCGCGAACGGTTTGACGAGCGCTACGGCCGGGCAGCCGCGACGCTGCGGCTGGCGCGCGACTACGTAAAACTGGTCGTTCCCGTGGAACACCGGGCGGCGGTCATGAAAGCGCTTGCCTCGCGGGATATCGGTGAGCTTGCGGCGATAAATCCGAGTAGCGTGGAGAACGACGTCGAAGCCGCCTATCTTACCCACACGGGAACGCTCGCGGGCAAACCCTTCACCCAGCTCGTCTGCGCCACGCGGGCGAGCGCCCTGGCGCTCTGGCAGACCCGCCACGTCTCGGCGATTCTCGCGCGTAGCGGTATCGTTTCGACGCAGCTGCAGATTTCGACCAAAGGCGACCGGGTCGTAGACCGCTCGCTGGCGGCCCTCGGGACGGACGGCATCTTCGTGAAAGAGCTCGAATACGCGCTGCGCGAGGAACGCGCGGACTATGCCGTGCATTCGTGCAAAGACCTGCCGAGCTCGCTCCCGGGCGATATGACGCTGGCGGCGATCGGTCCGCGCGAAGATCCGCGGGATGCGTTCTGTTCCGAACGCTATGCATCGCTCGAAGAGCTGCCGCCCGGCGCGCTCGTCGGCACGTCGAGCCCGCGCCGGCGCGCTCAACTGGCAGCGCTGCGACCCGATTTGCGCTTCGAGACGATTCGCGGCAACGTCGATACTCGGCTGCGGAAGCTGCGCGACGGAGAATTCGACGCGATTCTACTGGCCATGGCGGGGCTAAAGCGGCTTGGGCTCAGAGCCACCCATACCGTCGCCCTCGCGACGGACGTCCTTATCCCGGCGGTCGGCCAAGGTGCACTCGCGATCGAAACGCGTGCGAGCGACGTCGACCTCAGCGCGCAACTACACGCGCAGCTGACCGATCCCACGACCGAACTCGCCGTGCGCGCCGAACGCGCGTTCTTACGGACCCTGCGCGGCGGCTGCCAAGCACCGGTCGGAGCACACGCGACGTACGCGGGGACGGTGCTGACGATGCGCGCCGTGATCGCCGCGCCCGACGGGTCGCACGTCGTGCGCGGCGGGTTCGTCGAAAGCGTCGCCGCTGCCGCTGACGGCGAGCGCTATGCGCTCGCGCTGGCCGAGCGCCTGTTGCGCGACGGCGGCGCGACGATTCTCGATGCGGCGCTCGACGGACGTGGGGAACCGAGCGAGCCGCTCTCGGAAGCGCCGCTCGCAGAAGCGCCGCTGGCCGGGCGAATCTTTCTCTTGCCGCGCACCCAGGACCGGCCGAGTCAGATCGCCCCCGCTTTGCGGGGCGCGGGCGCTGACGTGATCGAAGCGAGCGACAGCGACGACGCCGCGCTGGCGCTCGGCGAACGCATTCCGCACGCGCTTCTGTTTCCGTCGAGCGGTTCCGTTAGAACGGTGACGGCCTATCTCGCGCGCTTGCGCGCACGCGGTGGGCGCCCGGTCGTCGCGGCAATGGGCGAAGCTTCGTCCTCCGCGGCACGCGAGGCGGGCTTCCCGCCCGACGTCATCGCAACGGAGCCGACCGTCGCAGCGTTCGTGCAAGGCGTGACGCAATACGTAATCGGAAAAGGTCAGCTATGACGACGGCACTCGAACGCTTGCGGCCCGCGGCTGCCGTCGACCTCGCGAAGCGCCCGCGGCGCCTGCGCTCGAGTGCGGCGATGCGCGAATTCGTGCGCGAGCGCGAGGTGCGCATTGCAAGTCTCGTGCAGCCGCTCTTCATCGCCGACGCCGGCCAGCCGCGCGGCGAGATCGCGAGCATGCCGGGCGTATTTCGCTACGGCATCGACGGCGCTCTCGACGAATGCCGCGAGCTGATGCGGCTCGGCCTCAAAGCCGTGCTGCTGTTCGGTATCCCGGACTTCAAAGATGCGAGCGCCTCGTCGGCGCACGACCCGGCGGGCATCGTTCAGCGTGCCGTGCGCGCGCTCAAGCGCGAATTGCCGGAGCTGATCGTCATCGCCGATCTGTGCAACTGCGAATACACCGATCACGGTCACTGCGGCATTCTCGACGAACGCGGCGACGTCGATAACGACGCGACGCTCGAGCTGCTGGGGCGCACGGCGCTCTCGTATGCCGAAGCGGGCGTCGACATTATCGCGCCCTCGGATATGATGGACGGCCGCGTCGGTTATTTGCGCGTCACGCTCGATGCGGCGGGATATCCGGGTCTGCCGATCATGTCGTATGCGGTAAAATTTGCGTCGGGTTTTTACGGCCCGTTTCGGGAAGCGGCGGATTCGACGCCGCAATTCGGCGACCGGCGCGCCTACCAGATGGATCCGCCGAACGGACGCGAGGCGTTGCGGGAAGCGCTGCTCGATCTCGACGAAGGGGCGGATTTTCTGATCGTCAAGCCCGCGCTCGCGTACATGGATCTCATTGCGGCGGTGCGCGAGATATCCGACGTGCCGGTCGCGTGCTACAACGTCAGCGGAGAGTATTCGATGGTCAAGGCGGCGGCGCGCAACGGGTGGATCGACGAAGAGCGCGTCGTCGATGAAACACTCGCCGGCTTTGTCCGGGCAGGCGCCGACATCATCATCACCTATTTTGCGAAATCGTATGCGGAGCGGCACGGTCGAGCAAACGACTGATTCCGCGAGCGTCGGAATTTTGATCCTCGCCGGGGGCGAGGCGACGCGTCTACCCGGCAAGCTCGCTCTCGCCGCAGGCGACGTGCCTCTGGTCGCCCGCGTGTATCGTAATTTCGCCGAGCCGGCGCGCGAGACGTTCATTGCCTGCAATCGAACCTTTGAGCCAGCGCTCGATGCGCTCTTGCCGGTACCGGCCGTCATCGACCGCTGGTCGCGGCGCGGTCCGCTCGGGGGCATGCTTACGACGATGGCCCAGATGCGTTCGCGTTTCGTATTTGCCGTCGCGGGCGATGCGCCGTTCGTAGCGCCTGAGCTGCTCGAATCGTTGCTCGCGGAGCGGCGGCCACAGGACGAAGCGGTCGTACCGCAGCGGCACGTCGAGGGCAAGGCGTTTCTCGAACCGCTGGCGGCGGTTTATGACCGCCTCGCGTTTCTGCGGGAAGGTCTGCCCGTCTTGCGCGCGGGCCGCGGCGCATTGCAGCTCGTCATTCGTCGCTTACGAGCCCGCACTATTTCCGTCGCCGGCGGCCACACGTTCACGAACGTCAACACGCCGGAAGACTACGGCGCACTTCTTGCCCGGCTCGGAGAACAGCATCCATGAACCGTCAACAGAGTTCCGCCGCCTTCACGCGCGCCCGGGCGGTCATTCCCGGCGGCGTCAATTCGACGGTCCGGGCGTTTAAAGGCGTTGGCGGAACGCCCGTCTTTATCGCCTCCGCGAGCGGCTGCACGCTCACGGATCTCGACGGCAACACCTATATCGATTACGTAATGTCATGGGGACCGCTCATCCTCGGGCACGCAACGCCTGCAGTCGTGCGGGCAATCTCGGACGCGGCCCTGCGCGGAACCTCGTACGGTGCGCCGACCGAAGCGGAAAGCGATCTCGCCGAACTCGTGGTCGCGATGGTGCCGAGCGCAGAAAAAGTTCGCTTCTGCTCGAGCGGCAGCGAGGCGACCGCCGCGGCGCTGCGGCTGGCTCGCGGGATTACCGGCCGCGACGGCGTCGTGAAGTTCGCCGGCTGTTACCATGGAAGCGTCGATGCGTTCCTCGTTTCGGCGGGTTCCAGCGCGCTGACGATCGGCGTTCCGGATTCGGCGGGCGTACCGAGGAACACCGTCGCCGATACGCTGGTCGTGGCCTACAACGATCCCGGCGCGCTCGCAGCGCTCTTCGCCGCTCGTGGTGAGGAGCTTGCGGCCGTCATCGTCGAGCCCTACGTGGGTAACATGGGATTCGTACTCCCGCGGCCGGGTTTTCTCGCCGCGCTTAGAGAGCTATGCACGAAACACGGCGCGCTGCTGATCTTCGATGAGGTGATGACCGGGTTTCGGGTCGCAGCGGGCGGCGTGCAAGAACGCGAGGGGATCCTGCCCGACATCACGACCCTTGGTAAAATCATCGGCGGCGGTCTGCCCGTCGGCGCCGTCGCAGGTCCGGCCGCGTTCCTTGACCAGTTGACGCCGGGCGGGCGGGTGTTTCAGGCCGGAACGCTTTCGGGCAATCCGCTGGCCATGGCGGCTGGGGCCGCGACCTTACGGGCGCTCCGGGAGCCCGGGGTGTACGAGCGCCTGGAGGCGCTCGGCGCGCGCTTTACGGAAGGACTCGACGCCGCCTTTCTTAAGCACGGCGTGGCCCATCAAACCAATTACCGGGGCGCGATGACAGGCTTCTTCTTTACGGACGAGCCGGTCGTCGATCTGACGAGTGCTAAGTCTTCGAATACCGCCTTGTATGCGCGTTTCTTTCATGCGATGCTCGACCGGGGCGTCTACCTTGCGCCGTCTCAATTCGAGGCGGGATTTCTCAGCTTAGCGCACGACGAAGTCGCGATCGATCGTACGGTTGCGGCGGCGGACGACGCGCTCGCCGGACTCTTGACGGCGTCCAACTCTTGGCGTTGAAACAGCTGCTCGAGCGTGGTACTAAAGAAGTGTTCATGGATACCGGTGACGCGGCGCACAACGCCGCTTCGAATTGTGTGGCAACCTTAGGCGTAACGACTCCCCTGCAGCGGGGGAATCTTTTGCGTCTACCGACCGGGGAGCCCGTATGCCGCTAGTCTGCCTTGGACTCTCACACAATACCGCTCCTGTCGACGTGCGCGAACGGCACGTCTTTCCCGCGTCCCGTATGGGTGAGTCGCTCGTCGCCCTGCGCGATTACGAGATGGTCCGCGAAGCCGTCATGCTCTCGACCTGCGGCCGGCTCGAGATTTACGCCGAGCTCGAAGATTACGAAGCGGGTGTCGCGCAGCTCAAAACGTTCTTAAAGAATTTTCGGCACGGCGACGTCGCGCATGACATGTCGTCGTATATGTACACCCTGCTCGGATCGCAAGCAACCGACCACCTTTTTCGCGTCGCTACCGGCCTCGATTCGATGCTGATCGGCGAAGCTGAAATTCTCGGGCAGGTCAAAGACGCATACATCCAGGCGCAGAAGGCGCGCTCGCTCGGCAAGACCTTGCACGCCCTCTTTCGCGAAGCGCTCAACGCCGGCAAGGAAGCGCGCTCCACGACCCAGATCGGCGGCAACTCGGTTAGCGTCGCGACTGCCGCGATCGAACTCGCCAAACAGCAACTCGGCTCGCTCGCCGGTAAAACGGTCCTTGTCGTCGGGGCGGGCAAGATGGGCGCGCTGGCCGCGAAGCGACTGCGTTTGGAGGGCTGCGCCGAGCTGGTCATCGCCAATCGTTCGCGGGCTAAGGCGCGCGAAATCGTAGAGACGCTCGGCGCCGGTACGGCCGTTGAATTGCCCGGGCTCGTCGATGCGATGAAGCGCGCCGATATCGTCGTTACATCGACCGGCGCTTCGCATTTCGTCCTGACGCCGGGTAACGTCGCCGAAGCGATGCTCGCGCGTCCGCAGCGCGCGCTCTTCGTCGTCGATATCGCCGTGCCGCGCGATGCGGATCCCGATATCGCGCGTATTCCGGGCGTATTCGTAGCCGACATCGACCGGCTCAAAGACATGATCGACACGACGCTCGAGCATCGGCGCGAAGCGATTCCGCTCGTCGAAGAAATCATCGCCGAGCACGCCGAACGCTTCGCGCGCTGGTATCAGTCACGCGTCGCGATACCGGTCGTGAGTTCGCTCGTGCAAAAAGCTGAAGCGGTGCGCGAGGGCGAGATCGAGCGACTCTTCGCACGCTGTCCCGAACTCAGCGAGCGCGAGCGCATGTTGATTACGGGCGCTTCGCTTACGATCGTATCCAAGTTGCTGCATAGCGCGGTGACCAAGCTTCGCGACCGCGCCACGCAAAACCACGCGGAAGCGATGACGTTCGCAAAGCTGCTGGACGAACTGTTCGATTTACGCGTTCGCAGCGAGCATTCGGTCGTCGCACGCCGAGCCGCGTCCGCTTCGCTCGAGGCCGAACTCGCGGAGTGAACGAAGCCCGGCCGCGCGGTAAAGTCTGGCTTATCGGAGCGGGCCCGGGCGACCCCGGTCTATTGACCGTCAAAGCGGCACGTGCGCTCGGCGCGTGCGACGTGCTGGTTTACGATTACCTCGCTTCGCCTGCAATCGTCGCGCTATCCTCGCCGGCATGCGAGCGGATTTACGTAGGTAAAAAAGCCGGCAGCCATACGCTTTCGCAAGATGAGATTACGGCCATCATCGTGCGCCTGGGACGCGAAGGGCGCCGCGTGGTGCGACTCAAGGGCGGCGATGTTTTTGTCTTCGCGCGCGGCGGCGAAGAAGCCGCAGAGCTGCGTCGAGCGGGAGTGGCATTCGAGATCGTTCCCGGCATCACGTCCGCGATAGCGGCACCCGCATACGCGGGTATTCCGGTGACCCATCGCGATTACAACACATCCTTTACGATCGCGACGGGGCACGAAGATCCGACCAAAGGTTACTCGTCCCTGGATTTCGCAAAGCTCGCCAATCCGTCGCAAACGTTGATTTTCTTGATGGCGATGAGCAACCTCGCTGGCATCGTCGAGCGCTTGCGCGAGAATGGAATGCCGGGCGACTTGCCCGTGGCAATCGTCCGCGAAGGAACGAAACCGGCGCAAGAGACGCTCGTCGGCACGCTCGATACGATCGTGGCCGACGTGGAGCGCACTCGCTTCGCGGCGCCGGCGATCGTCGTCATCGGAAACGTCGTTCGCGAACGCGAGCATATTCGCTGGTTCGACACGGGTCCGCTTTTCGGCAAGCGGGTTCTCGTGACGCGGCCGCGCTCGCAAGCTACTGCTTTTGCGGCCGCGCTCTGGGAAGCGGGCGCGGAACCCGTCCTCGCACCGACGATCGAGATCAGGCCACCGGACGATCCGCTTCCCGCACTCGCGGCGGCGCAGGCGCTCGACGGGTACGCATGGGTTGTCTTCACGAGCCAGAGCGGTGTGGAAGCGTGCTTCGATGTGCTGCACGCGAGCAACGGCGACGCGCGACGCTTCGGCCGAGCGCGTGTCGCCGCCGTCGGAAGTAAAACGGCCGAACGTCTTGCCGATTTCGGCGTACGCGCCGACTTCGTACCGCCGAAGTTCGTCGCCGAAGCCTTAGCTGCGGGCTTGATGGAACGCACTCAAGTGGGAGATCGAATTCTCCTTTTCGGCGCACAAGAAACACGCGACGTCGTGGCCGGCACGCTGCGCGCGTGCGGTCGCGACGTCGATATCGTGGCGGGTTATAAGACGAGTTTCGCTCGCGACGCGGCGGTCGCCGATTTGGCGGAAACGTGCGATGTCTGGACGTTCGCGAGCGCGAGTAGCGTGCACGCGTTTCTCGAGCTCGTGCCGGGGGCCGTCGATCTCGCGCAAGATAAGCTCGTCGCGTGCATCGGGCCGGTCACGGCGGATGCCGCGCGCGAAGCGGGGCTCGTACCCGACATCGTTGCCGAAACATCGACCGTCGATGGACTGCTCGCGGCGATGGATCGGGCCCTCGCGCTCACTAGCGTCTAACTCCGCGCGCGATGAATCGCCTCGCGCTCGGAGCCCTGTGCGCGGGAGCGATTAGCTTCGCCGCCTTCCGCGTTCGAGCGCTCGATGCGCCGGGAAGTGTCGCCGCGGCAGCCGTCGGGACGCTCACCCTGGGTACCCTCGGGTTCCCGGGAGCAGGCGTCCTGCTGACATTTTTCGTTACGTCCGTCGCCCTTTCGCGAGTCGGCAGAAAGCGCAAGCTCGCGGTACTCGTCGACGTGGATAAGCACAGTTCTCGAAATGCGGCGCAAGTGCTCGCGAACGGCGGCGTCGCTGCGCTCTGCGCGGCGCTTACCCTGACGGGAGACTCGCGCTTCATCTATGCCTTTGCGGGTGCACTGGCCGCGGCGACCGCCGACACGTGGGGGACCGAGATCGGTACGCTCGGTAAACGTGCGCCGCGCTCTATTCTAAGCGGGCGTCCCGTCGCTGTGGGCCTTTCCGGCGGCGTCAGCGTGCTCGGAACCCTCGGCGAATTGGCGGGCGCCGCCGTTTTGGCACTCGCCGCATGCGCGTGCTTTAAGCGGCGCGGTTTTTACGCGCTCGCGCTCGCCGGAGTCGCGGGTGCGCTCGTCGATTCCGTGCTCGGCGCGTCGTTGCAATCCTTGCGCTGGTGTGCCGAGTGCAAGCGCGCGAGCGAACGCGCCATTCACGAGTGCGGCTCTCCGACCACGCCGCTGCGCGGTTTCTCATTTATCGATAACGATGCCGTCAACGTTGCGGCTACGTCCGCCGGCGCGCTCGCCGGATTCGTGTTCGCACCGTAGCGCCGGCCTGGAGAGCCCCGGCGTTGCACGTCGTCAGGCCAGCTTATCTTCTAATTGCGAACGAACTCGCGGCCACTCGTCGACGAGGATCGAGTACATCGCGGTATCGCGCGTGGTTCCATCGTGCCGGCGCTGAAAGGAGCGCAGCACCCCTTCGTAAGTCGCTCCAAGACGTTCGAGTGCCGCACGGGAGCGAACGTTGCGCGCGTCGGTTTTGAATGTAACGCGTATGAATCCGGCTTCGAAGGCACGAGCGAGAAGCAGCAACGTCAGCTCGGTGTTCACGCGCGTGCCGCGATAGGCGGCGAAAATGAGCGTGGAGCCGATCTCGACCACGCCGTCGTCGCGGCGCACGTCGAGGTAATTCGTGACCCCGGCAAGCGTATCGTCGGCAATGCCTTCGATCGCGAAGGCGTAGCGAGTTCCCGCTTGACGCGCGGCGGACGCACGCTCGATCCAAGCGATCGTTTCGGCTTCCGTGCGCGGTGCGGCAGCGAGGGTCCAAGTCCAGATGTCGTCGTCGCCGCGAAATGCGCGGTCGAGCGCTCCGAGATGGCGCTGCGAAAGTGGAACGAGGCGGATCAGTTTGCCGGAAAGCGTTGCGTCCAGCTTCTCCACAGGCTGCGTATCCATTGGTGTCGGGCCTCCATTACAACGTTTTGCGGCGCGCCGATAGAGCGGACGTCATCGGCATCGCCGCACGGCAGCGACATCTCCGCGCGAGGACTTCGACGGCCGTGCAGACGCCGCTCAACGCCCGGCGAGAATCGAATGCTCGAGCAATTTTACGAGCGCATACACGTGGCGCGTTGCGGGAGTCGGAATGCCGATGCGCTCCCCCAGTTCGACGACGCTGCCGACGAGGGCTTCCGTCTCGAACCCTTTACGAAGCTCGAGATCCTGAAGCATCGACGTCTTGTGTGCGCCGACCCGTCGCGCGCCGTCGATGCGCTTATCGATCGTGACGTTGAAGCTGACGCCGAGATGCGTCGCAAGTGCGACGCACTCTTCCATCATCTCACGTACGAGCGGCTCGACGAGCGAGTCGTCGGTCATTTCGACGAGTGTTGCACGCGTGATGGCACTGATCGGGTTGAACGACATGTTGCCCAGCAGCTTGAGCCAGATCTCCCCGCGCAAATCGCCTTCGATCGGCGCCTTGAGGTGGCCCTCGACCATCGCTTCGGATACGTTTCTCAACCGGGTACTGATCGAACGGTCGGGCTCTCCGAGCGAAAACCGCGTCCCCTCCACGTGACGGATGACGCCCGGCGCGATAATCTCGGTAGCCGCGTAGACGACGCAGCCGATGACGCGCTCCGGGGCTATCGTCTTAGCAATGCGTCCTTCCGGGTCGACGCTCTCGAGCGTTAAACCGTCGTACGGCCCACCGTGTCGCTGAAAATACCACCACGGTATTCCGTTTTGCATGCTCACGACGACGGTTTCGTCGTGATAGAGCGCAGGCAAATCCTCGAGAATCGGGTCGAATTGATGGGCCTTGAGCGCTACGATGACGACGTCCACCGGACCGATCTCGGTGATGCGGCCCGTCATCAACGGGTGCGCGTTAAAATCACCGCGATCGCTGTAGACTTGCACGCCGCTGATGCGCATGGTCTCGAGATGCTCTCCTCGCGCGACCATCGCCACGTCGCTGCCGCCGCGCGAAAGCGCCGCTCCCACATAGGCACCGATTGCGCCCGCCCCTACCACCGCGAATTTCAAACGTGTCTCCTTCAAACTTAGGAAATTCAAGCCGTCCGCATTCCCCCGCGGCGAGAACGCACCGGCCCTCCAACGTACCTGGGAATCACGATCCTCGACAGCCCTGAGGCGGCCGCGCTCATGGGTGTGAGCGCATCTCCCGCACCTCGCTTCGTTAGGCGGAGGCCGCGAGCTCCTCTCTAGGCCGCCGGTCATCATTACTCCGCTCCATCGCTTAAACTCGACCTTGAAGCGCTCGATTACCCGAGCGGCGCGAAGCAACACGAGGGCGCCGGCAAGGCACCACGGAGGCTGCAGCGCAGATCGAAACGTTAACGTGCAGATTCCTCCGCGGCATCGCCCGGAACCGGCGCTCGCACGACCAATACGGGAACTACCGCACTTCGCAAAATGCCCTCGGCGACGCTCCCGATGTAGAAACGAGCGACACCTGTGCGCCCGTGCGTGCCCACGACGATGAGGTCTGCCCGCGCATCACCTACCAGCTGCAATACTTGTTGCACGGCCTCTCCATGGAGCAGCCGAACTTCTGACTTCACGTCGTTAGCTTGCGCAATCTTGCCCGCCGAATCCAGTAGTGAATAACCGCCGGCGTCGCATTCGTCTATTTCCGCCTTGGTAAACGCCCCGGTAGAACTTACGACATGACAGAGTACGAGCGTCGCACCATACCTTTTTGCCAAGCTGAGCCCGACCGGCAGCGCCGCGCGAGAAGGCTCCGAACCATCGATGGCAACGAGAATGCGATGAAACTCGGCCATGGCTACCGGTTCGATGGCCCGTTCTCCACCTACGTGCAAACTCACGAGCCGGCAGGGGTCTCCGAACGCGATGTACAGGCCGAACTCGTCACCGCAGAACCCGTCGACGCTGCCAGTGCCGAACATTTGAAAGAAAGAAAGAGTCCGTTCGTGCGGAGAATGGCGGCCGAAGAATGCTGGCGCTTCAGAATATCTCCGCATTCGCCATAAAGACTTGTCAGGTGCAGCAAGCTCTGCGGATTGTCGGTCGGGTGCATCGGGTCCGGGTCGGCAGAATGCGCAGCAGAGCACGACCCAATGGACGCAGCTGCTTTACCATATTCCGCTGCGTCCTGGCTGCTGACACCCCATGTGTCGTAAACTCCGGCCTCCGCCGCGGCGGTACGGCACGTAGCCATGATCGCGATGCCGAGCCCGGCCTTAAGTGCCGCAATACGAAGAGACAATGTCGAGTCCTAACGCTTAATGCTGATGGCAAGCGGAGCGTCGTTTGAACGACTTGACCACCCGTTAACGACTAGTGGCTACCGCCCGTACCTACTTTGGAATTTAGAAGGCTGCCCGATTTTGACATCATCTTGGCACCCATGGCGTCCGCTTTCGATTTGCACATCAAGGTGTAGTCGCTCGCGTTTGTGCTGGCAGCGGTACCCTCACCTTTACTTCCGCTTGCATCCCGAGCCATGCCGCCCTTTTCGGTATTCGTCGCGGCCGTCGCCGACTCACCCGCCGAGCCCGCCTGGCCGGGATTTGCCGCCGCCATTGTGTACGTCTTCGTTTTTGCGTCGACTTGGACAACATGATCCCCGGCGGCACATTTCGGCGTAGCGTTCGAGGGGCCCGCTGCCGGATCGGCGGCGCTAGCGAACTGCATCGCGCCGGCGACGAGGCCGGCTGAAAACATAACTGCGGCAAGTTTTTTCATTAAGTTCGGATCTCCTAAGCGTTGGTAGACTCAGCTACTTCGTACCCGACAAGCGCCGGTCCACTCATCAACGTGGAAAGGCGCCTTTTCATCTTACCATGCGTGAAAAGCCTTATAGGCACGGCTTTTGGCGCGGGCCTGGCTTAGCCGCCTCACGCAATTGGAAGCGAAGAGCAAATTCCGGCTCACGTTTCAGCGAGACTGACTCGCCAGCCCTTGGCCGTCGATCCTACAAAAGGACGTAACCGCGTCCCGGCGACCGAATTGAAAGGCAAACGAAAGGTTTCTATGATTTCATCGTGACAACGTATTACTTAGGTCGGAAAGGAATGAATGTCTAGAAATCTTATATGGGCGGCGCCCATTTTTGCGTCCGCCTGCATTCTGATAGCCCGTCCGGCCTTGGCCGACCCAACGGACGACCTGAAGGCGCAAATACAGGTCCTCAACGCACAGATTCAGGCCATTCAAAATCGACAAGCTGCAGATAATCCGGCTCAGCCCGAATCTGCCGCTCCCGCCGGAGCGACACCCGCTCCTTCCAACAAAGTCACCGGCGGCGACTTCCCGGGTTCATTTAAATTACCGGGCTCGGACACGTCGGTCGCTGTTCATGGGTTCGTCGACTTGCAAGCGTTCTACGATCCGGACCAATATCTGGGCGGTAAGTTCCAGGTCGGTCTGGCGGTCCCAAACGGTCCGGCTCAGCGGCAAACGCAAGGTACGTATCACTTTCACGACAAGTTGACGCGCTTCGGATTCGAAACACGGACACCGACGAAATACGGCGAACTGAAAACAGTCCTTATTCAGGACCTTTACGGATACTTCGCGGGAAACATCCCCGGCCAGTGCGCCAACAACCTCGGAGTCTGCGACGGTCTCGTCGGTACGGGCTCGATTCAAAACTACAACTTCGGTCCGAGAAACTTGTACGCGTACGGCGTGCTCGGGCGGGTCCTGGTCGGGCACTACCTTTCAAATTTCATCGATGAAGAGGATCAGGAAGAAGTCCTCGACAGCAGCGGTCCCGCCGGCGTTCCGGCCCAACAATTGCCGCAGATACGGTATACGATGCCGCTGGGCAAGGGCTTCTTCTCACTCTCGGCGGAAACGCCGGCCACCGAGTACGCCTTCGCGACTCCGGCGACCACAACGACCGCCTCGGTAGCTAGCGTTGAAAATCCGTCGGTGTACAATCCGCGACCGGACTTTACCGCCAAATACAATATCGACGCTCCATGGGGTCATGCGATGGTCTCCGGAACCCTTCGCAAACTTGCGTTCGATGACGGAAACGATCATCGCTCCGTCGCAGACGGAACAGGCATGATGGTCGGCGGCACATACGCCTTCCATGACGGTGTTTCCAGCGCCGGCGCTTTGACGTGGTTCGGCAGCGGCATCCAAAAATATACGCCCGATGACTTCGTCCCCGTCTCGAGCCTCCAGATCAACAACTACGGCACGGCGCAGCAGCAGGCTTTCACAGCCAACGAACATGGTGAGGCCGCCTTCTTAACCCATACGTTTAGCCCGGTGGTCCGAGCCAACGTCGGCGTTGGCCTCAATCACAATTACTGGGCCGACTTCATCCCGGCCGACGTCTCTCAACCGACGCAGACGAAAACGGTTCACGCTAACGTCATTTGGAGCCCCGTTGCTCAAACCGATTTCGGCTTCGAATTCATGCACGGCGTGAAGTCGTACCGCGAATCTCTCAAGCTGCCGACGACCGGGATTAGCCGGCTTCAGACCGAATTCAAGTTCAAATTCTAGACTTGCGGCTCATATGCTGATATAATCCGAGGCTGATCGCGGCCGCTGTGCCCCGATCTGCCTGCGGACAGCAGGACAATTGCGCCCGCTCGACGGTCTCGTCGATCATGATACAGATGTTAAAACTTTCTAGCTTCGAAGCCCCCGACCCGACACAAACCTTGGCCCGTCGCGGGCGTAAGGCAACGCATTATCAGCCTGCGGCTCGTGGCGCGGCCTTGGTCGCCTTGTTCGCTTTGTTTCCGGCCGCAGCATCGGCGGCCGACTCTGAAAGCCCGGCGGCGGAGACCTGCGCCGCGTCGGCGCTCTCGCTCGAGGAACCTTACGAATCGGTGCAAGTCGGCGGCCGCGCGCTCGCAGCGGACTCGGTGCTCGGCGGACCGCCCGAGTGCGTGGCATCGGTTTCATCCGATTCGCAAAACGTACGCGCAACGCTACGAAAAAAGGGCGAGTTCGCGAGCGTACGCATTTGGGCGCTTCACGAAGGCTTCGCTAACGTAACCGTCACTTCGACGGATGGCGTGCAAATCGGCGTCGTCCGAGTTTCCGTCTATCCCCGTGAGCCCCGGGCGCACAAAGGCGGCAGGTAGCGGCTGTCCGCGTCGTACGTGGGGCTGAACAAATTCAGTCGCTCAAGGCAGGAAAGAGGGTGTGAAGATCGTCGCAAACGTTGCTGTGGCTGCTTCACTCGCGGTCGCGCTGATCATAAGTCCTCTCTGTTCGAGCAGCGTTTTGGCTTTGACGCCATCGTGTTCCGTCGTAGCCAGTAACGCTCTTGCCGGGGTCGCTGACGGCCTTTCATCCACTTGGGGCGCGGGAACGCATCCGGAAAATCGACGAGTACTGAAATCTTCGCTCGTTAGCAGCGCGAAGTTACGCGCGTGCGGTGACGAGCGTGCATCAATCTCGGCCGAGTTGATCGCCGCAGACGCGTATGGGGACGTTTTTCCGGACAAACCACAGCTCCGTTGCGCAGCTTTGCGCGACGCTCGCAATCGGCTCCGTGTCTTGGGCGACTTGCGACGCCAACGTTTGGTCACAAGCACGCTAGCAGGGTGCGGTCACTGAGCTTCGCCGCGCGGGAAAGAATTCGATGAAGACCCCTTTAGCTTGTCTCGCCAGCGTCTGCATCGTCTATTTGTTTGCCGGCCCGTTCGTGCGCGTTACGGGCGCAACGCCGGCACCCATATGCTCGGCTACGGCGGCAAGCGCGCTCGAGGCGATTGCGGATGCGCTTTCATCGACGTCGGGATCCGGAAGTCATCCGGAAGATGCACGGACGTTGCAGGCGGCGCTCGAAAGCACTTCCCGACTTCGCGCGTGCGGCAGGGAGCGCGATTCGATCTCCGCAGAACTGATCGCCGCCGATGCGTATTCCGACGTCTACCCGCAGCATCCGAACAAGCGCTGTAAAGCTCTGCGCGATGCTCGACGCCGGCTGCGCGCTCTTGGTGACACGCAACGCGCGCGCATGGTAGACCGGACGCTTGCGGTAGGAACGAGCTGTAGCTGAGGCGGCGACCCGGACGAAGTCTCGGCAAGCCGTCTTGATACCGATCGCGAGAAAACGAAGGCGCGCGGTCTGTCCTCGCTCCGGTATTGTGCAACTGCGTCGTGCGCCCGGGCGCAATCCGAGCGAGGCCCATGGGCTCGCTCGATCGAGCTTTGCAAACAGGTTGCTTTGGCGTCTTGCTGAATGATTTTTGAAGGCAATAGATAGCCACGGCCTTTTGCATGGGTTTACAAGGACGCTCGACTGTTCGGGTTGCGCTGATAGCCGGATTCTGTTCTCGCGATCCGCACTCGACAGTTAGCCCGAGCGGGCCGAAACCGACCTTCCATAGCGCAGCTAACTGGCCCTCATCATCGTTTGCCGGAGAGAAGCATGAAGATTAGAAGCGCAGCGATCTGTGCGCTCGCCGCCGCTGTAGCGTTCTTTGCTTTCGGTGTCAACAGTGTGAGTGCGGCAGGTCCATTCGCACTCGTAACCGGACGTCGCGATCCGCGCGTTATCGTGATCGATCTTTCCAAGGCTTTAAACCCGGCGAATAACGGTACATCGGCTGCAATCATCAGCCGCGTGCGCGTGTCTCCGGACATACCCGCGATCGATCCCGCGCGTAGCGATGCCAAGTTCATCGGCGTGAACGTTCTCCCGGCGCAAGCGCTACCCAATAACATCATCCTCCCGCCGGGCGGCAAAGCATACGTGGTCGACCATGCCGGGATCGCACGGCCCGTCGATGTCGAGTCGGGAAATCCGCATGGATATCCGGGTGCGCTAACGGTGATTGACGTTGCTCGGACGCTCGATGCAACGAACAACGATACGCTAAGGCCGGTCGACGCAATCTACCTGACGGGTGGATGGGGCCCGGCCGGCGTCGTCGTTACGCCCGATAATAAGTATGCGCTGGTAGCCAATTCCGAAGGCGCGGGGAACGAAGACGGTGCCGTGGAGATCGGGGTGATCGATCTGCAGCGTCATACGCTCGTGCGCGTTTTACGTCAGGCGATGGGCAAGGGTGGCAAGGTACAACAGACAGCCGGCCATTCATGTGCGCAGATGCAGCTTAACCCCGCGCTGATTCCGCATGCTTCCCCGGACGCAAACTGGGGCTGCTTTCCAGACGCGAACGGGCTCGCGTATACAGCGCGCCACGGTGGTTACATGTTTTCGGCGAACGAAGGCACGCACGACGTCTCGGTCATTAACGTGACCAAAGCGCTTGCGGGTTCAACCGATTGGGAAACGTTCCGCGTTCCCGTCGAACGTGGCCCATGGGCCATCGCTGCGAGTCCCGATGGTAAGCTCATGGCGGTAACCGACCGCGATAGCGACGAGACGGACCAGCCGGGTCAATATATCTCTCTCATCGATGTCGAAAAGGCGATTGCGAAACGACCCGACGCCGAAGTTCGCAGGCAATTGGTGGGCACGGACGATCCGAATGGCGGTAGCCATCCGTTTTCCTTAGCCTTCACTCCGGACGGCAGCCGCATCGTCGTCGCGAACGATCTCGCGGGTAACGTTTCCGTGATCGACGTAGCCAAAGCCGTCGGTGGCGATCCGAAATCCGAAATCGCTCGCGTCGCAGTCGACGCGCCGCCGAACGCCGGAAGTAAGCCGCGACCGCGCGGCGTTGCGATCACGGCAGACGGCCGTTACGCCGCAATCTCAGGCGGCGCACCAAACACCAAATCAGGCGGCACGCTCTGGTTGATCGATCTGCGCACGTTCAAGGTCGTGGGCACGGTGACCGGCGTCGGCAACGAACCGTATCTACTCACGATTGCCGGATCGTGATCGGCGCGCGGCTGCCTCGACGCTACCGGCGGAAGCTTTTTTAATATTCGCGAGCGTGCGTGCCGAATGCGCGCGTTGAGGTTCGCGTACATATTTTCAAATAGCGTGTTAGCTGTTCCACAAATGATCCGTTCGTGGATCTCGCGGTTTAAACGAAAGTAGCCTCGCAGATCGTTCGCTGACGCGAGCGCCGCGGTTCATGAGAATCTCGACCAGGCCTTCGGAGGAAAGCACTTCGAGCGCTTCTCGAAAAGGCGTCCGGGAGATCTTTAGGCGCTCGCAGGTCAGCCTTTCCGAAAATGCGCTCGCCGGGTTTCAGTTCGCCTTCCTCGATCATCTCACGTAGCCTCGCCACGACTTCTCCGTGCAGCGATACGCGCGTTATCTCAGGTACACTCCACAAGCAATTTCTTCACAATTCCCTGACGTGTGTCGCATTCGACGTAGGTACCGAACCCTGTTTGCCTAAACTGAATTCTGTATACAATATTATTCCCAAGCGCGGTGAGTGCTTTCCTGGGAGTTGTGATTGAGACATCGTAGCGGGCGCCACTTCTTGCAGATTCCCGGTCCGACCAACGTTCCCGACCGCATATTGCGAGCTATGGATCATCCGACGATCGATCACCGTGGACCCGCGTTCTCCGAACTTGCCCTCGACGTGCTCGATGGTCTAAAGACGATCTTTAAAACGAACGAGCCGGTCGTGATTCTTCCGGCGTCGGGAACGGGCGCGTGGGAAGCGGCGCTCGTCAATTCACTTTCGCCCGGGGATCGGATCCTCATGTTCGAGACGGGCTGGTTCGCTTCGCTCTGGCGAGAGATGGCAACGCGGCTCGGACTTGCGGTCGAGTTCGTGCCCGGGGATTGGCGGCACGGCGTGGATCCGCTGCAAGTGGAAACTTTGCTCGCCGCCGATTCGAACCGTACGTTTAAGGCGGTGCTGGTGGTCCACAATGAGACGTCTACCGGCGCCACGACTCGTATTCCGGAAATCCGCGCCGCAATCGATCGCACCGATCATCCCGCTTTGCTTATGGTCGACACGATTTCATCGCTGGCGTCGATCGACTATCGGCACGATGAATGGGGCGTTGACGTGACCGTCGCGGGCTCGCAGAAGGGTCTCATGCTGCCGCCCGGGCTAAGCTTTAACGCGATCTCCACTAAAGCGCGTGAAGCGGCTTCGCGGTCGCGGTTTAACAAGTCCTATTGGAGCTGGGAAGAAATCCTCAAGGCGAACGAGGGCGGATTTTGGCCTTACACGCCGGCCACGAACATGCTGTACGGACTGCGCGAAGCGATTGTGATGCTCCACGAGGAGGGTCTGCAAGCCGTCTTCGACCGGCACACCAGACACGCTGAGGCGACGCGAAGCGCCGTCAATGCGTGGGGCCTCGAGGTGCTGTGCCTCGAACCGAGGGAATATTCCAACTCGCTTACAGCCGTAATCGTACCCCCGCACGACGACGCGGACCGGCTGCGAGCGACAATCCTCGAACATTTCGACATGTCGCTCGGTACCGGACTCGGACGGCTAAAAGGCCGAGTGTTCCGAATCGGACATCTCGGCGATTTTAACGATCTGATGCTCGCCGGCACCCTGTGCGGAGTGCAGATGGGGCTCGAGATCGAACGCATACGACATGGCGATGGCGTTTCGGCGGCGCTCGCGCACCTCAGTCACGCGGCAGTGCGAAGCAGCTCGAAGTTAGCGCCCGTATAAGCGGGACATCTTAGTGATTACGTCACGAACGCTCGGCTTCACGAACCTCGAAGCCCGGCTCAAGCGCGATGTTGAGGGCGACGTGCATTTCGACGCCTTCACGCGTGGCCGCTACAGCACCGACGCGTCCATTTACCAGATCGATCCGATCGCCGTCGTGTTGCCGAAGTCCGTCGACGATATCGCGGCCACGCTTGCAGCGTGCAGTGCCGAGGGGGTAGCGCTCGTTCCACGAGGCGGCGGAACGTCGCAGTGCGGTCAGACGATCGGCGACGCCGTCATCGTCGATACGAGCAAGTATCTCGATCAACTGCTCGCCGTCGACGCGGAACGCAAGACCGCCGTAGTGCGCCCGGGTCTCGTCCTGGATCGGCTCAACAAGCAACTCAAGAAGCACGGCTTATTCTTTCCGGTCGATCCGTCCACTGCCAGCAGGGCGACGATCGGCGGTATGACGGCCAACAATAGCTCGGGCGCACGTTCGATCCGCTATGGAACGATGGTGGATAACGTACTTGCGATCGATGCGACGCTTCCGTCAGGCCGTAGCTATCGCTTCGCTGATCTGCCGGCGGATCTGCGCACGTTGCATGATACCCCCTATCGCGAACTCGCTGCCGTCGTCCGAAGCATCGGGCTGCGAGAGGCGGACGAGATAGCGGCACGCTTCCCGAAGCTGCAACGCCGTGTCGGCGGCTACAACCTCGACACCATCTCGCCCGCCGGTCACAACCTCGCAAAACTGTTGGTCGGCTCTGAAGGCACTCTCGCCTTTTTTACGTCGATAGAGCTTGCGCTCGCGCCGATTCCACGGCACCGCGTCCTTGGGCTTTGCCACTTCCCGACGTTCTACGACTCGATGGACGTTACGCGCCACCTCGTCGCTTTAAATCCCGTCGCGATCGAGCTCGTCGATCGAACGATGCTCGATCTCTCGCGTGGCATTCCCATCTTTGCGCCGACGATCGAAAGATTCGTTCGTGGCGAGCCGGGTGCGCTGCTACTGGTCGAATTCGCGGGCGACGACCTCGCTGCGCTCGTAGATAAACTCGGCGATCTTGCAGAGATGATGGACGACCTTGGTTTTCCGCGCGCCGTCGTCCCGCTCACATCGGTCGCCGAACAGGCGGAGGTGTGGAACGTCCGCAAAGCGGGGCTCGATATCATGTCGTCGATGAAAGGCGACGGTAAGCCCGTCTCGATCGTTGAAGATTGCGCCGTCGCTCTCGATGACTTGGCTGAATTCACGAAACGCCTTAACGATCTTTTCGAAAGATATGGGACGAAGGGTACCTGGTACGCGCACGCGTCGGTCGGGTGCTTGCACGTTCGACCCATTCTCAACATGAAGAGTGCCGACGACGTCGTAAAACTCCGTGCGATCGCGGAAGAGGCGTTCGCCCTCGTCCGGCACTACAAAGGCTCCCATTCCGGCGAGCATGGCGACGGGATCCTACGCTCGGAATTTCACCCCCAGATGTTCGGCGAACGTCTGGTGCGCGCGTTCGAAGAAGTGAAGGACGCATTCGACCCGCGCGCCACGATGAACCCCGGTAAGATCGTGCGAGCGCCGCACATGGACGATCGTTCCCTTTTCCGTTACAAGCCGGACTATGCGCCGCTACCGATACAGACGGCGCTAGACTGGTCGAGCTGGCCCGGCGGCCTCAGCGGTGCCGTCGAGATGTGCAACAATAACGGAGCCTGCCGTAAAGACGACGGAGCCATGTGCCCGTCATACATGGTCACGAAGGACGAGGAGCATGCCACGCGCGGGCGGGCCAACACGTTGCGCCTTGCACTGAGCGGACAACTCGGTCCGAGTGCATTCACCTCAGACGAGATGTACGAGACCTTCGATCTCTGTGTCGCGTGCAAGGCGTGCCGCCGCGAGTGTCCCACGGGCGTCGACATGGCGAAGATGAAAATCGAATTCTTACATCACTATCGCCGCCGGCATGGACTACGTCTCAAAGACCGGATCGTCGCATACTTGCCGCGCTTCGCGCCGGTTGCTCGTCGCTTCGCGTTCATTGCCAATGCAGGGCAGCATCTGGCACCGCTGCGTCGCTTGAGCGAAGCAATCACCGGGTTCAGTTCGCGCCGCAGCCTGCCGACCTGGCGACACGAGACCTTTTACGATCGACGATGCCCGACCGGCCCAGCCGCTCCCGCCGGCTCGCGTGACGTCGTGCTGTTCGTGGACACGTTCAACACGTACTTTGAGCCGGCGAACGCGCAGGCGGCGGTCGATGTGCTGCAAGCTGCCGGCTACAACGTTATCTTACCGCAGGTGCCCGGACGCCCTCTTTGCTGCGGCAGGACGTTTCTTTCATCCGGACTCATCGATGAGGCTCGCGTCGAGCTGAAGCGAAGCCTCGACGTGCTTCGGCCATACATTGAAGCCGGGACCGCGATCGTGGGTCTCGAGCCTTCTTGTCTTCTGACGTTCCGTGACGAGTCGCTCTCGCTACTGCCGGGAACGTTGACAGAAACACTTGCCAATCGCGCGCTCTTATTTGAAGAATTTCTAGCACGGGAGCATGCCGCAGGAAACTTTGCGCTCGCTCTCAACTCACTGCGCGACGTGCGGCGCGCGATGGTGCATGGGCATTGCCACCAAAAAGCCTTCGGTGCAATGCCGGCCGTACAGTACGTTCTCGGTTTAATCCCGGAATTGACGGTCGAAGTCATCGACTCCAGCTGCTGCGGTATGGCAGGCACGTTCGGCTACGAGGCGACGCATTTCGACACATCGATGAAGATGGCCGAATTGAAACTCCTGCCGGCCGTGCGTGGCGCAGATAAGAACACGATCCTCGTCGCCGACGGCGCAAGTTGCCGTCATCAAATCCGCGACGGTACCGCGCGCGATGCGCTACATGTTGCCCGAGTCCTCGCTTCGGCGTTGAACGACGTTCGCGCTTTCGCACCCCTAAATAACGTCGCTCCCGTTTAGCCTCCCGACGGCGCTTCGCAGCGGCGCGCCGTTCGCGACCGCAATCGGAGTTCGGCTGTGAGCGAAAAAAGCGACCGATCCCCTTTCTCGGTGCAGCGGGCGAATGCCACTTTACGGCCGGCGCTTCCTTCGTTACACCGGCTTCAGTCGCGCACGCTACGCGGAACGCGACCTCGCTGAATGCCGAGCTAATAACGCTACACTTGCTTCCGGCCGCGTCGAAATTCGCTCGTCCTTGTGCCTGGCCCGGACTCCCGGAGACCGTGCCCGGCGCGAGTAACCGCTGTCGCGCCGCAGCGGTAGGCCGGAGCAATCGCGGCACCGTATCGCGGCCGCTCGTCGTTAGGCGTAGCGTGCCCCCACGCTGTAAGGGCGCCAACTGCACGCCGGCTATCAAATGCGCTATGCTGTGATGATAGCACCTATTTTCACGTGAGGGACACAATGTTTTCTAAGTTCTTTTTCACGTTCGTGCCGATCGCAATCGCGTCATCGATCGCCTTTGCCGCACCTGCCGGCAGTCAGACCGGCACGACGACGTCTCCGGCCGCGATTCAGTCGCTGGCCAACCTTCCTTGCACTCAGGCGGACGGCGCCATGATGTCCGGCATGAACGACAAGTCGGTGGCAGGTGCCGCGAGCGGCGATCTGGACAAAGATTTCGCGGCCATGATGAACATGCATGCCGCTATGATGATGAATATGGCAAAACTCGAGATTCGCTGCGGCAAGAACGAAAAAGTTAGAGAATCCGCAAGACGCTTCGTGCAGAATGCGCCGAGGACACACCGGTTCTCCGGAGAATCGGAATAGCGCGACAAGTCGAGCTTCGAGCGCTGACGTTTGCTATCGGCTCGATCGACGTGAGGTGCGACGCTCGCACCGCAAGATCGCGCCAAGGCGAGCGCTTGCGTCGAATCGGACTACCGACGCTAAGAGCAACTGTAGCGGCACTCGAAAAAGGTGAATTACGTGCGTAAGAAACTCTTGTCGCCACGGTTGCCAGTGCTCTTGGGCCTGATCGTTGTCGCGTGCTCAACGTTGCATAGCAACGCCACCGCCTCTCCAGCGGGATCTTTGACCGCGAACGGGCGCAGCATCTTTTCGACGGGCAAGGACCTCGCCGGAGTTCAGATTAGCGCGCGTTCGCACCCACTGTTGCGAAGCTGCGCGGCATGCCATCGTGCCGATGGTTCTGGAGGCATCCGATTACCGGGTGGTGCGGTCAGTGCCGATCTGCGTTACGGCGCGCTCGTAACGCAGCAAAAGCATCCGTATACACTTAAACTTCTCGAGCGAGCGGTCTCGACCGGCATCGACAATGAAGGTAAACCGCTTAGCCCGGTCATGCCGCGCTGGCGGCTCACCCCTGGGGATCTGAAAGCTGTCGCCACATACGTCTATACCAAGCTCAGATAATCGCATTCCAACTGCGAATGGCGGTCGAATCCAAAGCCGAACCGACTCCCCCGCAGCCGACGTTGCCTGAACCGACCCGCTCCGTCACTACGTCAAGCCGCTTCGAGGTCGCAATGGAATGCGCGCCGACGGTTGCCGGCGCGCTCGGTACTGCACGATTATTGCCGAGAAATTTAGTCTCGGTTACTCGCCATACACATTGATCACCGACGCTCCCGGCGTACCTACCGGAACGAACGTTCTCCCGGTAACCATATCAGTCGCAACCGAATGGGCTCCGCTCTTACAGCCGCCCGATGCAGTCGGCAAGCAGGTCGGGATGTTTTCATCGAACGACGGCGGCGCTGAAGCGGAACCGGCATTGATGATGCCGAGTACCGACGCGACGGGCCCCACCTTCACTTTTCCGGACGGGTACCAATTACGAGCGGCGAGATAGTATTTATTCGACTTTGCGTTATAGGCAATTTGATCGCCGGCGCCCGTTTGCGAGATCTTTACCACGCTTCCATCCATGACGTTCATGACTAACGTGAAAAGCGGGTCACCCTCTTTTCCGTCATCGGTAGGGTCGCAAGCGATAGCTAACTGAGGTTTTCCATCAATCGTGGGCCCGAGAGCATTGCCGGCCGGCTCACAGCCCGACAAAGGATACACTTTGGCAACCTTCGGCGTACCGGCAGCCGCGTCGGCGCCGGAAAAAACGTCGACTTCGCCGCCGGCATTCGTCTTATTGGACGGCACGTCGAGATAAAAGCTTTTCGTCGTCGGCTCATATTGGCAGCCCTCAAGCCCGCTCGCGCCCGGCATTTTTACATTCCCTATAACTTTCTGAGTCGCCGTGGAAATGAAAAATGCACTTGGCGTGTCATCGTCTGCCGCGACGAATAGCGCTACCTTATCGGTCGGATCCAAGCATCCACCGTCGATACGATTACCGGGCGTATTGGGAATCGCAATCGAATTTACGATCGCCCGCTTAGCGAGATCAACGACTTTAATGCTATTGACGTCGCTTACGAACGCTAAGTTGCTGCCGGTATCCCGTTCGATAGCGTTCGGCCCCGAAATCTCGGGTTTTCCCTTAAAGCCGGTAAAGCCGGGGATCTTCGCGAGAACGACGCTCTTGTTGACGTCGATTACGTCGATGGCCTTCGAGTTACGATCGGTTAGATAGTATAAACCCTTGCTCGAGTCAAGGTCGCCAAAATCGTACGACCACTTTGAGCCGAACTGACCGATCAGGATCTGAGTTTTTAAGGAGGTTTTTGAGTCTGCGCTGGACACGGGTCCACTCAGCGTGAGGCTGAGGCCCACCGCCAAGACCAAGAATTTAGAAAGTGCTGATTTCATGCGGTCCTCTCAAGAGCGGGCTCTAACCGGGAGACGAATAAGTCGAGATCAATCATAAGCTCCGAAACCTTTCAAGTTGCTTTCATCCGAGTTGCAGCGCTATCCACCACCACCAGGCGCAAGGAGGTCGAATGCGCCTTGCGCCGCCACGGTGTCGCCATTGCGTATGCCGCTGCGGATGAGCGCCGAGCGATCGTCCGAAGTGGTGACCGTTACTTCGCGCGGCACGTACTTCTGGTCTCCATTCTTATCGACGCTTCGTACGAAAACGATGGTCTTGCCCGTTTGCGGATCGTCGATCAGGGCCGTTGCAGGAACGATGACCCCGCGATGCGTCGCGACGTCGATACTTGCCGTAACGGCGTTTCCCGGCGCGCTATCGGGAGGAACGGCGGACGCAACGACCGTCGTGGTCTGCGTCGATGGGTCGACGGCCGGCACGACGGCAACGACACTGCCCGCCGCGGTCGATCGGCGCGTCGGATCGGTCACCGTCAAGTGATCGCCAACGCGAACCAAAGCGCCGTCAGACCCGGCTACCGTGAGCGTGACGGAACGATCGCTTTGCGGTCCCACAACGATCACGGGCTGCGTCGGATCGACGGCTTCACCGACATGCTTGAGGAGTTGAAGAACGACTCCGCCTTCGGGCGCTCGCAGCGTTGCGCTAGCAACTGCGCGTTCCGCTTGAGCCTGCTTGTCTCGCGCGGAGGCCGCTTGCGCGCCCGTTACGCCGATCTGCGCCTGCGCCGTGCGAACGTCGTTTACGGCCTGCTGGTAGTCGGCCCGCGCTTGCGCGGTTGCGCCGCCGATCGACGACGTGGCGCTTAAGACTTTGCTTCGATTCGCCGTGTAATCGGCTTGGTCGAGCCGCAGCTGCGATTGCGCCGCTTCGACGTCCTTGCGCGCGCCGACCCCGGCCGCATAGATCTGTTGCGCACGGTCGAGCGCGCTTTGATCGGTAGCGACCTTTTCCTCCGATTGGCGCAGCGCAGTCTGAGCGGCGGCGGCGTCACTGTTCGCACTGCCGGTCTGGTTTTGCGTCACGTGAAGCTTGGCTTGAGCCGCCGCGAGACGCGCCTTCGCGCTTGACAAGGCGGTAGCCGGAACGCTGCCTCCGCCGTAAGAGGCGGCCGCAGCGGCAGCATCCGCCCGTGCGGCGGCCGCATCAATCTGCAGGGCGCTCGTGTCGAGCTTTGCGAGTGTTTGGCCGGGAACGACCGGCTCACCGACGCTGACAGCGATGCTTTGGATTAGGCCCGAGCCTGCAAACGAAAGCTTGGCCTGGCTTCCCGCCGGTGCTCCGACGCGACCGGCCGCGTTAACGCGAACGACGAAGGGCCCGAACTTCGCCCGGGCCGTCTCGACGGACGGCGCACTGTCCGCGGCGTCTGCATGTACGGTATTTTGGTGTCCGCGCGATAGAACGACGATGACGATTATGGCGATCGCCACGATGGACGCGGCTGCGATGCGAACGACTCGGGAATTCATAGCCCTACTCTCACGGCGCGAAGTTGTGGCGGCGCTGCGTTCATCGGCCGACCTCGATATCGAGTGTCGCGCGAGCCTTCTCTAGGTCGTAAAGAGCGGACAACTCGTCGACGACGGCTTGCGAGTATGACAAGCGCGCAAACGTCACCTCGAAGCCTGAAGTCGCTCCGTTGCGATAACCGGTTTGCGTCGCACGGAGTTCGGTCTCCGCAGCTTGACGCGCCCGCGTCGTGGCTACGGCGGCCCGATCGGACGCTCCAAGCGTCCGCGCCGAGGCGGCAACGTCGAGCACGATTTGTCGCTCCGTTGCGGCGGCTTTGAACTGCGCCTCAAGGGAGCGGGCTTCGGCTGCCTTGACCCGGTTGCGATTGGCCGAACTGAGCGGGATCGTAACCTGGGCATTGATCGTCGGCGCGTGGATCGGCACGTCCGAGTCCGTTCCTTCGAGGTATCCGCCAGTTACCGTCAACAACGGAAATCCGGCCGCTCGAGCGCTGCGGATCGCCGCGCGCGCCGCGTTTGCAGCCAACCGCACCGAGAGGAGCTCCGGCCGCCCGGCACGCGCCAGCGCAACGTCGGTTTGAGGGTCCGTAAGCTTCGGATCGATCGCTGCAAACTCGGTGGGCGCGGTTTCCTCAAGCGTTTCATCGGGCGTCGTCGTCTCGATTGCAAGCGCTTCGATCGCGTTGAGATCGCCGGCCGTAGCAACTTCCACATCGGCCGTCGCTTTAGCCGCAGCTACTTCCGCCCGAACGACGTCTAACTGGGGTGCATCGCCGCTGTTTGCGCGGACTTGCGCCGCTTGTAATTGCGACGTCGCGAGCGTTAGCGCGTCCCGCCGAGCGCGTCCGACCGCTCGAGCTTTGAGGGCATCGAAGTAAAGCCCGACGACTTTGACCCGTTCCGTCGCGACGGCCGCCGCAAGGTCGGCCTGTGCCGCTGCAAGGTTGAACGCGGCTTCCCGCACGGCCGGCGAATAGGCAATAAAATCGCCGACGGTAACTTGGATGCCGGCCGTAACTTGGCGCGAGATGATGTTCGGCCCGGGCGGATTGCCCTGCGGGACCTGCGCGTAGTTGCTGATGAAGGAAGGTGCGATACCGGACCGTGCCGCTGCAAGATTGTACTGGCTTTCCTGCAGCCTGGCCTGCGCGCCGGCTACGTCGGGAGAAATCGTCAAAGCCGCGTTTTCCGCCGTCGAAATCGGCAGTCCGGCGAATACGAGCGGGCGCTGAAGCGTCCGCAGTTCTTGGAACGGGACGACCGGCGTACCGTGTTGCACGGAAGCGGCGCCGAAACGCGGCATACGAATCGCCGGAGCCGCCGCGCCGTTGGAGACAGGTGACCGCGCGGGCGCCGGTTGCGCCGACGGAGCCGCCGACGCCTCCGGACGCGGCGTACCATTGCCGAGCGGTCGAGGCGAGACACTCCCGGCAGTCGGCGTCGCGAGGTTCGCCGGAGCCGCAGGCGGTGCGGCTGCCGGCGTAGCGGGGCCTATCGCCCGCGTGGTCCCGGTTTTCGGCTGTGAGGGGGAAGGCTGTGCGAGTGCGGGTGCCCGTTGCATCGCGAGCGAGACCGTCAAAACAAGGATCGGAGAAAAGTGATTGCGAGCGACTCTCAAACGAAGGCCTTGGGACGGGGCGCGGTCTCGCGCGATCGGGTCGTCATCCGTCTCTCCGAAAGGGTATGCCGCCCCGGCCGCCCCTCCGCCGTTCCAACCTCGCGAAGCGACGACGTGTCGTTAAATTCGGCGCGAGCGACGCTCGGAAATGCCATGCAGACGGTAAGCAAAACGGCGGTCGTCACGACGACGGGACGCCGTACGCGCGCACGTTTGGAACTCGCACCACTAAAGGCGGCATAGAGTACGGGGATTACGACGAGCGTGAACAGCGTCGACGTCGAGAGGCCACCGATAACGGCGATCGCGAGCGGCTTTTCCATCTCGCTGCCCGACCCGATGCCGAGTGCAAGTGGAAAGAGGCCGCCGATCGCCGCGAGCGTCGTCATAACGATCGGCCGTAAACGCGTCTTGCCGGCCACGACGAGAGCCGATGTAACGTCGTCGCCGGCCATGCGCCGCTTGTTGGCGACGTCGATGAGCAGAATGCCGTTCTTAACAACGATTCCCACGAGCATCAACAATCCCATGAACGACGAGACGTTGAACGGCGTGCCCGTGGCGAACAGGCCGAGAGCCACGCCGATTAGCGCGAGCGGAATCGTCATTAAAATGACGAGCGGCAAGCGGAAAGAACCGAACGTAGCGAGCATAACGGCGAAGACGAGTATCACGGCGACGCCCAGCACCGTCATAAATTCGCCGAAGGACGATTGCTGTGCCTCGTACTGGCCTCCGATTCGCGCGGAGTACCCGGGCGGCAGGTGCAAGTCCGCAATCGAGCGCTTGACGTGATCGATCACGGCAGATAGCGGCACGTTCTCGATGTTGGCAATGACCCGAACGAGCCGTTGACTGTTCTCCTCATTGACTTCGCTTGCGAGAACCGGCGAACCGATGCCCGCAAGTGCTCCGATCGACGTCAAGCCGCCTTTGGTGGCAAGCGACTGCGACGAGATATCGCCGCTCCCTAAGGCGCTTCCGACACGTACCCGCACCGGAATAAGGTTCACGTCGCCGGAAACTTGGGTCGCGACCGTCCCCTGCGTACGCGCGGAGAGGGCGTCGGCGAGTTCGGTGGACCCGACGCCGAGCGCAGCAAGGTGAGCCTGCGCGGGCGTAATGCTGCGCGTCGGATCGTCGTTCGTAACGCCGTCGAAGGGATCGGTGATGCCTTTGATTTTCGTGATCGAATCGGTCAGCTTGTCGGCGAAGTCGATCAGCTTGGTTTGATCGGGGCCGATGAGCGAAATTGAGATCGGTGAAGGCGACCCCGATAGATCGTTGAGCTGGTCTTCGAGAATCTGATGGAAGTCCAGGTCCGCGGCGGGTACGGCACTGTTGAGCGAATCGCGTAACCGCTTCGCAATATCTTCATATGAAGAACGGCCGCTGCTTTTGAGCGTAACGCGGACCGTCCCGGTGTTAGGCTGCGTCGGCGAATAGCCGTTGGTGTCGATGCCCGTGATGCGCCCCTCCGCCGCGACTGCGGGATCGGCGACGATGATGCGCTCCATCGCCGAGGCGGCGGCGTCGGTGGCAGCGAGCGTCGTACCCGTCGGCATCTTGTAAGCCATTTCGAACTTGCCCTCGTCCATCTTCGGCAAGAAGTCGCTCGGCAAAGCTTTCAGAAGGATAACGGTTACTACGAGAACGAGCGCAGCGCCCATGAAGACGTAGGCTCGGTGCCCGAGCGCATAGCGTAGCACCGGTTCGTAGCGACGCGCGAGCGAGCCGCCGCCTTCACCCGAACCGTGTTCGTTTTTCAACAGCGCGCTGGCAATCACGGGTGCGACGAAGAGCGCGAGACTGAGCGAGACGAGCAGCGATGCACTCAGCGTAAACGCCAGCGCGCGGAAAAAGTAACCCGTGACGCCCGTGAGGAGAGCGAGCGGAACGAATACGACGACCGTCGTCAACGTCGAGGCGAGCATCGGGACGGCGAGTTGCGAGATAGAAATCGCGACCGTTTCGCTGCGATCCCGTTCCGGAAACTCGGCTAGATTTCGTGCGATATTCTCGATGACGACGATCGTATCGTCGATAATCAACCCGACGGCTACCGCAAGACCGCCGACGCTCATTAAGTTCAGCGTCAGGCCGGCGCGTTCGAGCACGAAGATTGCGATCGACATGGCGAGCGGAATGACCGCGGCTGCTACGAGCGTCATGCGCCAGCTCCGCAGGAAGAAATAGATCACGATGATCGCGAGCAGAGCGCCGATCAGGATCGCGTCGCGCAAAGACGTTTGCGAATCGACGATCAGCGTCGTTTGATCCCAAACGTTCGTGATTCTAATATCGGACGGCAGCCGCGCACGGACGCTCTCGAAGCGCGCTTTGAAGGATTTGGCCATAACGACCGCGTCCGCACCGGCCAGCGCGTAGGCATTGATGATGACGGCGTGTTCGCCGCGAGTCGCAGCTTGGTTTACAGGGGGCGCCACGCCCAACCGAATCGTTCCGAGCGATCCGAGGGGAACGGTCGTGTTGTTCTTCAGCGGAATTTGCAGCGCGGCCAGTGAGCGCACATCGTGCAGTGCGGCATCGACGATCAGCACCTGTCGCTGATACCGCTGCTCCGTGGCTCCGACCGCCGTAACGTTGTTCGCTTCAGCAACGGCGGTAACCACATCGCCCGCGGCTAGCCCAACCGCGGAGAGTCGGCTCGAGTCGAGATCGACGTGGTACTCGACCGTCGGGCCACCGATAACGAGAACTTTACCGAGACCGGGCGTACCGTAGAACGCGGGCACGATCGTACGTTGGGCAACCTGACGCATCACGGCTTGCGAGATGGCTCGTGACGTGAGCGCGTAAGATACCACCGGCTCGGCGTTGGGCGTGACGATTTCAGCCGTTATATTTTTCGCCGCCGGGATGCTGCCCCGCACGCTCGAGATTGCGCCCTGGACGTACTGCTGATCGGCGCGCGGATCGGTTTTAGGGTCGAACTCGGCGATCAATTCCGATGCGCCTTGTGACGATGTCGACCGAACGCGAAGGATTGACGGCAGGGTCTGCAATGCAGCCGATAGCGGTAGCGTTACCGCGATACGGACGCGCTCCGGCGGCAAGTCGCCTGCGTCGGCCACAATATCGATGCGCGAAAAGCTCATCGTCGGGAAGATGCTTTGCGGCGCTATCAGGTAAGAGTGAACGCCCAGGACCGCCAGTACGAGCACCAAAAAGATGACCATCTTAGCCCGGCCGAGAGCGAATTTCCCAAAATTCATTGTCCTACCGATGGTGCAAGCGAGTGTTGACGCGGTTTGCGATGATACCGTCTCAGCGTTTCGTGAACTTCTGATGAACGAGAATGGTTCGACCGTTCGCCGCAATGAGCAATCGCCGGCTTTGCACGGCTGAGCGAGAAGGCCGTTACGAGGGCCGCGCCCGGAATTGCGATATACGGCATCATCATACTGCCGCCGACTGATATTGGTGAGAAGACGCCTCCTTTAGGACGTAACCGACACCGCGCCGAGTGACGATGCCGACGTCGCCGCCTGCGAGCTTCTTACGGACGCGATGCACGTAAATCTCAATCGCGTTGGGGTGAGCGTCATCCTCGTAGCCGAACACGCTCATGGCGAGCGATGACTTGCGAACGGTCACGCCGGCACGAAAGATAAGCGTTTCCAGGACGGACTGTTCGCGCGGGGTTAGTGCCAGCGGCACCTCGCCTAGGAAAAATTGCCGGCTATTGCTGTCAAGCGTGAGATCCCCACATTGCATGATCGGATTCTTATGGAAGTTCGCCCGTCGCAGTTGAACGCGTATACGGGCAGCGAGTTCGGCCATGTCAAACGGCTTCGCCAAGTAATCGTCGGCGCCGGCATTTAAGCCCGAGATCCGCCCGCTGAGCGTGTCGTTTGCAGCCAGGATGATGACGGGAACGGCGCTTCCGCGAGCGCGTAATCGACGTAACATCTGGAGTCCATCGTCCTCGGGAAGGGCGAGCTCGAGAATGACGAGTGCATATTCCTCGGTTCCGAGCGCATGGACGGCGTCTTCGCCGCAATGTACGGAATCGATCGCATAATTTTCGTGGCGCAGCGCCTTCGCAAGCCACCCCGATAGTTGACGATTACCCTCAAAAAGTAAGATTCGCATTGAACCACCCCCGTCAGGACCATGAGACTAAGCAAGTCTGTCCAAGTGCTGCTTGTGAAGCCGGCCGGATCGACGCGTTTGACTATTTCGGCGCCATATAGTTGAACTTCCGCAGCACCGCTTGCGCTTTTGATCCCGCGACCAGCTCAACTAATTTCGTCGCGAGCTCTGGGTTCTTAGCGTTTTTTGTGACTGCCATGTTGTACGTCGATACGACGTTGAGTTTATCGTCGATAGGAATCGTCGTGAACTTCGCATCATTCTTGTCAGACTGGAACGCAATTGCCGCGTTCGCCGCTCCGCCGACGGCTCCGACGATATCGCTGCCCTTATCAGATTGCACTTTGATGTTGTCGCGAACGCCCTTGATATAATCGAAGCCATACGCGGCAGCTCCATTTTGAATCACTTGGCTCGCAAGTTTCCCGACCGCCGAATCGGGTGTGCCCATCGCGAGCTTGACGCCCGGATTCGCAAGGTCTTTAAGCGTCTTGATATTTGCAGGGTTGCCCTTGGGCACGAGAATGACTTCGCGGTTACGAAGAACCGGCGTCGTCGGACCGAGTAGGTGTTCTTCCTTTTCGGTCGTGCCGCTGCCGACGAGCACGACGTCAGCCGTCTGTTGTTCATCAACCATCTTGCCGATGTCCGTGCCGCCGAGATAACTCGCCTTGACCGTTGCGCCCTTATTCTGCATCTCGAACTGCTTGATAATTTGCGTGAAGGCGCCTTTCGCGTTCGAGGCGACGAGCGCGACGACTTCGGTCGAGCCCGCCGCTGCGGTCCTGGTAACAGTCGAAGCGACGAGAACGAGCGCGCCGATAGCGGCGATCGTTAGGCGATGATTACGCATGCAGGCCTCTTTCCATTGCAACCATGGGTTTAATGTCGGCAGTAGTTAGGTCGTAGCCGTTATCGGCGACGCCATAGGGGTGCTCACGGAGTCTTGTCTTGCGATATCTCGGCGACGCAGCGGACGCAACACGCCCACCGCCATTACCGCCGCTACGATATTGAACGCGCCGGCTATTAGCAGAGTCGCGGTCCAGTTGCCCGTTGCGGCGGTGATAACGCTCGCCAGAGGCACGAGCAACGCGGCCGTGCCCTTGGCCGTATACAGCATGCCGTAGTTCGTCGTGGCGAACTTTTGGCCGAAGTGATCGCGTGTCGTAGCCGGAAAGATGCTGTAGATTTCGCCCCATGCGAAGAACACGAGACCGGACAGAAGCACGAACGAAGTCGGAGTCGTACCGAATTTCATCAGGGCGAAAATTCCGATGCCTTCCAGAAGAAACGCACCGAACATCGTATTTTCCCGGCCGATTCGGTCGGAAATAAACCCCAGCAACGGCCGCGTTATCCCGTTCATGATGTTGTTGAGGGACAACGCGTAAGTCAGGGCAACGGCGGTGATACCGAAAATGGTGACGGGAATGTTGTCGATATAATAGTCTTTTGCGATCGAACCCAACTGCGCGACAGCCGTCAAACCGCCGGAAGAAACAAGAATGAACATCACGTACATCACCCAGAAAACCGGCGACTTCAGCGTCTCCGCCGGCGCGTAGTCGCGATGACCCTGCAGAACGTTGGGATTGACGGCTGCCGATTGGGCGGGCGCTGTCTTCGGTGGAGTCACTAAGAACATCGCCGCTACGAGGATGACGAGGCCCTGAATCAGTCCGAAGGTCTGGAACGTCTGCTGATAACCGGCCGATTTTATCATCATCGTAAGCGGAATGACCGTAATCGCAGCACCTGCGCCGAAGCCGGCGGACGTTACGCCTGCGGCCAGGCCGCGACGACCGGAAAACCACTTGAGGGCGTTCCCGATGCACGTTCCGTAAACGATCCCCGCGCCGACGCCCGCGAGCGCACCGCCGACGTAAAGCATCCCGAGAGAATTCGCATGAGCGTCCAGAATCCACGCGAGCCCGGCCAGGACTCCACCGACGGCCACCATGATGCGCGGCCCGTATTTATCCACGAGCGCCGCTTCGAACGGGACAAGCCACGTCTCCACGATGACAAAAATCGTAAACGAAACTTGAATTGCAGCACGTCCCCAGCCGTGTGCATCCCCGATAGGATCGACAAATACGGTCCAACCGTATTGCAGATTAGCGATCATCGCCATGCAGATCACGCCGGCGAAAAGCTGAAACCACGGGTTACGCAACCCGGAGCCTGTGGGCATCGTAGCGGCCGTCGGGGCCATTGAAGACGACATGTTCACGACTTCCTTCAAAACGTTGCTGCGCAGTTTTCTCAAAATCGGGAGAGAAATATTTTCCTATGGCAAAGCCGGCCTCATAAGAGGCCGGCTCCACGCGCCCAGCGATACTTCGCTCCGACCACGGCGACGGGTGTTTCGGTGTTGTACGGATATGCCGGTATGCCATGATCGAAGAGATACTCGCTCGCTTCTTCGACCGCGACGTCGCCGGCGAGCGACGCAACGACCGGCTTATCTATGCCTTTAGCCCGGAACTCCTGGACCACTTCCGCAACCATCTTCGCAAAGACCATCGGCGGTGTGATGATCGTGTGCCAGTAACCCAAGATCAGCGCATGAATGCGCTCGTCTTCGAGTCCCAGCCGAATCGTGTTTTGGTACGTCAGCGGTGGCTCGCCGCCCGTAATATCGACCGGATTGCCGGAAGCGCCGAACGGCGGGATGAATTTCTTGAACGCTTCGTCGAGATCGGCCGGGAACTTCATCAGCGAGAGGCCGGCGTCCACGCACGAATCCGAAAGGAGGACGCCCGAGCCACCCGCGCCCGTAATAATGACGACGTTCTCACCCTTAGGCGTAGGTAGAACCGGCACCGCACGTGCAAAGGCGAGCATCTCGTTGAGCCCACGCGCGCGGATGACGCCGCTCTGGCGCAAGACGCTGTCGTACACGGCATCGTTTCCGGCGAGGGCACCCGTATGCGAACTCGCCGCGCGTGCGCCGAGATCCGTGCGGCCCGCTTTGAGAACGATCACGGGCTTTATCTTAGAGACGCGTTTGGCCGCTTCCGAAAACGCGCGACCGTCCTTGAGATCTTCCATGTGCATCGCGATCGCTTTGGTCGGCTCGTCTTGCTCGAAGAAGGTCAGCAGATCGTGCTCGGCAATGTCCGACTTATTGCCGAGCCCGACGATTGCCGAGACGCCCATTTTGGCGGAGCGGCTAAAGCCGATGATGGCCATGCCTACGCCGCCGCTTTGCGAAGACAATGCGACGCTGCCCTTGACATCGTATGCGGTACAGAACGTCGCGCACAGATCTTTCGGCGTGTAATAGAAACCGTAGATGTTAGGACCCATCAGCCGCACGCCGTATTTTTGCCCGATCGCGACGATCTCGTCTTGCGCTTCGACATTTCCAGTTTCGGCAAACCCCGAGGGAATGAGCACCGCACCGGGGATTTTCTTTTCTCCGACTTCAATCAAGGCGGCGGCGACGAACTTCGCCGGAATAGCGAATACCGCCACATCGACGTCGCCCGGGATATCCTTAACGCTGGCGTAGGCCTTGTAACCGAGAATCTCGCTCGCTTTCGGGTTGATCGGATAGATGTTGCCTTTGTATCCGCCGTTCACGAGGTTTTTCATGATCGAGTTACCGATCTTGCCGTCCTCGGACGACGCTCCGACCACGGCCACGGAATCCGGCCGCATGATGCGGTTCATCTTCAGAAGGATCTCGTCCACCGTTCGCGTTATGCGTGGTACGGGCGGCGCGAAGTCCACGAGGATCCGGACGTCGACGGCCGTGGCACCTTTGGCCGTGGCAAACACCGGGTTCAGGTCGACTTCGCTAATCTCGGGAAAGTCTGCGACAAGCGCCGATACGTTCTCGATAATTGCGGCGAGCGCATCGCGGTCTACCGGTTCCGAACCGCGGACACCCTTAAGCATTTCCGCAGCAGCGATACCGTCCAACATCGAGAGGGCATCGTCGCGCGTAGCGGGCGCGAGACGGAAAGTCACGTCCTTGAGCACTTCGACCAGCACGCCGCCGAGACCGAACGCGACGAGCTTTCCGAAACTCGGATCGGTGACGGCGCCGATGATCACTTCTTGCGCGCCGCTCGGTAACATCTGCTGCACCTGGACGCCGCTGATCTTCGCATCGTGCTTGTATTGATTCGCATTTTTAACGATTTGTTCGAAGCCGGAACGCACCCCGGCCGCATCGGCAACGCCTACGATAACGCCGCCGGCTTCCGTCTTATGCAAAATATCCGGCGACACGATCTTAAGAACGACCGGGTAGCCCATCTTCTCGGAAAGCGCGACCGCGGCGTCGGCCGTTTCCCCGAGGCCTTCCTGCGGTACGGGGATACCGTATGCGTCCGCCACTTGCTTCGCTTCCGGCGCGGAGAGCGACTGCCGTTGCTCGCTCTTAACGCGTGCCAAAATATCTTTAACGGTAGCCTGGTCTCGCGAGGTCTGCTCTAGTAACATAATTCGTGGCTCCTAAAGAACGCCGACAGTATTGGATACGATGAGGCCGCTTCTCTCGTGATCGATTCCCGAAGCACGCCCTCGCCATGTTTTCGATAAGCGGTGCGGTATCGGACGACACGAGTGGGCGATCCTAAGGTCTTACATGCGCCGCCCAACGAGGCGCACATCAGTGCTAATCGGAAATTTACTTGCAGCGCCGGCTCCACGATAGCAGTGTCCTGCCTTAACTCGGACGCTCTGTTCCGTCGGCATTCCTAGGCTCTTACAGAACTCCGGCGCTTTGCAATTCGGTCACGCTGCTTGCGGTGTAGCCGATTTCACGTAGTATCTCTTCCGAGTGTTCGCCGATACCGGGGGACGGCACAATTACAATCGGAGTGTCCGACAGCCCGAGCGGCGATCCGACCGTCTTGAACGTGCCGCGGGTCGGGTGGTCGACGGTGGCAATCATGCCGCTCGCGTTGAGGGAAGGGTCTTCGATAAGATCCTTCGTGCTCAAAATCGGTCCGCAGGGTACGTCGATTTCATTGAGTTTGTCGAGCACTTCGAACTTCGTGAACTTTTGCGTCCACTGCTCGACGATACCGAAGACTTCATCGAGATGATGCAGCCGCGCTTCCGGCGTCGCGTACGCGGGATCCGCGGCAAGTTCGGGACGCCCGATCTTGGTTGCAAGCGGTGCCCAAACGGGTGGCTGAATGATTACGTAGACGTAGTCGTTGGGGCCGCCCGGCTTGCACTTGAGGGCGGCTCCGGGTTGTCCGCCGCCCGAAGCATTGCCTGCGCGCGGAACGTAGTCCGAAAACTCCTCATTGGGATATTCGCTGAGAGGGCCCGCGGCCAGGCGTTGTTGATCGCGCAGTTTTACGCGACAAAGGTTGAGCACGACATCTTGCATTGCGACTTCGACACGTTGACCGCGTCCCGTATGGGTGCGCTGGTAGAGAGCGGCGAGAATCGCGGCGACGGCGTGGATGCCGCTGCCGGTATCGCCGATCTGGGCGCCGGTCGACGTCGGCGGACCGTCTTCGAGACCCGTCGTGCTCATCGCGCCGCCCATCGCTTGGGCTACGGTCTCATACGCCTTGAAATCGACGTAAGCGCCCGGGCCGAAGCCTTTAATCGAGGCGTAGATGAGGCGCGGATTAAGCTCGTGAATCTTTTCCCAGGTGAACCCCTGGCGGTCGAGCGCACCGGGGGCGAAGTTTTCCACCAACACGTCGCAATATGCGATGAGCTTGCGAAAAATCGCTTTGCCTTCTTCGGACTTCGTATTGAGCGTCAGACTGCGCTTATTGCAATTCAGCATTGTAAAATACAAGCTGTCGACGCCGGGTTTGTCTCGAAGTTGCGCCCGCGTAATGTCGCCGCGGCCCGGAAGTTCGACCTTGATAACGTCCGCGCCGAGCCAAGCGAGCATCTGCGTGCAGGCGGGCCCCGCCTGTACGTGCGTCATGTCAAGGATGCGAATCCCGTCGAGCGCGGGACGGACGGCCTTCCCGTTACCGCTTTCGTTGCTTAGCATAACGGTTCGTACACATCGAAGATATCGCCGCCGCAAAGCGCGACGACCGTTTCCGCGCCTTCGTCTTCCAGAGTGCGACACGCGAGATGGCCGCCGGAGAGTTCCCCGGGAGCGGCTCCCCCATTTGGCGGTCGGCCAGGGTGCGATGCGGTTCGTGCCATGACGTATCTCCTAGCGATCGTGTAATCGGCGGCCCTAAGCGAGGTAGCTAGCGTTTCGTTCGACGTGTTTTGCAAGGTCGAGCGCGTGCTCACGTACGAGTCTCTCGGCAACATCCGCATCTCGCTTCTCGAGCGCTTCCATGATGCGCAAATGTTCTTTGATCGAGACTTCGTAGCGGCGATTTTCCGAGATGGTCCTGTGCCGTATGGCACGCATGTGAACGAATAAAGGTCTCGCCGTCTCGAAAAGCGCGTCGCAATGGGAAATTTGCAGGATGCGCTGATGAAACGCAAGGTTCGCGTCGGAGTACTCGTCGATGTGCGTTGCGATCTCATCGCTTTCGAAGGTGCTGAAGAAATCGCGTAACGATTCTATTTCCAGGTCCGAAGCGTTGCTCGTGACGAGTCTTGCGGCAAGGCTCTCTAATGCCGCCCAAACCGTGATGATCTGAACCATTTCGCGGCGCGTCTTGCGTACCACGAAAACACCGCGTCGCGGAATATTGCGAACGACTCCGTCATTTTCGAGGCGCACCAACGCCTCTCGAATCGGCGTTCGGCTCACGCCGAGTTCCGCGACGAGGCGGCGCTCATCGAGCCGGATCTCCTCGTCCGTGTCGTAGATGTTCATATTTTCGATCGCCAAGCGCAACGCGTCGTATGCTTTCGAACGAAACGTCGAGGCCGTATCTAAAGGCTGGACTTCGAACGCGAACGATCCACTCACGGCGAGCTCATCGAACGCCGACAGAGCGAAGCCATGTGAGTGAAATACGGTCATATCGGGCCGACGCCTGCCGACGCCGGAACCCGGCGGTTGCTGAGTGCGGCGGCGATCAGTCCCGGAATTTCGCTCGTGCGATCGGCGACGGGTACGTTCGCTGCTGCGAAGGCGGCCACCTTACTTTGGGGCGTACCCTTCGTGCCCGAGATGATGGCTCCGGCATGCCCGAGCCGCTTCCCGGGCGGAGCTGACCGGCCGCCGATGAATGCGACGACGGGTTTACCGCGCAGATGGTCCGCGATAAACGCCGCTGCGTCTTCTTCATCGGAGCCGCCGATCTCACCGCAAACGACGACGGCGTCAGTCGCGTCGTCCTTAGCAAATTCGCGCAAACAGTCCACGAACGTCGTACCGATGATCGGATCGCCGCCGATACCGACGCAGGTCGATTGACCGAGGCCGGCCTTGGTAAGCGCATCGACGATTTCGTAAGTGAGCGTACCCGAACGAGAGATCACGCCGACACGGCCTGGCTGAAAAATGTGTCCCGGCATGATGCCGACGAGCGCTTCGCCGGGCGTAACGATGCCGGGGCAATTCGGGCCGAGGATACGCATTGCAGGCGCGGCCGCGACGATGCGCAGCATGTCGTGCGCGGGAATTCCCTCGGTGATGCAGGCGGCAAAAACGATTCCCGATGCATACGCCTCGAGAAGTGCGTCGGCAGCGAACGGCGGCGGTACGAAGATAACGCTGTGCGTCGCTCCGGTTGCAGCGACCGCTTCGCTGACCGTGTCGAAGACAGGTACCTTACCATCGAGAACATGCGTACCGCCCTTACCGGGCGTCACGCCACCGACGACGTTTGTGCCGTAAGCGACCATACGTTGCGTATGAAAAAGCCCCTCGCGTCCGGTGACGCCCTGCACGATTACTCGAGACTGTGCGTTTAAAAATATTGCCATCCGTCGTCCCTATGCGTTCGCGAACGCGACGGCGCGCTGCGCGCCTTCATCCATCGTTTCCACGGGATTCATGCCCGCCTTCGCCAAAATCTCGCGCCCCTCGCGCTCGTTCGTGCCGGTAAGCCGCACGACGAGCGGGACCTTCCGCACGTCGTCGCCGGCCAGCGCTTCGACGATGCCGAGCGCGACTTGATCGCCGCGCGTGATGCCTCCGAAAATGTTGATGAACATGGCTTTGACGTTCGGATCGGAGACGACGAGGTTATAACTATTCTTCACTAATTCGGCTTTCGCCCCGCCGCCGATGTCCAGAAAATTCGCGGCGCTGCCGCCGGCGTTCTTTATCGCGTCCATCGTGCCCATGCCGAGGCCCGCGCCGTTGGCGATCACGCCGACGGAGCCCTCGAGCTTCGCATAGTTCGACGAGCCGAGACCGATCGCGACCGCGGCTTGCTGGTCTTGGTCCGTGGACGTGTCGACGTTCCACTGCAATAGCTCCGGATGCTTAAAGAGCGCGTTATCGTCGAGTTCGACTTTCGCGTCCGAGGCGTAGACCGCGCCATCCTTCGTCAGAACCAGCGGATTTATTTCGACCAGATTCGCGCCATACGTCATGAAGGCGCGATAGAGACCATCGAGAATCGATGGAAACGCTTTCCGGAAGCCTTCCGGCAGCTTCGCCTCGAACGCGAGCTGGCGGCCGATGTACGGTGAATATCCGATCTTCGGATCGATCCAATATTTCGCAAGCGCCGCCGGATCGTTCGCGGCGACCTCTTCAACGTCCATGCCGCCCTGCGCGGTAACGATGATGATGGGGCGCTTAGCTGCGCGGTCGATCGCGATCGACACGTACGCTTCACTCGCGATTGCGAGCTTCTCTTCAACGAGTAGCGAACGAACGCGTTCACCGTCCGGATTCTGCGCGTTGCGAATCGTTAACTCAAGCAGCTGTTGCGCGACCGCCGAAGCCTCGCCCGGGGTGCTTGCGAATTTAATTCCACCGGCTTTACCTCGACCGCCGACGAGAACCTGGCTTTTAAGCACCCACTCTTTTGGGTTCGCAGCCACGAAAGAACGGACGTCGTCCGCCGTAGTGGCGTGTTGTCCGCGCGGCACCGCGATGCCCACTCGGCGAAACAACTCTTTGCCTTGATACTCCATCAGCTTCAACGCGGTTCTCCAAAAAAGCGGTTCACATATTCCGCTCGTAGATGCGAGAATTTGTCTGAAAATGGAAGGGCGATTGACTTTTCGCACTTATCTGGTATCTTGTATTTGGTATACCAGAAGCTCTTGCACCATACTAGCCGCTTTCAGGCACGTTGTAAATGCCCGAAACGATTGTTTTCAGAGGGCGCAAAATGTCGAGGTTCAGCTTAGCGTCGGAGGCGGGTCGGTACAAGTCCGCTTCAAATATTAGATTAAGCTCGCGCCTCGGCGAAGCTGAGCTGCACTTCGAATGCCGACACATCGTTTCTTCACACGAATTCCTACGGCCGGCCGCCTTCCTCGCGAGCGCATTAGCAGTTCTCGAAACGGGCTTATACGAAATCTCGACGACCAGACGCCGATCGTGCCGACGCGAGGATTTCGAAGACGCGCAACACGTAGCCACCGCAATGAGGCGGTCGCTTCGATTCGAACCCGTGCACCGGGCCCGGCCGCGGGTTAATACGTAATGCGAGCCGTCGTCGTAGAAGCGTTCGGCGACGCGAGCGCGTCGAAGCTCGTGTGTCTTCCAGGCCCGGTGCCGAAGCTGAACGGTGTGTCGTTTGGTTCGGTTCGGAAGATCGCGGCACGCGGTTCCGAGTGGTTCGCCCGTAGGCTCGCCGTACGCATCGGAGGCGAGTTCGCATTAAACGACGTCGCGGAGGCCCATCGTCTCTTAAAAAGCCGGGAATCGCGGGGCAAGCTGTTACTAAAAAGCGGGCGACGACGGCAGCTTGATTAAATTAGGCACGCGGTCGATTCGGCGAAGGGGCCGTTCCCGGTCGACGCCGCGCAACACGAGGCGCCTTCCTTCGCACCGGCCCTTCGAGCTACGATCGAAGCCCGACGGCCATGCGTTGTAAATGCCGGAAGACGGGCGAGATACCCGAAGCGCAATGAGGATCCACCGTGGCCGCCCTCTATTGGAAAGCAGCGTAAATGAACGAACGTGCCAGCGGACCCGATCCCGTCGTGTCGAGCGACCGTTTAACCGGGACGACGGCGCCGGAAAGCGGCGCCGAAAGTAGTAACGTTGCGGGACGCCCGGCAACCGAAAAGCCGCGAACGGCGTTTCACGAACCGAACGAAAGCCCGCAATCTGAAGCCGAACCGCTGAGCGAAGCAGAAGCCCTCGCTGAAGGCGGCAGTTTCGACGGCGTAGCACCTCTGCAAGACATCGATCGCCCGTAAGTGTCGTAATGGCGAAACGAACAACGCTAACGAGAAGCCGGAGGTACGCGTGGAAACGATCGATATAATTAGCGGGGTTCCACTCGGCACGGCTGCCCGTCCGTCACGAGATGATGACGGTCGAGCGCGTCGAAAGAAACGTCGCGACGGCAAAGGGCGGCCGGTCGATCCGGGGGCGCTGGTCGAGGTGCGCGACCTTCTCGGCAGCGAGCCTCGCCGACGCGATCTGCTAATCGAGCATCTTCATAAGATTCAGGACCGCTACAAGTGCATTTCCGCCGCGCACGTCGTCGCGCTTGCCGAAGAGATGCGTTTAGCTCCGGCGGAAGTCTTTGAGGTCGCGACGTTCTACCATCACTTCGACGTCGTTAAGGAAGGCGAGCTGCAGCCCGCAGCCGTTACCGTTCGCGTCTGCGACGGCCTGTCATGCGAACTCGCCGGCGCGCAAAACTTATTGACGATGCTACAGAACGGCGGCTACGGCGAGAACGTGCGCGTCGTTCCGGCGCCGTGCGTCGGACGCTGCGAGGTCGCACCGGTCGCGCTCGTCGAGCAGAACGCACTGGGCGCCGCAACTGTTGCGGGCGTCGACGCGGCGCTCGAAGCGAGGTCATTCGCGGCGCCGCTATCCGACTTTATCGACTATGCGCGTTACCAAACCGGTGGCGGATATGCGACGCTACGCGCATGCCATGCCGGCTCGCGTTCCACGGGCGAGGTCATCGCCACGCTGGAAAGCTCGGGCTTGCGTGGTCTAGGCGGTGCTGGTTTTCCGTCGGGCAGGAAGTGGAAAATCGTTCGCGGCGAGAGCGCGCCGCGTTTAATGGCGATCAACATCGATGAAGGCGAGCCGGGGACGTTTAAAGATCGTTGGTATCTCGAACGCGACCCGCACCGCTTCCTCGAAGGCATGCTGATTGCGGCTTGGGCCGTCGACATCGCGGAAATCTACATTTATCTACGCGACGAATACGCGCACGTGCGCGAAATTCTCACCGCGCAAATCGCCGCGCTGCAAGCGGCTTCGCCCGTGCCGTTGCCGCCGATCCATCTACGCCGCGGCGCGGGCGCGTATATCTGTGGTGAAGAGTCGGCGATGATCGAGTCGATCGAAGGCAAACGCGGGCTGCCGCGGTTGCGACCGCCGTTCGTCGCGCAAGTCGGGCTCTTCGGGCGTCCGACGCTCGAACACAACATGGAGACGCTCTACTGGGTGCGGGACATTCTCGAGCGCGGTGCCGAGTGGTTTACCTCCTACGGTCGTCACGATCGACAAGGCTTGCGTTCGTTCTCCGTCAGCGGGCGAGTGCGCAATCCGGGCGTCCACCTGGCGCCGGCGGGCATCACGATTCGCGAGCTCATCGACGAGTATGCCGGCGGTATGCAGCCGGGACACGATTTCTACGGATACTTTCCCGGCGGCGCCTCGGGCGGGGTGTTGCCGGCCTCGATGGACGACATCCCGCTCGACTTCGATACGCTGAGTCAGTATGGCTGCTTCATCGGCTCGGCCGCGATCATCGTGCTTTCGGACAAAGATTCGGCGAAGCGCTCGGCACTCAACATGTTACGATTTTTTAAGCACGAATCGTGCGGCCAGTGTACGCCCTGCCGCGTCGGCACGTCGAAAGCCGTCGCGCTGCTGGAACGGCCGCAGTGGGATCGCGAACTGCTCGCCGACCTCGCGACGGTAATGACCGATGCGTCGATCTGCGGCCTCGGACAAGCGGCGGCCAACCCGTTCCTCTGCGCAATGAAGTACTTCCCCGGAGAATTCGAATAGTGGCCATGCACATAAACGGCGAAGCGAAAGCAGTCTCGTTCACACTTAACGGTACGCCGGTTGCGGCGCGCGGCGACGAGACGATCTTACAGGCCGCCGATCGACACGGCATCGAGATACCGCGCTTGTGCTATAAGGACGGCTATCGGCCCGACGGCAATTGCCGCGTCTGCATGGTGGAAGTCGAAGGCGAACGCGTTCTCGCGCCGTCATGCTGCCGCCGGCCGCTCGAAGGCATGAAGGTCGCGAGCACGAGCGCGCGCGCCGTTAAATCGCAGCAGCTCGTGACGGAGCTGCTGCTCGGCGACATGCCTGGGCAGAGCGCGTCGCCGTACCGGCGCCGCTCGGAACTCGATGTGTGGGCGGACCGGCTCGGCATCAGCGCGACGCGCTTTCCGGAGCGTTCCCAGCCGCTATCCGATCTGTCGCATCCGGCGATGTCGGTGAATCTCGATGCATGCATTCAATGCGGGCGCTGCGTCCGCGCGTGTCGTGAGGAGCAGGTTAACGACGTTATCGGGATGGCGTGGCGCGGCGATCATGCGAAAATCGTTTTCGATTTGGACGATCCGATGGGCGCGAGCTCGTGCGTCGCCTGCGGGGAGTGCGTCCAGGCTTGTCCGACCGGTGCTTTAATGCCGGCGAACGACGTCGGTCTTGTGGAGCCCGATAAGAAAGTCGATTCCGCTTGCCCCTATTGCGGCGTCGGTTGTTTACTAACGTACAATATTAAAGACGACAAGATACTCTACGTCGATGGCCGCGACGGTCCGTCGAACGCCTCGCGCCTCTGCGTCAAGGGCCGCTTCGGCTTCGATTACGTGCACAATCCGAGTCGTCTGACCAAGCCGATGATCCGCCGCGAGGGCGTTCCCAAGACGACGGCGCTGCTCGATCCGGCCGACATGTGGACGGCGTTCCGCGAGGCATCGTGGGACGAAGCGCTCGACGTTGCGGCCGCAGGCTTGCGCCGGGTGCGGGAAGAGCAAGGCCCGCAGGGTCTGGCTGGTTTCGGTTCGGCGAAGGGCAGCAACGAAGAGGCGTACCTCTTCCAGAAACTCGTACGCACGGCGTTCGGCACGAATAACGTCGATCATTGCACGCGTCTTTGTCACGCGTCGTCCGTTGCGGCGCTGCTCGAGGATATCGGCTCCGGTGCGGTTTCCAATCAAGTCGTGGACGTCGCGCTCGCGGATGTCGCGATCGTGATCGGCGCGAACCCGACGGTCAACCATCCCGTCGCCGCGACGTTCATGAAGAATGCCGCCAAGGCCGGCACCAAGCTTATCTTGATGGATCCGCGCCGCTCCGATCTCGCACGACACGCGACGTACTTTTTGCAATTCCGGCCCGACACGGATGTCGCGCTCCTCAACGCGATGATGCACGTCATCATCGAAGAAGGACTCGCGAACGAGGATTTCGTGCGCGAACGCACGGAGAATTACGAAGCGCTGGCGCGCAACGTGGCCGACTATTCCCCCGACAAGATCGCCGCCATCGCGAACGTGCCCGCGGAGACGATTCGCGAAGTCGCGCGCCTCTATGCGACCGCGAAAGCGGCGATTATCTTCTGGGGCATGGGAATCTCGCAACACGTGCACGGCACCGATAATGCGCGCTGCCTGATTTCTCTCTCATTACTGACCGGGCAAATCGGAAGGCCGGGCACGGGCTTGCATCCGCTGCGCGGTCAGAACAACGTGCAGGGCGCGTCGGACGTCGGGCTCATTCCGATGATGTATCCCGATTACGCACGCGTCGATCAAGACGACGTGCGCGCGAAGTTTGAAGCGCTTTGGAACGTCCGGCTGAACGAGACGCCGGGCCTAACCGTGACCGAAGTGATGGATGCCGCCCACGCTGACATCGTGCGCGGCATGTACATCATGGGTGAGAACCCGGCGATGTCCGATCCCAACGTCGAGCACGCGCGAGCCGGAATGGCGAAGCTCGAGCACCTCGTCGTTCAAGACATCTTTTTCACGGAAACGGCGGGTTATGCAGATGTGATCCTACCTGCTTCGGCGTTTCCGGAAAAGACCGGCACGTTCACGAATACCGACCGCCGCGTGCAGCTCGGTCGTCAAGCGCTCGATCCGCCGGGCGAAGCGAGGCAAGATCTCTGGATCATTACGGAGATCGCGCGACGCCTCGGGCAGCGTTGGAATTACGGCGGACCGGCCGAGGTCTTCGAAGAGATTCGCATGGCGATGCCGAGCCTTGCGGGCATCACATACGAACGTTTACAGCGCGAGGGCTCGTGCACGTATCCGTTGCAGCATGAGGGCGACCCGGGCGAACCGATTATCTTTATCGATTCGTTCCCGCGCGCCGGCGGTCTCGGGCTCTTCGCGCCCGCAATTTACTCGCACGCCGACGAAATGCCCGATCCGGAATACCCGTTCATCTTCACGACCGGGCGGCAACTCGAACACTGGCACACGGGCTCGATGACCCGGCGCGCGAGCGTACTGGATGCGCTCGAACCTGAAGCCGTCGTCAGCATCCATCCCGACGACCTCGCGACGCTAGGAGCGGAGGCTGGTTCCGCGATCGCACTGGAGTCGCGCCGTGGCCGCGTCGTCGCCTATGCGCGCGCGGACCGGGGCGTGCAGCGCGGCGTGCTTTTCATGCCGTTCGCCTTCAACGAAGCCGCCGCAAATTTACTTACGAACGACGCTATCGATCCATTCGGGAAAATCCCGGAGTTTAAATTCTGCGCTGTCAACCTCGCGGTCGCGAAGCGCGCCGTCTCCGAGCCGGCACTCGGCCGCGCGTGACGAACGGAGGCTTGGAAGTTATGATTGCACGAAATCGTACAACCGCCGATTGCTGGCTAATCGGCGAAACGGGGAGGGAATAGATTTGACAGACCGCCTTATCCTAGATGCCGAACGCAGCCGTAATGCGGAAGACAGTCGGGCCGTGAAGCAGAATTCAGGAGACGAACCCATCGTGTGGGAGCCGGAGGAAGGCTCCAACGCTCAGACGATGACTGACGGTTTTCACCTCGTCGTGGATGCCTTAAAACTCAACGGCATCGATACGCTCTACGGCGTTGCCGGCATTCCGATCACCGACCTGCTGCGGCTGGCACATGCCGAAGGTCTGCGATACATCGGCTTTCGCCACGAGCAGTCCGCCGGGAACGCGGCTGCCATCGCCGGCTATTTGACGCAGAAGCCGGGCATCTGCATGACCGTCTCTGCGCCGGGCTTCCTGAACGGCTTGGTGTCCCTTGCCAATGCGACGACGAACTGCTTCCCGATGATCCTGATCAGCGGGTCGAGCGATCGATCGATCGTCGATCTCGAACAGGGCGACTACGAAGAGATGGACCAAATGAACGCTGCTAAACCGTATGCAAAGGCGGCCTACCGGGTCAACAGGCCGCAGGATATCGGAATCGGCCTCGCGCGGGCGATCCATGCCGCCTGTTCCGGCCGGCCCGGTGGCGTCTATCTCGACTTTACGGCCGAAGTGCTCGGCTCGGTGCTCGATATGGAGACTGCGAAGAAATCGCTAGTGAAGGTCGTCGATCGGGCGCCGGCGCAACATCCGGCCGCCGAATCGATCGGCAACGCCCTCGACCTGCTGCGATCTGCGGAGCGTCCCCTAGTCTTGCTCGGCAAGGGCGCCGCGTACGCGCAGGCGGACCAGGAGATCCGGTCCTTCATTGAGACCACAGGCATGCCGTTTCTGCCGATGTCGATGGCGAAGGGCTTGCTGCCCGACAATCATCCGCAGTCGGCTGCGGCCGCGCGCTCTTTCGCGATCGGCCAAGCCGACGTGGTCGTGCTTGTAGGCGCGCGTCTGAATTGGCTGCTCTCGCACGGCAAAGCTCCGCTCTGGTCGGAAAACACGAAATTCGTACAGGTCGACATCTCGCCGACCGAGATCGATAGCAATCGTGCGATCGCGGCCCCTGTCGTCGGTGACATCAAGTCCGTGATGGCTGCCTTCAACGCCGCGCTCAAACTGGGGCAGGTAACAGCGAGCCCGGCCTGGATGGAGCAGATCGGCCAGCGCAAGCAGAAGAACGTCGCGCGCATGGCGGAACAGCTCAAGGCCGACCCGCAGCCGATGAACTTCTCGAGCGCCCTGCGCGCCGTGCGCGATGCGCTCGCCGACCGGCCCGACGTCTACATCGTCAATGAAGGCGCCAACACGCTCGATTTCGGCCGCAACATCATCGACATGTATGAGCCGCGCAAGCGTCTCGACAGCGGCACTTGGGGCGTGATGGGAATCGGCATGGGCTACGCGATCGGCGCCGCGGTCGTGAGCGGCAAGCCCGTCGTAGCCCTCGAAGGCGACAGTGCTTTCGGCTTTAGCGGCATGGAGCTCGAAACGATCTGCCGCTACCAGCTGCCGGTCGTCACCGTCATCATGAACAACAACGGCATCTACCGCGGCGACGCGAACGGCAGCGCACCGTCACCGACCGGTTTCCTACCTGACGCGCGCTACGATAAGATTATCGAGGCGTTCGGGGGCGTCGGCTATCACGTGACCGACACAGCGAGTCTCACTAAAGCAGTGAGCGATGCGCTCGCCTCGGGCAAGCCCGCGCTCATCAACGCCGTGATCGATCCGAAGGCGGGCACCGAGAGCGGCCACATTGCGAGCCTCAATCCGAAAAGCGCGCTCGCCGGCAAAGCCTAGTCGAACACAACAGCAAAATCGTCGGCTCGGTCCGTTTTGCGGCGTTCCGCCGCACGCGAAGGTCGTCGCGCCGCCGCCGCTCCGGGCAGGGTCGTCTACGATCCTTCAACCGTCGCGGCGGCCGCTTCGCTCCGGGCGAAGCGCGTCGCACGCGCAGCGCGCCGTACATTCTCGCGGGAGCCGTCGACCTTCTTCCGAAGTCGCGCCAACTGACGCGAAGCAAATACGCTGCCGATACGCGGAGAGCCGTTCGGCATCGCGTTGTCAACCGAGCGATTTTCTCACACGAGATTGCCGAGCCTCGCGAGTCTGACGTCAAGACTCTTGCCCGTACAGGCGTCGCGCGAAATCGACGCGGTGCTCGAATCGAATTCGCCGATAGTCGTGGTGGCATCGGCACATTTCGGACCGCACTTCTTCGACCTGCTGGTGGTCGCACGATTGTTGCGAAAACGGCACATCGTGCTTCGCCAGGAAGCGGATTACTTACGCCGACTTCTGCGCTATCTTCGCCACTTCGGCTTCGAAATAATGTTCGATACGCCGCACTCAATACGAGCGCTGGTTCGAACGTTTCAGGCTCCGCCGGGCTCGGCCGTCATGTCCATGTTCGATCACACGTAGCGCACGCATGAGTTATACGATTGGAACTGGGGGAAAGAATGCAAACGAGTACGGTTGCGCGCGAACATCGATCTCGTGCTTGGACGGCGGAGCGTACGGCCCATTAAAACCTGCCCCACCCGCGAGGAATGGTTTGAGCGCCGCTGCCGCGTCGCTCACGCAAGCAACTTTTGCCATTTCGAATGCGGTATTGTTAGGCGGATTCGTTCCGGCGGCGACTCGTAGCAACGCCCGATGCTCGCACTCGACACCGGCCGTCTGCACCGCGAATCCAATTGCCAGCGGGTTCGCCTTCTTTATATTGCTCGAGACGATGCCCGACAACGCGCGCGCGGCTGCAATATAGGCACTGATAAAATAAACCTCGAGCAACTCGGCAGTCGCAAAGAACGTTGGTTGATCCGTGAACATTTTAGCGGGAAAAAAGAAAGCGCTCGCGAGGGCTTTTGCTCCGAACTTCCCTCGTTCGTAATCGAGATGAATGTACTCTTGCGTGAGCGCCGCTTGAAAGTAGTTCCGGTTTTGTTGGCTGTGTCGATGGTTTCAAACTGGACAGTGCGTTGCGTCGGTGCAATGCCGAACAGTGTCCCGAGATGTGTCCCACGATAAGTGCACCGGGCCACGACGCGATCCCCCGCCGCGAGACGGTCTTCGACCGAAAGTCGTACATCGGGGAGGCCGGCGAACAGACCGCGGAACACCATTTCAAGTGCTTCTCGTCCCGACGGGCTGCGACCCGAGTGCTGCAAGTAATCGGGCGCAACGCAAGCGCCTATCGCCCCTGCGTCGTGTCCACTCACTCCGGCGACGTATCGCTCGAGCACGACGAATCCATCGTCTGACACGGTGGCGTTGGCTACTGCTCTCTGACTGATTTGAATCGGCAGCGCAGCGGCAAGCAACGCACCGCCTCGCATCAGGGTGCTCCGGGTCGTCATGAAGTGCGCAATTCCGCCGAAGCCGCTCGCATCCGAGCTTCATAGTCTTCGAGCGTGACTGCATTGCCGCCAGCGGCAAAATTTCCGGGTGGAATTTCGTTGAGGACAACCCAGACCGCCGGTCGAGTTACGGCCCCAAGCCCTTCGGCCTCGACAACCGCTTCCATGACTTTTTCAATTAGGCACCCTTTCGCGTCCGCGGACAGCTGGTCTGCGTGCAGCGTAATTTGTACGAACGGCATGATGATTCAACTCCGGCAGGTGTGCTCTCCATATATACCGTATAGACGGTATGCATGTCAACGCGCTCTACGCGGAAACCACGACCGGCAACTTCGCCGCCTGCAAAGCGGCAGGCTGGCGGCGCGGCCGGTAGCTACGGGACCGCTTCCGACGCTGTGCTCCACGCTGCCAACGAGCTTTTCTACCGTTCGGGCTTCTCGAGCGTCTCGGTGGACGAGATCGCGCGGGCGGCCGGGGTGACAAAGCGGACGTTGTATTACCACTTCCCTTCGAAAGCGGCGTTGATTGAGGCATATCTCGCCCGACGCGACGAATCGTCCCGTTCTTGGCTGATTATGGAAGCTTCGAAGGACCGCGCTCAAGGTGCAGAACGTCTCGCTGGCATCTTTGCGGTGCTCGCACAGTGGTTCCAAACCCCGACCTTCAACGGCTGTGCGTTTCAGAACGCCGCGAGCGTTTGGACCGAGTTTCACGACGCAGTGCTGCCGCATGTCGTTCGGCACAAAGAGTCGGTCCGCGACTGGATGACGCTTGAAGCATCTCACGCCACGGCCTCGGAGCCGCGAAGGCTCGCCGATCAACTCATGCTCGTGTTCGACGGTGCAATTGCCGGCATGATGACCCGTCGAGACCCGGCCATCGCCGCCAGCGCACAGGCCGCCGCGGCGACCCTGCTGCGCGCATCGGGGGCCGCCTGAGGAAATCCATGCCATCAATGCAGCAACTCAACTATGTCGGCACGCGCGAGGTCGCGTGGCTCGACGTTCCCCGTCCTCGGCTTGAAGACGAGCATGGGGCAATTGTGCGGCCGCTCGTCGTGTCGACGTGTGATTTCGACGGTGCGGTGATAAGCGGACTTGCACGGTTGCGCGGTCCCGTTCCCCTTGGTCACGAGGGCGTCGGCATCGTTGAAGAATTGGGAGACAAGGTGACGGGCCTACGTCTCGGCGATCGCGTTTTGATTCCGTGGAAGATCTCGTGCGGCAGGTGTACCGCGTGCGTCCGCGGCTTCACGGCGCAATGTGAAAGCGTCGTTCCGGAGGACGCGTACGGCTGGGGTCCTACCTCTGCGCAACGTGGAGCATTCCTGGCCGACGCGGTTGTCGTTCCATTCGCGGATCACATGTTGCATCCGATCCCATCCGACGTCGATCCGCTTAGCGCTTGCGGGGTCGCTGACAACATTACCGACGGCTGGCGCGCGGTCGGCACGCACCTGGCGGCACGCCCGGGCGGCTCGGTACTCGTCGTCAACAAGTACGGACCTGGAAGCATCGGACTCTACGCGGCCGGTTTTGCGGTAGCGCTCGGGGCGAGCCGTGTCGTCTACGCGGACCACGACCCGCTTCGTCTAGCGATTGCCGAACGTTTGGGCGCCGAGCGGCTCGTCTTGACGAGCGCCGATGACTTTCGCAATGTCGACGGCACGTTCGACGTGACAGTCGACGCGAGCGGGGAGGCTGCCTATCTAAACGCGCTACTCATGCTCACCGGACGCGCCGGTGTATGCACCTCGGTCATGGGGATGCTGTACCGTGGAGGCGCTGTACCGTTCCCGGTTTACGAGATGTACCGCCGCTCGGTAACGTTTGTCACCGGCTGGGTGCATACGAGTACCATCATGTCGGAACCGCTCGATCTCATCCGCCGCGGCGTCTTCGATCCGACGCCGATAACGACTTCAATTGTGCGATGGGACGACGCGGCGGATGCTCTCGTGCAGCCTTTCACCAAGTTGGTAATCTCTCGGTTGTGAGACGGCACCCGATGCTACGGCGTTTCGAGAAGCCACACGCCACGCTTGCACATTCAACTCCCCGTTGGCAAGAAACGTGTTGGGCAGACGCACCGACTACAGCTAATCGTCGCCGAAGACGAGCGTCCACCACTTTCGTTCGATCTCGGCAGTATCGCGGAAAATGTTAGCTATCGATTCAAGCGACGCGATCGGCGCCTCGTTCAGCTCGTTTGTGTCGTTCGCATGATCCGGATGCGCGTGCGTAATCGATGATTGCGCCAAGAGGCTCGCCCAACGCTTTTACGCACTCGGCTAATTCCGCGCGTCGGACATTGACGCGGCGGATCACGCCCGTCGAGCGGCAATCACATACTGCTGCCTCCGTTGTGCCGTAAGAGATCAAAAGCGATGAGATGCGCCGTGCCGGACACTCCAACGCCAAAGAGCGGAATAAGGGCTAGAGGGAACGTCGCAATTGCGCTCATACGCGAATCGCGGCGAAGCGTCGCGGCGAGTCCCGTGCCGACGGCGAGAACGAAATCGGCGAAGCCGACCGCGTTAAGGCCGCATAGGTTATACGCTTGCGCGGAAGCAAAACAAGTGCTGCCGCAAATGCGCCCGCAATGATGTCGCCCCACCCGGCGTTTCGAACGAACTTCGGCGGAAGCTTATCTTGAACACCGTATGCGAGGAATACAACGCCTGCGGCGACACGCCATGTATGCAGCAACGCAATGCGGTACACGCCGACCTCGCGCGCCGCGGCGCGCAGCAGGGGGGACCGGCCGTAGATGACCGTAGGGACGACGATGCTGGTGACAATGACCGGCGCGAGTGTCGCGGGTGCGAGACGTCCGAGTGCACCTGTCGTACTTGCTACAGCGACGGTGCCCGCCCAAGCGGCGAGCACAGCCGCGACACGAGGGCGCACGCTGGCGAGCGGCGATTGGGGATTGGAATCCATGGTGTTGGGCTCCTGAAAGCAGGAAGACAATTGAAGCAACCAGATGTTATATGTAATGCATATTAAAGCGCTGCGTCAAGGGGTGCGGGCAATAAATGGTCTCGTTTGACGCTGCCGCAGCAAAGCGGGTCCGCGAAACCTGCGTGGGTTTGAATGTGCGGAAGTTTGCGCGCGCGCTTACGAACGGATCCGATGAGGCGCTCGCCCCTACAGGCCTGCGTCTGACGCAATTCTCACTGCTCGCTCACGTGCGGGCGCTCGGCCGTATGACGATCGGGGATCTCACGGTGGCGATGGATCTAGATCAGACTACCGTTAGCCGCAACGTCGAGGTTTTGCGCCGAGCGAAATTGCTCTCCGTCGAACGTGCCGGTCGCAGGCGGATGATCGGACTCACGGTTGCGGGACAAACCGCCCTCGATCATGCGTACCCGGTGTGGGCTTCGCGTCAGGCGACGCTCGTCGCGAACATTGGTGGCGAAGCGGGATGGTCCGCGTTACGCGGCGATCTCGCACGTCTTACCGGCGGAATCGAGATATCGGCCAACCCGGTAAACGGTTTATAGAGGTCGTCGACAAAGGATGGTGTCCGACAAGAACGATGGAATGCGTAGCGGCCTCTGGTTTGCGACTGTCCTAGGCCTGAACGGCGACGATGATCGACCCAATGTTCGCGGACTCTCTCCAGGCGCGATGCGCGTTCCGGATATCTTCAAGACGGAAAACGCCCTTGACGGCAACCGAAATCTTTTCGGTCCTGAGCATCTCGAACAGCGTTCCGAGATCTGTGGCGAAGCTCTTGTCCTTGCGGTTCACGCTGTAGAACGCCGTGCGCTTTCCGGACCAGACGGCCAGATTGCGCGACATCAGCTTCAGCATCGGTGGAAATATCGACGGCGACGGAACGCCTTGGACTGCTGGCAGGTTCATTCCGAAGCCGACTAGCACCGCCTCGGCGTAAGATGGAATACGACTCATTGAAGCTCGCATGGCCGAGCGCGTCGAACACCGCATCTACTCCGCCCGAAGCGCGAATCGAATCAAACCACGCTTTGTCCTCATAGGTGTACGGCGTCGCGCCGAGATCTCTAAGAGCTTTGTGCTTTTTGGGCGACGCGGTGCCGTACACGTCGGCGCCCTGCAGAGTGGCGAGAGCGAGAATGGCGCAGCCTACAGCACCGCTCAGACCGTGAACAAATACGCGATCGCCGGCTTTGACCTGCGCAGAGCGATTGACCATCTGATACGCCGAGATCCAATCGAGCACGAGAGCGGCGCCTGTCTCGACATCTAACCCACCCGGAACGGGCACAAGGTACTCTTCAGGTACGTTTACTATTTCCGCGTGCGCACCATAGATGGATAAGCATGCCACTCGCGAGTTCGGGGAAAATTTAGAGCAGCCGACGCCGTTGCTCTCGACGGTGCCGATTAAGCTATAGCCGGGCGTGAACGGTGCTTTTTCTGAAAGGGATACGTTCCGCGTCGCATGTTCACGTCGGCGCCCGAGACGGCTGAATAATCAACGCGAACTTGCACCTCTTTTCTCGGTCCCGGTTGTTGGATCTCTCCGTCCACCACGACGAGCACGTTCTCGTCGCCGAACGTTGGAACCAATGCCTTGCGAATCGTACGCACAGTCAACCCCTCGGCGCCGTTGCAAGCGGTCCGACTCGAGCCAATGCGCATTCGACATTCACTCGCTCACCATAAGCGAGCTACTCTCGTTGCGCAAGTACGCACCGAGCTGTATAGTGCTTTCATGACGGTAAGCAGAAAGCGCCGCGGGGACCTTTTCGATCCTGAGTGTCCCGCTCGAACGGTCGTCGCGGCAATCGGGGACAAGTGGTCAGCAATTATCATGCTCGTGCTGGACGAAGAGCCGATGCGCTTCAACGAGCTCGCGCGAACGGCGAAGACGATTTCGTTCAAAATGCTTACGCAGACGCTGAGACGGCTCGAGCGCGACGGATTCGTCTCTCGCACGGTGACGACATCGCGCCGCCCGCGGTGACGTATGCGCTTACGCCGCTCGGGCGTGACGTCGTTCCGGTGCTCGACGCGTTGCGCGAGTGGTCGGAAAGCCACATCGCACACATCATGTCCGCGCGCAGCAAGTTTGATCGCCAGACGCAAGTGGCGTGAGTTGTACGAACGATGGTCTTGAGTCGAGCATCAACGGCGACCGGGGCGACAGGCCTGTTGTTTTTGTCCGGGGCGCGCATTTCGCCAACCCCGGGGAGCAGCCCGCGCTTTCGGCGTTGATGCCACGTTCACGAAGCAGGCTTGATTCGAGGCGGAGCCTGCCGGCGCGAACCTCGTCGTCGTTAACCCACATAACGGTCACGCGCACCTGGTCTATCTGCTCGGCGCACGGTTCCATCTCCGCCGCAGGACGCTCCCTCCACATGTCCTACCATCACACGTGGTTGCTCGTGAATGCGCTCAATGCAATGTTTCGCGAGCCGCTCCTGCGCACGCAGCTCGGCGGTACCGGAGGAGGCGGGGCGCAGGTTATGGCTCTGGGCCATGGCGTGGTAAAGAACTTTCGAGCGATGGAGTCGGCGCTGCGCGACTGCGCCGCACCGCCAGCTCGAAGCGCTCGAGGCGGCTGTTGCGAAACGCTGAGCCGTACCCGAGCGGCATTTTTGAGGCCGCGTGCAAAGGCGCCGCTTTTCCGCGTGCGAACCTCGAACCGAGTTGTGGGTACCGAAGACTGATGGCTTCCGTAAAGCGACCGCAGATCGATTTCGGCGCATGGCTTCGACGCGGCGCTGCGTTCGTTTCCAGCCGCGTGGGCTTGCAGCCGAGCGTCGCTAGCCGCAAGACGAAGGAGCTCACGTCGCGGCTCGACGGCGCCAAAGCGACACCGGGTGTGTGCCCGTACTGTGCCGTCGGCTGCGGAACGCTCATCTATTCGAAAGGCAACACGATCCTCGACATCGAGGGCAATCCGGAAAGTCCCATCAACGCCGGCACGCTGTGTCCCAAGGGTTCGGCACAATACCAGCTGCACGTCAACCCCCACCGCTGGACCACGTGTAAGTATCGTGCCCCGCATTCGAGCGACTGGCAGGACGTAAGCCTCGACTGGACGATCGACACGATCGCGCAGCGAATGAAAGATACGCGCGAGCGCACGTTCGTCGAAACGGACGAACGTGGACGCCGCGTCAACCGCACGATGGCGCTCGCATCGCTCGGCGGTGCGACGCTCGATAACGAAGAGAATTATCTCATCGCGAAGCTGTATCGCTCGCTCGGCGTGCCGTTCGTCGAGAATCAAGCCCGAATATGACATAGCTCGACGGTGCCTGGTCTAGGCACCTTGTACGGCCGCGGCGGCGCGACCACGTTTCTGCAGGATCTGCGTCATGCGGATCTCATCATCATTCAAGGCTCGAACTTTGCCGAGAACCATCCGGTCGGCTTTCGTTTCGTCACGCAAGCGAAAGAACGCGGCGCGACGGTCGTTCACATCGATCCGCGTTTCACGCGCACGTCGGCGCTTGCAGATATGTATATTCCGATTCGGTCGGGCAGCGACATCGCGTTCACGGGCGGTATCATCAACCACGTCCTGCAGAATGAGGCGTACTTTAAAGAGTACGTGTTGCACTATACCAATGCGTCGTTCATCGTCGATCCGGATTTTCGAGATACGGAGGACTTGGAGGGGCTCTTCAGCGGTTTCGATCCCGACACGGGCAAGTACGACCCCTCGACCTGGAAGTACGAGCTCGAAGACGGCCCGAACGGAGCCGATTCCCAGTCCCATCCGGGCGCAAGCAGCGAAGCGCCGCAAACATCGGGGGCGAATCCCGCCCACGCGGGTCACCGGCCCAAGCGCGATATGACGCTCGCGCACCCGCGCTGCGTAATCAACGTCATGAAACGGCATTTCGCCCGCTATACGCCCGAAATGGTCGAGCGCATCACCGGTTCGCCGCAAGAAAGCTTCCTTACATTGTGCGAACTCGTGGTCAAGAACAGTGGCCGCGAACGAACGATGACCTACTGTTATGCGATGGGCTGGGCGCAGCATACCGTCGGCGTGCAAAATATCCGCGCCGCCGCGACGCTCCAGGCGCTGATGGGAAATACGGGACGACCGGGGGGCGGCATCATGGCGCTGCGCGGGCACGCGTCGATTCAAGGTTCGACCGACATCCCGACCCTCTACGATTTGTTGCCCGGATACATCGAGGCGCCGAGCTTCGACCGTGGTGAAGACAGCTTCGAGAAGTGGCGCGCCAATTGGACCAATCACAGCGGCTGGTGGTCGAACTGGCCGAAGTACGCCGTCTCGCTGATGAAGGCGTGGTATGGCGATGCGGCGCGCGCAGACAACGATTGGGCGTTCGACTATCTGCCGAAAAACACGGGGGACCATTCGCACCAAGCGATGTTCTATGCAATGAAGGACGACGGCATCGAAGGCATGGTGCTGTGGGGTCAAAATCCGGCCGTCGGCGGACAGAACGCCGGACTGCAGCGCGCGGCGATGGGCCGCCTCAAATGGCTCGTCGTGCGCGACATCTTCGAAACGGAATCGGCAGCGTTTTGGAAGCGCGAGGGCGTGCGACCCGAAGATATCGGCACCGAAGTCTTCTTCATGCCCGCAGCAGCGATCGCGGAAAAGGCCGGTACGTTAACGCAGACGATGCGCTACGTGCAGTTTCATGAAAAGGCGGTCGATCCACCGGGTGAGGCACGCAGCGACCTCGGGTTCGCATATCAACTGGGTCTACGCCTCAAGGCACTGTACGCCGGCTCCACGCGCGCGCGAGACCGGCCGATTCTGGATATGACCTGGAATTACGAATCGGGCGACGCGCACGAGCGCGAACTCGGCGAGTGCGATCCGGAAAAGGTCATGCGCGAGATCAACGGTTATCAGGTTGCGACGGGCGACCACCTTGAGGGGTTCACCGCATGTAAAGATGACGGTTCCACCGCGTGCGGCTGTTGGATCTATTCAGGTTACTATCCCGAGCCGGGAAAGAACTTGACGCGCCGGCGCAACGGTGACGACGTTGCTTCGCTCGAGTGGGCCTTCGCATGGCCCGCGAACCGCCGCAATCTCTACAACCGTGCGTCCGCCGATCCGGCCGGCAAGCCGTGGAGCGAACGGAAGAAGTGGGTCTGGTGGGACGAGACCCAAAGCAGATGGACAGGTCTCGATGTGCCGGACTTTCTCGTCGATCGACCACCCTCGTATAAGGGCGATCCCAAGAACGGCGGCATGGAAGCGCACGACGGCGATGCACCGTTTATCATGCAGGAGTTCGGCGTCGCGGAAATCTTCGGCGTGCAAGGCACGGTGGACGGTCCGTTCCCGACGCATTACGAACCGCGCGAGTCGACGGTCGGCAACGCGTTGTATCCGGGCGTTCAAGCGAATCCGGTACTCAAGGAGTGGCGGCGCAGCGACAACCCGTATCACGCTACCGGCGACCCGAAGTATCCATACGCGATCACGACCTACCGTCTCACCGAACACCACCTCTCCGGCGCGATGACGCGCTGGCTGCCGTGGCTGGCCGAACTTCAACCGGAGCTCTTCGTCGAGCTATCGCCCGAGCTCGCCGTCGAACGGGGCATTCGCAACGGGGACTGGGTGACGGTCGATACGGCGCGGGCGACGATCGAGGGCAAAGCGCTCGTGACGGGTCGCATCGCTCCGCTGCGACTGGGTAAGGGACGCTACGTGCATCAAATCGGCGTTCCGATGCACTTCGGTTTTCAAGGCGTCGCAACCGGCGACAGCGCAAACGACTTGCCTCCGAACGTAGCCGATCCCAACGTGAGCATTCATGAGGCGAAGGCGTTTACGTGTAACATCAAGCTCGGGCGCCGCGAGACGCGCGAACGTGCGACCGCGACGATGCGCGCGGTACCGGAAGATCAACGGACGCCGCTGGGACAGCCGGAGCGGGGAGGCGTCGTCCCCTCGCCCACGGGCGACACATCGAGCATCGAGCACGAAATCATCTCGCCCGAAACGATCGAGCGAGGCGCGCGTATCGCGCACAACCGCGACGAGGACGAGGCAGGATGAGCGAAACGATGGGCTTCTTCACCGACGTGACGCTTTGTATCGGGTGCAAAGCGTGCGAAGTCGCGTGCAAGGAATGGAACGAGCTGCCGGCGGACGGATACGCGTTCTCGGGCAACTCGTACGATAACACGGGGCGGCTCGCGGCCGGCACGTGGCGTCACGTCGCCTTCGTCGAACAGATGGATCGCGAAACGCCGCTCGATTCACGCTGGATGATGCTGTCCGACGTGTGCAAGCATTGCACGCACGCCGGCTGCCTCGAAGCTTGTCCCACGGGCGCGATCATGCGTAACGAGTTCAACGACGTTTACATTCAGCCCGACGTATGTAACGGGTGCGGATACTGCGTGCCGTCGTGTCCCTTCGGCGTGGTCGACATCCTTACCGGCGGCGCAACGGCCGCGCACGATTCGGGTTCGGGCGTCGCGCAGAAGTGCACGCTCTGCTATGACCGGCAAAAAGAACGGCGCGAACCCGCGTGTGCCAAAGCATGTCCGACTGATTCGATCACCTTTGGGCCGCTGGAAGAACTCAAGCTGCAAGCGCAGGCGCGTGTCGAGCGGTTGACTGCCGAAGGCAAACACGTGCAGATTTACGGTCTCGGCGAAGATATGGGCACCGTCGGCGATCTCAATGCCTTCTTTCTACTGCCGGACCGGCCCGAGGTTTTCAACTTACCGCCGCGTCCCGTCTTGCCGTCGACGTTTCAACCGGCCGCGTACGCGAGCGGCGTCATCGCGGCAGCCGTTTTCATCGGCGCGGCCTTTTTCGTCATGCGCGACGCGCGGTAGGCGCGTGAATTCGGAGCGGCCCTCTCAACATCGCTACCCGGCCGCCGATGCGTATTCACCGGATGCCGTAGCAGCGTCACTAGGCCGTAATGAGGGCGGCTTCGGACGCGAGCAGCAGTCATACTATGGCGAGCCGGTTTTGCACCGAGCGCATTGGGGTTGGGAGATCGTTACGTACTTCTGGCTCGGCGGAATTATGAGCGGTAGCGCCATTCTCGCGTCGCTCGCAGACACGCTCGGAAGGGAAGAAGACGTACCGCTCGTGCGCAACGGACGCTACATCGCGCTCGTCGGCGCTGCGCTATCGGGCGCGTTGCTCGTCAAGGATCTGGGCCGGCCCGAGCGATTCCTCAACATGCTGCGCATGCTCAAACTGGGTTCGCCGATGTCGGTCGGCACGTGGGCCCTGAGCTGGTTTTCGCTAAACGCCGGTTCGACGGTTTCGGCGCAACTCGCCCGCGACGGAATCTTGCCGTTCGACCCGTTCGGCTTCGTCCCGCTTCCGTTGCGCAACGCTATGCTCGCGCTGTCGGGCGCTCTCATGGCACTCTACACGGGAGTGCTCGTGGCGGCGACGGCTATTCCCGTTTGGTATAGCGGTCGCCGCTACATTCCGGCGATCTTCGTCGCCTCCGGCGCCGCAAAAGCATGCTCGCTCAATATCGCCTTGCTCGCGCTTGCCGGCGCGTCTTCGCGCACGATCGGGAAGCTCGAGCGGATCGAGACACTGGCCGCCTCGGCCGAGCTCGTGCTGCTCGCAGCGTATAAGCAGGGAGCCGGCGCTGCGGCGAAGCCGTTGTTCGCGGGACCAATCGGTAGGCGGATGCGTATTTGGACGCAACTTCTCGGCGTCGCTCTGCCGCTCGCGCTTAACCTGCCCGCGTGGTGGCGGCGCGAGGACGAGCCGGCCGACTCGAAGCGACGGCTACCGCTCGTTACGCTAACGGGTTCCGCACTCGCTCTCTACGGTGGTTACGTGCTACGCGAGTCCGTCGTGCTCGCCGGCCGCCTATCTGCCGACGACCCGAAACCGGTGCTGCAAATTCCGCAGTAACGGTAAATGCGGGAGCGTCGCAGCGGCGTGCTGAGAAATTTGTTGTCCTCTAGCTCTAGCAGGGTGCGGAAAAACTCCCGACGCCGTCGCCCGCGCAGGCGTCCATCCGTGATTATGCGAGTGCCGCGAGCGCACGCCCGCGTACGCTCTCGTACGTTGCGCGCGCGCTCTCTAAGTCACGCGCGTCGATCGCAACGCCGCGGTACGGACCTTCGGCAACCGGTGTGAAGAGCCGGGCGGGCAGCGAATCGTCAGCTCGCGTCCAACCTTGGCGCTCGTTGATGCGGCGCTTGCGTTCCCATGTGTGACGGGCGCTCGCGCGTAGAGCGCGCGCATCGAGCGCGAGTCCGGTGACCGCGGTCCACAGGGCAGCCGCCTCCGCGTAAAAATCGTCGAAGCAGTCGCGAATGAATTTGCAAAGCACGAGCGAGTCCCAGACGACCGCGTAGTCTTCCGCTTCGATGGTCAACCGCACGCGTTCGTCTTCGCTGCGGAGCGTGCCGGGTGCGCGCAGGTCGGCGTCATAGGATGCGGCGCGATTATGACAGGCGCCGCGCGTACAGACTGCGAGGCCGAGGGCGTACGTCGGGAGCGCGCGCGGCTCGTAGCCGGGCAACTCCAACCCTTTCGCATGCATCGCGAACGCGGACGACTCGCCGCCGATCCGCTCGGCCGCAGCGCGAACGCCGTTCGCCAGCACGTCGCCGAAACCGGCGCGCGTCGCGATCGCATCGATCGCCGGCGCGAGCACGGCCGCATTGCCGAACGCGAGCGGCGTGCCGAACGCATCGCGCTGGACGATGCCGTGTTGCGCGCACTCCATCGCGAACGCGATCGCACTGCCCGTCGAAATCGTGTCGAGACCGTAGCGGTCGCAACGATCGATCGCGTCCAATACCGCATCTAAGTCCGCGACGCCGCAATTGGGACCGAACGCCCACACCGATTCGTATTCGCTCGCGGCCGCGGACTTCGGATCGCTGCCGCGACGGACATACATGTGCTCGCACTGCACGGGACAGCCCGCGCACCCCGACCGCACTTCGAGATACTCTTCCGCCGCTTCGCGCGCGCGCTCCGGCGTGACCGACTCGACGCCGGCGAAGGCCGATGAGGTGAAGTTGCGCGACGGCAGCTGTCCCATCCGCTCGAGAACGCGCATGTTCGCACCGGTCCCGAGCACGCGGTACTTCGCCGTCTTCGGGCCGAGGGTGCGCGCCCGCAATGCCGCCGCGAGCGCTGCGGTTGCTTCGCGATCCGCAATCGGTATCTGGCCGCGTCCTTGGAGTGCGATCGCTTTGAGCTGTTTCGCACCCATGACGGCGCCGGTTCCGCCGCGACCGGCTTGGCGTCCGTCGTTCTCGACGGCGGCGAAGCGCACGCCGCGTTCGCCCGCTATGCCGATGGCGCAGACGCGTAGCGTGCGATCGGCTCGGCCGGCGCGAAGCGCGTCCGTCGTTTGGCGCGCAGTCATCCCGAGCAACGTGTCGGCCTCTTCGAACGACACGCGCTCGGGTTCGATGACGAGCGTCGTCCAATGAGATGCGGTACCGCTCACGACGAGTGCCGCGAAGCCGCAGCGCCGGATCGCACCCGACCAGTGACTCGAAGATAGACCCTCGTTGAGGAGCCCGGTGAGCGGCGACAACGTTGCGAGCGCGTGCTTCGTGGCGGCCGGGACGGCCGTCGCTGCAAAGGGCCCGGCGGCAAAGACGAGCGCGTTGCTCGGGCCGAGCGGGTCGACGTGACGAAGCTCGTGCGCAACCAGATAGCGCTCCAAGAGAAGCACGGCCAGCCCGACGCCGCCGAGCGCATCCGCGATGTCGGCGTCGCAAAGGTCGTAGCGCCGCGTCGTTTGCGTCGTGAGATCGATCTCGAGTACGGTCCGCGGGCCGACGTAGCCGGCGCTCATCCGCCGCTCGCTAAAAAGAGTACGCACGGGCGGTCCGCTGCGGAGAACGGCTCGTCGTCACCGGGCATGTGGCGGCCGTCGAGCAGAAGCAAATTCGGCAGCACGAACGTCTCGCGCTCCGCGTCGACCACGTTGCCCGCCATTTCCGGAATCGTTGCCAGCGCGCGCACGAGCTCTCGCCGCGTGAGCCGTTCGCCGCCCACCTCCAGCGTCGCCGAACCCGCGAGGTGCCGCGCCATGCCGAAGAGTTCGATCGTCATACGAGCGCGTCCGACGGCTCGACGATCCGTACCTCGCCCGCGCAACGGGTATCGTACCCGCCGAGCGCTTCGATCGACGAGCGCAGCGACGCATCGCGCATCGCATCCAGCAAGGTCAGGAAGCGCGAATCGTCGAGCGAGGAGGCCCGCAGCGCGAATTCATACGGCTCGCTCGCGACGGGCACGAAGTCGCATTCGAGCGCGCGGGCCGCGGCGAGGATACCGAGTCCGCAATCGGCGCTGCCGTCCGCGACGAGCGCGGCTACCGCGAGGTGCGTAAATTCGATGCGCTCGTAACCGTCGACGTCGGCCGGTGAAAGGCCGTCCCGCGCTAATATCGAGTCGAGCAACATGCGCGTTCCCGCGTCTTTCTGCCGGTTCACATAACGCGCACGTAACCGGACGACGTCCGCGAGCGAAGCGAGGGCAAGCGGATTGCCGCGCGCGACGATGAGACCCTGCTCGCGCCGCGCGAAGCGCACGAGTGCGATGCGCTCGCCCGGTATGTAACGCCGTACCGCAACGTCGTTGTAGGTGCCCGTCGCGGCGTCGAGCACGTGCGTGCCGGCGACGTGCGTCGAGCCGCTCGAGAGCGCGACGAGTCCGGCAATGCTGCCCACATTCGCCGACACGAGATCGAGTCCGCGGTCGGCGAGCACTCCGCTGAGCAGGTCGATCGCAACGTCGTGACTCCCCACCGCAAGCAGCGTACGTTCGATCGCAGCGAGTCCGCGCAGAGCGCGCGCGCGTACGACCGTTCCGGGATGCGCGCCTTCGGTGAAACGCGAGATCGTGACGATCGCATTCGCGCGCGAGAGCGATGCGATCGCCCCCGCGCCGCGACGTAACGGAATCGCGACGATGCGTTCGTCGACACGCGCCGCGACGACCCGCACGAACTCGTCCTCGCCGAGCGGCGAAAACAACTTGCGCGTAAGCGTGACGTCGAGCGTCGCCGGATCCTCGGGCTCGCGCTGCGCGAGCCGCTCGATCAAGGGCCGCAAGAACAGTTCGGCGCACATTGCCGCACTCACCGGGTAGCCGGGGATGCCGAGCAGCGGGATGCGGCGCCCGTCACGGCGCGTGCCCAGTGCGAGAACGAGCGGATGACCCGGCCGGATGGCGACGCCATGCACGAGCAGCTCACCTGATTTCGCGAAGACCCGCGCCGTATAATCATCGCGTCCGGCCGAGCTGCCCGCATTGACGACGACGACATCGCACGAGTCCATCGCGGTCGCGAGCGTGCCTTCCAAAATGGCGGGGTCGTCCGGGACGCGCGGAAAACGAACCGGAACCCCGCCGTACGAACGGACGCTTGCCGCCAGCAAGACCCCGTTCGAGTCGACGATCGCACCGCGCACGGGCCGTTCCACACCGGGCTCGACCAGTTCGTCGCCTGTCGTAAGGATACCGACGCGCGGTAAGCGGGCTGCGGGAACTTGGACGATCCCGGCAGCGGCAATCGCGGCGAGGTCCGCGGGCCCCAGACGCCGGCGCTTCGGCACGACGGCTTCCGTAGCCACGACGTCCTCGCCGATCGGACGCACGTGCGTCCAGGGTGCGATCGGAGCCCGGATCAGGATGGTACCGTCGGCACGCGGTTCGACGTCTTCCGTCATGATCACCGCGTCGCAACCGTTCGGCAGCGGATCGCCGGTGTCGACGACGCGTGCATCCGCATCGATCTGCAGCGCGAGCGGCGACGTCTCCGAGGCACCCCGTGTCGCAAAAGCCCGAACTGCGAAGCCGTCCATCGCGCAGGCGTGATAGTGCGGCGACGATAGCCGAGCGAAAACCGGTCGCGCGGTAACTCGACCGAGCGCATCGTCGAGCGCAACATTTTCCACGCCGTCGTTGCGGACGTTTGCAGCGGCGAGCGCAGCATCGAAGCGCGCCTGGGCCGCTTGGAGCGGAATGTCGCTCAGAAACGGCGCGTGGCCGTATCCGTTGTTCACGGAACGATCACGCGCACGGTCGCGTCGGCGCCGATGCCGCTGCGATCCAGCGGGACCGTGATGAGACCGTCGCAGCGTACGAGCGTAAAGATGAGATTCGATTTCCCGAAAATAGGCGTTGCGCACAGTCGTCCGTCGACCCGCTCGAGCGTGCAGGGCAGATAATCCTCACGGCCCGGACGCGAACGAACCGGCGCCGTCAGGATCGCCTCGACCTCGCCACCGGTCGCGCCGGCGCCGCTCTGCTCGCCGCCGAGCCGGCGCACGAGCGGGGCGACGATGCGCCACGCGAGCACGAGTGCACTAGCAGGGTTACCGGGTAGTCCGATGACGGGTTTGCCGTCTGCGACGGCGATAAGAGTCGGCTTGCCTGGTTTTATCGCAATGCCGTGTACGAGAATTCCGGGGCTGCCCAAGCGTTCGATCGCGCGCGCGGTCAGGTCGCGGTCCGATACGGAGGAGCCGGCCGAAAGCACGAGCGCATCGGCACGGGCGAGCGCGGACCGCATCGCTTCCAGCAACGTCGCTTCGTCATCGGGGACGATCCCGTACGCTTTCGCCTCACCGCCGGACGCCAAAACGACGGCGGCGATGGTCGTAGCGTTGACGTCGCGAACTTGGCCCAGAGCCGCCATGGCACCCGGCGCAACGACCTCGTCGCCGGTGGAGAGGATCGCGATGCGAGGCCGTTCGACGACGTCGAATTGCGTTAGGCCCAGGGCCGCAAGGCCACCGAGATCCTGCGCGCGCAAGCGCCGGCCCGCCGCAAGCGCGACATCGCCGCGCCGCACGTCTTCGCCGACGCTAACGATATTTTCACCCGGCGCAACGGACGCCAGAAGCTCGATTTCGTCGCCGTGCGCGTTCGTATCCTCGACCATGATGACTGCGTCGGCGCCGCCCGGAAGCATCGCTCCCGTGTGTATCCGGCCGGCTTCGAACGCCCCGACGGTCAGCGTCGCCGCCGTACCCATCGCGACTTCGCCGCACAGCCGCAGGTACGCGGGGCTCGATTCCGAGGCGCCGAACGTGTCGGCGGCCCGTACGGCAAAGCCGTCCATTGTCGAACGCGCGAAGGCCGGCAGCGTTTCGGGGGCGTGCAACACCTGCGCATTTACGCGCCCAAGTCCGTCGCCCAGAAGCACCGACTCGAAACGCCGGATAGACGCGCAGTGCTCCAGAAGCAGTTCGAGCGCTTCCGCCGGTGGCACGACGGTAAACAGTTCGTTCACCTTAACGTCTTCGACCCGGTTCGACGGCCGGCATCTTCGCCCTTAGGCTTCCATTCCAATCCAGCGCATGGGGCATACGGAGGGGCCGCACGCGCAACGCGAGGTGGCCGTCGATAGCGGCGGCTCCCGCTTATATCACTTCTACTTTACAGCGGCTTCCTTGCCGTATTTCTTTTCAAGATAAGGGATGATGTCGTCGTCGTCGGCCGAGATAAAGTCGCCGTCGATCAATACGGGAATTCCCGTTTGGCCCGAGACGTCGTTGACTTCGCTGCGCTCGGAATGAGAACGGCCGACGTTCACGGTTTTGTAGTCGAGCAGAAGGTCGGTAAGCTTTGCCCGCACCCGCGCGCAGTACGGACACCACTCGGCTTGGTAGAGAACGATTTCGGTTGGTTGACCCATAGGGTCGTCTTTCCCCGATGCGCCGTATATTACGCGCGCGCGTCCGGCCGCATCTTCCAGATACCGAGCGACGAACCGACCCAGGTTTGATCCCGGTTGAAATTCACGCCGAGCATTTCACCGCGGGCTAGCCGGCAGAGGTTGATCGCAGGGAGCAGTTCCGCGGCATCATCGGGGCGGACGAGCAGCACGCGCAGCTCGACCTTGACGGGTGCGCCCGCCGGCGTCTCAAAGGCGGCCGCGTATGAAATCCTTTCCTGCACGCACCAGCCGCTGCGGGAAGCCGGCGGTATGGCGGCCAGATCTTCGGGCGTGGGCCGGAGATTGACGCCCGCGCCCGCAAACGAAAACAGCGGCTTGAGAACGCAATCTGCGAGCGCCGGCCCATCACCGGCAACGTACTCGGAGACGAGGCGCGTCGGCGCAACGGCGGGGTGGTCGAGCTGTGGCAGCGACGCCTTCGACCACTGCCAAAACCAGGCCGGATGCGGGGCCCACGTTACTTCGAGTTCGCCCCGGACGTCGAAGGGCAATGCGTCTGCAAAGCGTTCGAGATCGTCGCCGACCATCCGGTTGTAGATGCGCGTGACCGGCCGCTCGCGGCCGGCCGCATCGCGGCGGTACAGGCGGCTCCGCCGCACATAGAGCGCCCGCGGGTCGCAAGGCTCGACCCCGAAGAGAAGGCGCGTGGCTGCGAAGTCGCAGTACGTTTTCTGCCGCTCGGGTTCGAAATCGACGAGCGCGACCTCGGCCGGATCTGCGTCCCCGACGATCGCGCGCCGTGCAAGTTCGAGAAAGGCAGGCCCGTCGCGACCGCCGTGCCAGCACGCCCACGCATGCTCGGGCATGATCGCTTCGAGTTCGCGAGTCCACGCTTCATACTGAAGCATTTCGAAAGCGAGGAGCGACGGAAAACCTTGCAGTTCGACCACACGCGGCTCGAAGCTCCCCTCCGGCGTACGCACGATCCCGAAATCGACGACCGCGAATTGCGGCTTACCCTCCCTCACGCCGGCATCGAAGCGGGCCGGAACCGCCGCGCGCAGTTGCTCCCGGCGTGCGGGCTCTGCGAGCTGCGTCACGATCTCGCTCGCCGCTCGCTCGCAGTTCGCAACGAGGTCGAGCGGCAGGAAGACGGGCGTTTCCGCGAGCCGGAAGCCCGCTTCGCAACCCAGTCGCTCGCGCAGATTGCGCTCGTAGCGCTCGTAACTTCGCGGCGTAAAGGCGGCATTGTACGCCGCCCGAAAACGCGGCTCCACGGGGGCTAGTGCGTACGCGCTGCGGCTGCGAGCCGGTCGTGCACCAGATCCGCAAAGACGATGCGCCCGACGCGTAGCCGCTCGTGAAGCCGGTCGTCGCGCAACATGGGCAACACGCGGACGCGCTGCCTGTAAACGTCGAGCGTCATCGTACCGGCAGCGAGCAGACGCTGCAAAATCGCCGCGATACGCTCCGGCGCGCCGATCTCCGGATGGCTGTTCACGGCGAAGAAGCGCGGCTTACCGCTCGGATCGTGCGCGATCTCGAGCATGGTCAGCGCGTCGCCGGGGCCGTCCCCGGCGGGAGCGGCTTCGAAGGCGATCGGAACGACACCCGGCGGCGGGACCGCGCGCGGAATGAGGTCGTAATAGCGGGAATCCAAGACGGGCACGTGGCCCGGCGCCTCGCGCTCTAAGCCGGAGAAATATGGATGGGCGAGGGCTGCCGGCGTGAGCACGTTCGTGCCGACACCGCTACGCGGACCGCCCTTTTCGGGTCCCCGCAGTACGGCCTCCGCGGCTCCCGACCAGCGGCACACGAGCCCGAAAGAATGGCAAACCCCGTAGAACGCCGCACTCGAGTCGTTCCCGATCGCCTCGAATAAACGAAAGAGCGGCGCTTCCCAAGCGGAGTCTTCGATGATCTCGGCCGCTCCCGCGCGAGCGGTGTTTTGGCGGGGGTCGAGGTGCCCGGGGCCGCCGGTGCCGAGGTAGAGCGCGTGGCGTCCTTCCCGATGATCGGGCACGGCGAGCCCGTCGCGTACGGCATAGGAGCAGACGCGTATCCGGCGCTCGTGCCGCCTGAGGTCGTCGCCCAGAGCGACGGCGGCGTCATGGACGATACCCAGGATCGCATCGTGGCCGACGTTCGCGAACCCGGCGTTCATGTCGAGCAACGCAACGTCGATGACGGCGTCGTCGCGCGCCGGAACGGCGCCCGGGCTCGCGACCCGGACGACCTCGACCCCCACCGCGGATGGTGACTCGGATACGTTAGGCAATCTGGACTCCGGCCTCGGTCTCCTCGATCACGTAGCGTACCACCGCTTCCAGACTCCCCGTATCGTTGTAAACCTGTAGCTGTCGATCTGCGCCCGTTCGCCGGCGCAAGATCTCATAGACATAGAGTATTTCGTCCTTCACGCCCAGTTCGTTAACGACGTCGTCGACGAATTCGAGCAGTTCGACGAGCAGATCGGCCGTCGGAATCTCGACCTTCTTACCCAGATCGATCAGCTTACCGTCGAGCCCGAAGCGGGCCGCGCGCCATTTGTTCTCGTCGATGAGCGCTTTACGATAGGTTCGCCAACCCTGATTGTGATCGTACAATTTCCACAACTTATACGAAACCGCTTGAAAAAAGGCAGCCAGACAGATGGCTTCGTCGATGCGCAGCTGAACGTCGCAGATCCGGTATTCGAGGGTTGGAGAGTACGGATGGTAGCGCACGTCCCACCAGATCTTTTTACCGTCTTCGATGCAGCCGGAGGCTACGAGCGTATCGAGGTAATCCTGGACCTCGCCCTTGGAATCGAAATAGTCGGGAATTCCCGTTCGCGGAAAACGCTCGAATACTTTAGCTCGAAAGCTTTTCCAGCCCGTATCGCGTCCGTTCCAAAACGGCGAATTGACGGACAGCGCGAAGATGTGCGGCAGAAAATAACGCACGCCGTTCATAATCGCGATGCGCGCGTCGTCGTCTTCGATTCCGATGTGCACGTGCAATCCGAAGATCAAGTTTGCACGCGCCACCATTTGTAAATCTTCGACGAGCTGGTCGTAGTGGGCGCCGGGCGTAATCGGCACCGTCGACCAGTGCGTGAACGGATGTGTTCCGGCGGCCGCGATACGCAATCCGTTCTCGCGAGCGAGGTTGATCACTTCGCAACGCAGACGCGTAACTTCGTAGCGCGCCTGCACGATGTCGGCGCAGACGGGCGTGCCGACTTCGATGACCGGATCGTGCAGCTCGCGCTTCATCTCATCCTTAAGCCGCTGCTTACCGGTCTCGAACATCGCCGAGATGTGCGACTTGAATTCGCACGACTCCGGATCGATGACTTGAAACTCTTCTTCGATTCCGATCGTGAAGGACGGTCGCACGCTCACCGCGGCCGCGCGAGCGCGCTCGGCCAAGTGCCGCCGAACTCGAAGCTGCGCGGATGACGTACCCGCTCGATGAGCACGTCCGCCATGTTCTCGACCATCCAGTCGAAGTTGGTTTTACCGACCGATTCTAAATCGGCATCGGGTGCCGGATTCGTGAAGTCGATCGCATACGGAACCCCGTCGCGTACGGCGAGTTCGACCGTATTCATATCGTAACCGAGCGCACCTGAAAGCGCGAGCGCATCGCGCTCGAGCTTCGCCTTCAAGGCGGGTTCCAAACGAGCGTCGCCTCGACCGTAGCGTTCGCTATGCAGTGCTTTCGGGTCGTACGGCATCACGTGCACGCGCTCTCGGCCGAGGGTGTAGATACGGTAATACGAAGTAAAATCGATCGCCTCTTGCGCCATCATGGTCAGGTCGCGCGTCGAATCGTAGGCCGTGAAGAACGCCGCGCGGTTCTCCACTCGGAACACGTCTTTCCAACCGCCGCCGTACGCGGGCTTTAGATAAATCGGGAAGCCGAGGTAATCGAAAACCGAACTCCAATCGACGAACGTTAGATTGCGAAACGAGGCGGCTTCGGTATTGGGTGGCCGGTTTTTATGCGGAAGCAGAATCGTGCGCGGTGTCGCGACCGCGACCGACTCGGCCACGATATTGCCGAAGTACTTATCATCCGCCGACCACCAAAACGGATTGTTGACGATCTGTACTCCGCGGGCTGCCGCGACCTTGAGGAAGGTGCGATAGAACGGTACTTCGTGACTGATGCGGTCCAAGATCAGCGCGTAGTCGAAGCGCTGCGTATCCCGTAGCGCCGAAATCTCGACCGGTTCCGCTACAATTTCCCCGGCGCCGTGCGCCCGGATGGCGTCGACCAGCGCCCACGGAAACGTGTTCTCGATTCCGAACAACAGGCCGATGCGCGCGGTAGTAGCAGCCATTTGCGCTTAAATTCGAGGGAAGCGTATCCGCCCCTATGCAAGAAGCGGGCGATGCACCGTAGTTACGAGGCTTGGAAGAGCGTGCGGCTCGGCCGTACGATGGAGTTTCTCTGGTTCGGTTGGGCGGGCTATCCGGTGCTCGTGTTTCCGACGTCGATGGGACGCTTCTTTCAATACGAGGATACGGGACTCGTCGAGCGCCTGCGCGCGAAGATCGAGGCGGGCTACCTACAGCTCGTGTGCGTCGATAGCGTCGATGTCGAAAGTTGGTACAACGATTCGATCGAACCGGCTTTGCGCGGGGCGCGCCATGAACGCTACGATGCCTATCTCCGCGACGAACTTACGCCGTACGTGCAACGGCGCGCGGCCCGGCACGACCTGGGCGTGTTCGGATGTAGTTTCGGCGCGTATCACGCGGCCAATTTCGCCGCGCGCCACCCCGACGTCGTTACGAAATCCGTCTGCCTGTCGGGCGTTTTCGACGTGCGACGATTCACGGACGGTTATTGGGACGCGATCGATTACGCGAATTCCCCCGCCGACTTCATCGCCGATCTCGATGACGAAGGGAGCGCGAAATTACGCGGCGTCGAGTGGGTGATTGCGACGGGAGAGTTCGACGCGCTTATCGAGGATAATCGGCGCTTCGACGCGGTGCTGACGCGCAAAGCGATACCGCACCACACCGAAATCTGGCCCGGCATCGACGGCCACGACTGGCAATACTGGAACCAGGCCGTCGCCCGATTACTGTAGCGAAGCTCTGAAATCGGCGCTGCGCGAAATCAAAGCCTCCTCAGAGGATCGTTTTGCCTAGGGCGGATAGGATGAGTTCTACGGCGAGGGCGGCGGTGCGGTTGTGTTCGTCGAGAATGGGGTTGGTCTCGGTGACTTCGAGGGAGCCGACTACGCCCGCGTGTGCGACCATCTCCATTGCGAGGTGCGCTTCGCGGTAGGTAAGGCCGCCCGGCACCGCCGTTCCGGTACCGGGTGCCTCGCGCGGGTCGATGCCGTCCATGTCGAAGCTGACGTGCACGCTGCCCCGGCCGCTGCCGGTAAGCGAGATAGCCTCGTCCATGACGCGTTCCATGCCCAGCCGGTCGACGTCGCTCATCGAGAACGCTCTGACGCCGAGCTCGCGGATACGTGCCCGTTCGCCCGCGTCCACGTCGCGCAAACCGATCAAGACGGTGCGCTCGACCGCCAGGTGCCGTTCTTCGAGCGCGATCGAGACCGGCATCCCGTGCACGTTTCCCGACGGGGAGGTGAGCGGCGTATTGATATCGCCGTGAGCGTCGACCCAGATCAGTCCCGGCGCCCGGCCACGCGCGCGGAAAACGCCGTCGAGCGTTCCGATCGCGATCGAGTGGTCGCCGCCGAGCACGACGGGGAAGCCACCCTGTCGTAAGGCATCCTCGACGACGAGCGCGAGTTCGCGACAAACCGCGAGGATGATCGGAAGATACTTTGCGTTCTTCACCGACAGCGCGCTTTCGGACTCGCGTACGGGCACGAGCAGGTTGCCGTGATCGATGATGCTGGCGATACCGAGCGACTCGAGACCCTCGCGTAAGCGCGCGTAGCGAATTGCCGACGGTCCCATATCGACGCCGCGCCGATCCGCTCCCAAATCCATCGGGACGCCGATGACGTCCACCCGTGCCGGGACCGGACGTTCGCCGCGCGGCAGCTGTGAAACGGCCATCGTACTCATCCGGCGCGGCTCCTACGCGCGACCGCTGCGCGCCTTCTCACTGCCGGGCGAGCGCGAATCCTTCGCGCCGGGTATGCCGGCCGGATCACCGAGCTGTGGCACGGGCACCAGGGGCTCGGGCACGGGTCCGCGCGTCGGAAATGCGTGTAGCGCGAATACGCGGATCACCGCGGCAACCGGCACGGCGAGAAACATGCCCCCGATGCCGAGCAGTTCGCCGCCGACGAGAATGGCCACGATGACCATGAGCGGCGAGAGCCCGACCGAATCGCTGACGATCTTCGGCGCGATGAAGTGTCCCTCGGCTTGAAAGATAGCGATAAAAACGGCGGCGACGACCAGCGCGTGCTGCCACCCGTCGTTGGCGAGCGCGAGCCCGACCGAGGGAACGAAGCCGACGATGGCGCCAACGTAGGGGATGATGTCGAAGAGCCCCGCCAGAACGCCGATCAGGACCGCATAACGCACATGCAGGATCAGCAGCGCGATCGTGATGCAGGCGCCGATCGTCGCTCCCACCAGCAGCTGCCCGCGAATGAAGCCGCCGAGCGCCGCGTCGAGATCGCGCACGATTGCCGTCGTCTTCGCGCGCGCTTTCGGCGGCAGACGCTCCACGAATGAATCGATGAACTGCGGCGCTTCGATCATGAGGTAAACCGAGAGGACGGGAATGACGACCACGGTCGCGACGACGGCGACGATCGAGAGCACGATGCCGAGCAACCGCGATGCAGCCTCGCCGGCATACGTTTCGGCGAATTTCGCAAGCTGCGGCGGCAGGCTCTCGAGCGTTTTCCGAACGACGGGCGGCAGGTGCCGTACGACGGGATTCGCCGGATCGGAGAGCGTTTTCTGGGCGTTCTCGACAAGGCCCGGCATCGATGCGGCCAGCGACTGCACGTCGTTGACGAGCGCCGGAACGACGACCGCCGCGGTAAACGCGATAAGTACGAAAATAACGGTGTATACGACGACGATCGCCCACAGTAGCGGCATGCCTGCGTTAAGGCGCCGCACGACGGGGTAGATAGCGTAGGTGAAAAAGGTTGCCCCGATCAGCACGATCGTGACGCTCGGGATGCGGCCCAGAAACGCGATCACGGTTGAAAGCATAAATGCCGTGAGCGCGACCGTCGCGAGGATTTTTAGCGCATAGGTAACGCGCCGCTCGCCGCGCGAGCGGCGAACGACACGCCGAATGGAGACCGTGTTCATGCAGCAACCGTACCATATTCGCGCCGTTTCGCCCGGGGTACCCGAACCCGATATGCCGCTGGACCCGCCGTATCAGCCGCCGCAGCCCGGCTTGCCGCCGACGACGGTCCCGGGCGGTCCGGTCTCGGACCCTCCGCTGTCGCCCGATCCCGGCGGTCCGATTACGACCATTCCGGCGCCGGTCATCCTGTAACGGTTAGCTGCACCGGGTAGCGGAGGCTTCGCGTAGCGGCGGTTCGTACAAGCGGACCATGAAGGACCGCCGCACACGCGCCTGGTTTACGGTCGCGCTCTCGTTGCTCTGTTGTGTGGGCGCAGGCTGTGCCAAGAGCGGCACCGCCGGCGCTCCGGGCGCGATCCGGCTCGGCATGGTGAGCGATGTCGGCGGTCTCGGCGATAAGTCGTTCAACGACTCGGCCAATGCCGGTTTGCAGGCGGCTAAGAGCAAACTGGGCGCCGAGGTGCAAGTTCTCGAGTCGAAATCGGCGGCCGATTATCAACCGAATTTAACGGTTCTCGCCGACGAAGATTACGACGAAGTCTTCGCCGTCGGCTTTTTGATGAACCACGATTTGCAGCAGGTCGCGCGCAATTATCCGCGCCGTCATTTTGCTATCATCGACGCAGTCGTCGACGAACCCAACGTCGCATCGATCACCTTTCGCGAACAAGACGGATCGTTTCTGGCGGGCGCGCTCGCGGCTCTCTGCTCGAAGACTCACCGCATCGGCTTTCTCGGCGGTATCGACGTGCCGCTCTTGCGCAAATTCGAGGCCGGTTATACCGCCGGCGCACGCGAAGTCGATCCGAAAATCGACGTGTTGGTCAAATATGTCGGCTCGTTCCAAGACGTCGCCTCGGGCAAAGAACTGGCCGGACTGATGTACGGCGCGGGCGCCGACATCATCTACGTCGCGGCCGGCAAATCGGGGTTAGGCGCGATCGACGAGACGCGCGCTCGGCCGAACGTTTACGCGATCGGCGTCGATTCCGATCAAGACTCGCTCGCGCCCGGCAAGATCTTGACGAGCGTCCTCAAGCGGATAGACGTCGCCGTTTTTAAGGTGGCGCAGGAGACCGCAGCGCAGAAGTTACCGTCGGGCAAGGTGGAATTCGGCCTTAAAGACGATGGCGTCGGACTCACGCAGTTCACGTATACGAAGAGCGTCATCGGTAGCGTCAATCTCGCGCGTGTGGCGACGTTGCGCGCGGCGATCATCGAGAGGAAAATCGTTCCGCCCTCGACGCGCGAAGAACTCGCGGCTTTCAAACCGGTAAAGGTGTAGCGTGGCCCCGGCCGCCGTCGCGCTCGAGTTGCGCGACGTGGTCAAGCTCTATCCGGGCGACATTCGCGCGGTCGACGGCGTGACGCTCGCAATCGAGCCGGGAGAAATTCATGCCTTATGCGGCGAGAATGGCGCGGGGAAATCGACGCTGGCCCAGATCGCCGCGGGCAGGCTCGCTGCGACGAGCGGGACCGTGTGGACTGCGGGCGCGGTCGGCCTCGTGCATCAGCACTTCGAACTCGTCGACCGGCTCCGCGTGTGGGAAAACGTCGTGCTGGGCAACGAGCCGCGGCGCGGTCTGCGGTTGGACGCGAACGGCGCCCGCGCTCGCGTGCGCGCGCTCGCGGCGGCCTACGGTCTCGACGTCGATCCCGATTCCGTCGTCGAAACGCTGCCCGTCGGCATCGCACAACGCGTCGAAATCTTGCGCGAGCTTGCGCGCGACCCGCGCGTGCTCGTGCTCGACGAACCGACGGCAGTTCTCGCGCCCGCCGAAATCGAGGCGCTCTTCGAGACCGTGCGGGCGCTCGCAGCGCGTGGTACGGCCGTGCTCGTGATCACGCATAAGCTTGGGGAAGTCGTCGCGCACACTATGCGCGTCACCGTCATGCGCGCCGGGCGCGTCGTATTGCGTGCGGCGACGAGCGAAACATCGACGGCCGCGCTCGCGCGGGCAATGGTCGGCGGCGAGATCCCGCCGCTCGCCGAACGCACCGCGACAAGTCCGAGAGCCGCGTTTGCGGCGCACGGGATTTGCGCCGGGACCGGTTCGCGCGCGCTCGAAGCCGCGACCTTCGACGTGCGTAGCGGCGAGATCGTCGGCATCGCGGGAGTGGAGGGCAACGGCCAGTCGCCGCTTAGCGACGCGATCGTCGGCGCGGCACCGTATGACGGGCGGATGACGCTTTTCGAGACGACGCTCGTCCCGGGCGATCCGAAAGCCCGGCTCGCGGCGGGTCTAAGGGCAATCCCGCAAGACCGGCAACGCGAAGCGCTCGTTTTGCCGTGGGACATCGCCCGGAACGCGATGCTAGGCGATCAGGCGCGGCCCGGGCTGCGGCGAGGCTGGACGATCGACGGCCGCGCCCGCGACCGGCTGGCAGACGACATCGTGCGGCGTTTCGACGTCCGAACGAAGTCGATTCGCACCCGCGTCGCCGACCTCTCCGGCGGCAACCAGCAGAAGGTCGTGGTCGGACGCGCCCTCGCCCACGAGCCGACGTTCATTCTCGCATATCAACCGACCCGCGGCATCGATGTCGGCGCGGCAGCCCTCGTACAATCGCGGCTCATCGAAGCGCGCAACGCCGGGATCGCGGTGCTCCTGATCAGCTTCGAACTCGATGAAGTACTCGCGGTCGCTGATCGGATTCTCGTTCTGTTCCGAGGCTGCATCGTCGGCGAATTCTCGCGCGGCGCGTTCGATCGGGCGCGGATCGGGGCGCTCATGGCGGGAACGGGCGCAGGGATTGCGGCTTCCGCGGCGCCTACCTAACACATGAGATACCAGTCATTAGGAGCGGGTCAGGCGGTCGTCGCGGAAACGATCGGCGGCCCCGCGCTGTACGTCACGACGGCGCCGACCAACGCGACCGACGATGGGAATATTCAGGTTCCCTTGTGGCGGCCGCGGAGCGTCTGGCATGCGAATCGCAGCGACGTCCGTACGCTGGCGGAGTACGGCGCGGCGCTCGAAGCTGAATATGTAGAACATCTTAAAGCCGGCCGTGCCCCCGCGCTGTAGAGCCCTAGCAGCGAGGCGTCGATCGCGCCGCGCCGGTGGCAAGTTCTGCGGCCAGTCGCAGCGCCGCCGGCCTGTGAGGCACGACCCGCAAGAACGTCTCTGCTTTCATGAGCGCGAAGACACGCGCGCTCGGCAGCGACGGCGGAACGATCACGATCAGTTTGTCCTGCGCGACATGTTGCAACCGGATGAGCGCCGAGATCAAGCTACAATCGGCAAACGTCACGCGTTCCAACGAAACGATACTGCTGGCTGCGACATAGTCGCGCAGTAACGTCTCGACGTCGGCGATGTTTGCAAAATCGAAATGTCCGTTTAAATAAATAACGGAATGCTTCTTGAACGGACGTCGCGTAATCGTCGCGGCCGCAACCGGCAGATCGTACACGTTTGAAGCCTCTTTCGCCGGACGCACGGCGCGCCCGCTTACTTGACACTCGACGCGTTCGAAACGTCACCGCGAAGGCGCTCACCGCCGCGCAGGCTCGCGTCCGAGCGCCGCGCGAGACTGCGAGCGACGGCATCCGGTTTGCGCCGTTGCGGACGCGGGATGCGCAGCGTCCGCGCTTAATGAAGCGCTCGTGAAAAGTACGGCGGCCGCTGCGGCCGGTACGATCGTGCTGTTGGCGATCGCCTCGGCTGCGATGGCGCTTGCCGGCGCGAATCCGCTCGACGGTTTTTCGGCACTCCTGCGCGGCGCGCTCGGCGGTCCGCGCGAGCTTAGCGAAACGCTCGTGCAAACGTCGTCGCTGCTATTTCCGTCACTCGCCGTCGCGTTCGCTTTTCGCGGCGGTCTTTTCAATATCGGAGCCGAGGGTCAGCTCGTGATGGGCGGCCTGGCAGCCGGCGTTACCGGCGCTGCGCTCAGTGCTCCGGGACTCATCGCGATACCGGTGATTTTGCTCGCGGGTGCCGCCGGTGGCGCCTTCTGGGGCGCGATCGCGGGCTCGCTGCGAGCGCGTTTCAGAAGTAACGAAGTCATCGCGACGCTGATGCTGAACATCGTGGCCGCGCTACTAGCCAACTATCTCGTCACCGGACCTTTGCATAACGGAAGCGTCGAAGGTGCGGAGACGGCGCAGCTGCCTGTTTCGTCATGGTTGCCGGCGCTCGTCCCCGGTACGCGTCTGAGCATCTCGCTGTTACTGGGACTCGTGCTCGCAGGCGTGCTCGCCTACGTTTTTTCGCGCACGGTCTTCGGCTACGAGTTGCGAGCTGCAGGCGCGGCGCCGGCCGCCGCGCTGCGTGCCGGCATCGACTTGCGGCGGACGGCGCTCGTTGCGATGAGCCTCTCGGGCGCCATGGCGGGGCTCGGCGGCGCGACGATCGTCGCGGGCGTTCTGCACCGCTTCAACGTCGAACTTTCACCGGGCTACGGCTTCATCGCGATCGCGGTTGCGCTCGTCGGCGGCCTCGATCCGCTGCGCATCGTCGTTGCCGCGTTCGCTTTCGGCATCTTACAAAGCGGCAGTCTCACGATGCAGGCTCTCGCTCACGTTCCCAAAGACGCGGTGACCTTCGTCGAAGGGCTCATCGTTCTCGGGCTCGCCACGCGGCGCTTTGCCGCCCCGGATAGAACGGCCCTCCAAGCGTGACGGCCGGTGCGGCATGCTGATCGCGTTCGTCGGTCTCACGCTCGTTAAAGCGGCACCGCTGATTTTCGCTGCGCTCGCCGGCGTCGTCTGCGAGCGTTCGGGGATCTTAAATATCGCGCTCGAAGGCACGCTCACGGCCGGCGCCTTCACGGCCGTCGGCGTGTCGTTCGCAACCGGCAACGCTCTTCTCGGCCTAGTGGCAGGTGTCGCCGCCGGGGCGTGCCTGTGCGTGCTGCTCGGCATCGCTGCGACGCGCTTCGGCGTCGATCAGATCGTTGCGGGTACGGGCTTGAATCTCGTCGCTGCCGGCGGAACCGCATTCGCACTCGTTATCGTGTTCGGCCAGCCGGGTGCATCACCGGAAGTGCACGCTCTGGGAACCGCCGGCGAAGTCGCGCTCATCGCCTGCGCGTTCGGCAGCGCGCTTGCATTGCACGTGCTCTTTGCGGCCACGCCATGGGGTTTGCGGCTCCGGGCGTGCGGAGAGAACCCTCGCGCCGTACGTTCGGCCGGCGTCGATCCGGCGCGCGTCCGCATCATCGCCACGCTCATCGCGGGCGCACTCGGAGGCGCGGGCGGCGTCTTTCTCTCTCTGGGCGAACTCGATTTGTATTCGGACGGGATGAGCGCCGGACGCGGCTTCATTGCGCTCGCCGCGGTAATCTTCGGCCGTTGGACGCCCCTTGGCGCGACGGGTGCGGCCGTCGCTTTCGGCGCACTCGCGGCGCTTCAGTTCAGTTTACAACGAGCCGGCATACCGAGCGAACTCATGCAAGCCTTACCGTATCTGGCGGCGCTCGCCGCGCTTACGGGAGTTACCGGCCGCGCGCGGGCGCCGGCTGCGGACGGTGTACCACTCGAAGCGTGAGCCGGGCCACAACGTTGAACGAATGCAGGAAGGGTAACGCCGCACAACGGCGGATAACGTCGAGCAATCGTATGAAGCATCGCTACCGTGGTGTTCGTCTCGCATTGCTCGCGTTTGCAATCGCGTCGTTTCCATCGTTCGCACGAGCGGCGGTTCCGCTTCCCTCGCCGCTCGCCGCGCTTCAACTGCAGCTGTCGGCCGTCTCGTCGCACGCGCCCGGGCGCGTCGGTATCGCAATCGAAGATTTAGCGACCGGAATGACTTCGGGAGTGAACGCCGCAGCAAACTTGCCCGCAGCTTCGACCATCAAAATCCCGGTGATGGTGGAAGTCTTCCGCCAAATGGAACTCGGACGGCTCGATCTCAATACCGTCGTGCATCTCGAGTCGCGCGACCGCGATTGGGGTTGGGGTGATATGGCGGACGCCGCGCCCGGAACGCTCCGGACGGTAAAACAACTGCTCTGGCTGATGATCACGCAGAGCGATAATACCGCGACGAACATGCTGATTCGCAAAGTCGGACGCGTGCACATCAACGCCACGATGAGCGGGCTCGGTCTTCATACGACGTATCTCGGCGACTATATCCGCTCCGAAACGGACACCATTCGTTACGCGCTACGGACCAGTCCCCACGATATGGTCGCGCTGCTGGATAACATCGCGCGCGACCGGCTCGTCGACGAGTGGTCCTCGCGCGAAATGCTGGCCATCCTTACCGGGCAGACGCACAACGGCTTGTTACCACAGCCGCTTCCGAAGCACGTCAGAATCGCGCACAAAACGGGCTCGCTCCACGATACGCTCAACGACGTCGGCATCGTCTACCAAGATGGCGAGCCGTACATCATCGCCGTCATGACGACGCAGCTGCCCGATCTCGATCTGGGCCGAACGTTCATTCGCAAGGTCTCGCGACTCGCATACGAGGGTTTCTCGCGCTTCGCCACCTGGCGCGAGAGCGAAGGCATCGCCGCCTTCTCGGCCGCCGCTCCGGGCGCGCAGGGCGCGAGTCTCATTTCTCCCGACGAAGCGATGTGGAATAGCCGCACGCGCGCGCCCGCAACGTTGCCTACCTCGGCCGGGCCGCTAGACGACGTCCCGGCTGCAGACCAACCCGCCGCCGACGCTCCGTAAAACGCTAAGCGACCGTCGCGCGGCGGCTGGAGTACGTCGCCGTAAGGCAATCCCGATATGCGGGTTCGCGGCCTTGCGTCACGCGTTCGTAGTACCCCGCAAGTTTGCGCGCGACCGGGCCGATCTGCATGTCGCCGACCGGACGGTGGTCGACCGAATTCACGAAAGCGATCCCGGCCGCCGAACCCGATAAGAAGATCTCGTCTGCAACGTAGAGTTCGCTACGGTCGAGGGCCCGTTCGATGATCGTGATCCCGAGTTCACGCTGTGCGAGCGCGAGGACCATGCGGCGCGTGATCCCTTCCAACACGTTTTGCGTCGCATCGGGCGTGAACAAAATGCTATTTTTCACGAGAAATAGATTGGCCGCAGAACCTTCGGCAACGTGTCCGTCGTGCGAGAGCAGGATCGCTTCGTCGAAGCCGTTCATTTGCGCCTCGCTCTTCGCGAGGGCCGAATTAATATAGGCGCCCGTGATCTTCGCACGCGCCGGCGCCATCGTATCGTCGATGCGGCGCCACGAACTGACGCAGCAACGCAAACCCGTCGTTGCGTCGAAGTATTTATCGAACGGCAGCGCGCAAATCGTAAACGCGTCCGCTACGCCCGTCAAACGCACGCCGACATCCTCCGCCGCTTTATAGATGAGCGGCCGGATGTAGATGTTTTGTTCGAAGCGGTTGCGCGCGCAAAGGTCGACCGTTATCTCGATCAACTCGTCTACGCTGTGCGGGAGCTTCATGAGGAGAATACGCGCGGAGGCATGGAGCCGTTCGTAATGCTCGCGGAGTTGCAATAGATACAGTTCGCCCTCTTCGGCGTTCCAGTAGCCGCGGATACCTTCGAAACAACCCGTGCCGTAATTGAGCCCGTGCGTGAGCAAGCCGACGCGAGCATCGTCGTAGCGTTGAAACCGGCCGCCCGCGAACACGATCGAATCGTTGAGTTCCATACTGGCGATCCCGTTCGCGACGTAGCGCCTGCAGGCATGCACCCAGCGCTGGACCGACCGTCACGCCCGCGCCCGGCGTGTAGGACGCCGCTCGTTTTTGGGCAACAGCACGGCATGCTCGAAGGCTCGCGTACGTTCGACATCGCTTGGGGCGCCGCAACGGGAACACTGTGTTTCGCTCTCGGAGCGCTCGTGATCGTCCGCTGGCTCGCCGCGCGCCGCACCGGCGCGCCGTCGCTCTTCGGCAGCGCGGTCGATCCGCAGCGACGCCTGCACCTGGCGTACGGGATCGCTGCGCTCGGCATGGGCGGTACGAATTACGGTTGCCGCTTCATCGATCACAATTATCTTTCCGGCGTGCACGAAGGGTTCTTCGCGATCACCTTCGTTCTCGTCGCGCTGATCGCCGGCCGCCTCTTCGTGCGGCGCACCGTTTCAACTCCATAAGCGCGTAAGCCCTAAGCTCGGTAGCGCTTGCATAAGTCGCTCGTCCTCCTGACGGCCGTTCTCCTTGCCGGGACGGCCGGAGCATCGCTCGCGGCCGTGCGCGGCGTCGCGCTTCCGACGGAATGGTCGCTCGCGCCACCGCAGGATCGCGTCGTCGCCACCGGCACGCTGCCGCAAGGCGCGGCGCTCACGAGCGACGGCGCCCATCTCGTGGTCGTCGAAGACGGTCAAGCGGATGCGGACGTTCGTGTCTTTGCCGCGGGCGACCTCAAGCCCGAGCGAACGATTGCGCTCGCGGGTGCGAGCGGGCCGCCTCTCCCCGACGTAGCCGGCAGTGGTTTCTGGGTCGGTCTCGGCGCGCAAGATGCGCTGGCGCACGTAGACGCCGGCGACGGCTCGATCGACCGCACGCTCGCGCTGCCGGAGCCGTTTTGGGTGTCCGCTATCGTGCGCTCACCGGATGGCGCTACGCTCGCGGCCAGCGGCGATGCAGCGAACGCCGTTGTGCTCATCGACCCGCTGCACGGGATCGTAAGCCCGCGCATACGCGTCGGACGGCACCCGAACGGGCTGGCATTTTCAGCCGACGGCAAGCGACTCTTCGTTGCGAATTGGGCAGAATCGTCCGTCTCGGTCATCGACGTGCAAAACCGGATCGAAAGCGCGACGATTCCCGTCGGTCTTCACCCGGAGGCGCTGCTTCGCTCGCGCGACGGTAAGACGATCTACGTTTCGGAAACCGATGACGATTCCGTCGGCGCGATCGACGTCGCGACGGAGAAGCGGGCCCGTGGAGTCAACGTCGGGCCGTACGCTGCGAAGCTGTACGGCGCGTCGCCGAGTTCGCTCGCTCTTTCGCCCGACGGTACGCAGTTATACGTCACGGACGCGGCGGCCAACGCGCTGGCCGTGGTGCGCACGGACGGCGGCCCGATGCGTTTCGCGGGCGCGCTTCCCGTCGGCTGGTATCCCACGGCCGTCGTCGTGGAACGCAGCGGTGACGCCCTCGACGTCGTCGATGGGAAGGGTGAAAGCTCGCGCCCCAATCCGCAATTCATGCCCTTCGGGCACGGTCCGCATGCGCGCAGCGGCTACGTCGCTGCAGACGAGATCGGATCCGTCCGCCGCGTTCCGCTCGCGGACGCCGCCGCGCTGCAACGCGGTACAGATGCGGTGCGGCAGCATGCCGGACCGGGTCTGGCACGTGCGCTCACGGTTCACTCATCCGTTCTGCGGCATTCCCTCGTGCGCGCGGACGGACCGATCCGGCACGTTATGTACGTCGTGAAGGAGAATCGGACGTACGATCAGGTTCTCGGAGATCTTGCGCGCGGCGACGGCGATGCTAGCCTAACGCTCTTCGGCGCCAACGTAACGCCGAACGAGCACGCGCTCGCGCTGCGTTTCGGTATTCTCGACGCCACGTTCGCAGATGCCGAAGTCAGCGCCGACGGGCACAATTGGTCGATGGCCGCGTTCGCCAACGATTATCTGGAACGCTTTTGGCCGCCCAATTACGGTTCGCGGCGCAACGCCTATGATTTCGAAGACGGAGCCGAAGGCTCGACGCCGCATGCAGGTTATCTTTGGAATAGTGCGCTTCGCGCCGGGCTTTCGGTTCGCAATTACGGCGAATTCACGACCGAACTGACGCTCGGGCGCGCTCCGCGCATTATTTCGCATATGCCGGGCCTCGACGCCGTGACCGACCCGGCGTTCCCGGGCTTCGATCTCGCGTATAGCGACATAGACCGCGAAGCGGAGTGGGCGCGCGAGTTCGCGATCTACGTTCGAAACGGCAATCTCCCGCAACTCGAAATCATACGCCTTCCGAACGACCACACGTCGGGAACGACGCCCGGCCGGCTGACGCCGAGCGCGTACGTCGCGCAGAACGATAATGCGGTCGGAAGACTCGTCGACACCGTATCGCACTCACGCTACTGGAAAGACACGGCGATTTTCATCGTCGAGGACGACGCGCAGAACGGCCCCGATCACGTCGACGATCAACGCATGCCGGCCTTTGCGATTAGCGCCTACGCGCCGGGCGGCGTCCTGCACGCGCATCATTCGACGGCGGGCGTCGTGCGCACGATCGAATTGCTTCTCGGTTTACAGCCGCTCTCGGCATACGATGCGGCGGCGCTCCCGCTCGATGAAGCCTTTCGTGCAACGCGGGACGCGCGTCCGTACGATGCGCTTCCCGAAACGATCGATCTGGAAGCGAAAAATGCCGCGACGGCCTATCGTGCGAGCGATAGCGCGCATCTCGACTTCAAGCGCGAAGACGCCGTCTCGGCGTCGACGTTGAACGATCTGGTGTGGCATGCGGTGCGCGGATCGCGCGCTGCGCTTCCGGCATACGGCGCGTTCCCTCACGAACACCCGCGAAACGATTAGTGACGGAGTTCCGGCGTTGCTGCCGGCTCGAGGGCGAGGAGCCGGCCCACGCGCGCTGCGGCTCGTTCGAGCAGCGGCGCGGCGTTTTCGAACGCACGCTCGAGCGTCATCGGCGTGTCGACGATCGGTATCGCGCACGCAATGCCGCTCTGCGCCAACTGCGGCTCTACGGCGACGTCGATCGACCCGGCGAACGCGATGACCGGAACGCCCGCCTCACGCGCGCAGCGCGCCACCCCGGCGACCGTCTTGCCGCGCAATGTCTGTTCGTCGATGCGCCCCTCGCCCGTCAGGCACAAATCCGCCCCACCGAGGCTCTCGCGCAAAGCTTTGACTTCGGCGACGATCTCGACTCCCGGACGCAGTTCGGCGTCCAGATAGGCAACGAGCCCGAAACCGAGACCGCCCGCTGCGCCCGCACCTGCGACATCTCGCCGGTCGCGCCCGGTGACGACCGCCGTCACGTCGGCGAAATGGGCGAGTGCCGCATCCAGCGTCAGAATGTCTTGTGGTGAAGCGCCCTTTTGAGCGCCGAACATCGTCGACGCACCGTGCGGCCCGCAGAGAACGCTATCGACGTCGCTCGCGACTTCGAGCCTTACGTTGCGTACGCGCGCATCGAGGCCGGCAAGGTCGACCGCTGCGAGTCGCGCGAGGGCCGCGCCCCCCGCTTCCAGCGCCTCGCCGCTCTTATCCAGAAAGCGAACTCCGAGCGCGCTCAGAAGTCCCGCTCCTCCGTCGTTCGTGGCACTTCCGCCGATGCCGAGCACGATGCGCTCCACTCCGAGATCGAGTGCGCGGCACACGAGTTCGCCCGTGCCGTACGTCGAGGCGCGCAGCGGATCGCGCTGCGCTTCCGCCAGCAACAGCAGACCGGACGCCGCCGCCATCTCGATGACGGCGAGCCCGTCCTCCGTCAGCGCGAAGGTCGCGCGCACCGGCTCCCCGAGCGGCCCCTGCACGAGCGCGCTCTCGGCCCGCGCGCCGCCGGCGAGGAACACGTCGACCGTACCTTCGCCGCCGTCGGCCATGGGAATGCAAACGACGCTCGCGACGAAGCCCGGCACCGAGCGCAACCCGCGTTCGATCGCCTCCGCCGCTTCGTTCGCGCTCAGGCTGCCTTTAAATTTATCGGGCGCGATGACGATCCGGCGCAGCGCCACGTTAGTGCGGAATAATCCACGGAATGAGGAACTGCTGAATTGCCACGAGGACGCTCAGCAGCACCGTCAAGACGATGCTGTGCGGAAACGTCCGCGCGAAAATCGTCCCTTCTTGCCCGATCAACGCCGTGACGGAGGCGCCCGTCGCGATGTTCTGCGGAGAGATCATCTTGCCCATGACGCCGCCGGACGAGTTGGTCGCGGCGAAAAGCACGGGATCCAGCCGCAATTGATTAGCGGCCACGACTTGGAGATTGCCGAATAGCGCATTTCCCGACGTATCGCTGCCGGAAAGCAGCACGGCAACCCACCCGAGAAACGGAGAGAGGACGACGAACAACAAGCCGACCGACGCGACCCCGAGGCCGAGCGTATAGTTCAGCCCTGAATAATTCATAAGATACGCGAGGCCGATGATGAGCATGACGGTTAGAATCGCGACGCGTAGCTGCCGCCACGTCGCGGCGACGCATCCGAGCAAGTCGGGCGCCGGTAAACGAACGACGGCCACCGTTATCAAGACGGCGACGAGAATCGCGGTGCCGGTTGCCAGCGGCTGGAAATCCCAAATTGCGGCGTAGGGCGAATTCTTGTAAAGCGTGATCGAGACGGCATTGTGCAGTCCGGGCCACGGAATCTTCATATCTCCGAGCTTAAAAATAGCGAACGTCGTCCAGACGATGACGACCGCGGATACGACCGCCCACGGCAACCACGCGCGCACGGCAGAAACTTCGGCCGAGGACCGATGCAACGCCGCACTATCGCGCACCGCGAACTCGGGGTCCGGGGCAGGCTTCCACCTTTGCAGAAAAAGCAGCGTCACGACGAGCGAACCGATCGAAGAAAGGACGTCCGTCAGGCTGTAGCTGATGAAATTCGAACACACGAACTGCGTTGCGGCAAAGCTGCCGCCGGCAACGAGCAGCACGGGCCACAGCGCCCGCACCGATTTGAATCCGCCGTAGACGGTGATGACGTAGAACGGCAGAAACAGCGCGAACAACGGCAATTGGCGTCCGATCATGGCGCCGAGGACCGTCGGGGAAAGGTGCGTCACCGCCCCAAGCACCGTAACCGGTACACCGAGCGCCCCGAAAGCAACGGGCGCCGTATCGAAAATCAACGTGAACACCAGCGCCTCGAGCGGTACGAAGCCGACCATGATGAGCAGCGAACTCGTGATCGCGACGGGCGTACCGAAGCCTGCGATGCCTTCGAGCAACGCCCCGAAGCAAAAACCGATTACGACGAGAATAACGCGCCGGTCGTTCGGTAGATGATCGAGCACCCAGTCGCGAAACGCATCGAAGCTGCCCGACTTAACGGCCACATTGTAGAGCAGCAACGCGTTGAAGACGATCCACATGACCGGCCACACCGCGAACACCGCGCCGTTCGCAACGGAATCGAGCGCGAGCGGAATCGGGAAATGCCAGATGCCGATGGCGATGATGAGGCCGACGAGCAAACCGGCGAGTGAGGCTTGCCAGGCCGGCCGCCGCAACACCCCGAGCACCACGAGGAGGACGACGATCGGTAGCGCCGCGAGGAGAAACGACGGAAAGAGCGCGCCTGCTACCGGCGTTAATAACTGCTGGAACATAAGATTTTCTCACTCCAAAGGATCGGAAGCAAATCGAGCGGCGTGCAGGTACGAACGGCACGGCACGGTTGCCGTCGGCAAGAGTTGCAGTGGCGCGAGCGCCGTAATTAGGTGAGCGCGCGCCCCGCAATCGACGCGTCGAGTATTTCGATCGGATGGGCGGCGCGCAATTCGACGTTACGCTTGCGCATCAGCGATTGAATCTGGATCATGCACCCGGGATTCGCGCTTGCCAAAAGGTCCGGCCGTACCGAAAGCACGTTCGTTACTTTGCGCTCGCCGATTTCGATGGCGCTGGCCGGTTCGAAGAGGTTGTACGTTCCCGCGCTACCGCAGCACTGTTCGCCCTCGGGTATCTCGAGCAGCGTGAGACCGGGAATCGACTGCAGCAGCGAACGCGGCTGCGTGCGGATGCCCTGCGCGTGAGCGAGATGACATGCGTCGTGGTAGGCGACGCGCGACGCGATCGGATGACGCGGCGCGAGCGGCGTAAGGTCGGCCAGGAACTCGTTGACGTCGCGCACCTGGTTTGCAAAACGAACCGCCCGGTCACGCATTTTGGGGTCGTCCGCAAATAGCTCGCCGTATTGTTTGAGCGTCGAACCACACCCGGCGGCGTTGATGACGATCGCATCCACGTTCGCTCGTTCAAACGAGCGGATCAACGCTTTGGCAAAACCCTTGGCTTGCTTCGTGCGGCCGCCGTGCAGCGATAACGCTCCGCAGCAGCCTTGCGCCTTGGGAACGACTACGTCACAGCCTTCGGCGGTCAGCACGTTGATCGTGGCCACATTAACGTTCGGAAAGAAAACGCGTTGCACGCAGCCGGCGATCATCGCGACGCGTATGCGTGCCGAAGCGGTCTTGGCCGGATAAAACGGAGCTAGCCGTTGTTCGCGCACGACCGCCGGTGTCAAGGCCTCGAGTTGTGCGAAACGCGCCGGTAAGAAGCGCACGAGCCCGGAGCGGCGCACGAGCGCCTGCATCCCGCTGCGTGCGTAGAGCCCGAGAGGCAAAGCGGCGAGCCGCAAACGTTTGGGATAGGGAAACAGCGCGTAGATCAGATTGCGAAAAAGCTTGTCCGGAAGCGTGCGTGGGTAGCTCTGCTCGATCTTCTCGCGCGTCCCTTCGATAAGCAAATCGTACTTGACGCCCGATGGGCAGGCGGTCATGCACGCCATACACCCGAGGCATTTGTCGAAATGTGAGACCGTCGTATCGTCAAAGGTCAGGACGCCTTCGGCGACGCCCTTCATGAGATCGATCCGCCCGCGCGGGGAATCCATTTCGTCGCCCCACGACGTGTAGGTCGGACAGGCCGGCAAACAAAAGCCGCAGTGAACGCAATCGGCGATGAGGTCGACATAGGAGCGGTCTCCGGTGTGTGAAGGGTCCGTGACGGCCACTACAGTCCTCCGACGAAAGAACCCGGGTTGAATCTCCCGAGCGGATCGAAACGCGCTTTGAGTTGCCGCATGAGCGCGAACGATGGTGGCGGCGTTCCCCACGTGTCGAACGCGAGTTCGATTTGCGGATCGCCCGGGAATGCTTCGACCACGAGCGCTCCGCCGCTCCGCTCGAGCTCCGCGCGCGCGGCGACGAGCGCGTCTAGCAGCGCCGTGGCATCGCGCGGCGTTCCGGCGATGAACGCGACGCCGAGCGACGGATAGAGACCGGCCGAGGCTGCGTCGAGCGTTTCGAGCAACGGCGATATGACCGCCGCGTCGACGAGCGAAAGTTCCGAGGGCCGCGCGGTGCAGCGGAGGCGAACCGTTCCGCCGCCGCGTACGGCGCGATCCGCATCGAAGGCGAGCTGCGGCTCGATCTCTTCGACGCGGATCCCCGCACCGGTCGCGCCGGTCAGCAGCGTTTCGATTTGCGCGTCCACGCCGGCCGAGAAGCCCTCTACCACGACGTCGACAGCGTACCGGGACGAGCCGCCCCCTCCGCGAACGGCGACGATGCTCGCCGGTTCGAGCTGCCGGGCACGCGTCGCGAGCACGAACTCCCAGACCTCGAGCGCGCTAAGATCGCTCAGACGTAACGCACGCGTCAATTCCGGCGCCGGGTGCACGCGCAAGGTTGCGCTCGTAATGAGCGCGAGCGCCCCATACGAGCCGACGATCAGCTTTGCGAGATCGAATCCGGCTACGTTCTTAACGACTTTACCGCCGGCGCGCGCCGGAGTGCCGTCGGCGCGCACCATCGTTACGCCGAGAATAAGGTCTTTTAGCGAGCCGTAACGCAGCCGCCGCGCGCCGAACGCGTTGGCGGCGATCGAACCGCCGAGCGTGGCACGTTCGGGCTCTGCGACATCGAGCACGAGCCGTTGCTCGTTCGCGCCGAGGATGCGCGCGAGTTCGGCGATCGTCATCCCGGCTTCGACGGTCACCGTCTGATCCTGCGGCGCGTATTCGACGATCGCGCGCATGGCGCGAGTCGACAGTATTCCATCGGCCTTACCGGAGTGCGGTACGGTATGCGTACCACCTCCGACGAAGGCTAAGCGCACGCCGTCTCCAGCCGCCTCGCGAACGAGTGCCGCCGCCTCCGGCGGCGTTGCCGGGTCGAGTCGAACGAGTGTGGGCCCCGTCATCCGCGGCCGGCAGCTCCGCTAAGCTCGTGTTCGCTCATCGCAAAAGGACCGGGGCGGTCGCCGCAGAGACGCGGCGTTGGGAAGACTTTGCCCGGATTGAGGGTGCGTCCGGGATCGAAGGCGCAGCGCACGAAGTTCATCGTTTCGAGATCGTCGTCGCTGAAGAGTTCGCCCATGTACGCAGCCTTGTCCGCGCCAACGCCGTGCTCGCCCGTGATCGAACCACCGTAACGGATACAGATGCGAAGGATCTCGCCGCCAACGTGCTCGGAGCGCTCCTCCTCGCCTGGGATGCGCGCATCGTAGAGCACCAGCGGATGCAGATTACCGTCGCCGGCGTGGAAGACATTGGCGACGCGTAACCCGGCGGCGCTGGCTACGGCCGCGATCTCGCGCAAGACCGCGGCGATTTCCTTGCGCGGAATCACACCGTCTTGGACGAAATAGTTCGGGCTGATGCGGCCCATCGCCGCGAACGCGCTCTTGCGGCCCTTCCACATCAGCGTCCGTTCGGCCGCGTCGCGCGGACTCCGTATGGCGAGGGCACCCGCGTCTTCGATGTGCCGGATTGCAGCTTCGGCCGTATGGTCGACTTCGGCGGAGACGCCGTCGACATCGACGAGCAGTGCGGCTCCCACGTCGAGGGGCCATTCGACGTGCGTCGCCGCGACGATCGCTTCGATGGCGAGCTGGTCCATCATCTCGATGGCCGCCGGGACGATGCCCGCCCCGATGATCGCGGAGACGGCGGCGCCGGCCTCAT
>JAABUQ010000117.1_pt1 | contig 159690 bp, 48 predicted proteins | sample 5560001 | NCBI WGS metagenome assembly JAABUQ01 (sample SAMN10711888, study PRJNA513371) | rock metagenome | isolation source: Antarctica rocks | place: Antarctica: Victoria Land, Finger Mt nord | collected 2015-12-18
CCACACCCAAATCAAGCACCAAAGCCGGAACCGTCCTGAAAGGGCTTGCCTACCTCAAAGGTCAGGACCCACCTATAGCACGGGAGGACGCAGAGTACCCGCCTTGGCTATGGGGCTTGCTGGAGGGGGGGGAGAAGGTTAAGGGTGTGGATGGGGATGGGGGGGGTGAGGGGGATCTGTTCGGTGGGTGAACCTTGAGGCTTTTTGCTGTGTATGGGGGGTGGGTGGGGGGCGGGGATGTGGGGTGGAAAGAGGGGAGAGGGATGGGGATGGGGTCGGGGGTCGAGAGGGAAGAGGGAGAAGAGAGTGAGGGAGAGGAAGGGGGTTTTTAGGGGGATAAGAAGCTAACATCTGGGGAACAATAGCGAAATCCAAGAAGCAGCGACGGATAGCGGCGAAGGCGTCAAGGAAGCAGGCGGCGAGTGATCCGGGGAGTTTGGTGCCGAAGGTCCCGCTGGTATGTTCTGTCTTTCTTTTCTACCCTTTCACCCCCCGATCCTCTTCCACTCTTCACCCTGCCCACCCCTACCCCTCCTCGCTCCATTCTTACCTCCATCCCACCCTACCCCCTCCCCATCCCCCTCCATCCATCCCCCCCGCCATCCCCCCCGCCATTCCCCTCCCCCCTCAATACCCCCACACACACTAATCTCGCCTCCTCCCCTAGGAACACCAATCCATCGACCTCCCCTCCGCCCCACCCCTCCCCTCCGCTACCACCGAGAGCGAACCACAGCGGGCAGCCAGGGAAGCGCGGGAAGGGCTCACGAGCGCGATGCGGAGGGGGAGGAGAAAGGGTATTAAGGAGGGGAATTTTCTGAAGGGGATGCGTTAGATGGGAGAGGGGGGGGGAGGGGGAGGGGGATGCGCTAGTATATGGGGGGGGTGAGGGGGGAAAGGGGGAGGTGTATGATATCGAGGGCTTGCATATCGTGGGAGGATGGGATTGTGTATACACGTTCAGCAGCAGGCATATCCAATGTAGTCAGTCACAGTCATTATTTCTACGGTCTACGCCAGACGCAAGATCTCAGCCGATCAATCTCCTCTACACATCCATCCCCTCGCCTCGCATCGATTTTTCATACTACTGCCTATGCCTACATCTTCTACCAGCTTCTCAATTTCTACCACGCATTCACATTCCCAGACAACGAGTCCGCACCCTAGCAGCCACAACAGGAAAGCAGCGAACCCAGCCCATCAAACGCACATTCCCCCTTAATGCACCGCCGCTGTGGAAGGGCGATAAGGGAAAGCGGACAACAGAGAGATGGACCACGATCGCGGTGGGCACATAGAACTCGGTCTTGAGCAGTAAGGTGGAAAATGACACGAGGAAGCTGTGATTTGAGTATCGCGCTTGAGATTTATGATTTGGTTTGAAGATTTTATATGACTGGCTTCGCAGTACTATGCTATCTGCGGACAACAGAGAGATGGACCACGAATGTGGTGGGCACATGGAGTTTGGCTTAGGCAACGCAGTGGAAAGTGAGTCTAGGAAGCTGGAATGTCTGGTATGGTATTGCGCTTGATGTCCACGGATAGGTAACGCGAAGATATATTATTGATTCTCTCGGTATCTGACATTATCTGCATGATACTTGCTCGACTCTAGAACGCTGTAGGTTGGGGCCGTTATGGACTATGGAAGGCTGCATGGTGGTGATTTAGTTGGTTGGTCCATGCCTACCCACCCGGGCAGCTCCAAGCCCACCTTTCTTTGTCTAGTTGGGTGATATTAGGACCGACGATGAGTCTGCTTTTTGACAGGTTCCGCCTGGAGGGCAGAAAGGCTAGAGACACCGGGAGGGTGATATAGTGTGTGTTTTGGGCGGATGGTCTTCGTGGTCGATGCCAGTGATATTGGAATGGTCGTAAGACAGAGCCACTAGCCAGGATGCACATACAGTAAACGGCTGGGTAGGTGCATGTGACTTGGAATTTACTGATGCGTCGATGCTGTGCTTGAAATCCGATCTTTTGACGACCGCGTGTTGGTAAGCTCCCTGTGTCTGTCAGGAGGTTCATCTAGTTGTACCATCACATCTGAACTTACATAGTGCCTATCTCGGGCCCTTGTCCTGGTCACCACCTCCTCGTCAGAACAGGCGCGCTTTTATGCACCCCGAAAATTCCCCTCACCATAATTATGTCTTCCACCCACCGATACACGATGCCCCATTGGCGAGGCCTTCTCGGCCGCATCCGGCCCGTGAAAAACAAGATCAGAAGGTCAAAACTGCCGAATATATAGAACACAACCATGTACAGCTGGCCTGGCAGCCGGTCCATGGCTGAAAGCCCTTTGTAGTCCAGGAGATCTGCAACTTTGGGCTTGGCGCTGATGGCGAAGATTGGAAGAGTAACCGCGAAGGCGGTAACGAGAAATCTGCGGAGGACGAGCGGGATATGGAAGAGCAGGGTAAGGAGGCAGGGAAGAATGTAAGGAGGTAGCATTCTGGAAAGTCGACAACGTGTGAAGAGTGTAGACTGAGCTGATTACTTGTGCAACGAAATTTGAAGCGGAAAGACGTCTGTGCCGTTGAATTAGCGGCTGAGTGTTGTTTACATCGTGAAGACATCACGTACAGGGTACCCGAATCACTCAAGACACCTAGAATTCACTTGTGTTTACTCCTCCGCGTTGTTTGCACAGGAGTCACCCTGGCCTTTGCAAATAGGCAAAGCGTTGATTCAATGTCTCCAATGGGGGAATGAACTCTGTCATTTGAGGTCAAAGTACCCTGATCGTCGATCTAGGAGCACTGACACACGGCAATTGGCGTGATAGAGTTGAAGTAGTTTATGAGGCATCGGGATACCGATTAACGTCCGTGGTTCTGCATTTCCTTAATAGCACGAAGATGATCCAACAAACGCGCCTGCCTCTTGCTTGGCTCTACAAGCCACACTTCAAGCCTTGACGGGTAGCCAATGCTGCACTCGTGACTTTCATGCTGCATCACATTTACACTGGGATCATACCCTTCTTCTGAGCGCACACAAGCCAAGCTAAGAGCCTCGGTTCCGGTACAACATCAATATTTGGGAAACCGAATCCTCAGCCTGTGGAAGTCTGATGATAGCAAAGACCGCGCCCATGCGCAGCAAGGAATGTAGACATTCTAGACGTCTCCGAGCGTTTTCAAGAGATCTCTGTATCAGTGCAGGCAGTCCGGGGGAAAACGGTTAACGTTCGGACAATTTCCCAATGCAACAAAGGTTGCACCTTCATCGAGTGACCTCGTCCCAGATCAAGAGACAGCCTGTTAGGGGCATAGGCTGTTCATGGGACAAATTGTGTGAAGACTGCGAAGAGTGCTTCGTTATCGAAGTGCACAGAGCATCGGGGATGCCTGCCTTTCCCTGCTGTCGCAGCTGTTGTCAAAGGTCGGAGACAGCAGCCAGCACTGAACACTGAATCATGATGGCTGACGTGTGTCAAGGCAAAAGAAGGTATCTTGTATATCTAAGCCGTTCTTGGAATCTTGCCAAAAAAATGAATCACGCGCCTAGGCTTTGCAGCGGCCCAAAACCTCGCTGCTTCGTGGTTCGGGGTTCTAATCTCTACGCAGCAAGGACGAAGGATTACAGAAGCGTAAGAGAAGAATAGATGACTGTGCAATGAAATTCAGATCGATTCGAACCCACCGACAGCAAAATTTGAACACGGGCTCCATGAGACCGAAAAACCGTATTCGGTCAATGGTGCCGAAAGTAAATGTTTCCATGAAAAGCAATGTCAAGCGAACTGCAACATGCCTGTTAAGCGTCTATTTTGTCGGGTGTGGAAGCTAGTACGTATGATGAGGTTCAGCTAGATGCCCTTCCAGGCGGCGGACCAGGTGGAGGTGCATAGTCTTCAATGTCTTCCTGACCGTTCGCCATGGAAGATTGGGTTTGAGCTCGAAACTTCCCCTGCTGCTCTTCCCTCATGTCTTTAGCAATGTTGACATTCCAGTGAGTGGCAATCATCTGTTGCATCAAGAGCGCCGCGCTTTGGCCGTCCAATCTTTGATCCGGAGAAAATTTCCCAACGACAGCAGACTCAAAATTCGTGGTGAAAATGGGAGCTGCTGCAGGTCTGAGAGCAAACACAATGCTGAATCTATAAGGGTTGTCCTTCGCAGGTGCGCATAGCACCCGATGGACGCCAGCTTTGTATCTGTTCCTGGTTAGGAAAGCCATGGTCTCACCGCAGAGTAATGTCGCTGTCATGCCTCCAGACCTGATTTTTGCATCTTTTGGTACTACGGTGTCTTCCTCAATAGGAACCCAGATGTTGGCTGCCGTGTCCAAGACCTGTAGACCTGGAGAATTACCTACTACGAGAGACAGAATCCCAAGGTCTTTGTGTTTTTCAGCGGTAACTACAGCTTCTTCACCTACTGGTCGGTTGTATCTGAACAGACGTAGCATAGTTGGGGTCCTTTTCCCTTGAGGTAAGTCACAGCAGGGTTCAGTGAAAGGCGTGAAGACGTCCGGGTCCAGTTGAAGGGTGGTAGCTATGGATTTGCAAGTGCTCTCGAGAAAAGCTCCAGTCAAGTTCCAGGTAAGATTCAATTGCTCATGCAGCATTGCCGGGCACGTCTCGTGTGTTTTGACCGTTAGAATGCTCTTCTCGCCAACGATCTCCGAGTATCCTTGCTCGCTGGCTTTCACTCCACTCGGGGCTTGGAAAGATGTCTTCTCAAGCGAAGTCTCCGGTAAATTGAAGTAAGCCGCCGATAGTTGGAATAACCTTGAATACGCGTCTACCAGTCCATCGTGATCTGCCAGCTGAAGGGGCAGATAATCTTGAGAGGCCAGAAATTGTAGAGCTTCATCGTCAGAGACATGGTTCGAGGCCATCTTCCTGTTATGAAGTATTCCTTGGGCAAGGATACTCTCTTTTGCTTCCGAACGACAACGTGCCGGAATACGAAATAGGATTCGGAGACGGACTATGAAGGAATCACATCAAGGCGCTTCAGCCACGAGGCGTAGTGGAATGACAGAGCGCTAACCATATCAAGGTTTCTCTCGACAAGCGTTGGAAAGCCATGTCTACCAGCCATAAACGGAGGTAGAGTATGGATACCACTCTAAATTCGCTTATGACGTGATCCCTTTGCTCCGCGAGTGAACCTCTGTACAGGCTCAAAATTCGCGACATGCGCGCCATTCTGGGAACTCAATGGCGGCTACGGGTGCTCAGATCATTGCGCGCAGCCTGCGCGACCTGGGTGTGACAGTACTGTTCGGCATCGTGGGCATCCCCGTCGTTGAGATCGCCGAGGAAGCCATCAACTTGGGCATAGAATTCATCGGCTTCCGCAACGAACAAGCTGCCGGCTACGCAGCAACCGCCTATGGATACCTGGCAGGGAAGCCAGGCGTATGCCTGGTCGTTGGTGGTCCGGGGGTATTGCATGTCATGGCTGGTGTTCGTACAATCTTCATGTCGCATAGGTCTCCATTTGCTGATCGTAATAGATTGGTAATTCAAGCATCAATGCCTTCCCCATGCTCCTGCTCGCTGGTTCTTCGGAGACCCACCTCGTCCATCGTGGAGCATTCCAAGAACTCGACGCCATCTCACTCCTGACGCCTCATACTAAGCTTGCGATCCGCCCTCCATCTCTCGAATCCATCCCCAGCACCATACAAAACGCCTATCGAACCTCTTGGTATGGCCGACCAGGCACCGGCTTCGTCGACCTGCCGGCAGACATCATCCAAGGCACCATTGAAGATGCAGAAGACGTGCAACCCACACAAATGGTACCAGAGGGGCCAAAACCAGGCGCAGAGGAGACCGTCCTCTTCAAGGTCGCCCAACTCCTCAAATCCGCACAATCCCCACTCGTAGTCATCGGCAAAGGCGCAGCCTACGCCCGTGCGGAATCTTCCATCCATCACCTCATCTCCAATGCCCGCCTCCCCTTCCTCCCCACCCCCATGGGCAAAGGCGTCGTCCCAGACTCCCACTCGCTCAACACCGCCAGTGCGCGCAGCACCGCCCTCGCCGAAGCCGACGTTGTCCTCCTCCTCGGCGCCCGCCTGAATTGGATCCTCCACTTCGGGGACGCCCCCAAATGGAACCCCGCCGCGCAATTCATCCAAGTGGACATCAGCCCCGAAAGCCTCGGGCTCAACAACCCCACCCCCTACCTCGCCATCCACGGCGATATCCTCACCGTCGTCCCTCAACTCATCTCCGCCCTCGGCACCTGGCACTACAACCCCGCCATCTCCCCCTACACCTCCCACCTCTCCACCTCAAAAGCCAAGAACCTCGCAACCGCCGCGCGCAAAGCCTCCAACCCCACCCTCCCCATGACCCACGCCCGCGCCCTCTCCACCATCGAATCTGTCCTCCACCGCCTCTCCCCCCCAGACGAAGGCCGCATCGTCTACATCTCCGAAGGCGCCAACACCATGGACATAAGCCGCAGCATCTTTCCCGTCTCCCACCCCCGCCTACGCCTCGATGCCGGCACCCACGCAACCATGGGCGTCGGCCCGGGCTACGCCATCGCCGCGCACGAAGCCTACAACAGCAGCGCCGCCGAAGCAGCGTCCGGCCCCTCCCACAAGCGAAAGAAAATCGTAGCCTTGGAAGGGGATAGCGCCTTCGGGTTCAGCGCAATGGAGGTGGAGACGATGAGCCGGTATGGGATGGACATACTCATATTTGTCATGAACAATGGGGGCGTGTATCATGGAGATAGCGACAGCGCGGATGAATGGCTGAAGCTGCAGGAGCACACGCTGCAGCACTCCACGCTCAGCTCATCAGAGACTGGGAGTGAGGGCAGTGCAGCTAGTGGGGGGCTGAGGAGCACGTCGCTAGGCTTTGAAGTCCGCTATGAGAAGATAGCCGAGGCGTGCGGCGGCGTGGGCTTCTTGGTGCGCACACCAGAGGAGCTGGCACGCGCGACGGAAGCTGGGTTTCGGGAGGGGAGGGTGTGCATCGTCAACGTCCTCATCGAGGCCGGCAAGGGGGCGAAGCTGGAGTTTGGGTGGCAGGCTAGTGGGAAGGAGAAAGGGAAAGGCAAAAAAGCCGCGGCGAAGCTGTGAGCAAGGTTCGCAACCGTACAAACCGGAGTTTGGGTGGCAGGGTGGGGGGAAGGGGAAGGGGCAAGGGAAAGGGCAAAATGCTGAGGCGAAGCTGTGATGGTGGGAGGATGGGTGGTGGGATATGGGCCGATGGGAGGTTGGTGTGCTAGGTAGCGAGGGTGAGATTAAGTATGTATGTGTATATCTCTCTATTTGAATGTATATATGCTCTGCTGGACGGACGATCAGCACTTGTGAATGTCACGAAATCGAAGATTCTGATACCGTAAGTTATCGAGGCGCGAGGGCCAGTCTTCAGAACGGCCTGTCCAGGGAAGGCACTCGTACCGAACCTGCTTAAGCATCTCGTATATGAAATCCTCCCTTCAACCAGAGACGTGAGCACGAGCCTAGAAGAGTACCAAGGACGACTATACTCAATCCAATACCACCACGCCCTAAGAACTAACAGAAAGCCTACCAAAAGCGCTCTACTCATCCATTCAGAAAAGCCAACCGTTAAGCGCTCAAGTATGATAGAAAGAACAGATCCAAGAATTCTGCTCACACGTTCGCTGGTTGTTTGGATACTCCCTCTCGAGATCCAACCAGAAAGGTTGACACAAAGCGCAGAAGAGTCAAGCACAACTGTATTGAATTACTATTAACCCAGGTATCACCACGCTTTAAAACCATCAGGGAGCCAATTCTCCAAAAGAACCAACCGCCAAGCGCTCAAGTACAATAGAAAGCAGATATAAAGAGCCGAAAGAAATTATCTGTACAACACTCCCCTCTCAGCTACCAGCTTCTCCACCACCCACCACCCCCCTATCCTCCATCTCCATTCCCCCCTCACTCACCTCAGCATCAACTCGCACCCTCCAACTGCGCCGCCGCCCCCTCCCCCTCATCCTTCACCCTCTTATACCTCAAACTCCTCCCATCCACCCTCCCATTCCTACCCAGCAAATTCCCCTCCTCATCCCTCTCCTTCTCATACCTTACCCTCTTCGCCGCCCGCCTCGCCGCTGCGCCGGGGGACATGGCGCTTTTCCCAGCTGGCGACTCCACGGGGGGCGATGCGGCGTTGTAGGCTGGCGACTCCACAGCAGGCGACGCGGCCTTGTGGGCAGGCGATGCAGCTGCTTCTTGAAGGAGTGGGCTGAGTGGGGATGCTGCTGAGTTGAGCGCGGGCGAGATAGCGGTGGTGGGAGGTTGGTGCTGATTATTGCTGGGCGAGGGAATACGGGGTGAGGCGTTCGCACTTGGATTCGGAGGTTCGATGGAGCTCTGGACCTCCTGCCGGTTGAAACTTGGAACAGTGGGGCTTCGAGCCTGCTGCTGGTTGAAAGTTGGGACAGTGGGGCTTCGAGCCTGCTGCTGGTTTGACCCCTGTGCAGTGGGGCTTTGGAGTTGTTGCTGCTGGGGCGTGCCCTGAGCAGGGTGGTTGGCGACCGCCCACCCGTTCTTGAGCGCATCGCCTGCGCTTGCCCGCCGCCCTGCTGATTTTGGTGGTTTGCCATAGCGGACAGATCGCCCGTCGATCTTGCCGTCCGGGCGCAGGAGGCGGCCTTGTGCATCGCGGGCGCGCGGTATGGAGCGCAGGTCTTGCTTGACGGGTGTGATTGAGATCGGAGGGGCGGGAGCGATAGGCGATGGCACGTACGTGGCTGCGAAGACCTCTGTCGGCGGCGGTGCGGCGGTCCATGGGGGCTGGGCCTGCGAGGGCGTTTGAGTGAGCGCTTGGCTGCTGTGGTAGCTGCTTTCTGTCCAGCTTGCAGGCAGGCCGGCGGAGAAAGCGCCGAGGCCTTCGGCGAAGGAGCTAGTTTTGCGTCGTTTGGGGTCGGGTTCAGGTGCGCCGAGAGGGCGGATGTTGTTGTTGGGTCTCTCGGTGGAATTTGAGGGAGGACCTGTCCAGTTTGGCTTTTCCCAGTCGGGGGTGGGGAGGCGGACTCTGGCACCGTGGGGCTGCCGGTGCGTTCGTAGGCGTTGGGAGTCGGGGTCGTAGCTGGAGTCTTCGGGGTCAGATAACCGGATCATGTCGTGGTCGTTGAGGGTTTTGGAGGCAACTGTCGGGGGTGGAAACATTGTCGGAGGTTGGTGGGTTGTCGGAGACTGGTGGGTTGTTGGAGGTTGAATTGGTGTTTGAGGTTCCAGCGACGACGATAGCTCGGATTGGCTGTCTGATGAGCTTTGCATTGACGAGGATGTAACGGAGGCGGAGCCGTTTCTCAATTCGATATCGCCATTTTCTGTAGCACCGCGAGCGTTGTATTCAGGCGAGACGCCATAAAGATCCGTGCTTGCTGGTCTAGATTCAACAGAGGAAGCGATGACTGGGGAGCCTGGTTCGATATGCTGCGGAGCACCATTAGGATATAGTGGACGGTGCTGTCTCGTCGCAAGCGAGCTCATTAGCCGCTCAGGTTGAGCTGGCCGTGGTATGACTGGGGGGGTATGGCCGGTGACAGTACGTGACGATTGACTCGGAGGATATCCTTGCTCAAGTACTTTCACCCGCCGCTTCATGACAATCATCTCCAGTCGCAGTCCATCTAGATCGCCTACACGGCTGTTCAGCCGCGAGACATTCTCGGTCAAAAGCTCGAGCTCTTCCGGGAACGAAGATCGGCGGTGACGAATTCGACTTTCGGCTGGTTCAAGGGCTTTGGCTTCGCCCATTGAATCTTTCATCGAGGCGATCTCCCGCTTCAGATCGTTCATTATCAAGAGGATACGGTCGATGTCGTTGCGTTGCTCAGCAAGTAGGCGGCTAGTCTGAGATATCGTCTCGTCTGTTAAGGGCTTTCTCTCGGGGCCGTTTCCGATCATGGCATTGAGCGTAGGTGGGGCGAAACTCAGATTAGAGGGAGGGACGTAGTTCTTAATGATTGGCTGTACCATTTGATTCCGGTGCGAGTCGTAGAGGTTAAGCTGGGGCATTTTGAAAAGAACCTGATTCCTGTTGGCAGCGTTAAATCAGCATCTAGAGCACGCAAGCATCCCATGTTAAAAAGGGAAAGTAAGAGCCGGAGATCAACGAGGTAGAGCATGAACACTGGGAAAAGAATTGAAATGAGGTGCATAGAAATATATACGGTATTCATAGACTAAGAATGCCTCACTGAAGTATACAGGGGTACCTTGTGGGTACTTAAAGTAGGTTACGTACCTAAATTGGGCCTTCCCCTCCGGAGCATCGACGCACCGTACCCCTATCGTCGCTCTACAGATTCTACAGCGAACAGGGTTCACGAAGCACCCTTCTAGCTGTGAATCTGGCAATCCTTCACGGATGTTCCAAAGCGTTTCTATCTGGTACTCGATGAATTTCTTTGAATCTTCGGAGGTAAAGTGGGAATTCGACACGGGCATCCAGGAGTTTGCGCTGGTGCACAGCTTGTGGTTGCAGCGCACACAGTGGCAATTGACTTGTGTGGACATGGTAGCGGTTCGCAGGCTGCAGTGCTACATACAATTTCGGCATGTAGTCAATGATACCTAGTTTCGGGTCGGCGGCTTGATTAGCAGACCTTGCTGTTGTCCAGCTGCGAGTGAAACGACGAATAGATGAGATATTAAAGTCGTTCGCAGGAGCATTGGTTCCCCGATTTCATTTGCGCTGTGGCGAGATAAGGAGCGAAAAAGGCGAGGCGCAACACGAAATAGCTTATGCAGGAAGAATAGATACTACCTTCTAGATAGCACACGATATCAACAAATGAACGACTGATTCATAACTTCCCGTGCACGCTCTGGGCGTCGTTATACAACTGAGCCTGGATGCTCTTCTAATGAAGTCCAATGGAACAAGGCAGGCGAGAATCCAACAAGTGGTGGGCGATGGGAAATGGGGAACTCCAAATTTTAGACTCTAGAGTCACGCCCAGAATTTACTTTATCTTAACTTTAAGCGCGACAGTAGGTGAGATGACGTACTTCTACAGATACGAGGTCCCCTAATCTAGCCCCCTGTTACATTACCGGAAGCGCGCGCGCCTTGCTGAAGGCGCTCAGAGCCACTAGCCTCGGGTTACTGCCAAGCTGGTAGGCAAATGTAGAAGTAGTAATAGCTTCCACTACTTAGATCTACAGTAATTGAAGCTCAGATTTGTTGAGACACAACGAATAAGCCATTGACTCCTCGCGCAAAGTTCTGCTCCTTACGGTACCCTCGTCTCCCCCTCCACAACAACCCCATAATGCCTACACCCGAATCGGCCTACTTCCTCTCCCGCAAACCCACCGTACCTCCAACCTTCGACGGCGTTGACTACGAGGACACAGCGCGATTGAAGCAAGCTCAAGATGCGATTATCCGCGAACAATGGGTCAAGAACATGATGGCGCGGTTGGTGAGAGATGAGCTGAAAAAGTGCTACTACAGGGAAGGGGTCAATCATCTGGAGAAATGTGGAATGCTGAGAGGTATGCTGGAGTACTGAAGTCCACAATCCGGCTTTTTGGAGAGGATCAGAGATCAGCACGAGTTGCGATTGATATTTATGCTGACGTTGTGGCGGTGTAGAGCGATATTTCAAGGCGCTGAAGGAGGGGCGGGTGCACGGCTATTTGTTCGAACAGCAGAATTATATTCCGAAAGCGGAAGGGTCATGAAGACGAGAACAGGGACATATCGTGTATGGAGAAAGAACAAGACGTGGAGAAGCGCGTCCACATCATGTGCAATGGCTGGCGTTTGATCCTTAAACTGCATGGAATGGCGCCAGTTCTCGTTGAAAGCCTGTTGTGCATCTCGTCCTTCATGAGGCGATACTCCTCATCTGAGGTTATATGCCGAAATATCGAGGTGCTACATGTTTGGGTATGGCGATTCAGTAATAGCTTTCGCCATATGCTGGATTGGAGCTTCCTGGGAATGCTCCAGGGAGAGTGCCCTGCTGCTTGCCGTCTTCGTCGTCGCTACTACTGGATCCTCCTTCGTCTGGACCCTCGCCCGGATCGGGTGGTCCGCGCATCTGTGCTAGTACCTCCGCGTCCAATGTCGGCGGTACATATGGTTTGATCGAATGTATCTCCCGACCCGAAGGCATGTTGGTCACCAAGGGCGCTGAAGGTGGTACTATTTGTGTGTTGATCTACAACTCTAAGCATGCTGCGAGTAATACGAGAGCCCAATTAAACTTACCGTATCGTTCATCTTGTTCCATTTCTTCTTGAGCATGTCGATGATCCTTGCCTCTTCGAACCTCCCTGCATCGCTGCCCCATTCGCCGCCTTTCGTGACCTTTTCGTCTTCTCTTTTCTCCGTCCAATCTTTCTTGAACTTAGCCAACCCTTGTAACTTTGATTCTTCTGCTTGAGGCTTTGCGAACCCGAGCTCTACCTCCGCTCCGTTCAACCAAGCAATCCCTTTCCCGGTTTCTCCTCCAAGATCTGCATCGATGCCGAAGAACCTACAAGCTTTCGCCCTTGATGTTCGTTTGAGATCATCTACATATTTTAGAAGACTCTCATCGACCCGGCCTGTTCGTCCAATAACCGAAGCACGCAGCATCGACTCGGCACTGTTGGCACGTTCTGCAGCAGCAAGACAAAGCCGAGCGAACAGATGCGCTCGTACCTTTGGAATCTCTGGAGGCTTGATCATCCATTCCTTGTCGTTCTTGTTCCGTTCCTGAGACACCACAGCCGGGTAGGGGTCGTCTTTGAGGACTGCCAGAAGCGTGGCCTCGGCGAGAGCAAGAGATGCGAGACCTCCTTGAACTGAGGCGGCCGTCTCTGGTATCACGGGCGAGATGTCAGGCTCGCTACAGCGATGGAAGAGATATGTATGTATCGAGTTGGCGTTCAATAGGTGCTTTGTAGCTTTACTGATGAACGACGTCCGTTGCTCGCTTGTGGGGGTTATGGTTCCATAGAGTAGAACAAGGTGCGACCGAGCCAGCAGGGTATGTGTATACGCGAGGGTGCTAAGCGTACAGATGAGCTCGTAGTCCAGGCCTCTGCCCTTTACACGCGGGGCGTCCCTCCCAGGGATCGTTGCGGCAAGAGAGCTTCGCCATTCCACTTCCAATTCTTTGCGTAGTAGCGTGTCAACTTCCTCCTCTTCAACATGCTTGCCACTTAGTGAAGCATCGAGAGCGAGTAGATACGGGATGTAGCCTTCGAGTGCATTTGAGACATATTTCAAATCTGTGACCTTGGCTTGAAGAGTGAGACGTCTGTGTCTTTTCAACGCAGCACGAACCATGCCTCTCTGCGTCGTAGTGGCTAGCGGCAACGATGGATGAGTAGTACTATCTAGATACGACTGGAAGATGAGGGAGGATGTAGTGGCAAGACAAAAGGGAAATGGCATGATGAAGAATGTGAGATTGGTCAAGGCTTTGGAGCTAAAGCAGATTCTTGTCGAAAAGAAAATTGATACACCAGTCGATGCTCCTACCGAGCACTGTCTAGGAGATCAGATGGGTGATCCCTGGCCAGTGTGACTTATGAGGCATAGAAAGTCCGTAGTGCGCAATGTTGGCGTGGGCGTACTCTAGCGACAATACCCTAGAGTAAAACGATATTCTTTGCGCGGTCACCTCACTTTCGTGTCTTGAGCTTCGCACAGTCAGAAGTATAGTCGTCAAAGTCCCCGAGTTGCATCTCATGCGCAGGGGCGGACTCATCAAGCCGGGTGAGTCTGGATAAAATGTCCGAGGGTTGGCGCAGGGCTAAGATTTCCTTAAGATACGACTCGTGTAAAAACCTTAGTCAAAGCCAATTCCTCATGATCTTAGAGGAGAGAATTTTATAGCCTTGGAACTCATACATAGGATTTTTCCTTACGTATGGCTATAAACAATTAGCGCTCAGAGTGGCCACCGTGTTTAGACATTTTGCTCTAGTTGCGTTGCTTGAACGTCAGCACACATGAAAAAGATCAGAGAAGGATGCAGGCCTCCCCCATAGTTTCCCTGAGGCAGAATCGGCGCGTGCCTTGTAAGGAGATTGCTCATCATAGAGATCGTGCAACAATACTATGTTGCCATGATGGAATTTCAGATCAACATCCTGCGACGAACCAACCGATCAACGTGATATGCCGTGGATAGAGTAGTCGAATCGTTGGAAGCGTGCCTCGACGTTCCCACTCATCTTTTAATTCCAGCCTTAATCTCTCAATGGCGAAAGAACGACTTGACTCAGACGTGGTCGATACATCGACCGAGGAATCAGCGGATATCACAGCGACCCATACAGATAAGTCTTGGCTGGACCTAGTGGCACGCTGGTCGCGCTGAGTGTAAAGTATAGCCACGGCACTGTACGAAGCGATTAGCTCACCACACGAGCTTTCAACTTCATGAGAGGCTTACGGATCGCTGTACGTTCTGCTCCGTTCGTGTTCGCGGTGCTGAGGTTTGGCCCTAAGCTTCGCGTCGCTGCTACAAGCGGCTTGTGCGAATCCTGAATAGCTGGCTATCCCCGAAAGTTGTGAAAGTGTTCTTCCGTATCAGGCTCGCGCCACTAGCCTTCATGTGAGGGATCACGCCCACAGTCCATTGCTTCAGGATTGCTATAACGATCCTGAACAGCTAGGCCATCTAGTTATCGGTTTGTAAAAGATATCTCCGACAGGGGGCTGCTCTCAGTGGTGACAATTGCTGGGCCTGCCATCTGACTTGGAGAGCCATGAGCACCCTGCCTTCGCTGGTGCATCGTTGCATTCCAAGCTCGAATGCTATCAACTTCTCCGCCCTCGATGAGCACAGTTCCTTCATCAGCCGGTATGCCGATCGCGGTCCCTTGATATCTTGACTCTTCTCCAGTCTTGCTGTGTTTTTTTTTCAAGGCTACATTGTCTGTCAAAACGTTCTGCTTCCTTAGCTTCATTCAGCAGGCGACGTACTAGTGAAGAAATCTTCCCTCGGCTCTGAGGCTTCCAATGCCACAATCTCTCCCTCGGAAGGTACCAGCCCAGCAATCCTCCGAATCTCACGGTTCTCCTCGCCCGTCAGCCATCTCACGAAAGCATCCATACCCCTCATGTCTTCTTCACTCTCACGCTGCTCTTCCATGGTGCTCATCTGTGGTCGCAATGCACCTACGTCTTGTAATGCCAAACGCGCGTCGATGATTGTAGCTGTCGTCTCGTCGCGACTCGTCAGAGCATGGGCCGCTGTCTTCTGTGCCAACAATATGAGATAGCGAGATGCGAGGTCAACGAGAGTGTCTAGAACCGCAGGACGAATGGCATGAAAGCCGGCTGCTCGCAAAATGTGTAAAACTGGGGGGCGGAGTAGCGAGCTATGGAGAGCGTGCGAGGACATCTCGGAAATGTCAATCAGGGACTATCAAAAGATGAAGTAGAATGCATATTCATGAACGCCACCTTGTAGATGATATTTACTTCATTCAATACTTCAAGGGCCATGTGGGGCATTATCCACTTGTAGTACCTTAAGAATGCGAAGCTCAAAATATCACCGTATCAAAGACCTGTAATCTATCATTTGGCACTAGCCGGTAATGTAAGACGCCAAGACCTTCTCTTTTATATGGTCGCTTCCCTGAAGTGCACTTCTTTGCTTGACACACTCGTACTCCTTGCACGAAACCTGTTCCTTCTGAAGTGAGGAGACCTTTCCGGCGGCAGACTGTATCCACTATGTCGGAGCCTGGTAGGCCTATTCTGAAGCTCAAGTTCACCACCTCTCAACGGCCTCCTGCTGAAGTTCCCAACACACCGTCCACCAGTACCCCAAAGCTTAAGCTCAAAGTCAAGCCTAAGGAAGAGTCACAGTCTCAGACTATCGCCACTGATGCTACTTCCGCTTCCAAACCGAAAGCGCCTCGCAAACCCCAGAAGGATAAGCCAGTCCGCACAAGTAATCCAACCGCTAAGAAGCGAGCGCTTGAGACCCTTCCCACCAGCGATGATGAGGATGATCTCCGTGAAGACGCGCCTCAACCTAAAAGGAAACCGATCATCAAATTTGTTACCAAAGCCAATGGCTCTTCCAATGGAGTTCCTCTCTCTGCTTCGCCTTCTTCAGCACCTTTATCGAGCGGACCGAACAGAATCAAGCTCAACTACAATAGGACTAAGGGGGCCAAACTTAGATCCTACAAGGAGTACGGCACAGGCTATGATAGCTGTGCTTCAGATGCCGAATCTGACCCAGCTATAGAAGAGGACTTCATCCTACGCATGGAACCCGGCGATGATTGCGAGTACCTTCGGCAGGCCATTGCCGAACAACGCTTCGGCCCTAGGTCTCATGGTGGCGCCGACGTGCGGATGACTTTTCTCCAATCAAGCGGGCGAAGAGCCGCTATTGCTATACGTGGAACACTCTATGCGGCTGCCATGGTGGATCTTCCTTGCATCATTGAAGGCATGAAGAGCTGGGATAAGAAAGCATGGTACAAGAGTGTTGATATCTGCCAGATGCTGCTCGTCCTAGGAAAGATTACATCCGAAGACGAAGCACTCAACTACCCTATGCCGTACGATGTTGACCAAAAGACTATGCAATATCCGCATGGTCTGACACCACCAATGTATCAAGCAAGAACGCGACGTTTCAGGAAGAGGATAAGCAGAAACGCCATCGAAGCCGTGGAATCTCAAGTCGATGCGCTCTTAAAGAAAGATGAGGCTGTCAGGGAGGGAGGATCAAGCACGTGGGAAATCGTTGATCAAGCTCTCCTAACGCAAGAACGTAACGAGCGTTCACAAAGCGAGGCCAGGCAGGATGCGATGGAATTTGGGGAACAGGACGCTGAAGGCGATGACGACGACACTCAGCAATACGATATGAACGAGGACCCCGACTCCGTTCATGCTGACGGATTGGAAGAAGAGCTCGAACTAGCGATGATGGAGGTGGCTGAGGATGAAATTGACAGTCCTATGCCTGATAGCGTAGCGGCCACCTCAGCACTTCCGGTGCCTCCTGATAGCGGTAACTCTGCTCTATCGCCAGCGTCCGCAATGGTCGAAACTCCTGCTGCGACAACACCTTCGAGAGGCGCAACCAGTGGGGATGAAGAGTCATCGGACGAAGGCGCGGACTCGGATGATGAAGCCGAAGTGGACGAGGATACGTTGGAACAGCAACAAGACCTACAGCGGCAGAGAGCAGAAATATTGGACTTGGAGAACGCGATCAAGACACAACAGGCGGAGCTTGAAAGACAGCAGAACCCAATCTTCAAGCGAAAGCTCATGTCAAAGATCCAGAGCCTGAGGGAGGAGCTCGAGCTGAGGAAAGGGGCAGCGGGGGAAGGCGATGAAGAGGATTGAAAGAGGCGGTAGCGGGCTGGCGTTGGTATGTTTCTAGCACTTGATGTCTACATGATACCCCACAGTACGTTGGACTCAACGGAATAAGTTGGTGTTAAATTGATGGCTTCACCTATCGTCCTACAGCGGACAGCGACTTCGCCTGCGTATCATGATTTTCTTCGACGAGCAGATCGTCTCTGTACGCCACATACTGACTCGCAGGCTGCTGATGCTGGCATATCATGATGGCGTCTATACCCAAAACCCGCGACGGTAAGGCGTAAGGCGTTAGGCCATACGGTTGCAACTGGAATCTTGAGGTTCTCTGGCTTCTTCGTCGAGACTACAAGCACATCAACAGCTGGCAGTCGAGGCACATCGGGGTATGAGCATGCCATCTGCGCTTATCAAAAATTGGTTCGCGGAGTCGCCTCTGCAGGAACAGGGTCTCGATGTGGTTTTTTAGATTTTTGGGTCGGCTGCGGTAAATCCCGTAGCTCCCGCATATGTGGCTGATCAGTGGCTATTTGAGCTAGGGAGGATTGAATTCATTATTGTGAGGTTCACTGAAGAGCCATCCGGTCCCAGTTCACATAACTTCTCACAGTGACGATGGCATGTACTGTGTGTCCAGGCTTGATTCTGCAGTTTGTAGCAACCGCTTCATTTCCTGTTATTTGACATGACAGCTCCGTTTTTGGAATCACATTCGCAGACAAGCTGCTGCAACAATGACTACGGCCGTAAGGACATGCAACAGATCAAATTGTCTGAGGGACAGATGGGTGCAGTAAGAGGCCCAGACTTCTTGATCAGTCGATTTCTTCATGCCGTGTCTGGCTTGCTACCCATCTTATATTTGATAGATCATGCAGACCTATATTCAAGTCTTGGCATGGCGCATCTCAAGATGCATGACGCTAATGTCCATCAGCTTCATCCGCACCGACATCTCTCGACTTCCCCTATGTGACACCACAGACTGCCTCTGCTGCCACCCGAGAGTACAAACCAGCTCACACGATCTGCCAGAGTTGATAAGATAATTCGCTGCATCTTTCCACCTGTCGAATGACTATACTATACCTGATTTGCCGCGCAACCTCTACAGACCTCAGCCTTATCCCACAACTTCAACATCAACGTCCACGTTCATATCGAATCGCCAAGATCTGTCACCGACGACGTCGTCGTCCCATCAGGCTAGGGGCCTTAGCCCCCACTGATGTTACCAACATTGAACCTCGATCTTGCATGTAGAAATCTTTGATCACCACCAACCTTGTATGCTTTAACCTGCACCTCGTGCTTGGTACCGCAAGGACCTTGTATCATCGATCTTTGAATCATTCTTCACGAGGCATCGCCTCGCCATTCATACTCTAGTCCATCAATTCCATCCATGCCTCGCAAGCTCGCGCCTTGATAAGTCCACCTGAAGGAGCCCACTGCTCACTATCGACCACCACAACACCAAAGTACTCAAACAGACAGTACCCACCATGGCTACCCAGTCACCACTGATGCGTTCCGACTCTGGAGATACAGATGCGCAGATGACCGATATGATGAATGGTTTGCACGAGTCCAGCTCCGAGAAGAGTCCTCGTTTTGGTAACCTTGGTTTTCTGAAAGGCTTCACCGAGCGCAAGACCACCCGCGGTAAACAGATCCCGATTGACCCATTACTGCCCCATATGATGATGCTGAACACATCTGGATTGCAGACGGGCAACCTCAGAAGCGTCGTGGGCCTAAGCCGGACAGTAAGCCTGCCTTGACACGTCGTCAGGAGCTGAATCGTCAGGCGCAACGGTAAGATATTTGATTTATTATCCAACAATCAACCTACAACAATTACGCTAAGCTCTCTGCATCAACAATACTGACTGCGAATCCAGCACCCACCGCGAGCGCAAAGAGATCTACATCCGCACCATCGAAGAAGAGCTCGTCCGCACCAAGATGTCCTACAACAACTCCATCCAGGCCAACAACGCCCTCCGCGAAGAAAACCAGGAGCTCAAGCAGATCCTTATGGCTCACGGCATCTTCTACCGCTCTGCAACCCCCGACCCGTCCGTCGGCCACGGCACGCAGATTTCTCGCGAAAACCCCAATGGCCATTTCAACCCCCACGACTCGCGTGAACAATCTATCGGCCATGCCACAAGCACCTATGCCGCCAGCTCGCATGCGAGCACTTCCGGTACGCGCGTCGATAATGCCGGTCTCAGCCCTGTACCGATGTCGCCTCCGGGCTCCAGCACCAGCTTGCCGACCATGCAGGACCTGAACCATCAGCGCACCAAATCCGAGATCTCCCGTAGCCCGAAGACTGTCAATCACCATGTCAACATGGACCATGACCAGCTCGGTGTCGATCTCGTGCTAGCGTAAGTCTTCTACCCCAGCATCCATGCCCACCGTTATCCAACAGCTCCCCTCTGCACATATGCCACACCCAAAAATATATTGACACAACCCCAGCTTGGAGTCCGTTTGCCACGACCACACGCAAATGATGTGCGTCCGCTCCAACCAATCCGACATCCTCCCCTCCGGCCACGCCATGATGATGTCCTGCCCCACCCCGGAGCACATCCGCAACAAGCCGGACGTCGAGTATCCGCACCAAGCACCCGCTGGCATCTCCGCCGCCATCCTCATGAAGCTCTTCTCCATCAGCGCCACCCTCCCCATCAACGGCGGTGAAATCACTCCCGTCCAGGCCCTACAGCTTATCCGCATACATGAGCGCTATCGCCAGGTCACCCCTGCGGATTATGAGTTCCTGACTAACGATCTGAAGGGGAAGAGCCGTTGCTATGGGTACGTCACTATCGCCTTTCCCCCCTAAAACCCACTTAAACTAATCAATCCTAAACCAGCTTCGGCGCCGTCCTCGAAGAATTCGAAGTCCGCGACGCACTCCACCTCCTCTTCGAGAAGAAGCAGCAGGAATTCGCCGGCTTCAAATTCGACTGAAACGGACCGGTCATTCTACAAATGGGCGTTGTTCGATTGCGCTAGTTGACTGCGTTTCGTCCATGCCATGTTTCTGCGTGTTTGTTGTTCCTGTTTACTACGATACCACAGCTGCAGCGGAAGATCGAATCTGCTACCTAGTGTACATTATTACAAGCGAAAATCTTGATATGGGATGAGCGGCTAAGGCTGCGTTCTAGAAAATTAATTCACTTTTTTTCCTCTGTCCGGACGCTTCTCTTCCCCTTTCCTCTGTGTCATCAGCGTGCTCGTTCGCTACCCAGCGCATCTCCATCCGCGCTCTTCGTCCGTATGCTCCGCGCCCCCAGGGTCCCAGCTCGAGCCAAGAGCCGTCTTCCCCTGATCCTCCTCCTCCTTTCCCCTCCGCGCCATCAGGGTACCCGCTCGAGGGGGTTTCGGTGCACCATTCAGCATCTTCATCTGCGCTCCCCATGATCCTCTTCTTGGCTATTCTTGGCGCCCTCCGCGTCCTCCTCCCAGGCAAGGGGCATCATAACCTTTCGCCTCGTTCCATCCCTCACCGACAGATACGCCCCCCTTCCCCAACCCCTTGCCCACCCCTCCTTCGCCTCAACCCCCCAACCCCCTTCCCCCAGCTCAACCCTTTTCGTGTTACCCACAGCGAGGGAGGAGGGGTAGTAGTGCCCTCTGATGAGAGTTCCCGGGCCGTAGCGAGCCCGGCATCCACACCCACTCTCCAGTCTCCACACCCAAGAAATTTCGTGCGTGAATCCCAACCTAGGGGAAAATCTCAAACCAGTCTTGCACGATGAAGCAGAAGAGGGCCCTATAGCTACAGGCTTCGATACCGCATTGAGTGCTATGAATTAATCGGAAGAAGGGGAGTTGATAGAGATTTTAAAGGGGGATATAGGCATGGAATGTGGGGTTGGTGAAGAGGGGAAGTGAGGGTAGGGGTTTGAGGGGGGGAAGAGAGATTGAGGGGGGCGGAGGGTTGGAAGGGGATGGGTGATGCGGTTTCTTCTTGGCGGGTGGGGTTTGGGGGGGATGGAGCTGAGTGAGTTGGTTGTGGATGGTCGGCTGGTTAGCGGTGTGAAGGATGTGAGGTCTTGCCTGGTTGGTGTTGGGATGGGTGGAGGGGCTTGGGAGGGGGGTGGCTGGTTAGTGGCGTAAAGCGGTGGGAAGAAAAGGAGACCGCTTGAAGGGAATGCTTAAGTGAGGTAGGAGGGATATCGTGGGAGTGGAACTGGTTTGATGGGTGCACGGAGGGAGTTGAACTCGGAAGCGAGATCTTAGAGGTGGGTTTCGTGGGTGTTTCTGGGGGTACAGTGAAGAAGAGGAGATTTTGAGGGGAGGTGGAGATGGCGGGGGGGGAGAGGATTTTGCTGCGGGATGGTATTGTGAGAGGGGGAGGTGGAGATGGGGGAGGGATGGGAGGAGGGGGGAGGGGTGGAGGGGTGGGGATGGTGGGATAAGGGGGTAAGGGGTATGGTGGGGTAAGGGGGGATGTTTGTGAGGGGAAGGAGAATTGCTGGATGAACAAAGATCGAAGCCGCGCAGAGGCTGAATCGTCGTCTTCCCTCCTCCTAGCTAATGAGCTAGGGACCCGACTGTTTGTGAGGTCCACTGGTTAAACGCATGTACTGGTGCTGCTATGTGGTTTGTTGTGCTCCATGGACAAAAATTGTATCATTCCCAATGTTGCGAGATAGTGGAGAAATTATGCATTATTCGTGCCATCCGCCTTCTAAATGGTGGCGGATTTTCTAGAGAAAGTCTATGATGGCTGTGCATCCTTCGGGACTTGGATCTGGAACACTAGAGCTTGGTTGTCGAGGTTGTAGCCTGAGGCGTCTTTGTACTGGCAGGCGCCCCCGTTGAGATATCCTGCGTGTAGAAATATTGTCAGCATGAGTGCTTCTCTCGATAGTTGAACACCTGTCGTGTGTCTTGCTTTTGCATCCCTCTTCGCCGTTTGGAGAAAGGACAGAAAGATGAATGGTGAGAGCAGCTAAGGAGGCGGCAAGGGGGAAGGGAAAGACGAAAGGCAAAGGCGAAAAGGATACGGGTAAAAGGTATAACTCACCATCCTGCGTAATAAAATCGTTGTCACTCAAACTGATCAAAAACCACTCCCCATCTTTCCCCTCCTTCCCATCCACCGGCACCATAGCCAAACTCTCCCACTTCTCATTCAGTAAGCCACTATCCTGCGGCCCACCATTATGCACCCCAAACCTTCCCAATTGACTGTTTATATTGAAGTCCAAGAACGGGCAATATTCCGCTGCTGTGATACCTGCATCCAGCATTCCGGTCTCAAAGGCGACACTCCCGTTGACTGCGTCGTTGGTAGGAGATTTGATATCAGTGGCACCGCTCGAGCCGGAGATGTCAAAGATATCGGCATGGCGATAGACGCTTGTGGAGCTAGCTCCGCCATGCCCGGCGTTGCTATCGCGCGCCAGAATCAGAAACTGGCCGTCGCCCAAAGAGTGGATCTCAGACTGTGCAGCGACTTTCGTGGCCTTGGATGCCTTGGCCGTAGGGTCTGTGAACAACGGGAGCGTGACAACGAACTCGGCTTTATACACAGGCACAAAGTTACTGATGTCATATTCCAATAAACGCGCTTGTCGACGATAGGGATTGTTGGGCCCCCCTTCCTGATTCAGCGCTGATTGCATAAGCGCGTACAACGTCAATCCGTCAGCGGTGATCGTCAGGCCTTCAAGTCCGTGGTTGTTGTCCCTTCCACTCGTCGGGTCCTTCGGTGTAACCGTCCGATTGGGATCGTAAACAGGCGGGGAATCAGCACTGAAACTGACGCTGCCGTTGCGATACGGGATATACGCTACAGGCGGCATAATGGCTTGCAGCATGCGTCCCCAAGGCGAGAACTGATAGATATAAGGTCCGTACTCGTCGGAGACCCAAAATGTACCACCGCGGCCGAGGGCGAGGCCTTCAGAGTCAATAGCGATGCGTTTCCCGCCGGGGCCAGGGCCGCCGAAACCATTGCCTGTGAAAGTGGCGGCGGGCAAGATGGGATACCCAGGGTACTGCAAGCTGCCGGTGGGATCGGCATCGAGGCCAGTGGTGGGCTTACCGTCCGGGCCAGTGAGAAGGATGGTGTCGAGATATGTGAGCTGGATATTGGGTGGGGAGGGGTTCGTGACCGTGGCAGTGGTGTTGGGGATCAGGGTGATGGCGATCTTCTGAATGCGATTCTGGTAGTTGACCGTGCCTTGTGTGTTCCTAGCGAACGTGATTAGCGTAAAGCTTTCTTCATGCCATTATGCCACTGGGAGTGGGATGCCTGGACAGATTTACCAGCCTCGATCGGGGATGGCATATAAAACACCAGTATACGATCCGTTGTTCAATCTCTTCCAGCTTCTACGGTCGATTGCTGCAGAGCTGCCAATACCGCCTATGGTATCTCCGAATTTGTCGCGAGCATTGGAGGGAATGAAGCCGTAGCCGGCAAGGGACTGGTAGCTGTACTGCTTTCCATCGCAGGTCGTTTGATTCACAATTGGAGGTTCCCTGGGAAGAATATCGTTGGGAGATGGCCGAGCAGCTGCAAGGAAAGAGAAGATTAAATACAGCAGAGGGACAGCAGAAAAGGAAATCATAATCAAGAGAGCGATGAGGTCGAAGGGCGTTCCAATGGACTCTCGATTGGTAGGCGATGATATATAGAGAATCCATCACCCCATCGAATCTAGATAGTCTAAAACGCCTTACGCTGGGTGTGGACAGTGGCCGTCCGTCATTCCGTCATTCCGTCATTGGGTGCGACTGCTATCTCGAAGTGGAAACGCGGTCGAAGGGATTTGGAAATGCATCGTGCAGACTGTCAGGTACTAAGCTCCGAGGCGTGATCTAGATGTCTCCGGATCGATCTGATAGGATGTATATCGCTGTGTGGAGGAGCGAGCGTGGGGTTGAATAAGATCGGGCGGCTCGTGCCCGCCAGGGAGCTCCAGATTGGCTGGCCATGGCCTCGCTTATTTCTTGGCGCAGAATAAGAACAACCGCCAAGATTGGCGACACGAGACGAGGTCCTTGATGGCGTGCGAAAACCATTGATAATGAGAATGCGAGACCTGAGTTGTGTCCGCTGGAGTATTGGTGGTAAAATGATTATCCATGCGCGGGCATGGTGCTGATTGCAAGGGCTGGCTGAGATGAGAATCAATTCCTTTGCAATTGGCAAAGACGTGTGGACGAAACAACGATAAAATCAACGACCTACCATGATCCCTTGCCAAAGCGACAGAACGTCAGAGCAGATTAGACATAGAATTAGAGGACCCGGAGCAAGCAATAGTAGAAGAAGATTTTTTACAATGTTTGCCAAGGGATCGGTTTACCACCTACCGGTGCCACCATACGGAACATCAATCTGAATGTGGCGGAACCGCTCCAGATGTTCGAAACATATTGTAGTCCTTTCAGTAGCCTGGCTGCGTATCAGGGAAAGGTAGCGCGTAATATTGGATGCTCGACTGATAGGCCTCTGAATCGGGTCGATACTACCTTTTAACCTTCAGGTTGGACTGGGTCAGTGGAAAACCCCGACGACTTGCCCTTTCAGCCATAGGTGTCTGAGCTGTGCGATTGATCCCTGTCGTTGAGCTTGCTTGGATTTCCCAAGGAATGCTGAGAAGAAGTCCGAAATATCTGTCCAGCGCCCATATGGCACGCAAGGTTCGTTATTTCGTCGATGCAACGACGGCTGAAAGTATTGCCTCGCCCAAAGGTCACTCATTAGTGTTTTCCTTCGGATGCCCAATTCCATCATCTTCTGTGCCTTCAGCGTATGTTGTCTGGCCGGCGGACGGGATATCCAAACGCGCGTCGCGCTCCACTGTATAGACTCTGATCCCTGAATCCTCGTACTCGTCATTCCCTTCAGCTAGCCGCGGTTCTCTCTCTTTTCCTTTTCGCTCCTGGCGCTCGTGAAGACCCTCCATAGTAGCTAGTCCTAATGAGGTTGGGTTTGTCTTATTAAATGGGGGCGGGGAAAGATCTGACGTGATCGGATGAAAGTAGCCGGTCTGAGCATCTTCAACAGTCTCGGTAACGGCTCCCTGACCTGACGACGGAACTTGCAGCCGTGTATCTTGATCTACTCCGTCTCCGTGTACTCCGTGGACTTCTCCTCTCGATCCTCTTCCACTTCCTATTCATCTGTCTCGCCAAGTCTTCAGCATGCCGTTGCTCCCTAGCTTCCCTTTCCCGCTCTTCCTGTTTCCGGACATTCGCGTGCCGCAAGGCTAGCAATCTCGACAGCAGCGGCCAGGTGAATTTCACCTTTTTCTATGCCTCTCTCTATCCTTTTTTCTATCCTTTCTTATAGCGACGGAGGACGAGAACAGATAACATACAGGTTGTCTGATGTTGGGATTCTTAACATCTTCGAGTAAGATATGCCTGCAACTACTGAAACCCGGTAGCCGTCGGGCGGACTTCGATGGCGATTTGTTCGCCGCGTTCTGCTGCCGTTGATCCTCAATCAATCCGGTGCTTGTAGGATGTGGGCGATCTGAATGCCGAACCCTACGGGACCGGCAATGCTGGCAGCAGCGCTGAGCGATTCCATTACCCGAACTTGTGACGGGAGTGAACATTGTAGAGATGGGAGATGAAAATGTTCAGTAGAGACAGTGGGTAGATTCGTACAGAATCGGGGGCACAGTCGGGCGTAGAGTCAGATGCAGCAACGCGTTGCTGCGGCTGAAACATCGGCGGCGGGAAGACTCCCGCGGGAACTCGAAAGCAGTAACATGACCATCTTCAACCGCTCAAAGATCACGAATTGCAGCATTGAATTTCCGCTTCGCACTTTGTCAGTTCACCTTTACCACCTACCAGGAAATTCCACATGCGGAAATCTACGTCAAACAAGTGATGTAGTGCTGATATTAGTGGCGGCCTTCGTCAAGCCCAAGCCTTACAACCGTCCATTATTCCAACTGCCGCTCCCTAATCTATGTTCTTTCGCCCATACATCTATTGTTGTAAATTGCGACGGCTCAGATCACTATAGTAATGGCTCACGGAGCCGAGGATGGAATTACAATGAACGGTGCTTAAGTCGAGGCTACACTCGCGCTCTGCCAAAACACCGGGGGACGCGGGGCAATGCAGTTGTGTACTTACACAGACTCGCGTAGCTCGGAACTACTTGTGCAGATGGCTGTCTGTTCAAGAGTATACTGCAGGACACATTAACGACGGCGGGTTGGTGCTCAGCGCAAGTGCAATCAAGATCGCCGCAACATCTGCGCTTGCGGCTGGGTCAACTTTCGATCTCTATCTACGTTGCCGTTGGATAGCTACACGCCGATGTTGTTGCAGTAACTGCCGGCGGTGACGTGCACGTACATATCGCCGTGTACGCCTGGCTTGCCGTGACGGGAGCTTGGCCACTGAGGGTTTGCACTTTGACAAGCACGGGAATAGCGGCTCCAGTTCTCAGACTAAACACTCGGTGGCCCAGAACTATACACGTGCATGGTCAGTCCCATCATTTCCGGCAATGTCTGTGTAGAAGCGGCTTACCCCTCAGCAGCGATGCGATCTCCCCAGAGTGGCTGGTGATCGAAATGTAGGTGCTACAATCTGTGGAGAAGACCTGGTCGAGCACCTTCTTCGATCTGATATCTTGATCGATACTCGTCTCTCCATGAAGTGCCTCCCACAGCTCGTCGTTCTCCGTGAAGCCAGGTTCGATCCTGTAGCTAGGAAACGAGTTGTGGATATAGGTTTTGCTACCCCGGTGGTCGCATGTATGGCCGCTGATACCCTCACGGAAGAGTTCCTTCACTTCTGGGATGAAAGGATGCTGGGCTTGCAGATCGAGACCGGAGAAGGTGAGGTTCGCCGTCTGGAGACACCTTGTTAACGGACTAGTGTAGTAGCTCTCTGGTCGGGGGATCTTCTGCTCCTTGATCTCGCTCGCCCAGAAACGGTTGACTGCCAGCGCCTGGTTTACGCCGAGCGGCGTAAGGTGCGCGTCGGCCCATGTGACTGTGCTGTTCCCGTCTTGTTCAGAGTAGTAGCAGTTCCAGGCTGGTGTTCCGTAATAGTTTTCCGCAGCATTGTGATAACCTTCGCCATGGCGGCCGATGTACAAGAGCTTGTATTGCGTGTCACGAGGTGCCTCATGATTCAGTTTGGCGAGTTGGTGCTGGAAACGTTGCCACTGAGTCGAATTGTGAATGTGAAGTGTCTTGTCACTGGGATAGGTGCGGTTGAGGAGCCCGAAGTAGGTGGTCATGAAGTTGAAAGATGAGGCATTGGTGCCCGGTTCATTTTGAAGGAAATAGCTGTTGACAGTGGTGTAGTTAAAGTAATTCGAGGAGTTCGAATCGGCGGCAGTGATCGCTCCGACGCATGAGCTTATTATAACGGCCCAGAAGGCGACGACTTGAGTCGTGTACATGGTCGTGTCGCGGTAAGTGCGGAAGTCTCCATCCTTCCATGTTTGCGCCGAGGATCCCTCTACTATATATATTTCCACCGCGAGTATTTGGTGCTTGGCGTTTGTGGTGACGCGATGAGTCAAGCAAGTAGAGATGGAAATGATCCTCTTATTGGGGAACGTGGACAGCTTGTATGGTCACCAATCGTTTCGCAGCCGCGCTCTAGCGGCAACCGCAGGAGTTGCCATGCCCAAAGAGGCAGCTCGGAAGGTCAGGTACCAGGACGACTCCCACGAATTTTTCCAGCAACCTCGGCTTCGAATTGCAGATGTTGGAATTGAACGATTAATCTCCGTCCTTGAAAAAATGGTAGCATGCCTGTCCCTTTAAATGGGTTTGACATGCGTAATATGAACTCATGCAGGATAACAAAAATTGATCGATCTCGTTAGGACTCAGTGGCGTTTTCATTCCTCCTATAGACTTCAGCACCTATTTTCGTGTACTCTTTTAAAAGCTCGTCAATAAGGAAATCAGTCTTCTGTTGGGGAACGGATTGTTCCTCGCTTCTCATGGACTCCTCGTTCTCTCGTCGTGGTATACTATCGTTCTGTTCGTCCCCCCAGGCTATCCTTACTGTTTTGAAACTCGATGGATCTTCGGCGAGGCGGCTTGTCAGATTCAAAGTCGCTTGAAGATGATCGGATACTGAGCTGACTCTTGTCTGGCGCTGGAATGTGCTCTCTGCCCGCGGAGTCCCTCTTCCTTCCCGGCAAACGTTTGTCTCTCTCATTCTTGAGCTCGGCTGTGCGATTTCTGAGCAATCTCTGTTCACGGACCTTGCATGTGTGCTCGAACAAGATTTCCTGATCACGCTCTGGGATCCAGCGTTTGATGACAATGTAGTCTGGACCTATATCAGACCATTCCCTTGGTATTTCATAGACATCCAAAGTGTCGGGGCTTAGGCGTTTGCGATGAACTTTGATGGACGTTGGCCGTGTGAGATCCATGATCTTCTTCTGGTAATGTCTTAACCTTTCCACTCCGTTTCTAAGGCCTTCGCAATCCTCGCTTGGTCATAGCCTGCGGCACCGAAAGTGCCTAAAATCCTTTCTCTGAAGGCCTTGTCGGCTTCCATTTTCTCCCTCCTTCAGCCCCCAGACGCCCTTTGTGTACAATTACCGTGGTACGGCGACAACGTGTCTTCGAGGCTACCTCATCTCTGGGGCAAATGTCTCTTTCTTTTAAGAGAGGCCAAGGAGTACAATACTGTGAAGGTCGGGTATCTTAATCTCCTCCAAGATGCGGCGTTCAAGTGCGGCGCACTCTGCTATATCAAAGTCACTTAGCTGAATCAATGGTCGCTTTCTACTCTATCGCTGCATTTTTGTTACTCCTCATGCCGAACCCCTGTTGCTGCGTGGGTAGACTGTCTAGCTGCCATCGAATGTCATATCCATGACCGACAAACGTAACATGCGGGACAAGTTGCGATCAATCCCAAGTATTGGTGCAGAAGCTTGCGATGTAAGCTTGAGTAGACGTGTGGGAGGCATCTTGCGCATCTCCAAGCTTTCTATAAGTAGTAAAAGCTGCGTTACCCTCTTGCGTTGATTTAGTGTGCGAGCTGTGTGGTGGCTGGTGTGCCAGCAGTGTCAGGTGGTGTTTCTGTAGTGGTCACCTACATTATCGAAGTGTACAATGACTCGCAAAGCGAGCTCATCCGATCCGCCAAGTCTGCCGAAGCAAAGGCTGGCTTCTTGATCGAAAATGATTTTTCAGCAGAGAGCACATCTCGGGGTGGGAAGTCGATCAGTGGTTGGTTGCAACGTCGTGATGCCCAGGTGATACTCATGTCAATGACGTTTTCTGTCCTGTGCTCATTATTCCCTATGCCATCAACAGTAAATCTCAACCTGCTGATTCCAGTGGAATAGAGCCCTAAAGAACATACTTTTAGCTTCTAAACTGTTTGGCAGTCAGAACGCCCGTTTGGCGAATCATCCGCAGCTCCTATATTGCTTAGTTCTACGACCAAATTGCCAGCCCAATCCACCGACTTGTCAGTAACTATGACTGATAGTCGTACAGGGAGGATGCCATCCGCCTCGGTGGTCGATGTGGTGGCTAATGATGATGCTATTGAATCGCCAACCCGATGGTCCGACTTTCCGGTCTCAATAGCTCCCGTTCGTCTGAAGAAAGTGCCATTGCCATAGGTGGTCTGGACGTTCATCTTTCTCGGGAGGGTATCCGCTCTTGTTGACCAATTTCTGAAAGATTCTGCGACATGGCGGAAGAGTTTCGGCATGGATAGTAGAGAACCGCAAACGATGCCGATATTGACTTCAAGGACACTGCGCGGATTTAGTGTTCTGACGCCGAAACTTCGACCGGATTCCGAACCTTAGGGTTGTGGTTAAGCCTGTAACCCAGAATACATCCAGACTATTCGCGTTACGAGAGAAAACCACAAGACGGCCGAAGCTAACGCCGCATGCGCTGGCAAGTGTACTGTGAGTACGATGTAATCGATCGGCAGGATCGACTCACAAAAATCCTGTCGAAAACAACGCGATGAGAAGTAGCTTTTGAGACCGTTTCATGACTAGGTGCCAAACAACCCTTAAGGGAATAAACAGAACCAGTAAATCCATGGCCAGGCTGGCAGCGCTTTGGGCTATCACCACATTTGAAATAGTATTACAAAGACGATCCTGTAAAGAAACGACAGAGACGCAGAGGGCATGCGCCGAGCTAGCGACGGCAAGGTCAACTAAGAAGAAAAGGGTTTGAAACAGCTGTAGAAAAATTATCAGTTTTCTTACCCAGCCTACTACTTCAAATATCTGAGAGTAAAAGAGGATTAGTGATAATCTGGCAAAAAAGGTGGTCGGTCCATAAACCAGGTTTAATGCGTCAAGTTTCTGAGAGCTGTCAGATACGCTTATTGAGCAACGAGTTTTCGACTCACTTGTACAGCTTCTGGGGTGAAATCAACAGCACGTATGTCCCATAAGTGAACGCCAAGACCATTTCTGACCACTGGGTTTGGTCAGACATCGAGCATTTTCGGAAAGGGAAGGCACATGCAATAATAGGCTAGAGTTGTCTGAACGATTGATCCAAGCTGATGAAATGAATCCACGGTTAGATTGTGCAACAAGTATATTATAGTGGAGAGAATCACCACGGCGAGACCGGTTGCAGCTGAATTGCTTAGCTAGATTTAACAACAAAGCAGAATCTTAACTTGCCATCTTCAAGCCCAAGGTAAGACCCTGGCACGAAGCCTCTTGTATAAAATTGCAGTGCTGAGCAGACAACCATCAAAGACATGCTGATGCTTGAGACGATTACCAGAGTTGCCTTTTGCGATGGCGGGTCTTCGAATTGAGAAGCAACACCAAATGGCGGTGGTATGGTTGGGACTTCAGACATGGCTGTAGGAGTCATTTTTGAAATGCACACTGGAAAAAGTGGAGGACGCTTACTGCAGATATAAAGAAGATCCGATGAGCAGGCGAGAGGGCTATGCTCAGCATTGCCTTCTCAATCCGAGGTTTGGGGAACGAGCGTTGTACAAGGCTGCGAATCTGTGACGGCTCTCGCCAATCAGATGGGTTTCCGCACCTCATCCTGCAGGTCGATGCAACTTGGGCGCAAGCGTCATACCCTACTCGACGGATGTCGTGATGACCATGAAGATAGCTGTACATGATTTACTATCTGAGTGCAAGCACGGGCAACGCTGGTTGTCAAGAGGCTGACGGATACTGAAACTCTCGAAGAAGATGAATGACTACCGAGATGTCTTGTTGTTCAACTGAATCTCATGCTTGAAATCTGTGTTTTGGCGTTGATCATCGACGGCAGATTTGGAAGCGTCTATTATGGAGGCCTGATAGTTTTGTAGTATTGAGCCCAATACTTCTTATGTGCATTCGGAAGCTTTGAAAGGGATTCCAGGCTGTTAGTTCAACGGAACTTGAAGCCATCATCGGTATGTTTAATAGGCTACACCTTAACGGAGATCAAGATGTGAATGACATTCTTTTCTACTAGTGTCAATAAAACATTATGGGCGTCTTAAGCGCGCACTGGACGTACTTTGTGATTATATTCGCAGTGCTCTTTTATAACGGACACCTTTGGCTGCTATGCTACTGCTTGCTGGATGCTATGATAAAAGGTACATGATAAAAATGTACAAACATGCGTTTGGGCGGTATCGGCTGCAACAAGGACTGCTGCGAAGCCTACACAAACATCCCGAGGCAGCCGAAAACAGCCTCCTATCTATGCGACAGGATAATGGTCGTGGGTGGGCGGGCAAAAGCGCGAAGCAATGAGAAAGGAAGAGGGAGGCGGGTTGAACACATACTAAATAGTATGTGATCGACCCAGCCACACCCCTTAATCTCCGCATCCTTGGCACTAGCCCGCCTGTCTTGCAGGCCTCTCCTCTTCGGTCGTTCCAAGGCTGGACTTATTGGACCATTTACCGCCAGTCCAGATGACTATAGGAATCGTAGTCAAAGCGCACAATAGTCCCAAACTCCACCCCAAATTTCCCCATCCTGCCTCATTGACCACGTAGCCCGACCACACGGGGCCAATCAAACCTCCTGCAGCGAATCCCGTGTTTAGAAGTGCATACCCCTGGGCGTAAGCCCCTTTCGCCCCATACAGCCCTGGACGGCTCTTCTCATTGGCCTCGATGGCGTAGGATATCTCTGCTGAAAGTGGGATAGCGATGAAATTGACCCCGAATCCAATGATAACGAGAAGTGCACATAGTAGAACAATTTGACGAATACCACCGTGAGTGACTTCGCGCAGCAGAACAAGGGCTGGAAAACATAGTAAGAAGCCTATGCAAGCAATCCACTTCGGTCCTAGCTTATCATTGCTCCAGCCAACAAGTGGGGAAGCCAACGATGGCACGAGGAGTCCGAGGAAAATTAAGCCTGAGCCAAGAGACCCCCAGCCGAAGAGAGCGTTGACGTGCAGGGGAAGTACCGTATCGAAGGTCGAAAACAAGGTCGACTGGACGAGACAGCCAAATAAAGCGGTAAGTACGCGGGGGATTTGAGAAGCGAAAAGATCGGGGCGTAAGAACTTCGGCTCTCTTCGACCTGTGGTGTCTCAACGACTCGATTTTTGGTAGAGGCTAGGTTTGTCGCTGTAGCCGACGACGTTGTGCCTTTCTCCACTGGCACAACATCTCTGGCACCTTGCTTCTCCATGTCCTCTGTCGTAGAAGGCGAAATGCTTTTGGTGTGAAATTGCGTCTGTGTCTGGTCCGTGTCGGCTTTATTGGTCCACTTCTTAGCATCCCTCTTCTCAATGAGACCTATACGCAGTACAACATCAAGAGCTATGAGCCCGAACGACACGTAAAAGACAGCATAGTATCCAGCTGCAGCATATACCGCCCCCCCACTAGTGGTGCTACTAGAACGGCCATGTTGATACTCATGAAAACATAACCAAGATATTTCCCCACTTCTGCCTTGGGAACGCTATCGACGACCAGCGCCAGGCCAACAGTCCAAATGACCGCTCCAGAGATCCCCAGGAGCAGGCGACCCACAACATAGATGCCCACACTGCGCCCGAAGCACAACATCATGCTTGCTCCCATGAGGGCGAGAAGACTCGCAACCAACGGAGTACGTCGCGAGCCTATGTAGTCAGTGACCCAGCCTGCGATTGGAGACACAGCCACCAGAGCTGCTCCATTGATTGCAAGCAAGACTGCTGTCCAATGCTGCACATCTTTTGGATCAACACCTGCTCGACTGCTGAGAGCAAACGGTACGACTGGCACAATCTGGGTTCAGCTATATCAGCGAGAACGGTAATTTGCAGAGCCTGTGACCGTATTATCCACACTTGCATATACAAAAACGTCCGTAAATGTCGCGAGGCTCACAACTGCGATGATGTACGACGACGAGCACCTACATCGAAACAAAATCGGTCGCCTACCACCGGTGCTAGGGATTTTGAAGGCCATTAGGGAGGTTGCGCACATTTATTTTAGTAGGATTATTCAATTGGTTTGCGGGGGCTAGTGGAGGTTAGGACCGCTAGCCCGTCGGCGCTATACCCGATCGGGTAATATCCCTCGCAACCTGATAATTATCGTATTTAATCGATTTTCTCTTCTTCCTATTAAACTTTATTCTTATCAATATCTATCTTCTTTACTATGTCTTAATTAACTCAATTAATCGACAATAATTGAAACATATATACAACTATTACTCTTGCAATTGCTATTGTTGTTATTTTGAGTTAACACTTTGTTAACAATTCTTAACATCTATATATTAAATTAATAAAGTATAGAATATTCGAATCTAATTTGAATTAACTTTTTTCTAAATATCTTTGTTGCATAATGCGATTTAATAAGAATATAATGCTAGCTCTCAATAGTTAACGAACACGTTACTAGTGTCAAGTTATTGTAGTGGCGACTTGACATTGTGCAAAGTTTTCTTCTTGAGAATTCTCTCTCAAAATTCTTATAAATTAATGTCTCTCTAAATTACAATTCTACATACTACGTAGTCTTGTCTTTAGTGCGTCGATGTAACAACGTCTTGTTATATGTTCGTACACAATCTTACAATACTAATTCGTCTCAATCTTTATAAGCGATTGTTCGACAAAATAATTAACTTAACACGCAATGCAAAACAAAATTTGAAGACGAACAAAAAACAAGCAACGTTTCAACGCTCTCAAAACAACAAAAATGCAAATAATCAACTTATCTTCAACAATATTACGAAAATTTACATTATATTACAAGAAGAAATCTTGCAAAATAACGACGTTGCAAAGTTGTCGCAATTCGACAAAGACATCAATTACAAAAAGCTTCTAATTAAAGAGAAAGTAAAGAAGCATAGACTTTAGACAAAACAAAAGCTTCGCATTGCTCAAGCAAAAAACAAACTTCTTTTAAAGTTGCTTTGTAAAAACGAGATTAAAGCAACAAGTTCGCGACGTTTACGCAATAATTACTTCGATAACGAAATTAGCAAATCAATATTAAAGAGATAGCGCTTCGATTGTTTTATAAGATCGACTCAATTGAATCTTTACTACAAAAAAAACTTCAAAAAATAAAAGAATTCGACTTAAAGTGCAAAAAACTTCTTCAAAATCAATAAAGATTAATTCTTGACAAAGAACTTAAAGATTTGCTAAGTTTAACAATATCTTTGTCACACGTCAACAACGCAATAAGAAAATTATAAGAACAAATAAACGAACAAAATAAAGAAGTAAAACTAGAAACAATTTGTACAATATCTAATTAATTTTATTAAGAATCTAGAAAATTGTTGTTTTGTCTTCTCTCGCAAGTACAAGAAGATTAAGCAAAGTTAATTTTAAAGCGTTAACAACTTCGTAATCTATATTAAGATATTAAAGACAAATTTTAACAAATATATTAAACGTTAATAACGTAATTATTTCTTGCATTGTTTGCGAAGAAATCTTCGTAAAAAAATTAACAACGTAGCTCAAATTCTCAAGACAAAAAACGCTCTTGTTGCGCTAACATAACGCATAAAGAGCGCTCTACTTTTTTAATTTAATATTGAGAACAAAATCTTAAATTGAAAATTGTTCTCAAGATTACACAATAACTTTAGAGAAAGTTTGTATAGTTGTAAATTAAAAAAGACTACATTGACAACTAAGATTTGCAATATTTTGACGACAAGAAATTGTTAAAAAAGCACGACAAAACTTTCTTTGCATAACTTTGACAAAGTTAACTTAAATATATAAGAGAAGCGCACTTGCTACAATTGTAACAAAAAAAGATATATTTAAAGAAAATATTCTAGATTTGTCAAAGATAATTCGCAAATTAACGCAATTAATAACTCTTAAAAAAGCTTCGAAACAAATACTTTAAAAGCGCTATTGTTACGTTCTTTTATCGAAAAGATTTTTAACAATTCGAAAAATTAAATAAATTTGCAAGAATTGTAATTGCAATTGCAAGTTAAAAATACAAGACAAAGATTCTTTTTGCAAAGCTATCAATATTTGTTGACAAAAATAATATAAAAAAAGATCTTCTTAATAAGAGCGCTTATATTGATTGTATTAACGAATGTCTTGCAAAAATATAATATTCAAAGAAGATCGAACAACTTGCAATTGAAACAAAAGTTTTTACAATTTAGAAAACTCGATTTGTAAAATTCTACGTTGCAAAAATTAAGATTTGCGACAATAAAAAACAAAAATATATATCGAGACAAGTTTTCTATGCATTCTATAAAATTGTATACGACATTATTGTTAATTTTTTCTAAATAATAGAAACTAATTTTTACGTCGATTGATATATGCTAACTTGACGCTATTAAGTTACAAAGAATGTTATTGTTGTTAAGTTCTTAAAGAGTTTTTTGAAACTTAAAAAACAAATTTTAATATTTATTCTAATTTATTGCGATTTCGACGTCGATAAGATGCCAATAATGCGCATTATACTTAAGAATATTTAAAACTACGACAATATTTTTGATTCAAAAAATATATTTATTCTTTTTAAATGCAAAGAAAAAGATTATAGAATCGATTTGCTTTCTAAAAAGAAATTGTCTTATAACTTGTTATATATTTTTTTCGAACAAAAACTAGTTGTTCTACGTAATTATCTTTTGAAAAACTTGATTCTAAATAAAATTTGCGAATCGATCAACTAAATTAAAATATTCATATTGTTTGTATTAAAGAGCAATAAAAGTCTAAAATTATATATTGATTATCGCAATCTTAATGCAATTACAATTAAGAATTAATGTTCTCTTTCTCTTATAAAGAAAACGCTAGATTGTCTAGTAAGCGTTGCGTACTTTACAAAACTAAATTTGAAAAACACTTACTATTGAATTCGAATTAATTAAGACAATAAGTAAAAGATAATCTTTTAAACACAATATAAATACTTCGAATACGCAATAATATTGTTTAAATTAACAAACGTATTAACTATCTTTTAAATCTTAATTAACAAAGTCTTAAGAGATTTGATAAATTATCTTTATGTAATTTATCTTAATAATATTCTAATCTACTTTAAGACATAAGAGAGACATTAAAATTGCGTACATCAAGTACTTAATAAATTACATTTCTACAAGCTTTACGCAAAGCTATTTAAATGCTCTTTTATAACAATCTTGATTAAATTTCTAGAATACATTATAAGCAATTATAACGTATTAATAGATTTACAACAAATTAATTCTATTAAGATATAGTTTTAATCTATTACTCTAGGCAAGCTTTAAGTGTTTCTAAGCTTCGCAAACTTTTATCGACAATTTGTAAAATATTATACAAAAATTATTCGAACTTTAACAAAGTTTCTAAAGAACAATAAGCAAGACAAACAAAATAATCTTTTTGTATTTAATATAAATGTTATTTTAATTTTTCGAAAGTTTATTACGATCTTCACGCAAACGTCTATGTTAATTTACTTTAATTTAAAAAATTATATTTGCGTTCAAACAAAAGCTCCGAGATTCGCAATTGCAACAATTTTGTTATCATTAATTTATTTTATAAAAAAAGTCAATTAAACAATATAATATTCGATAATATTTTATTTAAATTTTTTTTTGCGAAGACTTAATACAAGACTTATAATTAAAAGTTATTTGCTATTGTTATTAACTTCAAGTAGTATCGATACTATCTAAAGAATAATTATTACTCAATTATTGTATTAATAAATTACAATAATCTACAATATTTTATAAAGATAACAACGCTAAATTGTCGTTAATTTAAATAAGCACTTTTGCTAGCAAAATACAATTTCGAGATCAAATATCGCACGAGAAAAACAAACTTAACTAACAAATTCTTTCGACGTCTTAATTACAAGAGCAAATTAAATAATAAAATTTGTCTACTTACGCTTTAAAATAAGTTGAAGAACATTATTATTGTTGTAATTAAAATCATATTAATACTTACAAGAGATATTTGTTAGACGCTAATATTACGCAATAGAAACGAACTTGAGACTCGAATATTAAAGATCGAAAAAGAATTTAATATTAAACTTCTCAATAAAAATACTTTAAATAAGAAAAATACAATTAATAAATTTGAAGAAAAAGAAATTGCAAATATAGCTTAAAGCGCAATAACTTAACAATTGCGTCGCAACAACGTTTATATCGCATACAACAAAAAAAAACAGTTTAAAAGCTCTCTTATCTTTATTGTTGTTCAAAATAGAAGAGTTGTAAAAAAAAAACTCTATGACGCTTAAAATTAAGAAGCAATTAACGTTGCAAATCAAAAGTTAAACTTGCACAAAAAAAGATTAATTAATTTATAAAAAGATAGTGTTCTTCTTTTATATTATCTTGATTTTTAACAAGATATTACTAAAGAGCGAGTTGCTATACTTGCATTATAATAACACTTTAGCAAGACACTTTAAAATTAAAAAAACATATATTCTTATAAGCAAAAAATTCTGTTAATCAAAAATAATCGCAAATATTAATATATATATTAAAGATTACGACGTTTGTTAACGAAATAATACTTTGCGTTATTGTTTCTATAAGAAGTTAATGTTGCTTTTTATTTTTGCTCAATTATAAATTAAGATCTTGATAAACTTTATAACGAAGTTGCTTGCTAATTGTTGCAAAAATAATATATTTAACGCAATTCTAATAGTAATCGATTAATACTTCAAAATGTTTCTATATATTCTTGTTAAATCTATATAATTGACAAAAGATCTAACTAACATTTTGTTCGAAAAAATATTGCTTATTTATCTTAAAATTTGTAAAATTGTTTTCGATTATAATTTGCTCTTTACTAATAATTATTAATTCACAATATATTATCGCATACGCATTAAACAAAAGCTAAGTATTGCTTTTTATTCTTAAACTAATAAGTAAATTGAAAGATAAAACTAGATATTAAAATACTATTTGCGTTGCTATTGCAATTATAACAAGACAATTAAGATTTGTTGCTAGCTTTAATTCAATATACTTACAATAGCGCATTGTATGCGTTAACTAGAATATTATTTTTCGAGTTAATATTTAAATTTGTTGCAAATTTTTAATTCAACTAGAATAACAAAAATTGTTTAAACATTTTTGTTGCTTAAAAATAAATTTAGTCTTTGTAAAATAAATGCGATCGATTAATAAATTGTCTATAAATTGCGCAACAAACGCAAACTCGAAATTACAATAAAAAAATTATTTCGAAAAAATATTAAGTCGATAACAAAATTATACTCTTTATCAAAAATCTTTTAAATATTTGTTCGGAAAAAAAGTTTTCTTACAAGTTTACAAGATTGTTTAAAATTAAAAATATAATCAATTTGCAAACGTATTGTTTGCGTCTTCTTATTAAATAAGACATTTATCTTGTCTTCTATATTTTACTATTAAAACTATATTATTGTAACTTAAATATTGTCGTCTCGAAGAACATAATATTGATCGACAAGAATAAGAAGTAAAAAGTAAAAATATTCTTAATTATAAGTTAAGATATAACAACAAGCAATTCGACATATTCGAATTAAGTATATAAGTTGTCAAAACAATTATAGTATATAAGAAGAGTCTTATCTAGATATTTACGTTGTTCTTTTTCAAAAAAATCTAATTAGCAAGAACAAGACAAATAATATTGTTCTTAACAAAGTTATTAAATTACGCAAGATTTACAAACTCTTAAGTTTGTCGTTTACAATAATATTGTCAAATACGAATTTATCGTTCTTATTTAACTTCTTTGAAGAAAAAGTATCGAGATTTGCTTTATAAGGCACTATGTCGAACATTTCTTGCTAGATATTGCATAAACAATCTAGCTTAACATTAATGCTAGCTAGAAGATTCTTATAAATTAAACGCAAAATCGATTTTTTTTTGCTATTATACGTATATAACAATAAGATAACGTTGTATTTGCAAAGCAAACGCAACTTAATTAATCTTAGTATTGTTTTTATCGAAAACACGTATACTAAACTTTAGCAAAATATTGATTTGCTTAATATATTGCTTAATAATAAGAATACATTGACAAGTCAAATTAAATATAAGAGTATATAAACAATTTACGATTTTGCGCTTTAAAGCGCAATATTTATAGCGAATGTTTTTTCGCTTAATATATTGCATATTATTAGATTGCAAAGCAAACAAAAGTTAAAAACGTATTTAATAATTGACATTTTTGTCGATACAAACAAGAGATCGCAAGCAACAAAGATAAGAGAGAGAGAAACATTGCGTTTGCGCGCAAATAAAAAGAATAAAAAAAATCATTTCGATTAGTATTATTGTTTTTATTAATTTTACTTATAGCAAAATCTTGTTAAAATATCGCTTACGTAATTAATTTGCTACTATAATAACAAAAAATTAGTAAAAACTTACAATTATTTTTATCGAAAAGAGATTGCGATACGCTAGAATAATTGAGAAAACTTATATTAAATGCGAGATTTATACGTAGCATTGTTGTTAGCATTAGAACAATTTAAAGAACGTTGCATTTATCTACTAATTATAAATTAAAAAGTAATATAAGAAGAAAGAAATTATAGTAATGTTGTTTATAAATATTACTTGCGAATCAATTGCGCTAACTCGATTAAATTAAACAACAAAAATCGAAATAATTTATCTAGATAATAAGTTAAGCTAAACTTAAGATTTATAAGATTTAAATAAATTGCAATATATTATTGTCAAGTATTTGTCGCGATAATAACGCGACAATATAGCGATTAAAAATGTATTTTGTGTTTTGAAACAAAAAAACAAAAGATCTTTTCGTTCGTTAATTTAAAATTAACACACAATAAGACGCTTAAAACAAGCAACATAGCGCTTCTTAATAATATATAAGAGAAGCTATTGTTGCTTCTTAACTTTCTTTCGAATGTCTAAAAAAGATAAAAAAAAATCAAAAAATCACTTTTATAGACACTCTTAAGTCTTGACAAGAAAATATACAAACTAGAAAATACGTCGCATATAAAGATATAAAATATTGTTTGCTATTTAATTAAATCTTAGAAAGTTTTGAAAAGAACTTGATAAAAAATTAACGTAATTGCACAAGTAAAGCGTTGCTATAATATATTAATCTTAAAGATTAAGATTCAAAAAAAAAGAGACAATTGTAATGCTAGCTCTTAATAATTAACAAACACATTACTAGTGTCAAGTTATCGTAGTAATAACTTGACATTGGGCAAAGTTTTCTTTCTAAGAATTTTCTCCTAAAATTCTTACAAATTAATGTCTCTCTAAATTGCAATTCTATATACTATGTAGTCTCGTCTTTAGTGCGTCAATGTAGCGACGTCTTGTTACACGTTCGTACACAATCTTACAAAGAAGAAGATTCGACTACTTATTAGATACTTTGTAATTGATATAATTGAGTAAAGTATTTAAGTTAAACTATTTTTCGAACTTGCTTTTTGTCTTCTATTTTACAAGTTGTTGTATTTTTGTTAGCTATTTAAATTGTTAAATAGATTTAAACAATCTTCTTTCTATCTCTTTTGCGTTCTTGTTTATTTTTTTAAATATCTCGAAAATCGATACAACAACATTTTACGTTAGCATCCAATATTTACATATTTACCTATTAGAAAATACGTCAAAGTAGTAAAACAAATAGAAAAGATAAGAGACAAAATATAAGACTATGTATAAACGTGTAATAAGACGTCGCTATATCGACGCACTAAAGACGAGACTACATAGTATATAGAATTGCAATTTAGAGAGACATTAATTTGTAAGAATTTTGAGAGAAAATTCTCAAAAAGAAAACTCTATATAACGTCAAGTCGCTATTACAAGAGCTTAACATTTTCGATCGTTTATTATTTAATAAGTTAGTTACTTCTAGTCTTAATAATTTACACATTAACTATACAATTAATAAACTTAACTTCAATAACAACAAAAAATATTAACTAGAAATAAACGAAATTAAAGATATTTTTTTATTTTTTTATTCTTTTACAATCAAGTTGTTAAAAGATTTCAAGCGTCGCTATATTATAAAATTATCTATAAAGAAAGATTAAAATATTTTTGTTTTTTATAATTATGTTATTGCTAAATTAATAAATATATTTATATTAAATCTCAAAATTTTAAAGAAAATTGTAATTAACAATCTTAATAATTAATTTTATATATTAATTAATATTGTTCAAATTAAGTAATACACAATCGAAAATGCATAATATTATATAAATAATAAAGTTTAAAAACAAACTAGAGTTGCAAACGTTATTTTCAAGTATTCGAAATTTTGATTTACAATAAATAAAGTTGTTTACAAGCACAATTATTTAAGAAATTATATATTAACACTTACAAATAAGCTCGAGCAAATTACGTTTAACAAAAACAAACTTTATCAAATTTGTAATTATTATAAAATTTTATTTAAAGTTATTAATAATAAGTTTATTAAAATAAAGACTTAGCAAAATTAAATAATTGTTTTAAATTGCTTTAAGTTTAATTTTAATTAATACAATTATAGTTTTTTATCTAATATTAACAAATTTAATTAATATTTATATCAACAAACTAGTTACTCTTATTGTTAACAAGTTTAATCGAAATTTTAATTCGATTTAAAATTAAATTTTTATACTTATTACGAACAATTTTATTTGTTAAGTTACAATAATTTATATTATTAAAATGTATTTAAGTTCAGAGATAATCTTAATAATTAAGATTTGTAACGCAATTATCTTTAGTTTAAAATCAGAAATAATTGCTTTCTATTTTTTAATAAAGTTGTTAAAATTAACTATATGAGTATTGCTTGTAAAAGTGTAATATATAATATTATTAAATATTAATTAAATATATTAATTAACTTTTATTAAATTGTTAACAAATTAATTTATAATCTTAATAATATATTCGATAAATACAATAAATTTACTATTAATTTTAACAAGTATATAAACAAGAATTTCAAGATAAGTTACAAAGATTTTAATAAGACGTTAAACAACTATTTAGCTAAATTTATTATTGTTGTTGTATTACTTAATTTCTTTTACAATACTTAAAAATTTATTTTACAAGAAATTTATTTAATAGATTGCAAGAGCTCTATATTATTGTTTAAGAAAATTTAATTTTTATAATTTCAATTAAGAGAATGCGTTAAATCGATTAAGAATATTAACGCGCAAATAAAAAAAAAATTATATTAATTAAACAATTTTCGACGCAATAATTAACGCAACAATTAGAGTAGTATTTTAACTCAAAGTAGTACTTCAACTTAAAGTCGAATCTTTAATCGTATCTTTAATTGTAGTATTAACAAGCTCAATTTTCAAAAAACAAAAATTATATAATATGTCTTTGTAATTAATTTAAGAAACTTAAGAATAGGATTAAGAATTAAAAGCTTTGCTTAAATTATTTAATAATAAGTTATTTGCATAAAAATATTAATTGTTCTTGTAAGAACAAACTCTTAATATTACAAAATTAAATTATTGTAATTCTTAAAGCTTTTAATATAAAATTTATTATATTAAAACTAGAGTATTATTTTAATTTTGCTAAAACGTATATTTATAATAAAGAGTTAAATAAGAATATCAATAGCAACTTTAAAAATTCGAAAAAAGTCTAGTCTCTAACAAAAGTTGTAACTAAAGATAACTTTTAACTAGTCTATATATGCAAATCTCTTAATTCGAGAAAACTTGCAATTAACAAATTGTTAAGCTTAATCTAATTAAAATTCAAATAAAATAAAACGCTTCTCTTACTTTTAATTAATAATTCGACTTTATTGTTAAAGTCTATATCTTTAAAAACAAAGTTAAAGTTAAGTTTCTATCAAATACAAGAGCATTTGTTAAAAACTTTGTTAACAAAAACTTTGTAATTTAATACAAGCTCTTATCAATTAAACTAATATTATTAATAAAACTTTATTTAACAAACAACAATTTGATTTTCAATATTATTTATATAGTTTGCTTAAACTTCAATCTCGATTTTTATAAAAAGCAAATATAAGCTTTAATTATCAATTTCGACAACTATAATATAGTTGAAAATATATCTTAATTAAAGTTTTATTTTTTTAAAACTTGTTACAAAACTTGTAATCTAAAGTTTAACTTTAATTACTATATAATTAATTGTAATTATAACAAAACAATAGTTAAAATATATAGTAAAAAAGTTAAGAAAACTCTTAAGAAATACTTTTTAAAGTTAATAAATTATAAAAATATTAAAAATATTATTATTGTTGCATTTTTTGTTATAACTATTAAAAGTAGCAACTAGATTATAATTATATAATTATAGCACTTTGCAATACTAAATTAACTTGAAGAGAACAATATATTGTATTTAGTTAGCGTTTATACTAGCAATATTGTTGTTATTATAGCGAACAACTATAATAAATTTTTTGTTAAAACAAAAAAAAAATTATTAAGCGAAAATCAATTTAAGCTTCGCATTTTTATTGACTATTACAATAAAATTTTATATTAATAAAAAATTTAAGTTGTTAACACGTTGTCTTCTTATTGCTTAATCGATTACTTAATTAATTTAGTTTTAAAATAAAAGTATTATATTAAAGAGTTTACAATTAATTTTAAAAATAAACTTAAGTAATAAAAATCTATATTAATAATATGTTCGAAAAAAAGTTTATTTAACGCAATTAATTAGATTACATTTTATTTATACTTATAATTAAGAAACTTAAAAAAGATTTTTGTATTTATATAAACTATTAAGTTTTTAATACTCTTATTATTAAGAATCGCAATATCTTATTACTTATTCGAGATATTTTCGCTAAATTATATATTATTAAGTTCTATATTAAGTTTAATATTATTGCAATCTTTAATAAGATTTGTATGCGCAAAAGCAATAAAAATAAAATTGTTTTTATTATACGTTACAATTTATTCAAATATATAATAATACTTTTCGAATTATATAATATATTAGATATCTTTTAAGTTTTTATTAACGAAATTCTTCGCAAATATTTAGACGATTTTTGTATTATTTACTTGAATAATATTTTAATTTACAATAATATTTAAGAGGAATATATCAAATATATAAAGTTAATTTTGATTAAATTAAAACAAGCAAGATTATATTTAAATATTAACAAATGCGAATTTAATATTACTTAAATAAAATATCTAGATTTTATTATTATTACTAAAGATATTAAGATAAATTTTAAAAAAATTAAAGCTATATAAAAATAAGAAGTTTCTTAATTACTTAAAAACATTTAAATATTTCTTAATTTTGCAAACTTTTATTATTGTTTTATCTACAATTATTTGTTGTTAACTAAGTTATTTATTGCTCTAATAAAATATAATAACAAGATTTACTTTTTTTAGCAATTTAGTAACTACGAAGACAAAGCTTTTAAAGTACTTAAAAAGATCTTTATTGTAAAGTTTATTCTTTATTACTTTAACTCAAAGTTAGAAATTAAAATTAAAATTAATATCTTTAATTTTGTTGTAACAACAATATTGTCTTAAAGAAATACAAATAGACTGATCGCGTCGGGTCGGGTCATCGAGTTCGAGCCGGGTTCCCGGCTCGCCAAGACCTGGGTCGGGTTAGGATTTTGATATCGAAAAGTCGATTCGGGTCACGATGTTGATATCGAGTATTCGGGTCGAGTCAAAGGATAGGTATGAAGTACTTAGCGTGTAATTTGGCCCAACTCGCCAAGACTCGAAAAATTTAGATTATTTTTGAAAAAGTGCATTAATCAACTTAATCAAGTTGATTGATTTAATTAATTTGTTTATAATATTATATAGTAATGCATTTAGGTAATGCATTTGTACGTTATTTGTGCGTTATTATTTTTAAACTATTTTTAGTAATTCAAATAATGCGAATTTTTTTAAAAATAGAAAATCTTGGCATTTTGACGTCATTTTCGATTGCTTGGCGAATCGATTGGGCCAAGTCAAAAAATCGTTAACTCGAGTCGATTTCAAGTTGGGTCACGATGTTGGTATCGAGTATTCGAGTTAGGTCAAAAAGTTGGTATCGAGTATTTGGGTCGAGTCAAAAAGTTGATATCGATTCTCGACCCAACGATCAATCTATGCGTAAGTATACAAATATATGCGTACAAGTTGTTAACAAAGAACTTTAATGTTAATTTCCTACTCTATATAACAAGTTTAGATAAGCGTATTTAAAAATAATTAAAATTCGACAAATTTCGACTTTTTAGCTTTGTTATTTCTTTCGTTGTTGTTATCTCTCTCAAAAATTATATAACTAATATATTCTCTTTACAAATTACGTAATTCAAATAAATTTCTTTCTTTAAAATCTCTCTCTCTTAAAACTAGTTAACTTTTATCTTGTTATTAATTTCTTAATTGTCTATTACGTACTTTAGACTCTTTCTTAAAATTAAAGTTAGTAATTTTTTGTTCTCTCTTAATTTTTTTATATCTAAGGTTTTCTTAAATCTATTTACTCTTTTCTTTTTCTTTCGATCTTATTATTGCTTAACAAATCGCTCAACAATTACTAGAAATTAAATTTCGATTACTTAACAATATTCGATATATAATTCGATAAATATTTAAGAGATACTTAACATTAACGAAAAAAAGTTAGAAGTTAACTAGATTGTTACTTGCAAAGCATGCGTCTTTTTGTTGTAAATTTTTCGATTTTTCTTGCTTTAATCTTTTTACTTAACAAAATTCTAATTGTTGTTTAATATTTATCGAAAAATTTATTTCTTGCATTTAATAAGTACTTAATACAATGCTTAACATTAATTGAGCATTTCGCTTAATAATATTTAACATTATATAAAGTTAATCGAAATATTAATTAAGAAGAATATTAATAACTTGTCGAAGCTTGCAATTAAAGAAAGAGATACTATTACAAATCTTAATTAAAATAGACTTTGTTTTTCGAATTCTCGTTCTTTTAGCTTCAAGTATACTACGAGTAGTGTCTAGCGTCTTGATACTTATAGTACTTTTACTTATTTCTTGTATATAGTTAGTTTTGCATAGCTAGTATTCTTGTCAATCAACTACATACTAGTCTACTAGCTCTATTCTCTAACAAATCTTTCTTTTTTTTAATAAATTGTTCAACTCTATCGCTAACAATTATGTGTATATATATTCGATAATTTAGAATTTGTCGTAGTAATAGAAGACAACTAGAATTATTTAATAAACTAATAATAATTTATTTTATATTAACGTGCAATATTAAGAAAGCAAATAATAAACAAGTTATACGCATGCATTTATATCGCTTCAAAATTGTTATTATAGTTAAAAATAACTAGTTATAATAATAAATAAAAAAAGAATTTATTGTTTCGAATATAATATTATCTAAATAATTTTTGCTTTATTTCTTTGTTCGTATTGTTAACTCTATATTTTGTTGAATATTTACAATAAACTAAAATCAAGCGCTTTGCTATAAATTTTGTAACAAAGATTTTCGCTTAATATTTTATTTACGAAGAATTTAGTTAATTTACAAATAATAATTAAAATATTTGTAAACGTTATCTTAATATAATAGTTACTTCTATTGTTACAATATTCTCGAATTAATGTAAACATAATTATAGAATATAACAAAATACAATTAATTAAATATTTTATAGATTTACTTTAATTAAAACAATATTAAGCTTTAACAAACATTCTATAATTTTATTTTCGAAGAAAGTAGTTATTAGAAAGAAATTATTAATTTAGGAATTTTTTATTTTTATTTTTAACTACTTCGATTGCTTCTTTTGCTATATCTTTAAGAGTATTTTATTAATTTTTAATTTTTAATTTAACTGTTTTTTTGTTGCTACTTCGACTACTTCTTTAATTATCTCTTTAATTGCTATTTCGATTGTTTTTTTTGTTGCAACTTCGACTACTTCTTTTGTTGTATTTTCGATTGCTTCTTTTTAATTTTTTGCAATTACTTCAACTACTCTTTTTGCTATTGCTTTATCTCGCGTTGCTTCTTTTCTTGCAATTTCTTCTTTTATAGTTTCTTCTCTCGCAATCTCTTTATGTGTAATTGCTCGAATTGCTTTAACTTTTACTTTGCTAGCATATTAATAACTTCTTTTAAAAATATATAGATATTTAACAAACTATATACTCTTAATTATTTCTTTATTTTAATTATTATTTTTAGAAATTTCTATTTGTATAACGCATTACTTTTCTTAGATTTCTTTATTTTTATCTTCGCTATTACTACTTTTGAAAATCGAAATTTTAACTTATTTAATATAATATATTTTTTCGATTTTTCAATCTTTATTTTATTCTTTTAATTAATTAAAAATTCTTTTGCGCATAATATTTTATATTTCTTTAATTTCTTCTTTATTAGTTGTTCAATTAAATTTTTCAAATTTTTTTTTTGCATAAAATATTATTGCTTAACTTTTAATTAATTAGTTTTCGAATTGTTGTTTTTGTCTATTGCTTAATATCAAAGTTATTAATATTAAATACAACAAATTCGACTTTTTTAAATTCTAATAAAAATAAAGCTTCGAATTTAGTTTTAAAATTACTAATAACAATAATATTATAACAAGCTTTTTTTATTTTAACTCTAATTTTAACTTTAATTTCTAGCTTAAAAACACTTCTATAATTAAACTTAATTTTTTTTTTTAAAAACTGTTAATTAAGTATTGCGATATAAATTAGAAACTTATTAACAAATTTTTTTTAAATTTTTTGCAACGCTTTTTTTTGCTTGTTAGTAAAACAATTTTTATTTTATCTTTTAATAAAAAGATACTTAACAAACAATATAAATTGTTGTTAAAATATATTTTGCTTAATAATAAGAATATATTTGTTATTATATATAAAAAGACAAATAATACAATTAAGCAAAAAAATTTATATATTCGAAAATATTTTTTATATTAATACAAATCTTTTTGTTATAAAATAAACAACATAAAAGGTACAATATATAATAAATATAAAAGTTTTAAAAATTTGTACTATTCTTTTAATATTTTACGAAATTTTAATATTATTATTTTTGCAAAATATTAGAATTTATTATTATTAACATATACGAGAAAGTTGCGTATTAAAGCTTGATCTATTACGTCTTTAAATTTATTATTGCAAACAAATTTTATAAATTCGATAATAATATCTTAATAAATAATTGCATACGAAAAATTGTTAAAATTGTAAAACTTCTTCAATACGAATTTTTTAGAAAATATTGCTATATATTTTATCTTAAATATATAGCAAGTTGAGTCTTATCTACAATAATTTTCGAGAAATCGAAAAGAAAATATTTATATTAATTTTATTAAATCGAATACAACTTAATTAACAATTAATTTTACAAATAAAATAGACGTATTGTTAAGAAATACGAGAAAAAGTAACAAGTATCTTCTTTTGCAACTAGTGTAATCGTTAAATCGAATTAAATATTTTTTTCTTAATTCGATTTATTCTTTTAAGTTCTATAGAATTGAACTAGAATTAAGTCGCAAACTCAATTTTAAAATTGAATTTTGTTAAATTAATATTAAAAGTTTATACTAACTTCGTTGTATTAGCTTTTGCTTATTTTATCTTATCTTATTTAACGCTAATCTAAATCGAATTAGTTTAGAATTCAAATTATATAATGCGTTAACTTAATAAAGTTAGCGCAAATTTTACGTTAATATAATTTAATTAGCGCGTTATATAACATTATATACTCGAGCGAATTAAATCGAACGTTTAATACATATTCTTGGTTTGTTTTACTTTGTTAAACTAAAAAATTTAATTGACTTCAAAGTTAAAATTGAGCAAGTTAATTCGATTAAATTAAAATCTAGATTAACAATTATACTATTTGCAACTATTAATCAATATAGAATTATACAAAGAATTGTTCGAGAAAATTTGTATTATTGCTAAATATTTTTCGAGTAAACAACAAATTTATATTATAATTTATTGTTGCTTTCTTAAAAAGACTATTAATTAATTAATTGTATTGTTGCTTTAAAGCACTTAAAGACAACAAGATAATATATAATAATATTTAATTATTACAAATTAAAGATAAAAGATAAAAGATAAAATATTCTAAATTACAATTAAAGATAACAACAAAACAATATATAATATAAATAACAAGAACTAGCTTTTTTATAGTACAACAAAAGTTAATATTATAAGAACGTACAAATATACTTAATTGCGTAAATTTGAAGTATACAATATTCTAAAATGCAATTAAAGATAATATCTAATAATATATAAATAAAGTTAACTATTGTAGACAAAAGACAAGAATTAAAATATTATAAAATATAATAAAACAACAAATACAAGAATACAAGCAACTAATCTTAAAATGCAATAAAAAATATTCTTTGATTAATATTAATAAATTCGATTATTGTAAATTTGAAATAAAAGTTAATATATCTTGCGATATAATTAAAGAGCTTCGACGAATATATAATTAAGTTTGATTATTATATATTAAAAACAATAGTTTTTAAAGACAATTATATACTTTCAAAAGTCTATATTATTTATTTAAGCAAATAAATTTCGATAAGTTGTCTTAACTATTGTCTAATATATTATAAATAATATTCGACAATATATAAATACTTCAAATATATATACAAATACGATTTCGAATTTCTAAATAAATCTTAAATCTATTTATTTGCTTTGTAATCTTAATTAAGTAACTAGTGTAATTGTTAATTTAGATTTTAATTCGATCGAATTAATTTGTTTAATTCTTGTTTTAAAATCAAGCAAATTTTCTAGTTTAACAAAATAAAATAAACAAAAAATATATATTAAGTATTTAATTTAATTTGTTCGAGTACGTAACATTATATAACGCGTTAACTAGATTAAATTAGCGTAGATTTTGCGCTAATTCTATTAAGTTAATACATTATATAATTTAAACTTTAAACTAATTTAATCTAGACTAATATTAAATAAGATAAAATAAAATAAGCGAAAATTAATACAATAAAGTTAGTATAAACTTTTGATATTAATTCGAAAAAATTCGATTCTAGAATCGAATTTGCGACTTGATTCTAATTCAATTCTACGAAATCTAGAAGAGTAGATTAGATTAAGAAAAAAGTGTTCGACTCAATTTAACAGTTATACTATAAGTAACTATTGTTAGTATTTTAATTAAATCTCTTTTTAATCTATTCTCTAAAACAAAATTAACTTTAAATATTAAAGAGTTTATTTATTAATATTCTTGACATTACAATATTGCTTTGTATTTATTGTTGCTTCGATATATTTACTATAATAGAAAAATTAACAAGTGTAATTAAAATTAACAAGCTACTTTTAATAAAATTTGTTGTTTAAGAAATAAATTTTAATAAAAAGTTTATATTGCAATTTAATATTTATATAATATTTAAAAATAGTATTTATTTGTTGCTTTAAAATTAACTTCTTGTTGCTCTTACTTTAACTGAAATTTACTATAAAAATAAGAAAGATAAGATTAGATACTTTTTCTATTGCATATATCTTTATTATTAATATTTTGTTTTATTACTTAGATCTTTTATTTTTTAATAGCAAACGAAATCTTTTAAAATTGTTGTAATAATAATAATATTAAATTGTATATATATATTTTCTTTTGTCTTTCGAAGTTTATCTATATCTTTTTTAATTTTAATTAAAGAGAGAGCAAGCAATATAATAAGAAATATTATATAAAGATAAGTAATCAAAAATTACGTTATTTGATAACTTTAACATCTATAATTGTTAATAACATTACTAAGCTTATATATATTGCGACTAGCAAGATATTCTTAAAGACTTTGAGCTATTAACTCTTACTATATTACTAAATCGATTAATTATATTAAACGTTCGAAATAATAATATTAAAAGCAAAAAGAATATAATATCTATAAAACTTGTTTATAATCTTGTTAAGAAAATATGTCAAAGTTTATTATTTAGAATTGTTATTCGCTAATATATGCTAATTTCTTGTAGAAAATCTTTAATTTTACTAGATTTATCGACAAAGACTCTAGATATAAAACAATTATTGCAATTGTATTTAAGATTTATCTTAAATAATACAATAAGCTTCGAATTATTTATGTTATCTTTAATATTAACAAAGATTTTATAAATAATATTAAAAAAAAAAGCAATAATTAACAATAAAATTCTTATAAATTATTAACTTTATACAACTAAAATTATTGTCGAAAAGCTTTAAACTATATATTTTGTTAACAAGTTTAAATTTCTTATATAATTCGATTATGTTCTTGAAAATATAATTGATTTTTAAAATATTTATTTAAGCAAAACTTAAAAAAGATAAACGTTAAAATTTTTTAATAAGATTTTTTGAAAATACTAAAGTTGTTGTTTTAAACAATTTCAGAATAAACTTTATAAATTGTTAATAATAATATTTTTGTTAACTTAATAATTATAATCGAATTTTAATTGCACAATATTTATAACAAATTAAATATTATTATAATTGTAATAAAAATTTTGATTAAGTTATTTTTGTAAACAAGTAATAAGATATTTGCTTACTCTTGTATATTATTAAATTTTTCGACATTATTAATTAGACAAAATTGAAGATTTTTGTTTTTTTGCAATACTTTAAATTGCTAAACGATTCTTTTTATAAGAGCAATTAGTTTAATGTATAATCTTCGAATAAAATATATCACGATTTTCGTATATATACTTTTAGAAACTTACGTATATAAATATATTAATTGTTTTCTATAAATTAAGAGTAGAATTTTTGTATATTAATATTTATTATTTATCGAAATTGCATATATAAAAACAAATATATTAAATATCTATACAATATAAAACTTAAGATAATATTTAAAAATTAAAGTTAATAATTATTATTTAAGTAATTAAGTTTTTAATGCAAATATTTTTTAAAATATAAACAAACCTATTTATTATTTGTATATTATTGCAATAATTCTTCTTGGAAAATTGTTTAATTTAATTAATACAAAAAGTTACTTTAGAGCTTAAATAAAAATAAGTTATTTAAAAAGATTTAATTTTATTACTTATATTATATAGCTTTAAGTAACACTTTTACAATTAATATATTTTAATTGCGCATTTCTCGAATTTTATATTATAATATTTAATAAAAGTTAACGTATTAATAAGAGTTTAATAAAAGAATTTACTTTAATAATTTTTATACAAATTATATATCTTGTTGAATCTTATATATATATAATAATTAAAATTCAATAAGAGATTTTTTTATTTATTCGAAAGCAAATAATATAATTGTAAACTTTTTATAAATTTTATAACTTTTAAAAAAAAATTAATTGACAAAGTTTTCGATTTCGCTTAAACATTCAATTTGGAAAAAAAAATATAAGAATACTTAATTTAAAAAATAATATAATTATATTTATAAATATTAAAAATTTTGAATTAATTAATAATTATTAAGATAATATTTTATAATGCTATAAACTTATTAAGATACAAAGTAAAAAATATCAAATAATTATATTTACAAGTTTTATAGATGCAAAGTATATTGCTCTCTATTTAATATATTATTATTATCTAAAAGTTTTTAACAAACAAAAATATATAAAAATTTATTAATTTATAGAAATAGGAAATTAGTTTACGCACTTCTCTTTTTGATAATATTTATTCCTCTTTTTGATAATCGCATCTCTCTTTAGGAAAATATCTTCTTTTTAATATAAAATCAGATATCTTTTGATAATTTTCTAGACGTCTAATTTTGCGTATACTATTAATAATTTGCACCTTCAATTCGCATTTGTTAAGAGATCCTTTTGCATCTATAAGGTGCACGGGATACTGCCTGGGAAATCGCCTAATTTAGGTCTAAAAACGGCCGTTTCCCAGGCAGTATCTCGTGCTTATTGGGGGTGCAAAAGAACCTCTTATCGAATGCGAATTGAAGGTTTAGATCGATCTTTAAACAGACGGTTTAAGTAAACATAGACTAGGTGGGGAGATCGGGGAAAATGCATGCTTTTAGGTCTAAAAACGGCCATTTCCTAGATAGTATCCCGTGCACCTTATAGATGCAAAGGGATCTCTTAACAAATGCGAATTGAAGGTGCAAATTATTAATAATATGCGCAAAATTAGACGTCTAGAAAACTATCAAAAGATATCTGATTTTATATCAAAAAGAAGATATTTTCCCAAAGAGAGATGCGATTATCAAAAAGAGGAATAAACATTATCAAAAAGAGAAGTGCGTAGACTAATTTCCTATAAATATTGTATTCTCTTTTAGTTTTTCTATTAAAGTTAATTTCGTTTATGCTATTTATAATTTAATTGTTAAAAGTCTTGAACAATATAATAGACTACGCAATAGAAACTATTAATATATAATAAGTATACTTAAGAATAATCTTAACAAATATTATAATAAATTAAATACTTATGCAAAACAAAATTAATTATTATATAGAAATTAAGTTCGATATATCTTATTTTCAAATATATTTTTTCTTTATTTTAACTTTTTAATACAAGAATTAGATATTAATTTTATTAATAATTTAAATTATATACAATATATTTAAGATATATTTTTAAGAGTTTAAAGTTAAGATATATAATATTGTTTTAATTATTAAGAACTTTAAGATAGTTTATATTGTTATAAGTAGAAAAACTATAATAAAGATTAAAAAAAATACTATTGTTTTTGTTTAAACAATTATTACGAAATTATGTTTCTATAATACAACAAATATGCAATGCAATAAAAAAAAATTTAATTAAAAAGTAATTTAGAACTATATCTTTACTTTGTTAAAAGCAAACAAAAAGAGAGAGATTAATATACTTTTCTTGTTACAAGATTGTATCTTAATTTATTAATAAAACAATTAATTATTTAAGATAATACACTTATAATTGTCGCTAAGATTAAGAGAGCTTCGAAAATAATATATCGATTTTACTTTGTTAAAGAGTATAATAACTATTATAAAAAATATTATTAAAAATTAAAAGTATCAATTAAATTTTATAAAAATTTAAAAATTTATTTTTTTATTAAAGCAAACAATTGCTTTTTTTAATATTAATAAGTTAATTAATTTTGTCATATTTAAACATATTAAATATTTGTAATTTACAAGCATATTTTAAAGAAAATTTAAGTTAATATTTTATAAGAATATACGTAAAAGTATATTTGAACTTTAATTAATAAAAACTTCTACAAAGATTTCTAACAAATAATATATTTTATTAGAATTTCTATTTTTATTATTCTTTAGCTAATTAAGTATTTAAAGATAATAAGTTTGTATTAAATTTTGTAAGAAAAATATTATAAATTGTTACTTTGTAACAAGATATTTTTGAACTTAAAAAAAATAAAAGTGTTATAATCGATATAAAGAATTGTTATATTGCTTATAATATATTAAAAAGGATATCTTGTTAATTTAAGTAATATTTATAACGTTTAATAATATAAATAATTTATATTTTAAAAGCAAGTTAGTTACTATATTTTTCGCTACGTATTTGCTACTTTATTGTAAGTTATATATAATTGTTTGCAATCTTTTTTTATATATTTTAATTTATTAATTTATTAATTGCTTTATTTTTTTATCGAATTACTTACTAACAAAGTAATTGAATTACAAGAGTATAAAACTTTTAAACAATTTGCTAAATTAATAATATATTTATAAAGTTGATATTATAAAGACAATTACAAGTTTAATTATTAACAAAAAGAAAATCTTGATAGATCTCGCGAAAAACTTCGTAATTACAAGCTTGTATTGCTATTTAATAAAAAACGCACTTAAGATTAATATTAAAAATTATGCTCTTTTTATATATATTTTTGATTAAACAACAAAATTCGAATATTATTTAAAAAAAAATATAAGTAAACAAGTTTAAATATTATCTTAAAAAGAATACAAGCAAGCAAGTGTAAAAATTAACAAGATATATTAAATTTCAATTATATACTTTTAATAAGCTTAATATAATTAAGTATTTCTTATCTAATTATTTTTGACAATTTAGAATTTTAAGACTTGTAAAAGAATTACAAGATTCTTCTAAAATTTAAATAAATTTTAGTATTAATATTTTAATATTTTGATTTCAAATTTATTTTTTTGTATTAATTGTATCTTTTGTTGCACTTTACTTTAATATAATTAATATTATTGCAAAGTTTGCAATATTAAATTTTTTGCATTTTATTATTATATTGTTGCAAACTTCGCTTATTTATAATTATAAAATTTGCGTTAAGATATTTAACGATAAAATAATTTATAATTTATTGCTTTTTGATATAGAGAACTTTCGAAAATTTCTTTAAAATATTTTTGTTATTTATATTAATTTTGAATTTTCTCTTTTTGTTGTTTTAAGACGTCGCTTTTTTATTATTTCAAAAAAATACTTTCTTATTATTTCGAAAAACTTTCGAATTGTATTTAATAATAATTTTTTTTTAATTGTTTTTATTATTTGTTTCGAATTTCAATTTTCTCTTCTTTTTTTTACAAATTTTAATTGTTCAAAAAACTTTATTTTGCATTGTAAAAATTTTAAACAAAACAAAATATTTTTTGTCTAAAATATTTAAACTTTTTTTGTTCTTCTTGTTGTTTAATTCGAGTTTTTACTTAATTTTTTTATTGTTTTGCGAGATTTTATTCGCTGTATCTTGTGCTTACTAAGTATTAAAAATAATAAAACTCTTCTAGTTTGTAAAATTTGCGCAATTTTTGTTTATAAATGCGAATTGATTAGCTTGTTTTTAATAATATATAATTGTTAGATATGCGTTTTTAGCTTGCAATATAGAAAGCAAATTGCAATTGCTAATTGTTTTCTTTACTTTAAGTTTTATTATTTTAATAATACAATTGTTTGTAAATATATAATCTTTAGTTTTATTAATATCTTAAAATTTTTAATAAAGTTAATTGTAATTGTTTAAATTTAATTTATTTATTTTGTTTATAGTATTACAAATCTTTGTAACTTAAGTAAAATTTCTTTAATTAAAAATATTAACAACACTTATTAAGTTTATTATTTTCGTAATATTGCTTTTTTGATATTTTGAATTTAAATATTTGTCGAATTCTTATTATTAATTATTACAACAATTGTTGCTAAGTAAAAGAGCAACAACTTAAAAAACAATAACTTAAGCAATAATATAAAAAATAAAGAATTTACTTTTGTTAATAGTTTTGTTATATTTAATAATAATAACTTTCTAAATATAATTAACAAAATAAAAAAATATAAAGTTGTTATTTGCAAGTAAGATAATCTCGATAGTAGTTATATTATCGAGCGTATTCTTAATTGTTTTATTAGTATTATTTTTTATCTAGTCAAATTGTACTTATTGTAATAATTTTCTTATTCGAAAGTATATATATATATATATTTTTTTTTAATATAAGATTCATATAAATTAAGTTATTTGTAATTATATATTTTGTAATAATTTTAATATAATTTGCATTTTATAAGTTAATTGTTAATTAGTAGCAAAGAATTATTTTGTTAAGTTTTTATTTAAGTAGTTTTAAAAACACGTTTTTTAACAATTTTTTGCTTGTTGTTAACAATCTTTTTTTGTTTTGCGAAAATTATTTTTTTATTAATTTTAAAGTTTTGTTAGTTTGATAACTAACTAACTTAAAGAGTAAAAAAATTACAAAACTTATTTTGATTTTGTTGTTGTTATATTAACTTTTTGCAATTTATTTGCTTTTATTTTTGCTCTTTTAATTATTATAGATTTCAATATAAGTTCGAGAATATTTTTTGGCAATTTGTATATTTAATCTTTTATATTTATATTAAGTTGCTTTACTTTATTTATCTTTAAATTTCTAAAGATAACTTTAAAAATTCAAAAGAAGCTAAGAAAATTAAGTTACTTTATAGATTTTCTTGAATTCTAAACAATTTAAATATGTTATATAGATATCTAGAATTAAAACAAGTAAAATAGAAAAAAAACATATTATTGTAATAAAAGAGATTAAAGAAACAAAGTAATACTTAAAACTAATAATAATAAAAGCAACTTAAATATATCAAAATTAATAAAACGATAAGAAATATTTCGAAGTATTACTAATAATATAGATTTTATTAGAATTCTTTTTCTACTAATATATTACGCTAGTACTTCTGTAAGAAATATTAGAGAGAATTATATTATTAAAGAAGTTTGTAGACGTCTTTAGACAATGCAAGCAATTACTTAATAACAAGAGTTTAAAACTATAAATATTCTTATATTTAATAAATCTTTATAGATAGTTTAATAAACTAGAGTAACAATAAGTAAAGACTTAAGATAAATCGAACACAATTTATAAGAGAATCGCGTTCGAAAACTATATATCTTTTTATTATATAAAATTTAAGATGTTCAAGATATTTAAAATCTTAAGTATCTTAATTATCTTAATTTCGAATTCAAGATATTTAAGAGTTAAGCTATCTTGATTATTTTAATTTTATCGATAAATCTTCTCTTTTTGATTATTTTGTAAAGAGCAATATGCAACAAATAATATTTATTAGTATGCAACTCGTAATACTATCTTTTTTCTTTAAGAGTTTTTGTTTCGAAATTATCTATTCTTTTTACTATGTTAATCAAGCTAATTATTCAACAACATCGCAATTTGATTGTCGATTATTGTTATAAAAACGCTATTTTTACAATGCATTCTTGTTAAGCTTGCGTATTATTTAACATATTTTGTTGAATAAATAGAAAGTATCTCAAGTATAAAAAATGTTATCGAAAAAATCGAAAATGTAATTTGACTTTTAACTATTAAGAAATAGATAAAATTATTAAAGAGATTAAGAAGCTAAATAATAAAATAATAGAGTTGTGTCTAAAAATTGCGCATAAAACAAAATAAAGAAAATACTAGTTTTGTTGTTTGAAAAATACAGATAATGCAAAGTCGAAAAATATTCTAAAAATCAAGAAGAGCAAAAGAGAGATCGAAAGTACTAAAAAAACGCTCGAAATTTTGTTCGATATATTTATTGATTTGTCTTTGTTTATTCTCTTGTTCTTTAATACTTTATCGACTCTTATAAGTAACTTTGTTGCTAACAAAATTGTTGTAACTTGTTAAAACATTTTTTTAAATTCTTAAGTAATTTTTATATATTCTTGGAGATAGAATATTCTTTTTACTTAATAAAATATTTTTGATTTTTTTGTTATAAAATTTTCTTAATTTTAAATTGTTTCTTTTTTTGTAAATAGAAATAAAATATATTCTATAGAGATATAATTGAATTTGTTGATTTCAACAATAAAATATAAAATATTAGAAATATTTTAATATTCTTGAATAAATTGAGTTCGTAATTAATTAATCTCTTAGTCTTCTTAACAAGAAACAATTTAACTTTAATATAATTTAATTTCTTGCTTAATTTTCTTGTTTTAAGTTTTTTTGTAAAAAGATATATTTTATCTCTCTTTTTTAATTAAGATATTGTTTTTCGTTTCTTGTTCTAGTATTTGATCGATTTGTTTTGCATCTTTGAGATGTTATTATATATTTTTTTTAATATTGCTACTCTTTCAATTACTAATTGTATTAATAAATGCGTATATTCTTTTTCGAAAAAATTAAATTTCTTGTTATAGTTAACAAAGAAAGAAGTTATCTTAGTAATATTCGAAATCTTTGTATTAAGTATTAGTTATATTATAGATAAAAGTAATATTTAGTTGTTATAAGTACTGTTAATATAGTGTCTTAAATATTGTTTTAAACTCTAATTTGTTTGCTCTATCTAATTATTTGTAATCAAACAATAGAAAGTCGATATTCGAAATCTTGTATTTAATATTGATAGAAGTATTTTTTAATAGTTAGACATAAAGAGCTTGTCTTTATTACTAATTAGTTTTTTAAATATATTATAATATTATATAAGTTGATTTAATACAATGTATTTTAATTGTTTTGCTATAAACTTCTCTTTGCATACAATAATATATAAGTACTTAATAAGTTTGTTAACTATTATTAGTATTAAATTATATCTATCTTCAATTCATAAATTTATTAACTTCGACAACTTAATAATAAAGTTTATTGTAACTTTATTTTATAGCAATTTAGATAATTTCTAATATTGAATTTTGTTGTAATTCGCATATATATTATATTTGTTTTGCTAATAACTAAGATATTGTTTAATATATATCTTAATAATTTATCTTATCTATAAAAACTAACAATGCTAGTGTAAAAACTAAAAGATTTTGATTATTTTCGAATACTTTTGCAATAATTTATTATAGTGTTTCTTTATATATTTGTCGATCTTGTTAATAGATATTTAAAGTTTTTTTTTTATTAAAAATTTTACTATATTATCTCTAAGTATTTGTAAGATAATATTTAGTTTGTACAAATTTGTTAATAATAATTTGTTATTATTATTTTCAAATATATTGTAATTAAACAATTTCTTCGTTTCTATATAAATATATTTTCTATTAAATATTTTTGTTTTATTATTATTTTTGTCTAAGATATATTGTATCTTAAACTTGTATTATTCGAGTTACTTTAACTATAATATTTATCTTTTATTAAATTGTTTAATAGTAGTAAAGTATACTAGATTTTTGTAATTTGTAAAAATTGTAAGTTTTAATAATTTTTTTGTATATACTTTTTATAACTTTAGAGAAATTACAATAGCAAATAGTTTCTTGTCGTAAATATTATAATTTTGTTCAATTAACAAAAGTTTCTTTAAGAGATATACTATTAAATATTATAGATTTTTATACTTTTAATTAAAATATGCATTAATAGTTAAATCTAATATATTAATTTCAATTTTATTAAATAATCGCAAATTGTATATTTTTAATATTAATTTCTTTAAATATTTTAGTTTAAGATTTTAAAATAATTTTTCTTCTACTAATTTTTATTTTTATAGTATATTTTTTTTCGTAAAATTTGTTAATAATATTGTATTTGCGAAATAGTTTTTAATAAACTTTTTGTTGTAGTTTATAAAATTTAAAAAGAATTAAACTTTTTTAATATTAATAGATAGTTTTTATTCTTTAATTGCTTGCAATTTCTCGAAATTTATGCGTACTTTATATTGTTTAATAACAAATTTAAGAAAACTAATTTCTTTTCGATAAATTCGTATTTCTTTAATTAAAAATTAAACTTTTTTTTATTTAAATATTTAAATATTTTAAATATATAGCTAATATATTCTTTTAAAATATTTAAGTATATTATAATATTGTTCAAGTATATTATAACAAATTGATTTAGATATTGTTGTAGTATATTATTAGTTATTTTTTAATACATTATTAAGACGTTTGTAAGCTCAAATAGTATTATTGCGTATTTGTATAATTTATATTGTATGCGAAAAGCTATTTCTATTTTTTCTCTATTTTTATTCTAATTTAGTTGTATACTTCTTGTAGATTTAATTTAATAAAGTACTTTGCTTCGAATAATCGATTTTAAAGTTCGCTAATATTAAATAATAAATACTAATTATTAACTGTAATATCGTTTAACTTTTGATAATTAATATATAGATAAAAAAAATATTTTTCTTAAATACAAAAAGAATCGAATATTTTATCTATAATTAGAATTTTTTAATAAATTTTTTTTTCGTTTTTTATTAGATATTCGCGAAGTGTTTCGAGCTTTTTTTCGAATAAAATATATATAAATTCAAACGTAAACTACTTGTTTAATTTAAATTTAATTTCGTAATTTTCTAATTAATATTTAGATAAAATTAGTGTGACCGTCGGGTCGGGTCTTGGCACGAATTTTTTGTCCGACCCGAGGATTCGGACAGAATTTTTAGCCCAACCCAAATTTTATTTAATTAATTGCGCTACGTGGACTAATCCAAATCAAGTAATTCTTTTTTTGTCTGAAAGTGCGCTAAATTCTCTACAAAATGATGTAATTTTGAAAAAATACAAGTAAAATACAAGGAAGTTGTGTGGGTTTTAAATTTAAAGTTTTTATTTAAATTTAGTTCCCGAGCCCGATTACATAAGAAATTTGCCACCGAAACTCGACCCGACGGTCAGGCTAGATTTTAATATGAATATTTGTTAAAGTATAAGCAAATTTTGTTTGTTATTTGTAAATTATTGCGATAATTTTTTTTGCAAAACTATTTAACTTAATTAAGATAAAAACTATTTTAGCGCTCGAATAAAAACAAGTTATTTAAAAAGTTTTAATTTTATTACTTATATTATATAGCTTTAAGCAGTACTTTTACAATTAATATATTTTAATTGCGTATTTCTCGAATCTTATATTATAACATTTGACAAAAATTAACGCACTAGTAAAAATTTAACAAGAGAATTTACTTTAATAATTCTTACACAAATTGCGTATTTTGTCGGATTTTATATGTATATAATAATTAAAATTTAACAAGAGATTTATTTATTTATTTGAGAGCAAACAATATAATTGTAAACTTTAAACAAGTTTTATAATTTTTAAGAGAAATTTAATTAACAAAGTTTTTAATTTTGTTTAAATATCTAATTTAAAAGAGATATATACAAAAATACTTAATTTAAAAGATAATATAATTATATTTATAAATATTAAAAATTTTGAATTAATTAACAATTATTAAAGCAATATTTTATAATACTATAAGTTTATTAAGATACAAAGTAAAAAATAATATATAATTATATTTACAAGTTTTGTAAATGCGAAGTATATTGCTTTTTATTCAATGCACTATTAATATTTAAGAGTTTTTAACAAATAAATATGTATAAAAATTTATTAATTTGCGTAAATATTGCACTCTTTTTTAATTTTTTTATTAAAGTTAACTTTGTTTATATTATGTATAATTTAGTTGTTGAAATTTTTGAATAATATAATAGATTACGCCATAAGAATTATCGATATATAATAAGTATATTTAAAAATAATCTTAATAAATGTTGTAATAAATCGAGTGTTTACGCAAAAAGTAATTATTATATAGAAGTTAAGTTTAATATATTTTGTTTTTAAGTATATTCTTTTTTCGTTTTAACTTCTTAATACAAGAACTAGATATTAATTTTATTAATAATTTAAATTATATACAACGCATTTAAGATATATTTTCAAAAGTTTAAAATTAAGATATGCGATATTGTTTCAATTATTAAAGATTTTAAAATAATTTATATTATTACAAGTACAAAAATTGTTGTAAAAATTAAGAAAAAGTATTGTTACTTTTGTTTACACAATTGTTACGAAATTATATTTTTGCAATACAATAAATATACAATGCAATTCGAAGAAGAAAAGATATTTAATTGAAAAATAATCTAAAACTATATCTTTACTTTGTTAAAAATAAATAAAAAAGAAGAAATTAATACGTTTTTCTTGTTACAAGATTGTATTTCGATTTATTAGTAAAATAATTAGTTATTGGAAATAATACATTTATAATTGTTGTTAAATCAAAAGAGCTTCAAAAATACTATATCGATTTTACTTTGTTAAAGAGTATAATAACTATTATAAAAAATATTATTAAAAATTAAAAAAGCTAGACAAACTTTATAAAAATTTAATAATTTTTTTTTATTAAAACAAGTAATTGCTTCTTTTAATGTTAACAATTTAGTTAATTTTGTCAAGCTTAAATATATTAAATATTTATAATTTACAAATATATTTCGAAGAAAATTTAAGTCAATATTTTATAAAAATATGGGTAAAAATATATTTAAGCTTTAATTAGCAAAAATTCTTACAAAGATTTGTTACAAATAATATATTTTATTAAAAATTTTATTTATTATTTTCTAGTTAATTAAGTATTTAAAAATAATAAGTTTGTATTAAATCTTAAAAAGCAAAATATTATAAATTGTTACTTTATAACAACGTATTCTTAAACTTAGAAAAGATAAAAGTACTACAATCGATACAAAGAATTGTTGCATTGCTTATAATAAATTAAAAAAAATTATTAATTTAAATAATATTTATAACGCTTAATAATATGAACAATTTATATTTTAGAAACAAGTTAATTACTATGTTTCTCGATACGTATTTGCTATTTTATTGTAAGTTATATATAATTGTTTATAATCTTTTTTTATACATTTTAATTTATTAATTGTATAATTAATTTATTTTCTTATTAAATTATTTATTAACAAAGTAATTAAATTATAAGAGTATAAAATTCTTAAGCAATTTACTAGATTAATAATACGTTAATAAAGTTAATATTATAAAAACAATTACAAGTCTAGTTATTAACAAAAAGATTTTTTTTATAAATCTTGTAAAAAAGTTTGTAATTGCAAGTTTATATTATTATTTAATAAAAGATAGACTTAGAACTAATATTATAAATTATATTTTTTTTGTATATATTTTTAATTAAATAGCAAATCTTAAGTATTATTTAGAAAAAGATATAAACAAACAAGTTTAAATATTGTTTTAAAAAAATGCAAGTAAACAAGTATAAAAATTAACAAAATATATTAAATTTCAATTATATACTTTTAACAAACTTAATATAATTAAGTATTTCTTGTTTAATTATTTTTAACAATTTAGAATTCTAAGATTTGTAAAAGAATTGCGAAATTCTTCTAAAATTTAGATAAATTTAATATTAACATCTTAATACTTTGATTTTAAATTTATTTTTTTGTATTAATTGTATTTTTTGTTATATTTTACTTTAATATAATTAATATTATCGCAAAGTTTGCAATATTAAATTTCTTGCATTTTATTATTATATTGTTACAAACTTCGCTTATTTACAATTAAAAAATTCGCATTAAAATAATTAACAATAAAATTATTTATAGTTTGTTATTTTTTAATATAAAGAACGTTCGAAAGTTTCTTTAAATTATTTCTGTTATTTCTATTAATTTTAAAATTTTTTTTTTGTTGTTTCGAAATGTTAATTTTTTATTATTTCAAAAGAGCGTTTTTTTATTGTTTTAAGAAATTCTTAAATTGCGTTTAATAATAATATTACTTTTTTTATTATTTTTATTGTTTGTTTTAAATTTTAAATTTTTTTTTCTTTACAAATTTTAATTGCTTAAAAGATTTTATTTTGTATTGTAGAGATTTTGAACAAGATAAAACGCTTTTTGTTTAAAATACTTAAATGCTCTTTACTATTCTTGTTATTTAATTCGAGTTTTTACTTAATTTTATTATTGTTTTGCGAAATCTTATTTATTTTATTTTGTGTTTGTTAAATATCGAAAGTAACAAAATTCTTTTAGTTTGTAAAATTTACGCAATTCTTGCTTGCAAACGTAAATTAATTAATTTGCTTTTAATAATATATAATTGCTAAATATGCGTCTTTAGTTTGCAAAATAAAGAGCAAATTGTAATTATTAATTGTTTTTTTTTATTTTAAGTTTTGTTATTTTAATAATAGAATTGCTCGCAAATAAATAATCTTTAATTTTATTAATATTTCGAAATTCTTAATAAAATTAATTGTAGTTGTTTAGATTTAATCAATTTGTTTTGCTTATAATATTACAAATCTTTGTAATTTAAATAGAAGTTTTTTAACTTAAAACATTTGCAATACTTATTAAGTTTGCTATTTTTATAATATTGCTTTTCTTAATAGTTTAGGTTTAAATATTTGTTAAACTTTTATTATTAATTATTACAACAATTTTTGCTAGATAAGAGAGCAATAACTTAAAAAATAGTAACTTAAACAATAATATAAAAAACAAGAAATTTATTGTTGTTAATAGTTTTATTACATTTAATAATAATAGCTTTCTAAATATAGCTAGCAAAATAAAAGATACAAAGTTCCTACTTGCAAACAAGACAATCTTAATAATAATTGCGTTATTAAAAATATTTTTAATTATTTTATTAGTATTATTTTTTATACAATAAAATTATACTTATTGTAACAATTTTCTTATTTAAAAGCATATATATATATATACTTTTTTTTTAATATAAGACTTATATAAATCAAGTTATTTGTAATTATATATTTTGTAGCAATTTTAATATAATTTGCATTTTACAAGTTAATTATTAATTAATAATAATAAATTATTTTTTTGAGTTTTTGTTTAAGTAATTTTAAGAATATTATTTTTGGCAATTTTTTGCTTGTTATTAATAGTTTTGCTTTATTTTGCGAAAAGAATTTTTTTATCAATTTTAAAGTTTTGTTAGTTCGAAAATTAATTAACTTAAAAAGTAAAAAAATTATAAAACTTATTTCGATTTTGTTGTTATTGTGTTAATTTTTTGCAATTAATTTGTTCTTATTTTTGCTCTCTTTAATATTGTAAATTCTAGCGTAAATTTAAGAATAATTTTGTGCAATTTGTATATTTAGTTTTTTATATTTATATTAAGTTGCTTTGCTTTATTTATCTTAAAATCTCTAGAAATAACTTTGAAAATTTAAAAGGAACTAAGAAAATTAAGTTACTTTATAGATTTTTTCTAAAGTTTAAATTATTCAAATATATTATATAGATATTTAAAATTAAAACAAAAAAAAACAAAAAAAAAATTATTGTAATAGGAGAAATCAAAGAAACAAAGTAATACTTACGATAAATAATAATAAAAGCAACTTAAATACATTAACACTTATAAAACAATAAGAAATGTTTCGAAGCATTACTAATATACAAATTCTACTAGATCTTTTTCTTCTAACAAAGTTTAACCAAGAAAAAACTATTCTAAACAATAAGTTTAAAGAAGAAAAAACTATCTCAAACAATAAACTTAAAGAAGAAGAAACTATTCTAAACATTGTAACTTGCTCTTTAAATATTAAGAAATTTTATTAAAGATTTTATTTTAAAATGTTGTTTTAGCTTAAATTGTTATATTGCGTTTGCTTTAGCTTTATTATGATAAAATTGTCTCTTTTCTTTTTTCAACTTTAATTAACTTAATAGACATATTAAAATGCAACAATTTATTGCACTTTATTTAAACAAATTGTATTTTTAATATCTTAATAACAATAAACAATATAAGTTTAAAAATTAACAATTTTAACAAAAAACTTAATATAATTTTCTAAACAAAAATTGCAAATTAAGTGAAATCTAAAAAACTCTTAGCTAAGATTTTTTTTTATTAGTTTCTTGTTATTTACGTTTACGAAAAAAAAATTGCAAAAAAATTAAAATTCGAAGATATTATAAACAAATTTTCGCGATTTTAATTAAAATTAAATTAGTAATTTATCTTTAACTTAACGCAATATCTTAAATTAAATAACATATATTTCGAGTAAAATTAACAATATGTATTATCAAAATATTAGTATACTAAAGAAGTAAAAAAATTGATTATATTTGTATTTATATTATATACAAAGAATTGTATTAACTGCAATATATTAAAATTAGTTGTTATTTTTAACGCAAAAAGCAAATTATTTTTCAATAATTTTTGCAATTTTAATTAATATTAACTAGCTTATATACGATATATAAAATACAATATTTCATAATAATAAAAATAAAAAGTATTCATTAATTTGTAAAAGTTATAATTAAGAAAGTTATTAAACTTAAGATTGATTTGCAATTACTTTAAGTACTAAATTAGAGTTTGTACTATTATTATTTATTAGTTTACGTAATTGTATTATATATATATATTATTTGCAAATAAGCAATTTTAAAAGTTAAAAAAAAATAATAAAATTTAACAATATTGCAAATTGTTAGTTTTTCGAAAAAAGTATATAGATTCCTTAATAATTAAGCTTTATATCTTATTGTGCAAGAAAACTTTTATATATAGTATCGAATTTAATCTTTAACAAATAATAAAATTATTATAAATCTTTTAATTAAAGAAAATTGTATTTCGATAATTTGATATTGCATTACAATAGCTTGCAATTACTAGAATCAAAAAAAATAAAAAAAATCGATCGAATTTCGCTAATAAAATAAGAGAACTTAATAAATTTATTTTTTTAATTTATATATTTCTTGTCTTTTTGTTCTTAAATAATATTAATGCAAGATAATTAATTTTAATTAATTTTGCTCTTAAGTAATTGTAATATACGAAAATAATAATATTTTTAATATTGTATTAAGTTTTTTAATGCTTTTTGGAGCTTTAGAAACAAGTAAAGAATATATTGCAAATACTTTTTTTTAAGTCTAGCAAGTTGCATTTAATATTTTAAAAAGTTATAATATAATATTTACAAAATTCGATATTGTTTTTACTTGAAAAAGAAAAAACTATTATATACTTTATACTATTTGAGAAATAATAAAGAAATTGTATATAGATTGATTTTGTTACTTGAGATTTAAGAATTGTAACAACTTAAGAAGAAAGTGTATACAATTTGATTTAATCAAATGCAATATAGAAAGTCTAAAGTAGAAGAATTCCAAAAAGTGTATAATATAAATAGTAAGATAAAACTTTATTATCCCAAATCTAATAAAGAATTAAGAGATTGTATAATATTTTAAGAATTTTTACAAATTAATATTTAACTTACTTTAGTGCAATATTAGATATTACAAAGAATTGAAAGATTAAATAATTATTAGTTTTACTTAATTGTTTAGATACTTTAAGTAGTATTGTATTAAGTATATTAGTTTATTTATAAACTTTTTGTCTTCTAAGAATAGAACATCTCGTCTTGTATAACGTCTTACCCTAATCCTAAACTCCTTTCATCCTAGCTCCCAAATCACGTCAGGTGACTCTACAGCACATAGAACTACATCACAATAGCCCTTTGTGCGAAAGAACTGTAGGAGAGCTTCATGGCGCAGCGGAAGGTAATTACCATTTCCCATTTCTCGACGAAGGTGAACCCTAACCCTAATCCAGCGCGCCGGGCTCATATTTCAACACTTGCAAGTATGTCACCCGGAGGACACAAGATCGAAACTTGTTGAAGCTAATCGTCAAATATTTTTTTGTGTCACTTCTGTATCTCATCACGCGGATAGAACACCAAATCTCGTCGAGTAACATATTACGCAAGTCAATGCCATTGTTACCCCAACACTGCTACCTTGCTGCTCGAGACTCGTTACCAAGAGAATATCACAGGACCCTTGCCAAGTGACACACCGCAGAGAACACGAGCACAAGGCTTTCCGGACAGTGTACCGAGGAAGATAATGGCACGCATTGCGGATTATGCTCGGGGCTCGTCGCCTGGAGTCGAAGAAGATTATCAAGCACTTGTATTCTCACAGACTGGTTCCATCCGGTACATAGCCATGATTCCATGCTTCCTGGTTGTATCACATACTTCCCCTTCTCTATAAGCTTTGTGTTTGGAGGAGGCTTCCAACAGGGCGCGTCACAGATCGCTTCATGTACTCCGCACAGAGCAAAAATATGGGGGCTGTTGTTCCAAAGACTGTCTTTATGGATCTTTTCAAGGGTTTGTTGACATACTCTGCAAAGACAGATTGGTTTTTGAAACAGCGAGCAAATGCTAGTCATGTTTCCATTATAGGCACACCTTATATTCCTGGCACATCATTGCAATAATGCTGCACCAGTTCCACCTATTCCGTCATTTTTGGCGCTCTGGGCTGCTCGAGCGACCTTCGAAGGCGGACGAGTCTTTGTTTCTGGTCGGATGACAAAACAGATGAATTTGCTCGACGCAATTCTCCCCCGAAGGAGCTTGAAGGGTCGCTGGACAAGTTCGCCAACATTTTCGATTGTGCACTTTTCTCAGGTTGATTCGGCTAATCCGTTATATAGGTTTTGTGTAACGTGTGCGTGGAGACCTCCTCATAAATACCAACCCAACTGACAAATTGCTCAACCTCATGAAGAACATGTCCCTTGATCTGGTAGTTGGTAATAGGACCCCTTTTTGATACGTTTATCAATCCGCTCAACATAATTATGGCGACAGAATCCCAGGATGTGTGGTGATAAGCGTCTTTAAGTCCTAATAATGCAACAAGTACATATAAGCAATCACTCTGCAGACGATACTCTGTGGCAACAGCCTTAGAGGCACGGGGCATAGCCCCGCTCCATGCAAGCGCCCCTTTTGGTTATCCAGATTCAGCCGAGCACGGCCAAGTCAGAGGGGAGTCATTACTTCCCACCTGGTGTCCAATTTTTAAAGACTTTCCATTCTCCAGACTCCCGATATTCGACTAAGAAAAGACGACCATCAAAATACACTCCCACCATAAAGAGAGATCTCAAAGCAACGCTTTACTTTTTCCGCCGAGATGAGCTGTTCATGACATTGAAGCCGTACAGCCTTTCTATTGACACAAAAGACGAGCTAAAAGGCAACCCGGAGTCGTGCAAGGTGCCGGGTCTACTTATCAAGGACATAGGAGCCGATGACGGCGAATACACTTTCAACAAAAACGGAATCGCGGTTGTGGAATACAATGGCAAGATGGAGTATGAAAATTGGTTTGACCAGAAAAAGATCGAAGACATCTACTGCCAGGATCTCGGGCAGACTCCGATCAAGCTGCCCGGTTGCTCGGCCGTTCAGATCTTTGAAACCTTGGTGAGCTTCACAACTTTCTGCCAGCTATAGCTCTATCAGGAGCTTTCCTCTAGATGATGACAGGTCCGCAAGCGCCATGCCTCTTTTCCGGATTCCAACATGGATCCAACCATTCAGTTTCAGCCTGCCCTTCCTACTCATGTCGGTTAGTCGGGTTCTTGTCTCACCATTGATCATCTGATCATGCGCCAGACTCGACCTCGGATGCGATCAAGGCAGTCGTTCGAATTCTCTGTGGGGAAGAAGCACCAAAGCTGCTTCCGAAGCGCTGGACTGACCTTAAAGTAAGCTTTGATACTGGTCTTTTCTCATTGCGATGTGTAACCGTCTATCGTGTTTTCTTAGTCTGCTGATATTGGACAAAGTGTCTGGAAGTCTTTATAGGATCCTCTCCTTGATTAGCCTCTTGCTGTGTGTAACTCCAGGACTACAAATCCAGCCAAAGACCTCGTGGCCAGTGACACTGTTTTCGCCAACGATGATATGATGGCGCACACCAACGGGAACCAACAGTGGTTCTATATGAGCGACCAAATGCCGGATGAGTTGCTCTTCTCAGACAAGCCGATTCATTGCATAGTCCCCGTGAGACACCCAACAGTGACTATTTTGGTTACTGCAACTGACGTGCTTCTAGCTGTCCAACTCGCCTCATTCCGTCTACCATTGGACGAAGGGTAGGTGCCTGACTACCGTAAAGTCATCGAAGCCCGTGTGAATATCTACTTCGATGATTTAATTGCTTGCGCAGATGGAAGGCATCCAATAAGCTTGGGGGTTCATGTGCCAGAATAGCGAACCTGGGACCTCTTCAAAGGGCCGGGCCTGTAATGGTCATCCGTTCGACTCAGCTTGTATGGAGCGATGAAGATCTTAGGTAGTATTCTGTCCCAACCACCTAGACCCAGCTTGACAATCCTGCGTCGACTACTACCTCAATTGTTACTTCTTCTTACTCCGTCCTGGTGCATGTAGCTCGAAGGGAGGTAGCGCTCGATAGGGTTGCTGGCTGTGCTACATGTGTTATTAGAGGTGGTATGGCTCCTCGATGGACAGAACAATTGGAACGCCTGAGATCTGGCTCTTCTTCCGAATTGTTAGTCTACTATGAGGAGCTGAGAGCACATGTCGCGCTGCAGGACATACGCAGCACCTCCAACACCAGTAATCTCCGCCGTAGTGCTTACAGTGTCTCAAGTCTTCAATCCGTCGGTGGTTGGTCCAGCCGGCTGTATATCCGCTGCAATGGCTGACGGGAGTTCTCTGGACACGGAGGGTCGTAGAATTAGGCCCCCTACAAGCCGCTTCGTGGAAATTGCCGAAGCGGCTGTACCTAATAGTGGTTTCCTTTGACGAATCAGAGATCGCTGCGCCACGTCGATCCAAAATTTGATGTCCGTCAGCTATTCTGATCGTAGTTAGTTTGCAAACTAGCAAACCAGCATACTTGTGCACTTCTACTCGGAGGAGCAAGATCAATGAGTGGAATACCAAACCCGACAAGGGAAGAAGAGATCGTTATTTGTGAACATCTGCGAACTGGCGTGTATGAAACGGAATAACAGACCGAGTGGAACAATATAAAACAGAGCCGATGCGCGCCGATCAACAATCATTTTCTACTCACGGCAGGTACGCCAGCTCGAGAATGTTTTAAAGCAAGCACGGCTTGCACTAGCGATCTCATATTAGGAGCAACAATTCGTCAGCACATTTCTCTGGGCATTACTATGCCTCAATCAACGTTTCAGACACAGAAGCTTGCTAGTGACATGGATCCAGGTATACACACTGCATGTAGCCCCGGGCGCAGCAGGCCGCACCCCAAAGGGGCCCCCAAAGGAGTCGTTAATATCTGATTAAGGATCGGTAAATCGTCTGGAATCCGAGTTGGGACTTGTGTAACCAACCTCTAAGAACTCAGCTCCTACGGGTGGCCTGAATTGAGACTGTTTCAGATGTAGGTTCTGATGATGTCGGTCTCTTCAGGATGCAGCAACGTTCTGGGAGCTGCGTGATATGAGATTGCTTTCGAAACGGCACAGGGCGCAGTGGGCACGCCTTGTTGCTACTGGTATAGTTTCGTCAGGTCGGAATTGGGTGAACATCTAAGTTGAAAATCGAGTATATAAGATCACCTTTCCGCTTTTCAAGTCAATCATAAACAACATCGACCACCTCAATCATCCACAGACCCAGTCCGCTACATTCTCTTTCCCTAACTTGAAATCAGACTTCCACCGCATCCAACTTCAGCGTCAGCACCAACTCCTGCAGAACATAACTTTGTTTCTCGCCCTCCTCGCTTCGATAAAGACTACGACACCACCTTTGTTTCCTCCATCAGTAACTAATCCGATATCACCACCTCAGACATGGGGCTCATTATGAAAGCTCTGGCTTCCGTTGCCGCGCTTAGCAGCCTCGCATCCACCGCGGCGCTACCTGTAGACACCAAACAGCTCGTTAAGCGAGATGCATGCGCTGATGGCCCACACGGCAACGTGCTTGAAGTTGGTGGAAGTACGGGGGACCATTTCTGCGAAATGCGAATTGCCTCATCGGGAGAGATCATAACTGGCCTCGAAGTTTGGTCAGACAACGATAATGGCATCAGAGGCATCCTCTTCAACTGGTCCGGCGGCCAGGGGATGATGCACGGTACCCAAAACGGTGATTCTAAGTCTATCACTTTTGTCCCTGGGGAGAAAGTTCAGGCTGCAACACTATGGGGTGACGGTACGGCTAAACAACTCGGACACATCTACTTGAAAACAGACAAACAAGAGTTTGATGTAGGGAAGGATAAACCAAACGACGGGTACCAGATCGATGTCGGTAGCGGCCTCCTTCTCGGCGCTTCCGGAGCCAACGGCGCCTCCATCGACAGCCTTGCCCTTCTTTTCCTGGCTACAGAGATTTCATCCGTCACTATCGGCGGTATCAAATTTGACTCGGACCCCACTGGAAGCTCCGACAACATCGCGCCATCTTACCTGATCCAGAGCACCATGGGAAACCCTTCAGGCAGCCATGGCAACGTGTCCTTCACAGTCTCGGGCCTTGACAAGGTGACCCATTCCACTAAGTGGGAACAGAGCACCACGGGCACGTTCGGTGCGAAGTATTCGGTCGAAATGGACGCTGCGCCCTTAGGCGTCGGCGCAAAGGTTACCGGCGGCTTCGAATGGAGCGTGTCGCACACTACCAGCAAAGACACCACCACTAGCGAAGAAATCACCATCACCCAGAGCGCCGGGCCTATCTCGATCGCACCGGGTTTCGGCAAGTCATGTAAGATTTTTGCCCAAAAGGGGACCGGCACCTTCCCCTACTCTTCGACCGTCACACTCAACCTTGTAGATGGCACTAAGCTCTCCTACCAAGAGACTGGTAAGCTCGTTTCTGTGCAGTACACGCAGGCCTACTCGTCGTGTGAAGATGCGAACAACCCTATCGATTGGACTTCCACTACCAACAATCTAGAGAAGGGTGTACAGATCGTGGGCACGGGCAAATAGCCGTTGAAAAGCTATCCGCCCCGCTGGTCCTTCAGGATTGCTCACACCGTACTACACGATCGTTGTCCCCGGAGTTCACATAGACTGTGGCGTTGTGGTATCTTTTCCGATTAGCGATCATCTGTATATCATCTTCTTTTGTCACTGTGCCGCTGTGTCTTGTTTGAGTCCATTTGCTCGCTTAGCATAGAAAATCGTTTAGTTCCAGAACTTGTATCAGTACCCTCCATCAATATCATGCAAATTTATTTCACTCTTTACTGCTCTACTTGTTCTTAGCTGTGTAAGGCACTGACCCTTCAGATAGCTCGCGTCTTACGCTAACATTTATGACATCGACTAATGCAACGCCAACAGCAACCTTGTTTTACATTTCAGGATCATGGATGTAATATTCGATGGCAGCTAAATAATCTACCAATGCAGCAACAGGATTTCCAGCAATGGGGTAGAGAGCGACCTCATTCACAGTCACGTAAAAGTTGTATCATGCCCGGGAAAGCTATGGAACGGTGCGGGACTCGGGAGGGGGAGAAAACTTGCTCCCTTAGCACGGATCATATTACACGAACAGACCGCGCAACTATATTTCTGGCCGGACAGCATGGAGGTGCCTCTTTTTCTCTTCGAAGCACAATCGCCCTTGGTGGTGCAAGGCTCCTAATCGTACAACGGTGCAGTGGATTTTAGGCCTCGTACTGCATCGTACGGCGTAGCTTCGCCGCAAACGGTGCGGTTCTGAGGCAATACGGAACTGCACTGTTTGCACGGGTTGGTACACTGATAGTACGGTGCTTTTGAGGCTCTGTAGACGGACCTCTTGGGCCGTCGGACCACCGCGTCGGTCGATCTGGTCATGGTAAAATCAATGGTACACTAATCTTGTCCCATCAATGGCGTATTTATGCGTTTTTAACATCAGGATCTCTCTCAAATGTTCTTTCTAGACGACAGTAGGAAAAAAAGAGGACTTCCGAGGCAGTAAGATACCTTAATGTACCTTAGAGTGTTCTAGGGCTCGATTTAGGACTATTCTCAACATCGACATAAATAGGTATCGTACTATTAGCGCTAACAATTTATAGGGGAAAAAAACTTCTTTATACGCTCAAAGTACATTTTTGGAAATAATTTATTAACGCAATGTTTAATTGACTCAATTAATATATTATTCGAATCGTTTAACTATTACGCATTAATTAGTGTTCAATAGTTATAATAAAGAGAAACAACAATCTTTAATAGATTAATACTCTTTCGAAGATATTTATAAATACAATATTATTTTGTATATTAATATTAAAGATCTACTTGTTTGTATCTAGAAAAAGAGAATTATATTTATATTTATTATAGAATAGTTGCTTAACAAAATAGTTTACTATTTACAATTAATAAAAATTTAATCTACGCAAATAAACGTAATAGATATTATTAACAAACTAATTACTAAAATTAATTGCAACTATAAAAAAATAAAATAAAATACTACAATTATACGCAAGACTATAACAAATTTCTCTCTATTATTTTTCTTGTCTTTTTTTATTTATTTTACGAACAATTTATAAAACTAATTAATTGTAGTCTTTTTTAAAAATGTTTCGAAAGCGTTTATAATTATTAAATCAAAATTAATTATTAATAAAAGTGCAAAATTTATTGTATATCTAAACAACAACAAACAAAAACAAGTATTGCAAAAGATACTTTTTTAAAATATAATCGAAAATATTAATACGCATATTATATAACTTAAAACAATAATTAAAAATATTAAAGCAATAAAGAAGTTTTCTAGTAAAAACATTGTAATCTATATAATTAATAAAAAGAAAATTATCAACTTAAAAATTAACAATATTTAAACTACTATACTAGAAAAAAAAGCAAAAATAATTATTTTAATATATATAATAATAATTAACAAAATAAAAATAAAAATAAAATCTTAAAAACGCAAAATTGCAAACAACAATTATCTAAAGAATACAAAATTAAAACAAAAATATAAAGAAGTTCAATTATATAAAAATAATATAAATTAATTAAAAATAATAACAATTTGCTTAAAATTAAAAAATAAATATTTATAATTATAGAGATCTTAATATTAAAAATAGCTAATATTATTTTTAATTTTAGCTCAATAATAAACAAGCAAATTAAATTAATATTAATATATAATAAAGTATACAAAATTATATAATACTTTAAATGTTATTATTATAGATATACTATAATTTAATATATAAAAGAGAAAAGATACAATTATTGTATCGAATCTTACGCTACTAACTTTCAAATATATTTAATAAACTATAAATCTAGATACTATTTGTATAAAAAAAATCATACATTATAGCAAAAGAATTATTTAAAAAAGCGAAAAAAAATACAACAAGTAATTATTAAAAAGAAGAATATATTGTATCGATTTTTAATTTAAAACAACAACAATAATTAAGAACAAACTTTATTTTAGCAAAAAAAAATCTCGATTATCTAGAATTACAATTATTAACTCTAAACAAATCAAAAACTATAAGCAAAAATATATAAAAGAATTAAATAACAAAAAATGAAGAAAAGAGTTTATTTTTTAAAAAACCAATAATATTAAATTTATTACAAATATTATTAAATTAAAAACAAAATATTCGATCTATATTATCTACAGAATTAAATAAAGAAAGAAAAAAAAACTCTATATAAAGCATTAAATAAAAAGAATTTCTATTTAGATATTAACAAAATATTGCTAGTATTAAAAAATACTAATATAATAACTTGTTTTAGCTAATAATTATATTAGAGAATTGTATTTTATTAATATTACAATATAATATTAACAAATTAAAAATTATAATATTACTATTCGAAAATAAAAGTATTATAGTGCTAGGCAAAGAATAGTAACTAGACAGACAAAGCAACTAGGCAAGGCAACTAGACAAGATAAAAAGACACGCAAGTAAACAAGACAAATATCTATAATAATTGTAAAGATAATTCTCTAAGAACTAAATTAACAATCAAGTTATATTTAATTGTTTAAGAGCAAGCGTGCTGCGTTATCAAATAGACGTCAAACGTTCTCTTGTTATTTGACAAGAACATTAGACACAAATCTCGTAATATATGCTCTTCTTAAAAGAAAAAAATATTAATGCTCTTGTTATGCTTTAAATTCAAACGTTACTTAACTTCTAAATTTAATTATTATTTTGTTCAAATTCTAATAGTTTAATTAATTGTAATAAATTCGTCAATATTAATTGTCTTAAGATCTTTCTTGTAGTATAAATTTGAAAATTGATTGTTAAATATAATAAGATTTAAAACAAACTTGTAAGTCTTGTAGTTTGCAAAGATCTAATCTTTCTTTAGAAACAATAACTTGATAAAACGTATTAATATAACATAAGATATAATATTTTATACAAGATTATTTATTTTAGCTGTCTTGTACTTCTTTTGCAAGTCGGTAATTTAAATAGATTAGATATTAAAATTATCTTGCAAAATATATTTCTTTTTAAAAACATTAATAGTATCTATAGACACAAAGATAGATTCTAGAAACTTGCGTAATATATAAATATTGTTGTTTTTGTTAAAAGCTACAAGTTATAGAGCAAAGCAATCTTGTATTATAATATTAACGCAAATAATACAACTTATATTGTAATTAATAAGATATATATAACTTATTAAATAAATAAGATAATCGTCGATCTTTATTTCTTCTTTAAACTAGAATAGAGCAATATTATTCTCAATTATCTTTGCGCTTAAAATCTCGAGATTAAAAACTAGATAAACAAGAGATATATTGTTGTCTTTATAAAGTATAAATATAGTAAGATAGTTGTTAAGCATAAATATCTCGCAAATAAGTTGTTCGACGTTTGTGATAATATACTTCTAAAGAGAATTGCATTTAAGCTTAATATTTATTTAGTTTAGTTTGTTATTATTTAATAGAATCTAATTATTATTATCTTGTTAATTTAGCGTTTTCGCAAGATTGTTTTTAATTATTTTATTTGCAACTTTGTGTTTGCGAGCTTTTGCGACATTTTAATTAAGATAAAAGTTCTTGTTTTTCTTGTTAAAAGTTATATCACTAATTGCTTGTTAGATAACAACAATAGATAGACAATCTTGCAATATAATAGCAATAATAAAGATATTATTGTTAATAATTAAAAGATAATAGCTAACGATAGTAGATAAGAATACTTGTTAATAGAATTAAAGATAATAAGCTTTAATAGTATTGTTAATATTAATATTGATTGTGCTAGTATTCTAGTAAATTGCGTCTTGTAACTAAAACTTGTAAAGCGCTTGCTATAAATAAACAGTAAATTATAATTATTTAATATTATATCTAAGCAAATAGTTTATTGTTATTAATTCTTGAACATTAACAACAATAGTATTAAGATAATATTTTAACATTATTATCTTTTTTTGTTTTGTAATAATTTTAATCTTAAACAATTTATTTCTTTTCTTAGATATAGTTACGTTTTTTGTTGTCTTAAACAATCGATTGCGCTTTTTTAAAAATAATACAAGAACAATAATATCTACTAGAGATATTAAGACAATTACTTCAAATACTATAATAGTTATTTTAGAGCGTCTTATAATAGAGAAAATAGAGATTTTGTATTTTGTCTTGTAGTTGTTAACAAAATTTGCAAAATTGTTTAGCAAATTCTTGTTATATTATTAATTTTACTTAGCATTGTAGCTCTTTTATCGAACAAAATACTTTAAAATAAAACAATCTTGTTTATATTAATAAATGCGATATTTAATAAGAACTTTAATTTTGTAAGAATATTATTTAATATTTAATCTAACAACAATCTTCGAATAATTTAACTTTAAACAATTGTATAAATTTTTATTGTCTAGTATTAATTTAAGATGAGCAATAAATATATTTAAGTAAATCTTTTAGTTTGTTAAGAGGTTTAATTTGTATATTAGATTGTTTTTTTATTTAAGAATCTTAAAAAACTTAATATATTAAATTATCAACTTAAACAATTTAACAAACAACAAAGAGTAGCTTTTGTAAAAACAAAAATATATTATATTGCTTACTAGAAGCTCGATAGATTTATAATATTTGTTGTATATTGTTTTAATTATTATATTAGCTTATGCAATTGTTACTTTTGTTTCGAAGACATTAACAATCTTCTTTTGCAATTAATTTGTTTGAAAAATTGTTAAATTTAAAAAGAAATAAGAAGTTACGTATCTTAAAGCTTATAATTATTTTATTTAATAATAACTTAATAGACATATTAAGCAAATTATTAAAACGAATACAAAGTGCAAGCAAAAAAAATATCTAGTCTAGATTAAGATTGCTAGTCGCTATATATTGCCAAACTATCTTAATTGTTTAATTTGTTTGTTTACTTTGTTTATCTATTTGTAAATAATATATTGTTAAGACTAGAAACTAAATTTCTAGCTTTTAAAATATAATTGTCTAGAATTTAGATATAAACTTGCAATCTTTATTATGCACAAACGCTCTTAAGACTTTCTAGTTAACAAAATTGTTAATAAAAATACTTGTTTACTTTGTTACAATATAAATTGTCTTATTGCTTAAGATAATTATTTTTTTAGAAAATTTGCAAGCTGTTATTAAGACAATATCGAAGCTCTAATATAACAATAGTTTTAAGATAAAATCAATGCACACAATATAAAAAGACACAAGAGAACTTAAAATTAGATTAAAAAATTTATACAATTAATATTGCTTAATTTAATAAAGATTGTACTCTTAACAATAAGCAATATATTAATATAGTTAAGAGACAAGCTTGCAAAGATAAAAGTTAACAATTACTATTTTGTAAGTACAAATAAACCTAGCATAACTATTTATATTGTGTCTAATAAAAGATTTTCGCCTTAAATTTCTTAGATAAGTATAGTTTTTTGCGATTTGTATAGTCTATAAAGTAAAGTAAATTGTCTTTTTTAAAAAAATAAATGCTAAAAGACATAGATAACTTTCGAATTGTTGTTAGAATTTCTATTTACTTAATAAATTTAACGTGTATCTTAAGAAGTCTTTTCTTAAAGATATTACTTATTCAGATAAAACATAAGTAAAATAAGATTGTCTTATTAATTGTATCTTAATTGATTAGATTTAACTTCTCTTTAAAAGTTTATTGCATTAACTTAGTTATAGTCTCTATATTTGTTGCAAAGTTGTCTATTTTATTTAAGATCAATAATTTGTTCTTGTTATATTTATCTTTAAGTGCAAGAAGTCTAGACAATAAATTTGAAATTGTATATAATTTTTCTATACAATAACGTACGTTTAGTAAAAACTATAAAAGATATTGGGAAATATGCACAAGACAAAGATCAAGTTTGTTAATTAATAGAAAGAATAATATAGTTTGTTTAACAATGCTTGTTATAATTAAATAATTAGTATAAACTATAATAGATCTCTTGATTGCTTCTACTAGATATTTAATCTTTTGTATTGTTTATATAAGACAAGTTACTTTTATTTTAGTTAATTAATAATTTATTTCGACAAAGCTTAGAGTCTTAGATAGAAACAAAATATATTAAATATTGTCTTGTTTAAAGTTATCGTTAATCGAATTGTCTTCAATATAATATATCTCGATATTAAATTTGCGCTTCTTAAAGACGTCTAATTCTATATATAATTGACAATTGTTATCGAAATAAATTAAGAAGTTCGAAGCTATTAAGAATTGCTATAGTTAATAGAAGAATTAAAAAAAAATAGACAAGTATTTAATATACGTGTTTCTTAAATATGTCTTTCGCTTTTGTTCGTCAATAATAGAGAAGTTCTTTAGAAAACAAGTCTTTTTTTGTTATAAAGCGTTAGTTCGCTAGACGTATTAAACAATCTTGTTTCTTTAATAATTAACAAAATTAAGATAAATCTTAAGCATCTTTAAATTCTTAGAAAATTTAATTATCTTAACAATAATAATACGCTCTTTAATAATAGATAAGTCAAAGACATTTACTTTTTGCTCTAGCAAGATAATGCTAAAATAATTAAGATAAATTTTTTTAAGATTAAGCATAATGTTTAGCAAGACTAATTTGTCGAACAATTAAGTAAAATAAACTAAATATATATCGAATAATTAAGAGAAAACAACAATATTGTTAACGTAAATACAACAAAAGTTTCTAAATTAACAAAGTTCTTTGTTTATTATTTGTTAAATATAGACAAACAAGTTTTTGAATTTTATAACAACAATATTAAGTTATTTCTTGTCTTAATAAATAATAAAGAAAAACTTATGCTTATCTTTAAATGTAGTCAAGAATTACAAAAAGAAAATTTATTTATTTATTAAACTTATATGCTTACAATTACGAATTTGAGCTATAATATTTGTTTAAACAAGTATTAAATGCTTATTTGTAGTAACTAGTCTATTTAGTTTGCGAATATTAGTTATTACTTAATACTTTTAAGTTTTGTTTAACAAGATTTGCTAGATTACAAAGATAAGAAATTCGAACAACAAAAACTTAATTAAATATATTATCTTCTTTTAAATATATAATTTGTTGAATTTTTTATTAATTATCTTGCAATTGCATTCTTTTAAAAAATAAATTTTGTACTTTATCTTCGACGCTAATATTGAGTCTTAGTTGCTATTTAATAAAATTGATATTTAATTTTTCTTAACAAGATTAATAGTTTTGTTAATATTCTCTTATAAAATATATAATTGTTTGACAAGACATTAAAGCGCAATAATTTTGTCTAAATTGTTGTAGACATAAATGTTATTAATTAAATTTGTCTAACAATTATTATTGAATATATTAATCTTAATATCTTCTTTAGTTGTTTAGTTCTTTTTGTTAGAATTAATCTAATAATAGTTTTGCTTCTTAAACTTTAGCAAGCGTCTTAATATTGCATATTGCGAAATACAAAGAAATACAAGACAATTGTTATAAATATATATAAAAGATATTCTTTTATCTACGATATAGAAGTAAGCGTTAAGTAAAATGAATTTAAAAAGATAATTTTTATTAGACAAGATCTTGTCTTGTACTATTATAGTAAAATTTCGAAAACAAAATAGATAATAATTACAAAGTTTCTTTCAATCTTAATAACTTGTTTTACTCGAATATTGTTCTTTAATTTTATCTCTAATCTTGTCTTTAGATTTTAGCAACTCTTAATAATTAGTTTTCGTTTATTTGTGTTAACAATTATATATTCGAGATTAATAATATTTATCTTAAGTAACAACTTTGTTCTTAGATTTTTTATAATATAAATTTCTTAATAGAAGTAAGCAATAATTATATTGGCTATTCGGGCAATGGATCTCTTAATTTTAAGATACTAAGATAGTTTAAATGGTTCGAGATTAGTCTTGAGAACGTTCGAGAGACAACAAGAAGCTTGCATTTGAGAAATCAAAAAAGATTTGATAAAAAGTATAATTTTGATATTCGAGATGTACACGAACTCTTGCAATACTTCGATTAGGTCTTCGCTTATTACTTGTCTATATTATAGTAATTTGTATAATAAAATCGAACAGTTTGTAAAATTTCTACGCGAGAGTAATATGCAAGTAGAAGCATCTTCTACAATTGCGTAATTAATTGCGCGTAATTGATTGCGTATAATAAGTAGTACTTGCAAATTTCGTTCGACAAGTCTTGACAATACAAGTAATATTTAAATAACGTTTGACGTACTTCATAAATTTTTGGTAATGCTTAAGATTAATTTAAGATCAACAAAATCTACTAATGTAGCTTTAGGACTAAGATATTGACACAACGATCCCGGGAGCCCCGGGTTGCTAATAGAGTCTCTAGAGAGTTATCTCGAATTGTGGATATATCTTGTTATCTATTCTATCTTAAAAATATATATAAAGAGTCGAAGATAATTATTAATTAAATATTTATTGTTTTTAATATTGCGCATAAATATAATAACGCTAGATTGCTTTATAAGATGTTTTAGTCTAAAGTTACTAAAAATGTTATTGTTAATTAATAATATAGTGCACTTGTTGTTAACGCAAACAATATATAAGATATCTTTTTATAAGAAAGCTATTTAATATATTGTATAATACTAACGTCTAAAAGTCAATTTATTTTAATATAATAATAAAACGTCTAACTTAATTAACTTTAAGTTTGTAAAACTTATCTTAATAAGAACAAAGTTAATATAAAATATCTTAGTAAATTTTTAACAATATATTTTGTTATATTTGTTTTTAATCTGCTAAAAAAGCTTGTTTCTAAATAAAAATATTAAGATACAACTTTTGTACTTAAAGAATTAAGAAAGAAATATTAACGTCAACTTAATATGTATTGCATTCGTCTAATAAGTTGCTTTCTATAACAAATTAATTATATAAATAATTGCTAACACTTTCTTCTTAATATAATATATCTTTTTTAACTAATTATTAGTAATATAGTATGCTATTGTATTTGCACAAGAGTTACTATAATAATTTGTAAGATCTTCGAAGAGCATAAAGTAGTAGATAAACTTTGTATATTTCGCAAAATTTGCGTAGTATATTGTTACAACAAAAGCTTAATAAATTGTTATTTGCTTGTAGTTGCTCTAATAATTATTGCGATAATCTTCGCAATATTTATTTTAATAGTTGTCTTAATCTTGCTATATATTGTTTTGTTTATTTCTTATCTTTTAATTTTAATAGTAAAAGTTTTTGCTCTAACTATTTGTAAAAGAATTTGTCGTTATTATAATTGCAAGCTTTGCGAGAGACTTTAATATTTAGAATTGTATTAACGCTTATTATATTAATTAACAAAATTGTTTATTAAAATCTTGTAGATTTTGTATAGATTATTTGAGATATTTGTAATTTGCGAATTATTATTAAGAGAAATACGCGTAATCGAATTGCTAGTAGAAGAGTATACAAAGAAAATAGATTAAGCAAGATATATATAGTGCAAGCTAATAAACAATTTGTTCTTTTAATTGTTTATTTAATTAATTCGAATTTTGTTAGCTAGAGCAATAAGCAAGCATTGTCTTTTATATCTTGCGCTTTGCGTTAAATTTTTTAATAAAGTTCTAAAATAATATATAAGCAATAAATATATTAACAAGAGAACGTATTTTTATCTTAATTAAATTTTATGCTTAAATTAATTGCTTTTAGATTTCTTTAATACTTGTTAATTGCGCATAAAGAATAATATTTTGCAAATATTTTATAGTTTTTTGTTTATCTTTAGTATCTTTAACAATAGAGATCTCTAATAATATAATTGTTGGATCAAGTCGAACACTTTTTTCTTAATCCGATTTATTCTCTTGAGTCTTGTAGAGTTGAGTTAGGATTAAGATGCAAACTCGATTTCAAGATTGGATTTCGTTAAGTTAATGTCAAGAACTTAAGCTAACTTTGTCGCGTTAGTATTTGCTTATCTTATCTTATCTTATCTATGCGCTAATACGATTGAGCTAGCATAGAATTCACGCTAGTCGCATATAATTAGCGCGTTACGTGACATTACGTAATTGGGCAAGTTGGATTAGACGTTCGATGCGCCTTATGCGTTCGATCTATTCGATTGAGTTAGAACTTTTGCTCGATCTTAAGATTAGAGTTGAACAAGTCAATTTGTTTGGATTGAAACTCAACTAGTTGATTACGCTAATCTCTAATATTAATTTATTAAATATTTTGTTAATCTTTATCTTAAAGCGATTTTCCAAATTATTAATAAAGTTCAAAAGAGATAAGTTTTAATGTGTTTTAAAATTTAAAGTTGTTTATCTTTTTAAAATATTACGTTATAATAGAGTTACAAAAAGAAAGAGAGAGATTGCCTTAAACAACAATTTTGCTAACAATATATATATAATTATTTATATATTTAATAAAGATAAAGACTTCCCTATATATTGTTTTCTTATAAGCGAAAATAATATTGCTTAATTTATAGTTATCTAGAGCGTCTAAATAAAAGAAGCCTAAATGAGACGTCTTAAATTAATTAGAAATTACATCTATATTTTCTTGTAAAAACTTATTAAAGTATCTAGAGACGCAACAAAAATTAATTGATTTATTTCGAAACAAGTATTATATTTGTTTTACAAGAGAGCGTTAATCTTCTTTACGCAATATAATTTGCAAATAATTTAGATTAAAGATTGCAAAAGATAAAGTTTACTTAAAAGTTGCAAAGTTAAAGTGCAAAATTAAAGATTGTTTAAAGATTGCAAAGTTAAGTTGCAAAGATTAAGTCTATTTAAAAGCTACTAGATTAACTTAAGTATTAAAAGATTGCTAAATAGTTTTTTGCTATTATTGCGAGTCTATGTTATTAAGCGTAGCTATGCTTAATTAAGTTAAAAAAGAATAAGTAGACTAGATATTTAATTATAAAATATTAAATTTAATATCTTGTTATTAATTGTATCAAACTATTGTACTATTTTCGAAATAAATAAATAAATAAATATATAATTCAATAAATAGAAAGCTTTTTAAACAATTAATTTATTGTTCTTAAAATTAAGAAGTATAAAATAAATAAAATAAATATTGCAATAAAAATTTTGCAAAAATTGTTATTATTATTAGTTTTTTTTTCTTTTTTACAATATCTTGCTTTTAAAAAAACTATATAATAAGAATATCGAAACTTGCAATTTTATAAATAATATAATATTGCTAGTTGAAGAAAAAGATACTAAAATTAATTGCAAATAACTAGTCAAAATATGCAAGATTATATATAAGAAATAAATTTGTATATATAAAGTTAAGTTTTCTTTTAGCAAATTCTAGTTGTATTATTTTACAAAAAAAACATTAATAATATAGTAATTATTAATAGAAATACAATAGTAATATTAAGAGAAGCAATTAAATATTTAAAAGTTATATTAGATAATAAACTTAATTAAAAAGTTTAAATTAATATTAACAAAACAAAGATACTTAAAATTATAGAAACTCTAGCAAATCTAGCAAGATTAATATAGAAGACTAAACTAATTACAATAAGATAAATAATATATGCAATATTTTTGTTCTAATTAACTTATAATTGCTTAATATAATATATATTTTGCAAGAAAAAAAAATTTGAACGTTATCAATAGTTTAGCAAATATTTAATATAGAGCACAAAGAACTATTATTAAAATTTGTAAAATTATCTTATATTTAGTTTTATAAATCGAGATATACTTCTTATTAATTTATATATATTTGAATCGAACAACAAGTTTAACAATACTTAGAGTGATTATTAATTTAGTATATAATATTATAGTTGGAAAAAAAGAAAAAGAAAGAGTCGAATTATAAGTTTGCTAAAGAAATTAACAAAGAAAAAAAAGAAAAAAAAAATGCTAGTATTAATAATCTAGAGATTATTATATTGTTTGTAGTATTGTTATAGTAAATTCTGTTAACTATTGTTATTAATTTAAGCAATAAAATAGTAGAAAAATTATACTAAAAATTACTAAAAAAGATAGATATTCTAGTAATATATATTAATAAAAGCAAAACTATTAAGAAAGTAGAAATAACAATTGTTTTGTTATATAAAACAATAAGAATTTATCTAGAACTAAATATTGCGTTTATTGTTTATTTAGTAAAATTATATAAAATTATTTTAATTTTAATATTGACCTATATATTTAAATATAACAAGATTTATATTATTATATATGTAAACAATTAAGCAACAATTAAAATAATTAAGAATTTAGACAATAGTTTAGATTAATATTTAATCAAAAATTATATAATTAAATTTATTAATATTTTGCGTAAAAAGAATATAGAGATTAAACTATATTAAACATCAATATATATAAATATTAGAAGCAACGAAATAACAAATATTGTAGTTAAACAAACAATCAATTAGACTAATTGTTAAGAATCGAATTTTATGCAAATTCGATTCCCGATACAAATATTATGCAAATACTAATTATATTAGACTAAAATATAATCTAATGCAGTTAGAAAGTCGATTCAATTCCTAGATTTAAGAAAAAATCGAATTGACCAATTAGTCTACAATAAATTAAAGATAAAAAAAGAATAAACAAGATAAACTAGTAAAGTATAACACAAATTAAAGAAAAGAATTTTCAAAACTAATTTATTATCTTAGAAGTACAAAAAAGATAATACAAACAAAAGAGATTTAACAATAGTAAACTACTTTATAAAAGAAAGATATAATTAATAAAAAACTATATATTATGCAATTAAATTTTGAAAAATTAATATTAAAATTTCACAATAAATTAATTAAGAATCTTAGCGTATTTGCAATATAAATAAGAAAAAAAAATTATTAATTTTTATTTTAACAAAAAGTATTTAATATCGAAATAAAATGTTATAAACAATATAAATTATTTTATATATATATAGAAAGTATATTAATATTAGATAGAACTTGTAGAAGAAGAAAAAAGAAGAAAAAGATATAAAAAAAGCTTAGTCTAAAAACTATATTTACTAATTCTTATTACTTGAAGAAAGCAATTATATCTATAAAAGAGATTAAATTTATTAATTACTTTCGAGTCTTAATTGCAATAGACTATTAGAGCGTTTTATATATAATATATTAAATCGAAAATTTTCTAGTAACATAAAATACAAGACAAAAATTAAGATAATTATGCTTAAAGAAATTGCTTTATCAAGAAATTATATATAGAAAATATAGATAATTAATTAATTAGACTTCTTACAAAGTATAATTAAATAATAGTTACTAGTTGTATAGACTAATCGTCGGATTGAATTTTTATTCCAAAAGTTAAAATTAAAATTCGATTCAAATTTTTAGCGTAAAATCAAATTGTTAAGATTGATAAATCAAGCTACTTGATTGGCTTGCTTAGAACAAATTCTTTCGCTTAGTTGCTAAAAACTCGAATCTAACATTATAAAATCGAGTTATATAATAAATTTGAATTTTTGCGATTAGTCTATAGTTGTATAGTATTTTCAAATAGAGAAGACTTAAGTGCTTAAAATAATTATTTAATTAATTAATTATTAATATCTATAGTTAATAAACTTACTGCAATGCATTATATAATTATTAAATATCTTGCATTGTACTTTACTTAACAATGCGTACAATAAATGTACAATTAGAAGTCTTGTAATAGTTTTGCAAATTATGGAGCTTAATTGTTTTAATAGAAAGATTGCGCATATTTGTTTAATAGAATTATTTAATTGAATATTGTCTAATTAGATTAGCGTTATTCTAATAGAGTAAGCAGATCTAACGACTTAACAATCTCAATTAAATTAGTATTTAATTAATAAATACTTGTTTAATTAACTTATTATCTTATTTAATTGTTTTAATTACTTGTGTAGACGTAGTTTGTAAAAATTAATTTGCATCTTCTCTATTGTTGTTGTTGTTATTGTTGTTGTTATATCTAAAAATATATTTAAGAGTTATTTTTATATTTTTGATTTAAATATTTCTCGAACTTCTTTGCCACAATCGTTCTTGCAATTCTTATAGCAATTATATTATACGAAATCTTTACAACAATTATAGTTCTCGCAATCTTTAAAAAAATAGATAACAATTATCTCGAAAGCAAAAAAAAAACAATACAATTTAAATTAAAGTTGTTTCAAAGATTGTCTACAAAGAAAAAGAAATATATCGATAAAACACAAAAAACAACAAGTATACAAAAATTAAAAAAAGAAAAGACAAATGCAAATGCAAAGAGCAATATTAATCTCGACTTTAATATTTAGAAGATTATTAATTAATATTATATTTTTAAAACTTCTATTAATTCTTTGTTAACAATTCTTGTTGCTTCTTAAAAGTAAAAGAAAGATTAACAATTTAATTAAAAATTTAATTACAATATATATCTTATAGAAGAGAACAATATTATTCTCGCCAATATATATATAGCTAGATCTACGAAGTATAATATCGAAACTATATAGTATTTTTGAGACAAAATTAGAAAAAAATTAGAGAAAGCAATAAATTATAAATACGTTAATATTAGTAGATAGATAAAGAACTTAATAATTAAAAGAAGAGCAAATATTAAAGTTTTACACAAATTGAATTATATAGTACAAGACAACAATTGCACGCAAGCTATTAACAAATAAATATCTATATTTGCAATCTATTAAAAGACAAAAAGTCGAAAGAACTTTTTACGAAAAAAAAAGATTAAATATAATATAAAGTACAAAAAGAGAAAAGATAGACTTAGTTAACATATAATCGATAAATCGAAATACTTATCTATATTCTTTAGTAGTAAAAGCTTTCAAAATTTAGATAATTTAAATAATAGTAGCTTAAATACAATAAGATTTAAATTAAAAAATAATACAAAGATATTAAAAGTTTCTAAGTTTGTAATAGAAACAAACTCTTTATCTAACAACAATTGCAAAATAAGAGATACTTTAAACAACAACAAAAAAATAGAGTTAAATGCGTTCTCTATAGATAAGAAAAATCTATTAATTGTCTTATCTTCTACTCTATCTTAAGATAGATTTATATTGTCAAAATTTATTTATCGATTAATATTATTAGAGTTTATAAGATCTACAAAGAAAAGACTTGCAAAAAAGTCTTAAAAATCTAGTAATTCTACAAAGTTTGTTTCCAATAAAAATACTCTTAAAAGATCTAAATAAGTATATATAAGTATTGCAAATAAACTAATTGCGTTAGTTTAAAAAATCGAGTTCGATTTAGAAAATCGAATTAAATCTTGACAATTCGATTTGACTTAAATCGAAAGTCTTGACAATTCGATTTCTAAAATTAAAATTAACAATTTTACTCGATTTTAAAAGTTGAATCGAAAATCGAATCGAGAAATAGACTTGAATTGTTAAGACTATTATTTTTAGTAAATTTTATTATTTTTAGTAACAATTAATTAATAATTTAATAGAAATAGTTAATCTATTTAAATTAATTAATAAATATATTAGATTATTTTTATATTATATATTACTATTGTGCATTACTTAGAAAATAATTAAAAAAATCCAAATTTATATTATTTCTTGTATTTTTAATATTCTTAATAATTCGATTTAATTTTAACTTTTAAATCGAAAATCGACTTAATTTAATTTAATTTATTTTAATATTAAGATAGTTAAAATCGAATTAATTTTTAATTCGATTTCCAAAGTTAAATTGTTAATTCGAGTCGATTTTAAAAGTTAAAATAAAAATTGAATTAATAATTAATCTAATTGCAAATAACGTCGATTTAGATATTCTACAATAAATATTGAGCAATTACTTTAAAAATTAAATGCAATTTATAAGCAACTTATTAAAACAACAATTGTTGCTTAAAAAGATAGAAAGTATATTTAAAAAGAATCTTAACGCAATAAAGAATATATATTAGAAATATCTAGAAGAATCTAATAGAAAATACAATATATAAATTACTTATATTGACAATATATAAATAGAGTATTATTAAACTTAATTAATTTTTATCTTTTGTAAGTTTAAAAAGAAAATAAACTCTATTAAAGAGTATTGCAATACAATAATTTACTAGATATAACAAACAATGTCGAAATATTTCTCTAATAGCTATAATATAAGATACAAGTATATCTGCTACTTGTTAACGCACTAAGATATAAAAGATGTAAGATATAATAGACTTTTATTACTATATTTCAACTATATAGAGTAGATAGTAGTAAGACTAATTGTTAAAGAACAATAAGAGACAAACTTTCTCTTTATATTGGCAATTTGAGAAACCGATTTTTCAATTTTAAGATACTAAGAGAATTCGAGTAACTTAAGATCAATCTTAAGAACGTTCGAGAAGCAACAAGAAGCTTGCATTTAAGAAATCAAAAAAGTCTCAACAAAAAGTATAATTTTGATATTCGAGATACGCACAAACTCTTGCAATACTTCGATTAGATCTTCGCTTATTACTTGTCTATATTATAGTAATTTGTATAATAAAATTGAACAATTTGTAAGATTTCTACGCAAGAGTAATATGCAAACAGAAGTATCTTCTATAGTTGCACAATTAATTGCGCGTAATTAATTGCGCAATAATTACGTCTATAAATTGCGTTCGCGAGTCTAAACAACGTATAAGTAGTACTTTTAACATTGCATAAATAGTGTGTATCTTAATCTATCTTCTAAGTTTTAACTCTATTAACTCGAGATTAATTAACGTAATTGTTGAATCAAGTCGAATACTTTTTTCTTAACTCAACTTATTCTCTTAAGTCTCGTAGAATTAGATTAAGGTCAAGGCGCAAACTTAATTCTAGAATTGAGTTTTGTCAAGTTATGCTAAGAGCTTAAGCTAACTTTGTCGCATTAGCATTTGCTTATTTTATTTTATCTTATCTATACGTTAACTCGATTAAGCTAGTATAGAGTTTACGCTAGTTGTGTATAATTAGCGCGTTACGTAAAGTTACGTAATCGAACAAGTTAAATTAAGCGTTCGACGCGCTTTATGCGTTCGACTTACTTAATTGAGCTAGAACTTTTGCTCGATTCCAAGATTAAAATTGAGCAAGTTAACTTGTTTGGATTGAAACTTAACTCGTCGATTACGCTAAGATTAATCGAATCTACTAATGTAATTTTAGAGCTAAAATATTGACACAACAACTTTGAGAGCCTCGAGTTGCTAATAGAGTCTCTAGAGAATTATTCCAAATTGTCGATATATTTGATACTTACTATAACATGCAAGTCTACTTCTCGCTTTCTAACTAAAAAAGAAAAATTGTATTATTTAACACTTTTGTAGATATTTAGAATTATATACTCTATTATATCTTAAGATACTAGTGTGCTAGTAGTACTATAGTATTATAGTTATCTTTTCTCTTAGAGTATTAATTCTTAATAATGTAAAAAGCTATACTAGTTTTATATAAGATAAAGATATCTATTAAATATTAATATTACAAAAGTTTGTTAACTTTCTTTTTAAATTTCTTTAAAAATTAAAAGAAAAAAAGTTTTCTATCTAATAGAAATTAATTTATACTTTAGTTTAACAAAGTTTATAGAACAATATAATAACAACAATAGCAATCTATAATAAGCTATTACTCTATTATTGTTGTTGTTAAGATTCTAAATAGAATTTAAAGTAAAGCTAGTATTATATAGATACTAGATAGATTATAAATACAAATATTATTGTTTTTCTTTTTCTTTCTTTTTCTCTATATTCTTTTTAATTGTAATAATATTTTGTTATAAGTAATTTATCGAAAAAACAACAATATATAAGCCTATATATATAGTGCAATTATTAATACTTATTTATATTATTAATTTTATAGTTAATTCATATAGTAATACAACGAAGAAATAAAAGAGTAAATAATTGATTCGAGTTAATTTTGCAATATTAACTAACAATAAATGTTAGTTTGCAAAGATCTTCTATATATAACTTGCGTAAACAAGTATATATATATCTGTAACAGAATAATTTGCAAAAGCTATAGAATTTTTTATTATAAATTTATATATTATATTGCAATAAGTTTTCTTATATCTTTGTAATATTAATTGCTAATTTTTTTTAATCTATTAAATGTTTTTGATTGCAAATTAAGAAGCTTGTATATACGTATTTTATAATATTTGTATACAAATACTTTATCTTAGCTTGTATAAAAAACAAGTGCAAAAACGTTGTTGCTAATATAAAATAATAACAAAGTATACAAAAATATGTTTTTGTAATCGAAAATATAACGCAATTTAGAATTAAATATACTAAGCAAAAGACAACTTTTTTCAACAAATATTTTGCTTAAACAAAAAAAAATTATAAAGTTTAAAGAGAAAAAAATATTGTTATTGCAAAAGCAACAAAGTTAATATACTTGCTTACTTAAAAAATAATTAAAAATAAAAAATTTAGAAAAAAAAAAGGTTTTTAGTCTCTCTATATCAATTATTTTACTAGCATATTGCTAGAATAAGAAGAGATATCTATATATTGTTCTTTAGCGTTTTGCTAGTATTCTTATATTTATATAGAAGAATAAAAACAATAACAAGAGCAAATTAATAGCAAAGATAAAAAAAAAAGTCGAATACTAGCAATAATATATTTTATTTAGAACAAACTTGTTTCGATTTTTTTTAGAAAATTAAAGAATCTTAGATTGTTATCGAAACTATTAGATAAAATAGAAATTATAGAGATAATATTTGTTATAAGCAATTTATATCTATTGATATTGCGTTAATATACTAATATATTTATAGAATATAAACCAAAATAGTAAGAACAATTGAGTATCGAAATAGACTAATCGCGTTAATTCGAGAAATCGAATCAAATCTTAATAATTCGATTCGAATTAAATTGAAAGTCTTGACAATTCGATTTCTAAAATTAAAATTAATAATTCGATTCGATTTCAAACTTAAAATCGAAATTCGAATTTCAAAATCGAATCAAATTGTCAAGACTACTATTTTTAGTAAATTTTATTATTTTTAGTAATAATTGATTAATAATTTAATAGAAATAGTTAATCTATTTAAATTGATTAATAAATATATTAGAAATTTCTTTTTATAAATGTATTACTACTAAGCATTATCTAGTAATTAATAAAAAATCTAAACTTATACTCAATTTATACTATTTTTAGTATTCTTAACATTCTTGGCAATTTGATTCGATTTCAACCTTTAAAATTGAAAATTAACTTGATTTAATTCGATTCGATTTTTAAAATTAAATTGTCGATTTAAGTCGATTTCAAAAGTTAAAATCGAAAACTAAATTAACAATCAATCTAAGACAAATACAAGGTGCAAATAAGAAGAATATTTAGTTTGAATTAAAATTATTAGTCGCGATATATTGCAAAACTATCTTAATTATCTAGTTTATTTATTTATTTTGTTTGTTTGTTTGTAAATAATATATTGTTAGGATTAGAAATTAAACTTTAAGTTTCTAAATTATAATTGTTTAAAACTTAGATATAAAATTGCAATTTTTGTTGTATATAAACACTTTTAGAACTTCTTAATTTACAAGATTATTAAAAAGAATACTTGTTTACTTTGCTATACTATAAGTTGTCTTATTAATTAAAATAATTACTTTTTTTAAAAATCTACATATTATTGTTAAAACAATATCGAAGCTTTAATATAATTGCAATTTTAAGACAAAATCGATATATATTGTATAAAAAGACACAAGAGAGCTTAGAATTAAATTAAGACTTCTATACAATTAATATTATTTAATTTGGCAAAGATGGTACTCTTATAGACTAATCGCGAAAATCCGAGTTTATTATGTAACTTGATTCTATAATGTTAGATTTAAGTTCTTAATAATTAAGCGAAAGAATTTGTTCTAAGCAAATTAATCAAGTAGCTTAATTTATCAATTTTGACAATTCGATTTTACGCTAAAAATTTGAATTAAGTTTTGGTTTTAACTTTTGGAATCGAAATTTAACTTAATAATCAATTTAAACTCTTAATAATAAGCAATATATCGATATAGTTAAGAGACAAATTTGTGAAAATAAAAGTTAACAATTATTATCTTATAAATGCGAGTAAAACTAATATAACTATTTATATTATATATTTAATAAAAGATTTTTGTTTTAAGTTTCTAAAACAAGTATTATTTTTTTCAAATTGTATAGTTTATAAAATAAAGTAAATTGTCTTTTTTAAAAAACTAAATGTTAGAAAATATAAATAACTTTCGAATTTTTGTTAGAATTTTTGTTTACTTAATAGATTTGATATATATTTTAAGAAGTCTTTTTTTAAAGATTATACTTATTTAAACAAGACTTAAGTAGAATAAAATTGTTTTATTAATTGTATTTTAATTAACTAGATTTAATTTCTCTTTAAAAGTTTTTGGTATTAATTTAGTTACAATTTATATATTGTTGCAAAGTTATTTATCTTATCTAAGATTAATAATTTGTTTTTGTTATATTTATTTTCACGTGCAACAAGTCTAAACAATATATTTGAAATTATATATAGTCTTTTTGTACAATAACGTATATTAAGTAAAAATTGTAAGAAATATTGCAAGATATATACAAGACAAAAATTAAGTTTGTTAATTACTAAGAAAAACAATATAGTTTGTTTAATAATATTTGTTGTAGTCGAATAATCAATATAGATTATAATATATTTTCTAATTGCTTCTACTAGATATCTAGTCTTTTATATTTTAGTTAATCAATAATTTATTCCGACAAAGCTTAGAATCTTAAATAGAAACAAGATATACTAAACATTGTTTTGTCTAAAATTGTCGCTAATTCAATTGTCTTTAATATAATATATTTTAATATTAAATTTGCGCTTTTTAAAGCGTCTAGATCTATATATAAACAATAATTATTATCAAAATACATTAAGAAGTTTAAGGCTATTAAGAATTGTTGTAGTTAATAGAAAAATTAAAGAAAAGTAGACAAGTATTTAATATATATATTTCTTAAATATATTTTTTGTTTTTGTTTGTTAATAATAGAGAAGTTTTTTAGAAAATAAGTCTTTTCTTGTTGTAAAACTTTATTTTATTAAATATATTAAACAATTCTATTTTTTAAATAATCAATAAAATCAAAATAGATTTTAAGTGTCTTTAAATTTTTACAAAATTTGATTATCTTAATAGCGACAATACGCTTTTTAGTAAAAAATAAGTTAAAGACGTCTAGTTTTTGCTCTAGCAAAATAATACTAAAATATTTAAGATATATTTTTTTTAAATTAAGTGTAATATTTAGCAAGACTAATTTGTCGAACAATTGAGTAAAGTAAATTAAATATATATTAAACAATTGCAAGAAAACAACAATATTGTTAATATAAATACAATAGAAATCTCTAAATTAACAAAGTTTTTTGTCTATTATTTGTTAAACTATTACGCTAGTACTTTCGCAAGAAGGTATTAGAGAGAATTCTACTATTGAAGAGATTTATAGACGTCTTTAAGCAATGCAAGCAATCACTTGATAACAAGGGATTGCAACTTAGTAATTGTAACAATAAGTTAAAACTTAAGATAAGTTAAATACGATTCATAAGAAAGTCGTGTTCGAAAGCTATATATCTTTTTCATCATTTGAGATTTAAGGTGTTCAAGATGTTCAAGACTTTAATTATCTTGATTATCTTAACTTAAATTCAAGATGTTCAAGATTCAAGCCTTCTTGATTATCTTAATTCTATTGACAAATCTTTTCTTTCGAATTATCTTGTGAAGAGCGATGCGCGACGAACAATACTTATTAGCACGCGACTCGTAACACTATCTCCCCTCTTTAAGGGTTTTCGTCTTGAAATCATTTATTCTTTCTTATCATGTTAATCAAGTTGATCATTAAACAACGTCGCAACTTCGTTGCTAATCGTCGCTATAAACACGCTCTTCTCACAATGCGCTCTTGTCGAGCTTGTGTCTCATTTGGCGTATCTTGTCAAGTAAATAGGAAATATCTCAAGTGTAAGAAGTGTTATCGAAAGAATCGAAAGTATGATTTGGCTCCTAACTATTAAGGAATGAATGAAGCTATCTAGAACGCTAAAAAGCTAAATGATGAAATAACAAAATTGCGTCTAAGAATTGCGCGAAAGACGAAGCAAAGAAAACATTGGCTTCGTCGTCTAAAAGATATAAGTAATGCGAAGTCAAAGAATATCTTGAAGATCAAGAAGAGTAAGGAAGAGATCGAATGTATTGAAAAGGCGCCTAAAGTCTTGTTCAATACTATTCTCGATTCTTCATTGTTTGCTTCCTTGTCTCTCAATGCTCTATCAACTCTCATGAGCGATTTTGTCGCTAATAAAAACTTCGTAGCTTGTTAGAGCACTTCTTTAGATTCTTGAGTGACTCTTATGTGTTCTTGGAGATAGAATATTCTTTTCACTTAATAAGATATTTCTAACCTTTTTGTTGTAGAATTTTCTCAACCTCATATTGTTTCTCTTCTTGTGGGTGAAAATAAAATGTGTCCTATAAAGGCGTGATTGAATTCGCTAATTTCAACAATAAGATATAAAATATTGAAAATACTTTGGCGTTCTTAGATAAGTCGAGTTCGTAATTGATTGATTCCTTTGCCTTCTTAACGAGAAACGATTCGACTTTAACATGATTCAATTTCTTGCTTGACTTTCTTGTCTTAAGATTTTTTGTAAAAAGATATATCTTATCTCTCTTCTTTAGTTAAGATGTCGTTTTTCGTTTCTTGTTCTAGTACTTGATCGACTTCTTCTACATCTTTAAGATGTTGTCGTGTATCTTTTTAAGTGTTTCTACTCTTTTCATGACTAATTGAGCTAACAAATGTCTTCGCTCTTTCTTGAAGAGATTGAGTTCTTTGTTATAGTTGACGAAGAATGAAGTTATATTAGTGATATTCGAAACCTTTGCATTAAGTATTAATTGCGCCATAGATAGAAGTAATATCCAATTGCTATAAGTATTGTTGACATAATGTCGCAAATATTGCTTTAGACTCTAGTTTATTCGTTTTATTTAATCATTCGTGATCAAGTGATAAACAATGGACATTCTAAGTCTTGTTCCTAACATTAATACTAATGTTTTTTAATAGTTAGACGTGAAGAGCTTGTCTTTGTTACTAGTTAGTCCTTTAAGTATATTGTGATATCGTATAAGTCGATTTAATACAATGTATTCTAGTTGTTTTATTGTGAACCTCTCTTTGCATGCGATAATATGTAAGTACTTAATAAGTTTGTTAATCATTACTAGTATCGAATTATATTTGTTTCTAATTACTAGATTCGTCGACTTAAACAACTTGATAATAAAGTTCATTGTGACCTTATCTTATAACGATTTAGATAATTCCTAATATTGAATTTCGTCATAGCTCGCATGTGTATTATGTTTGTTTTGCTAATAGCTAAGACATCGCTTAATGTATATCTTGACAACTTGTCTCATCTAAAGAAACTAATAATGTTGGCGTAAAAGTTAAAGAGTTTTAATTACTCTCGAATGTTCTTGCAGTAATTTATCATGATGTTCCTTTATATATTCGTCGATTTTGTTGATAGATATCTGAAGTTTTCCTTTCTTTACTAAAAATTCTTTCGTATCGTCTCTAAGTATTCGTAACGTAGCATTTAGCTTATGCTTATTTGTTGATAGTAATTCGTCTTCGTTGACCTTAAGTATGCTATGGTTAAACGATTTCTTCGTTTCCATGTGTTCAAAGTGTTACGCTAGTACTTTCGCAAGAGGGTATTAGAGAGAGTTCTACTATTGGAGAGATTTGTAGACGTCTTTAGGCAATGCAAGCAATCACTTGATAACAAGGGATTGCAACTTAGTAGTCGTAATAGTAAGTCAAGACTTAAGATAAATTAAACACGATTCATAAAAGAGTCGTGTTCGAAAGCTATATATCTTTTTCATCATTTGAGATTCAAGGTGTTTAAGATGTCCAAAATCTTGATTATCTTGATTACCTTGACCTAAATTCAAGGTGTTCAAGGGTCAAGCCTTCTTGATTATTTTGATCCTATTGATAGACCTTCCCTTTCGAATTACCTTGTGAAGAGCGATGCGTGACGAATAGTACTTATTAGCACGCGACTCGTAACATGAACGCAGATAAACAAATATTTGAAATCTATAATAGCAATATTAAGTTGTTTTTTGTTTCGATAAATAATAAAGAAGAATTTATATTTTTCTTTAAATAAAATTAAAAACTGCAATAAGAAAATTAATTTATCTATTAGATTTATATATCTATATTTACAAATTTAAGTTATAATATTTGTTTAAATAGATATTAAATATCTATTTGTAGTAATTAGTTTATTGAATTTGCAAATATTAGTTATTACTTAACATTTTCGAGTTTTATCTAGCAAGATTTGTTAAATTACGAAGATAAAAAATTTAAACAACAAAGATTTGATCGATTATATTATCTTGTCTTAAATATATAGTTTGTCGAATTCTTTATTAACTATTTTGCGATTGCGTTTTTTTAAGAAAGAAATTTTATTTTTTATTTTTAACGCTAATATAGAATTTTAGTTGCTATTTAATAGAATTGATATTTAGTTTTTCTTAACAAAACTAACAATTTTGTTACTATTCTCTTACAAGATATGCAATTGTTTAATAAGATACTAAAGCGCAATAATTTTATCTAAATTGTTGTAAATATAAACACTATTAATTAGATTTGTCTAATAGCTATTACTAGATATATTAATTTTAATATTTGCTTTAGTTATTTAGCTCTTTTTGTTAGAGCTAATTTAATAATAGTTTTGCTTTTTAAACTTTAGCAAGTATTCTAACGTTATATACTACAAAATACAAAAGGATACAAAATAATTATTACAAATATATATAAAAGACATTTTTTTTGTTTGCGATATAAGAGTAAGTATCGAACAAAATTAATTTAAAGAAATAGTTTCTATTAGACAAAATTTTGTTTTGTACAATTATTAGAATTTCGAGAACAAAATAAGTAACAATTACATAACTTTTTTCGATCTTAATAATTTGTTTTATTTAAATACTATTTCTTAATTTTATTTTTAGCTTTATTTTCAAACTTTAATAGTTTTTAATAATTAGTTTTTATTTGTTTGCGTTAATAATTATATATTTAAGATTAATAATATCTATTTTAAGTAATAACTTTGTTTTTAAATTTTTTATAATATAGAATTTTTAACAAAAGTAAGCAACAACTATTTTGTTGTCTATTCTATCTTAAAGATATATTAAAAGTCAAAAATAACTATTAATTAAATATTTGTTGTTCTTAATATTAAGTACAAATATAATAACGCTAAATTGTTTTGTAAGATACTTTAATCTCAAATTACTAAAAAAAAATTGTCGATCAATAATATAATATATTTGTTGTTAACGTAAACAATATACAAGATATTTTTTTTATAAGAATATTATTTAATATATAATATAGTACTAATGTCTAAAAGTTAATTTATTTTAATACAATAATAGAGTGTCTAATTTAACTAATTCTAAGTTTGTAAAATTTGTTTTAATAAAAATAGAATCAATATAAAATATCATAGTAAGTTTTCGACAATAAATTATGTTGTATTTGTTTTTAATATACTAAAAAAGCTTGTTTCTTAATAGAAAGATCAAGATATAGCTTTTACGCTTAAAAAATAAAGAAAAAGACACTAATATTAACTTAATATATATTGTATTTATCTAATAAGTTGCTTTCTATAACAAGTTAACTATATATATAATTGCTAATATTTTCTTTTTAATATAGTATATCTCTTTAAACTAATTATTAGCAATATAACATATTATTTTATTTATACAAGAGTTACTATAATAACTTGTAGAATTTTTGAAAATAATAAAGTAGTAGACAAACTCTATATATTTTGCAAAATTTGTATAGTATATTGCTACAACAAGAATTTAATAAATTGCTATTTGTTTGTAGTTGCTTTAATAATTATTTTAATAATTTTTGCAATATTTATTTTAATAGTTTATAGTTGTCTCGATCTTGTTATATATTGTTTTGTTTATTTTTAGTTTTTTAATTTTAATAGTAAGAATTCTTGCTTTAGCTATTTTTCAAAAAATTATTGTTACTATAATTGCAAGTCTTGCAAGAGACTTTAATATTTAAAATTATATTAATATTTGTTGTATTAATTGACAAAATTGTTTATTAAAATCTTGCAAATTTTGTATAGATTGTTTAAGATATCTATAGTTTATCAATTGTTATTAAGAGAAATATGCATAGTCGAATTGCTCATAAAAGAGCATACAAAAGAGATAAATTAAGCGAAAAATATATAGTATAGATTGATAAACAATTTGTTCTTCTAGTTGTCTATCTAATTAATTTAAATTTTGCTAGTTAGAACAATAAACAAATATTCTTTTTAATATTTCGCGCTTTGTATCGAGTTTTTTAATAAGATTCTAAGATAATATATAAACAATAGATATATTAACAATAAAACAAAATTTTATTTGAAGCTAATTCTATGCTTGAATTAATTGTTTGTAAATTTTTTCGATACTTGTTAACTATATATAAAGAATAATATTTTGCAAATATTTTTTAGTTTTTAGTTTTTTTTAGTATTTTTAACAATAAAAATTTTTGATATTAATTTGTTAAGTGTTTTGCTAATTTTTATCTTAAAGCAATTTTGCAATTTATTGATAAAATTTAAAAAAAAAATAGATTTCGAAATATTTAATATTTAAAGTTGTCTATTTTCTAAAAACTTTATATTATAACAAAGTTTCATAGACAAAGAGAGAAATTGTCTTAAACAACAACTTTGTTAACAATATATATATAATTATTTATACATTCGACAAAAATAAAGATTTTTTATATCTTGTTTTCTTATAAACAAAAAAAATTGTTCAATCTATATTTGTTTAAAGTGTTTAATAAAAAGAAGTCTAAATTAGATATTTTAAATTAACTGGAAAATATATTTGTATTTTTTTGTAAAAACTTATTAAAATATCTAGAAATGCAACAAAAATTAGTCGATATATTTTAAAACAAATTTTATATTTGTTTTATTAAAGAGTGTTAATCTTTTTTACGCAATATAATTTGCAAGTAATTTAAATCGAAAATTACAAAAAATAAAGCTTGTTTAAAAGCTATAAAATTAAATTGCAAAATTAAAGTTTATTTAAAGATTGCAAAATTAAATTGCAAAGATAAAGTCTATTTAAAGATTGCTAAATTAGCTTAAGTATTAAAAGATTGTCGAATAGATTTTTGCTACTATTGCGAAACTATATTATTAAATATAGTTATACTCGATTAAATTAGCAATAAATAAATAAACTAATTATTTGATTATAAGATACTAGATTCGATATCTTGTTATTAATTGTACTAAATATATTGCTTAATATTAAATAAGTTAAATATCTATACATTGTACAATTGTGTAACAAGATTAAATTAATTAAACTATTATCAATTACTTTGTAAAAAATTGTTAGAGCGTAAATTTATTATTTTAAATTTATTATCTATCTCGAAACTTGTTTGATCAATTTTAAATTAATAACAACAATTTATGCTATCTTTTTTAAGTAAAAGAGAAAACTCGCTTTCGACAATATAGATTGTCAACATTTGCTAATATATTTTTGCGCAATTTATTATTGTTAGTTTTGTTAGTTTTGTTATTTTTTAATTTGTCGAAAGAATTAGTTATTAATTGTTTAGATAAAACAACAAATAAAATAAAAGATACAAATAAAAAAACAAATCTCGAGATACTTAAAAACGCAAATCTATTTTGTTAAACAACAAGAATTTCGTCGAGATACTTTAAAATAACAATCGAATTAAAAGATTCTAAATCTAGAATATTATATAGATAGATATTTAGATTCTTTTGCTCAAATTGCTTGTTTTAATGTTTAGATATTTGTTTTGCTAATAACTTCAATAATATTTTTGAGATAATATTGTCTAATAGATTGATCGTCGATTCGGTTTTCGATTCCAACTTCTAGAATCGACTCGAATTGACGATTCAACTTTAGAAATCAAATCGAAAATCGATTCGATTTTAACTATTTTAAAATTGAATTGAATTGAATCAAGTCGATTTTCGATCCAAAGATAAAAGCTCTAGTTATAAAATTATCTATTGCATCAAAATTAATTCTTGTTATAAATTAATAACTATTAACTTTAATTAATAAAATAAAATATTGTATATATATTGTTAAATTTAGTTGCTATTGTTGGACTAATATATTGTATTTCTTTAATATATTTTTTATAAAAAAACTTGAACTTTTTTTTGCTTTTGTGTTGTAACTTCTACTTAAAGCATCTATTTGCGCTAAACTTTCTTCTATTGCTAGATTACTAACTTTAACTTTTTAGAAAGTCAATTAACTTTGTTCTTTTCTTCTAGATAAGTTTAATATAAGTTGTTATAACAAGTTTTTTTACTAAGACTTGCGTATAAGTTGTATAGTTTTATAATAATAGCATTTTTACGTCTAGGTACTAGTATATTAAATTTCTTGTTTGTAACAAATTGCGATATATATACTCTAATAAAATTTAATTATTTTATAATAATATTAAGTATATCTTTTTCTATAATAATATTGTTTTTTAGTTTCTTCTTGTATTTGTTTATAATCTTTAATAAATTAATTAAAGTTTCGAAATAATCTGTAATATCTTCTATGCAATTGTAAAAATTCTTTTAGTTATATTTTTTGTTTAAGTCGATTACTAAATTGTAAAAATTAATACTTTTTTAAAATACTTAATTAACTTCTTACGTAAATACAAATATCTTGTTTAATAATATTTTTTCTAGAACTTTTTGTAACTAATTTAAGTTCTTTATTAGATAATAATTGTTGTTTAATTATTGGCAATTCGAGATAATTCTCTAGGCGCCCTATTAGCGACTCGGGGCTCCCGAGGTCGTTGTGTCGATGTCTTAGCCCTAAAGCTACATTAGTAGGTCCAGTTGACCTCAAGTTGACCTCGAGCATTACCAAAAATTTGGGGAATACGCCAAGCGTTATCCAAATATTACTTACTTGTGTTGTTAAGGCTCGTCGAACGCAATCTGCAAGCACTATCTATTATGCGCAATCAATTACGCGCAATCAATTGCGCAACTCTAGGAGATGCTCCTGTCTACACATTATTCTCGCGTAGAAATCTTACAAATTGTTCGATTTTGTTATACAAATTATTTAGATATAAGCAAGTAACAAGCGAAAATCTAATCGAAGTGCTACAAGAGTCTATGCGCATTTCGAATATTAAATTTTTTCTTTTTGTTAAGTCTTTTTTAATTTTTCAAATACAAACTTCTTGTTGTTTCTCGAGTGTTCTTAGAGTTGATCTCGAGTTACTTGAGCCATTTTGGCATCTTGAAATTGAGAGATCGATTTCTTAAATTGCCGATAATTTAGTTTTAAAAGTGTTGATTTTCTATTAATTTGCTTTCTAATATTGTCTTAACTATTAAATATCTCTCTTAATATAATATTAATTTATTGTCAATCTATTAAGTTTTATAATTAACAATCTCTTGCAAAGTAATTCAATCTATTATATAAACAGTACGTTTTTTAGAATTTGTTATTTTGCTTTTTTTTCAAGTTTTTTTCTTTGCGTTGTTAGATAAAATCTAATTTTATAGATGCAAACTTACAATAATTTAGATTATTATACTTTTAATTAGAACGAAATTCTTTCTACTAATATTTAGTTGTTAATTTAAAGAAGATTTTTATTCTTTTTCTAAATTAATTGTATTGTTTTTTAAAGCTTTTTCGTATAACTTGTTGTTAAAATCGATAATTACTTTAACAAGATTAAATATATTGTTAATAAATTTATTATTATATATAATTTTGTTCTTAAAATTATTTTTAAGATCTAATCAAAATATTGTTATAAGTACAATATTATTTTATTTGATAAAATCAATATATTTTTAAAACTTAGTTACGTAATTTGTTGCAAAAAGTTGTTAAATTAAATACTAAATTATTCTTTTTGCAATTTGTTTCTTATTAAATATTTTAAAAAAAAATCGAAACTCTCTTTTAAAGTTGTTGAAATTTGTAAATATTATATAAGAATTTTTGTTATAATTCTTTAAATACTTGCGTAAATTTAACTTAAATTAATGCTAGATTTTTTCTCTAAAAAATATTAATGCATAAATTGTCTTCTAATTTGCTAAAATAAAATAGAAAATAAAGTAAAAGTTTATTTGTATAAGATAGATTGCGTAGTCTTTATTAAATTAGTAATACAATTGATTTTGCGAGAATTAGTAAAATCTAGAACTGCTAGCCCAATAACGCTATATTCAATTAGATAATATTTTTCACAATCTAATAATTATTATATTTGATTGATTTTCCTCTTCTTCTATTATAATATTAATTATATTATATCTTATTATATCTTAATTAATTCAATTAATTGACGACAATTAAGATATATCTATAATTATTGCTCTTGTTATTGTTATTATTATTATTATTCTAAATTAATATCTTGTTAACAATTCTCGACATTTATATATTAAAGTAGTAGAGAACAAAACGTTCGAATTCGATGTAAATAAAATTTTTCTTAAACGACTTCGTTGTATAATATAATTTATTAAGAAGAAAATTCAATTACTCGTTAACTATTTCGCAATTAATATTATTAAGTAAAGTAATTGTGCGAAATTGTTTTTCGAACTCGCTCTTTGTCTTCTTCTATATAAATTATTTTATTCTTGTTAACTATTTGAATTAACAAGACAATTTAATTGCTTTTTCTTCTATCTCTTTTTTGTTCTTAACAATCTTCTTAAATACTTAAAAATTTGTTACAATAATATTCTACAATAGCATTTAACGCTTATCTATATATATCTTAGAAGATATGTTAAGGCAATAAAAAGAGTAGAAAAGATTAGAGACAAAAGCACTATATAAGAGTTTATCGATAAAATCTTTCAAAGATTTTGCAAATCAAATATAAAACAAATATTCTATTACTCTAACTATAAAAAAGCACACGAAATAGTATAACTAGCTATTACTTGTTTGAATAATTTAATAGAATCAATTTCCAATTTTTGCGAAAACAAGATAAACAACGTTACAATATTGCAAAAATCAAAATTGCAAAATCGATTAAAAAATCTACTTAAAAATCGAAGAAAACTTTAATTGTATAACAACAAAGTCTATATTTATTAATTGTATATTATATCTCTCTATTTAAACTATACAAATAAAAGATAAGTCTTTTTTAATAAACAAATATCAAAAGCTTGCATTGTTGTCAAAAACTTCTTTAATTTAATCTAGAATTTATAAATATTTAATACTTTTAAGACGTAAATAAAAATAAATTTACAATTTATCGAAAATCTCTATTTAGCAACAATTCTTCTAACTAATTGCTATATATATTTATAAGACAATTAGATAGAATCTTGCTTTGCAATATAATCTTTTAGTCTTTTAAAATATTTACAAGTCAATAAGATCTTTAACAATTTCGAAAGCTCTATATTATAAGAATACTAAATCTTCTTTTTTATATTTATATATATATTTAGCTTCGATTAAGTTTTTTGATACTAATCTTTATTGCTTGTTGCTCTAAATCTCGCTATTATTATTAAAATAGAAAAATAGAAAAAAAAAATTCTAATTAGGCTCTCAAAAACAATTTTTGTCTTTTATTTTTTCTTTTATTTTTTCTATTAATGTATTAGATCTTTGCAACTATATATTTATATATATATCTTTAACAATTAAAAAGCTCTTGTTAGTTCGACAAAGGGTTGTAATTGTAAATAATATTGTTAATATAAATACTTTTCGATCTAAATTTTATATGTTTGTCTCGAAAAAAATTTAGAAATATAATTAACGCAAATATAATTAAATATTTCTTTATTATTTTATTTATTTTATTTATTTAGAGAACAAATTTTAAGACGTCGATAAAATAGATGCAATTTATACTCGTTTATATTGCAATTTACGCATTATATTTCTTTATTAGATATCTAAGATCTCTAGAAGAGACAATATTGTATACAAAAGTCTAGTAATCGAATATCTTGTTGTTGCTTTTTTTTTCAAATAAGATTTGTCAAGATTCGAAAAAGAAATTTCGATAATAGTACTCTTCTCTTAAATATTCAGATGTTTTTCGCAAAAATATCTTCTTTTCACATTTAATGCGTCTTCGCATTACTTATTATTATTTTCTCTCTACTACTTCTATTTGTCTTCTCTCTACTACTTCTATCTATCTTTTTTAATTGTGCATAATACTCGCGTTCGTTAATTAAAAAACAGTCAATTATTGCTTGTTGCACTTAGTAATTCAACTTGTTGTCTTAATCTATCAAATAATCTATATCTTTTGCGTAGTAATATAGATCTTTAAAGATATACTTAAAGTAAGAGCGCATTTTGTTTTTGTAATACTCTCGAAAGAAAATCTAGAAATAAATCTTTAGTTTTAGCTTTTTTGCTTAATATAACTTCTTTATTTCAACAAGATTCTTTTAAAGTATATTGTCTATCTTCTTTAATAAAGATTGTTGTCTTAATATATTTCTTGTCGATTGCGTTTGCTCTTTAAAGTACTCGCTTAATATTTGTTATGAAATATTTAAATCGAAGTTGTTTATTACGTTTACGCGTATTTGTTTAGATCTTTTCGAAGTCTTTTTACTCTTTACAAACTTTGTAGAAACAATAGATTTTCGAGACTATTTTACAATTCTTCTTCTTTTAAGTTTAATAGACTCTAATAATATAGATTTATTTAAAGATAAGTAATCTAGAAAATAGAATAGACAAAAAATTGTTATTGTCTTTTAAAGCAAAGATTCTTATTGCATAATATTAATTGTTATTATTTAAATTTTCTATTATTATTGCATTGTTATTGGAAAAAGAGTTTGCTTTTATTACAAGATTTGTAGTAATTCTTGATTTCTTTGTATTGTTATTTGCATTCTTCTCTATAATAGAGAGTATACTATTTAAGTCACTATCTTTAGAATTGCTTTAATTCTCGAAGCTATTATTGTTACTAATAGAAAAGACAACAAAGAAGAAAAAGAAGAAAATTTTGTAGTTTAATTTATTCTTTAATTGTTAACTAAGAAAATCTCTTCTCTTTTTGTGCTTTACATTTGTCTCTAGCTTCTTTTTTTGTAAAAAACTTTTCTTATTTTTGTTCTTCTAATATATCTAAATAATTGATATTTATCTATTAATAATTTAAGTATAATTGTTGTCTCGAGCTGTATACTCTAATTTATATAACACTTTAATATTAACTTTTCTCTTAATTATTAAGTTATTTACATATTAATTAATTTCGATATATTTGCAATCTATTGTTGTCTCGAATTTGTCTCGAATTTTGCTTTAGAATTGTTACATAGACTTAATATCGTACTTCGAGAATCTAGCTATACAAATATTAACTAATATAATATCTTTCTTCTTTGTTAATTGTCTACTATAAGTTATTTTTTAATCTAATTAATAGTCTTTTGTTCGATTAATCTTTTAAGAAGCAAAAAGTATTGTCGAAGAATCTTTTTTAGAAGTTGCAAGAATAGTCGAGACAAAGATAGATACTTGTTGTCTACGAATCAATAATATATCGAAATCGATATCGATGCTACTCTTTATATTTGTCTTCTTCTTTTTCAAATTATATATACTATTAATTTGTCGCGTATTATCGCTTTGTCTTCTTCTCTTTGTAGACAATTGCTAAAAAGATTGCAAATTAAATATCAAGATCTTCTTTTATTTACAAGATAGTTGTTGTATATTCTTTAATTATTGCGAGAATTGCAAAGATAAATATAATTGTTGCAATATCTATTGTTGCAAACAAGTTCAAGAGTTTAAATCGAGAATATGCAATTAACTACTAGATATATCGCGAGATATTAGAAGAACAACAACGAAAAGATGCAATTAAGCTATAAAATCTACGTCTAAGCGAGCAATTAATGCAATTAAATTAAGAGACAATGCAATTGTATTATTGTTACAAAAATTAAATTAGTAATTTAGTTGCATTGTTAAGTTGTTAAATCTACTTATCTTTTTAGAACAATGCTAACTCAATTAAGCAACATTTAATTTAATTAATTAATTTAATTGAGACTACGCAATCTTTCTATAAGTTAATTCTTTAAGTTAATACAATTTTATAATAGATATTAAGTTTTTTAATTTTAATTTTGTTGTCTTTACTAAATGTTAATCGATATAATACTAATAAGCTAATATTTAAGATAGAGATAAGTTAACTTAATACAGAAATTCTTAAAGTATTTAAAGTGTTCAAAGTGTTATACTAGTATTTTTGTAAAAAGTATTAAAGAGAATTTGTACTAATAAAGAGATTTATAAATATTTTTAAGCAATATAAGCAATTATTTAATAACAAAGATTGCAACTATAGACAATCTTATATTTAATAAAAAAAATTAGATAATTTAATAAATCAAAGTAACAATAAATGAAGACTTAAGATAAGTTAAACACAATTTATAAAAAACTTGTATTCAAGTTTCTATATACTAAAAAATTACAAGTTGTTTGCTTTGCTTATTTGTCGAAAATAATAAATATAATTGTTGCAATATTTATTTGTTAAATATATCGAATATTATACTTAAGATGTTTGCTTCTTGAATATATCGAATATAATAACAAATTTGCTCTTAACGCGTAGAATCTAAATTACTAGTATAGCTTTAATAAGTTTGTAATATAGATTTTTAATTAAGAATATAATTAATTTTTCTATAGCAAAGCTCTTTGACTTGTATTTTTTTATTGTAGTATTTTATTTATTGTGCAACAACTTTTTCAAGACGCTTTACTAGAACTTTTCTTAAATTATAAAGTTGTTTTATATATTTCTGTATTAACAATACTTTTTTTTTCAATAAATTTGTTCTTAGCTTTATAGTAGATCTTCGAATAATAATTATATATTAAATAGGACAACAAAACTTTAACTAAAATATAATAATTATTGTTATAGATAAATTTTGCTATTAACAATAAGTTAGTCTATCTTGTTTGTTTAGTATTAATATATATATAAAAATAGTACTTAAGAATTTAATTTTGTTGCTTTATTAAGTTATTTATTTAAAAATAGAAAATAGTACTTGATTGTTTACTAATTTGTGTATAAAAATATATAGCAAATTAAAAAATACTAATAAAGACAAATTTTTTATTGTTTATTATATTAGCTAGTATTTAGAAGCGTAAAACAGTTTTATCGAAAAATATTTTCGCTAACTTTGCAATATTAATTTTAATAGTTATAGATATATATTTGATTAATTTTGTATAACAATCGAATATTATAAAAATTGAGTTATATATAATTCTATAACGCTTGTTTAGCGACAAGCTTGTTACAAAATTTATAATTTTTTTTTTTTATAATTTCTTTGCAATAAATAAGAATTAAAGCTTACTATATAACTTATAATAAAAAAAATATATATATTAGCAAATATTATATATTTTAATATATGTTTTTATTTGTTTTGCGCAAACAAGTTAGAAATATTTTCTCTAAAATAAATTTAGAGTTTTCTCGATTTTAAAGTGTTTTGTTAACAAATTATTATAATTCTTGCAAATTAATCTCTTTTTAATAATTATATTTTCTATAATATAAAGCAATCTATTATATTTAACAAGATTATCTTAATCTAGAGTCTATATTTTTGTTAATAGCAAAATAGTTTTTTAATTTTAATATAAATCTTTTCGATTTAAATTTTTTTAGTTTAAAGATTTTTAATTAAGAATTTTCGAAATATTTGAAATTTTTTATACAATTTCTCTAGTATATTTTTAATTGCTTTTCTTAAAATAACAATTTGTACGCTAGCTAGTTAAGATAAAGATACTAGTCTATTAAACAAAAACTTCTACTATATAATTGCAAAATCTTTGTGCTACTAGTAGATATTTCTATTAGTTGTTGTTAGGAAGTTAGACCTAATCTGACCCCAAAGATTAACCCGAGCGTTCTGGTAGACAATCTAGTTTACTAACTCTATTATATGGCGTTCTGTTATAACAGTTGTAATACAAAAATTATATTATTTGATATTTCTTATTTGCTTTGCACTAGCAACTTTTTGTTAAACAATAATACTAGCTTATTTTAAAATATAGAAATTAGATTAATTAATATTCTTTGTTTGCTTTGTATTAGCAAATCTTTGTTAAACAACAATACTAGTTTGTTTTGCAATATTAATAGCAATTTTGTATTTAATAGCAAGATCTCTTTGTTATAAAGATATCTTAACAATCTATTTGTTAGATTTTTTTTATTAAAATCTCAAAGATTATTGTAATTTAATTATATTTCAATAAAATAAGTATTGCTTTTTAGATAGTATCTTTATTGTTTAAAAGCAATTACAATAAATAGCAATTTTTAATCATATATCTTATAATTTTGCTTTGTTAGAATTATCTTCTAGAATTAAAATACTATTAAATATTAGTTTATAATATTAAAAGTTCTATGTGTATTGTAATGTTTTTTTCAATAGCTTACACAACTAGTCTCGAACATATATACAAATATCTTCTATTTTATCTTTTCTATATTTTCTATTAAGAAGCAATATTTATTGAACGTTTATGCAAAAGTTTAAAATTTTATTTATTCGACAAGCTCGCTTATTAAAGCAACGCATTTATTTAAAATTTAATAATTTATAAAAATAAACAATTTTGTCGCTTTTATACAAATTTCGAATTAAAAAATTTATATATTTGTAATAAATGTATTTTTAAATATTTAAAACTTTGTCTTTTTAATCGATTTTCTTAATAATTAAATTTTTCGATCAACTATTAATATTAAAAGTCTAGAAATAAATCGCAATATTAATAAACAAAAAACGAATTTTAACAATTAGAGTAATATAAGATTTAATCTTAAAAAAACTAATAAATTTGTCGAAAACTTTCTAGTAATATTTAATTTTAATTTAATAATAAATATTTTATTTATTAATTTTGCTTTAGAATCGAGCAATAACAATTGTTTTGCAATAAGTTTTACGAAAAAACAAAAGCGCTCAATTGTAGACTAATCGTTAGATTGGGTTTCGGTTCCAACTTTTAGAATCGACTCAACTCGACGATTCCAACATTAGGAATCGACTCGAAACTCGATTTGATTTCTATTATTTTGAAATCGATCTAATTCGACCCAACTCGATTTTCGATTCCAATATTAGGAATCGAATCGAATCGTCAAGAAATCGAAAATAACGTCATTATGCCAAGATTTTCTATTTTTGAATATACGTTATCATAATTTTGAATTTTTCGCCAAAGTGTCAAGTAGTATGCTTCGACACAAAAGCTACGCTTGCTTGTATTATCTTAAAATAGCTTGCTTAAACTAGTTGCTACTTGCATTACTTTTTTGCATTATTTTTTTGTTCTTAAGTTACTTTTTCGAATTATTAAAGAATATTGTTATACTATATTTGTATTCTTGTTTACAAAATGTCGAACTCTTCAAAAGCTTTAAGTTAATCATCGTCTTTAAACGAAGAAAATCCTAGCGAATCTATCTCTCGCGACTCGCCATCTAGTAGCTTACATCTCAATCAATTCGCGAGTTAATTTAGTTAAGATTTTCTTACTTTTGCTTTTAACAATAGAAAAAAAATTCTTTGCGAGATATTAAATATGATATTCATCAATTATTTACTACTTGTTTTGAGAGAGAAAAACGAATACGTTGAATGAAGTTCAAATACTAACACTCAATTTCAAGCATAATGATCACAAACAATTGTTGACGACAATATTTTAAACAAGACTTAATTGAGACTTGTTAATTCACATTAGACAATAAAGATTAATGTAGAAGCACAATTCAAGCTTTGAAACAAATATGTTCAAATAACTTCGATTGTAGATAATATTTCAAAAATTGTGTGCAAAAGTTGTCATTAAATTTTGAATCATTCTATTGCTTACGATCATTCAAGCACATCGAATATAAAGAAACATCTTCAATTTACTTTTTGCTTGAAACGAAAAAGATCTAGATCGCAAATCGCGATCGATCTAGTCTTTAATCGCGTAAGTTATAGTTGATAATGCAAATAAATAATGCAAAACTAATAAATTATTAGAAGAAAAATTATATCGATTTGTCGTTCTCCTTTGTTTAAGATGATTAGAAAAATTAACTATGCAAGACTTTTGTTGATTTAAATCTATTCTTTTGAATTATTGATAATTCTTACTTTCGAAAGTTATTAGAAATGCTTCGACCAAAGCTAGTGCTTCTAGATCGCACGAAACTATCGAAGATAATTCTCTCGAACTTCGATCAAATTCGTAAGAAAATCAAGATAGATCTTAGAGACGCTTAGCGTGTCTTTATTGCTTTAAATGCATGATCTAGTTCTTAAAGAGTTGTCTACTTAGAAGTGTTAATATATTGGGTTGACATCGCATTTCAATTTCGCGAACATCTTATTAAATTTACTTCTCTTAATATCGAGCATATAGATCGTCAATTAATGTTAAAGCTTATAAAGATTTTGAAGTTTTTTAAGATTAAAGACAAACTCCTTGGTGTTGTTACTAATAACGCGAGCAATAATGACATCCTAAAAGACAAACTCGAAAGAGCTTTAAATCGACGAGAATTTTAATAAAACAAATAGCAAAACTCTATTTCTTGTTTAGCTCATATTATTAATCTAGTAACTTAAGATTTTATTACGACTTTAGAATCGAAAGCAATAATTAACAATGTTGTTGTGCAATTGAAGAATGCACAAGTTTAGAATATTGCAAGAAGTACAAACTTGTTTGCTATAATTAAAAAGATATTTATTTTTATAATAATGCAAAGAGATAATGCATTTGCTAAATTCTATCTAGATTCGCATTCTTACAATTGCTATTAATGACTTAGCTTAACGTTTGCTTCGCTTCAAAGTCTTTTAGAAGCAAATCGAAAAAAAATTACGAAAACTAGTACAAGATATTCGTATTCGTTGGAACTCTATCTATTTAATGCTTCGTCGTATGTATCAATTACGCGATTTTATTAATCTTTGAGTAGAGAAATACTCTTAAGATTAAAAAATACAACAAATTAAACTAGACGAAAGCGAGTAACAATTGATTTTATTTGTTGATAATATGTTGAATTTTTTCTACGAATGCATTCTTATAGTTTCACGAACAATTAATACAAACATTCATTTAAGATTTCGAATATTTGATGCGATATTTAATTATCTCGAACATCTAAAGGAAACAATTGAAATTAATGTTTGTTCTTCGACAAAAATCGTAACAAGAGCTTGCAATAAAGCTTTAACTGCAAAATATTATTCGAAAACAAAAGAACTTGATGACACATTATACAATCTTGTTAATATCTTAAATTCTACGTAGAAATTAAGTCTTTACAAGATGTGAAATAAGAAGAATAATAATAATGCTATTATCTACGAGACAAAATACAAGATCGAATTCAAAATCTATTTTCGACGTCACTACGATTTAACTACTAGTTTAAGAGTAGAAGTATAGAGAGCAAATATCGCTAAAGAGATAATGCAATATAATAATGCATATGATCTTTTGTTAACACTTTTGTAGTCTATTGCGACTATTGCGAGATTCTTACTTCGACAATCTTAACGCTCTCGTTTAACTTAAGGTGAAGACGATCGATATCTTCGAACTAATATTATAGAGAATAAATATTCAATTTAAGAGTATTGAAAAGACAACGCTTCGAACTTTCTCAAGTTAACGCAAATGACTCGAGATGTGCTTTTATGCCCAATGTTATCGATAGATATTAAACGAACTTTTAGTCTTATTCGAAAAGTGTGTCGATAAAATCGATCTCAAATGAGTTCGTAAATAATTGAGCAAATTATAATAATTAAATACTATAATTGTACTATGAATTTAAATTTAAAGAAGATTGTTATTAAATCGTAAAACATATATCGCAAAGAAAAGAATAATAATCAAACGATAAACAAAGAAGAGAATTTTTTTCGAATGAAGTTCGAGATCGTTTTAGATTAGATTTATTAATAGACGTGTTATACTATTAAAGACATCGCATCTACAACTACAACATAAACAAACAAATCTTATTACTAGTAATGCAAAAAAATAATGCATTTAATAACTTTGATCGCTAGAAGAAAGCTATCAATGATTGAATCTCGAAGATTCGACTCACAACTAGCACAAAGAACACATCATAATTGTTCAAAAAAAAACATAAAATCACTCTAGAATTTCTACTACTAGAAAAGATCGAATTGCTTCATTAAACGCTTAATGAACTAACAATTCTTGAGCTAAATCGTCACGCGTTTGACGTGAATTGTCGCGAGATTCGAGTCTATATAGAGTGAAATGTTGATTAAATTCTATAGTTACAATGATAATGCAACAAGATAATGCACTCACTAGAGAAGAAGATGCACATAAACGCTTTTGCGACTTCTTGAAGTGCGCCTAATATCGACTTCTAAATGCGATATTCGTTCTCTTGACGATCGTAATTCTAGGTCTCGTCGTATAGTATTTCACGAATCAAACGTTAAAATAAGCGTTTAGAAATAAGAAAGTCGATGAACTTCTAATATTTTTTGATCTCTTAAAGTGCGACAATTCTAGACTTTTATTTTCGCTCTCTTTATCGCAAAACATTAGCATATTAGTTGAAAATACATTATCTATTCTCATTACCTTGTCTACGTCAACACTACGAACATTCTTTTCTTTAACATTTTTGCTTTTATCACTTTCTATTTCGCCTTGTTTAGATTGACCACGAGGAATTATTCTATCGCGAGAGAGCTTCGAAGCGAACTTTCGAGCTAGCAAATTAAGCTTGTTAGTTATAAACAAGACGTATTGCATTACTCGCATGCATTATTTGTTTACTTTGTGCAAGTTATCGAAGATAATAATGTTAATAGAAATGAATTAATATGTACGTGAGAAGTCATGAAGAAAAGCGCGATAATTTTTAGAACTTTTATCGATAGAGACGCGTCGAAAATCGCGTTAAAAATCGCGTAAAAATAGAAGCTTAAATTAACGATCAACGACAAAACTATGTGAAATAAACGATAAAGAAGTTAACGTAGATGAACTTGCATTACTTATCGATAAGATTAAATAAATATTAATGTAAAGAAATGATGATCGTATTAAGTAAAAAGTTCAAAGTGAGTAAAAGTAGAAGTAAGAGATAACCCTAACCCTAACGCATATAATTCTTACTTTGATTTGTAAAATTACCTCTTAATATCTTATTCATAATCTTATTAACCTTTGAAATTCTTCTACATTCTAAATCTTATAACACTCTATTAAATATCAAGATATACTTATGATTTAATGTACGATTGCATTATCTATATGCATTACTAGTGAACTAAGCTAAGAAATCGCATAGACAATGGAATTACTATTAATTAATCCAAAAAGCATCGCAAGTCGCAATCGCACGCAAGAATGAAATAATAATAAGAAGAAGTTATATCGAAAACAAAGCAACAATCGCAAGATTATCTCGATTCGCGTCAAGAAGTTGCGTGAAACGTCTATTTGAATGAAAGTCCCTTGGTCGAATCGTAAAGTCATGAAGAACAATATTAGAGATAAGGTTAACGAGCATCGAATCAATTAAGATATTCATGATAATGCATTTAGATAATACAATAAAACACACAATGTTGATAGCTTAATAGCGCAATGCTTTGAAAATTAGTTTAGACGAAAAGTAGAGAAGAAGTTTGCGATCAAGAAGATAGAGCGACTTAGAGTCACTTAAGAAGCGCAAGCAATGCGTGAGAATACAAATGTAATGATAACGTCTTTCTCTTAAAATATATGCATTATCTAAATGCATTATTTGTTTTCTACACTTAAGCTAATTAATATTGTAGTCAAGCATCAACAATAAGTTTAATATTGATGAAAGCTTCTTAACATTTATGAAATCAATTGTGAAAATCATTTAACAACGAGTTATTCACTATGATGATTTAAATAACTTGAAGAGAGCTAATGACGTCGATTCTTTCAATTCGTATAGCAACTTTGTTGAGAAATTCGCGTCATCAAAAAAACGCGAAAGAGAGAGAAATTCCTAATTTTATCGATGTTAAGATAGAGAATTTTAACGATGTTGTTAAAGAGAATGATGATAATCAAAAAATTCGACATATAGCTTAAGAAAATGCTAAAACGTTAAGTTATAACTACTATGAAGTCACTAATGTTAATAATGATAACAAAGAGAAGAATGCGAACGATGAAGATCAAGATCGCGACGACGAGAATAATAACGAGATCGAAAGCAATTCGAATCAAACTATTTAGAATGATAGTACAACGAACGAGATTATTAAGATCTCGAACTAATGACTTTACACACTTAGCTTAGAGAGCTTATTATCACGAATTAATATTATAATGCATTATCACATTGCATTACTATATTGCATTACTATATTGCATTATTAAATCTAAAATGTACAATTAAGATTTTAAACAAATTAATTATAATTTATAATGAAACTAATGTCTTGGCGATTCGAGTCAATTTTTCGAGTAATGTATTTAATTTTTTAAGAATTATGCTATTGCTTTAAAGTTATTAGTTCTTTATATATTTTTAAATAAAGTGTGCTCAAATATTAAAAGTCTTGATAGCTTAGTAATAAAGTGATTGCACTTCAATAACGATGACACAATATTTGTAAAAAAGTCTTAAAGAACATTATTGTGCTCTTCTTGATTTTCTCGTAAATATTGTGTTATCGTTATCGAGAGTGAAAAGATCGAGAGTTCAAATTCTTCTTAAGATACAATAATTTATTTCTTTTTTTAATTCAAAAATAGTAATAAGAAGAACAATAATAGAGATATCGATAAGAGCAACAATAAAAAAAATCAAAAAAACAAAAATAATTTGAACAAGACTATGCAAAATAAGATTGTTGAACTCTTTAACAAGAAAAGTCAAGTCAATGATTTAATTTTAGCTATTTAGATAGCTCAAATGCATTATCTTAATGCATTATCAAATGATTCTATATCGAAAAAATATAGAATAAAACATAGTTTTCTATTATTTATTTTAGAATTTCTTTATACTAATATTAAGTCTTGGCGATTTAAGTCGATTTTTTGGGTCGAGTTTCGATTTCAAGTATAAAAATCGACTCGAATTGTCAATTTCAACTTCAAGAATCGAATTGCCAAGACTTTCGAGTCAAGTTGGTACGAATCGCCAAGATTCGAGTCGAATACTCGACTCGAACTTGGTGACCCGACCCGACGCGATCAATCTACTTAATTGTTTCTTCAAATTATATTAATTAAATACAAATTCTTAAAACAATATTAATATATAAAGTTAAGCAATTTAAAAAGAAATTTAATTAACAAAGATCTCTTAATTAGCTCTTCTATTTAGCAAAAAATAAATTTGACAAAAAATATATTTTACTTCTTGCAAAGTAAGAAGAGATAAAAGTAGAATATAAAAACACTTGTATTTTATATCTTAAAAACTAGATTTATATAGATTTTTTGCGTTTATAAAATATAATTAATATATAGCAATTATTATTTCGAGTTTCAACGCAATATTTGTTTTAACACTTGAATTATACAATTATTTTTGCATATATAATAGTATAATTTAAAGACAATTAATAATTACAAATTAACTTAAAGTTTAACAATTTTTTAAATTGCGAATTATTTAAGTTTAAAAATATCTTTTATCTATATTATTTAAAGTATTGCATTATATTCACGCATATTATTTATGAATTTTCTAAAATTAATTTATATTGCAAGAATTATTGCAAAGAAGCAAAAATTTTGCAAAAAATTAAATAAAAATATTTCGAAATATTATGCAAAATATAAGTTTTTATATATATTGCAAATATATTGTTTCTCTTAAAACTTAATTTTAATTAATTAAATTAATATATTATCTTTTTAATTAAAAAGATTTTTTTTTAATTTAATTTGTTTTATTAAGCAATTAATTAATATTTCTTTTTGTTGTTACAAAGATTATTGTATTTTTTATATTTTATTAATAAATTTTAGTTTTCGTTAATTTAAAATATGTTTAACAATATTGTTATATTTAATAAAGTTAATTTAATTACGAAAACTCTTATATTTAAGAAAAAGATTCGATTAAATTTATATTATAAGTTTTGTATAATTATAAAGACGTATTTGACAATATATAAACTCTAATTGTATATTTTTCTTAAGTATAACAATATCTTTAACGCAAAATGCTTATAGAAAATTTAACGAATAATTTTGCTTTAATATACTTATTAAGTTTAGAATATTAATAGTAATAAAGAAAATTTTACAATAATTAAATTAGCACAAGTTGAGTTTGCTATATTTAGTTGAGATAATATTGTTAAATAGAATTTTTGTTAAGAAATTATTATCGAAGTAAACTAAAAGAATATCTTGTTAACTTTTAGAATAGCACAATCTAATAAAATAGTCTTTATAAATAATCTTTTTTTACTTTATTGCATTCTAAAGCTCTTGTAACAATTATATCTTATTAAATATTTTATTTTGTTATAGAATAAATTTTTTTTTGACATTTTTCAATATTATATATATTATATATTAGAACTCTTAAGACAATTTATTAATACAAAAAACAAATAGTTTGTTAATAAAATTATAGATTATGTTTATCGAACAAATCTCTTTATATATTTTTCTATATTTAATATATTAATAATTCTATTAGTTTATTTAATATATTTATTATTGAAACATTTCTTTATCAATGTTATTCTATCTTACTATATTATTTTTATAGTATTTAAAGAATCTATATCGACGAATTCTCTTTTATCGATAATACTTCGCTTATTGACAATACTTCTCTTACTAATAGTACTCTTCTATTAACAATAATTCTTTTATCGATAGTATTCTTCTATTGATAGTACGTCTCTTATTAACAATACTACAATAATCTCTTCTTAGAATTCTTTAATGCTAGATTGCGAAAACAAAATCTTTATCAAGTTAAACATTATTGTTTATCGCGAGCATTATAACAATAACAATATAAAAGTTTATGCAATCGACTTAATTTATTAAAGATAATCTTAGATTACAATAATTAACAATATTGATCTTATATTGCAAAAATCTTAGAATGAGAGCGAAAATTAAAATTAAAACGTAGCAGGATTGTCTAATTCATCTAAGTTACTAACTATAATTAACAACAAGTCTATTGTTATTCTTGCAATTGTTTGATTTATCAATTATCTAAATTAGCAAATTCTAATTAATAACGCGAAGATCTATTTATATTAACAAGAACAATATAGATTTGCCAAAATAAAAGACAATCTCAAAAATCTAGCTAAGAAGAAAGAGCGCAAGTTGAAATATAAGCGAGATATTACTATTAGATGTCGAATAAGTTTTCTAAGAGTTACAAAGTTGCGCATTAAGCTTAAAAAACTAATAGAAAACTAAATTAATATTCGAATTATATTAAAGATTTATTAAATCTTGCGCAATATATATATAACGCAAAACAAGAAAAACAAGATAATAATTTGCAATATAATAATTGCAACAACAAAGACTCTTAATACTAAACACTAAATTCTCGAAATCGATTGTTAAGCTCTTTATGCTTAGTGTCAAACTTTTTATCACTAAGATTATTGTCGAGATTTAAGTGTCTTAATAAGATTATTGTATAGAGATCTCAAAGATAAGAGTAAAGATCTTAGAGACAAGATAAATAGAGAAGATAAATAGCTTAATACGATAAGATAATCTTTAGAGATTCTTGTTACGACAATAGAGTTTTATTACGACTTAGTTTTATTGGTAGAGCATAGATTAGATTAATTATCAAACTTGTCAATTTAGAATTTTCTACTTGTTCGTCGTAGTCTTAATAGAAGATTATAGACTAGTCTATTTAAGGTTTTACAACTCTCTTTGATAAGATATTGGATAAAACTAGAGATTGTTGTCGAGATTTAAGTGTCTTAATAAGACTATTGTATAGAGATCTCAAAGATAAGAGTAAAGATCTTAGAGACAAGATAAATAAAGAAGATAAATAGCTTAATATAATAAGATAATCTTTAGAGATTCTTGTTACGATAATAGAATTTTATTACAACTCAATTTTATTGATAGAGTATAGATTAGATTAATTATTAAACTTGTTAACTCGAGATTTTATACTCTTTGTTGTTTGTTGTATTCTTAATAGAAGATTATAAACTAATTTGTTTAAGATTTTACAACTCTCTTTAACGGGATATTGGACGACACTAGTTGCTACTTACTTGTCTCTTTAGATTATATCTAAGATATAATCTAAATTAATATTCTTATATTATAACGCTCAATTTTGTTATAATAAGAATTAAATTTATTCTAGATATATATGAAGACTCTCGTGTACAAGTCTAGTCAATATATATTGATTGTCTTTTGTACGAGAGTCTTTATATATCTTCGATTTAATTCTAGCAACTAATTGTTAGTTACTTATATTCTCGCTTATATTAAATTGTTAACTTGTGCGTTAATCTAAAATATCTTACAATTAATACAAGTTAATTATATAACTAAGCTAAATAATTTATATTATTTATTTTACTTTTAACTTGTTTTCTATCGATTGATATATATTTAAATTTAATATTAACAACTTGTTTTGCGAAATTATATAAATATGGAAATATATATTTTGGTATAATTAATATGCGACGCAATATATATTAATTTGCAAAACTCTTCAAATAATTAACTTTTAAACTAGACTTTACATTTAACAAAACTTTATATTATATTAATCTTATATCTTATATATATTTGTTCTCTATTTATTTTTGTTCTTTGTTTAACAAAATAATAAGAAACAAATAATTAACATTTAAACAAGTACTCGTGTCTAAATAGAGATCTTGCGTATAATTTTAACAGTTTTATTGCTTTAGTATTTTAAATCTTATTTTTGAATATTTAAGGGTTTTATTTACTTTCTTAATTGCTTAGATTTTTAAGTCTTTACATTTTATTTAAAGCATTAACAAAAATAATTTATTAAATAATTTTATTGTATACTTGCGAAAGAATTTAGCTTAAAAATATTTGTGTAAAGATTTTGTTAATATATTTTTGCAATATTATTGAGCTAGAACTTATAATAAGTGCTTGTTAATATATTTCGAATAAATACTAATTAAAAAATACGTCTTAAAAAACAATTTTACAAAATATACAATTTTGTATTTTTATATTTATATTATTTGTTATAATTCGAGATATGTTAAGCTAATTATTAATATTAAAACAATAAAGATTATTAATATATACAACAAAGACTTTAGAAGATTGTCGGAAAAAATTAATATTTAACTTACGTAAAACAATTGTATAATTAAATATAAAAATACGAACTAATCTTATGCAACTCTATACGAGCTTAACAGTTATTAATATTCTTAAATTTCTTGCTTTTTTAAATATTTAACTCTTTCGAATACTTAACTCTTTCGAATGCTTAACTCTTTTAAATGCTTAACTCTTTCGAATAATTAATTTCTTTAAATTACTAATACTCCTAAGCTACTACTTGTTAAATACTATAATAAAAGATATATAATACAAATATACAAATATATGTTTGAACAATATTAATTGTCTTATTGTTTCTAAAACAATTAAGAAATCAAAATATATCTTAAACACTAAAATAGATTGTTGTCAAAATAGTGTATTAAAGATAGCATTAATAACAATAAAGTAATAATCTTGAAAAAAGCTATAAAAACAATTTCGCAAAAACAAAAAAGTTAAAAAGCAAACAAGTTAATTATATACTAAATAATTTTCTCTTAATTTTCGCATTTATAATAGTCGCTTATCTATTTTGCGAATCTCTATATATATATATATCTTGTATTACTTGTAAAAACTCTTATTTATATATTAATTGTTTAATTTCGATTTGTTTGTATTTATTGTTATTAATATCACAATTGTTTTGTTTAATCTTTGCACAAGCAAGCTTTCTAACATAATTAAACAAATTACTACTACGTATAAAGCTAATTAGAATTACTAAATTAATAATTTTTACTAAGCTTGTATTAATTAATACATTAAATATAATATTGATAAAACTTTAATTTTTTTCGTACGTATATCTTTGTTTCACAATTGTATTATCAATTTTTAAAGCGAAGTTCTAAATTCAAGAATCTTATTTAATTGTGTACTATTATTAAAGCAAAAAGAAAAGAAAAAGATAGTTAAATAAAGACGTAAAAATATAGATAAGAGTTAATAAAAGAGTAAAGTAAATTTCGCAAGAGTATAAACAAAAGTAGTAGCTTGCTAAAATAACGAAAATTATAGTTGATAAAATAGTTAAATTTACGCGCAATTGATATTAGTTTATCAGGAACAACATATTTATAAAAACGCTTATAGTTTATATCTTGTTTAGATAAAACAGTCTTTAGTTCTTTTATATATTAATAAAGAATTGTTTAACTATTTAATTATACGAAAATATTTAAGTCTGTATTGCAAAGAAAAGAATTATTATATAAATAAAAACAAATTAATTATGCGAAGTTTTAAAATCGAAAACAATTTAAAAGTTTCGAAAGCTAGTTTTCAAAATATTAAAAAACTAATTAGCATTAAGAAGTGCTAGATAGTATAAATAAATTATATAAGCTCTTAATTTGTTTACTCAATAATAATTTTATAAAAATTAGCTTGTTGTAATATTATATTAACAATAAACTTTTAATATATAAAAAAAAAATTAAGAATTAAGAGAAATGTCTTGCGTTTGTGCGAAAGTTTTACTATTTTTTATTTGTTTAATAATTTGAAAGCAAGATTTCAAAGCAACAAAGTATATATAAAACTTTAATTTTTACTTGTAAAATTTAATCAAAAACAAAAGAGTTATTGCGAAAGAAAAAATTATGCGTATTATACAACATAAAAAAATAAAAAAATAATTGTTAATATTTTTTTGTCTTTATTTGTTAGCGAAGCAATTATAGTATGTACAATTAGAAATATAAGTCTTGCTTTGCAATAAATATATTCGAAAGCACAACTTATTATTAATAGCGATATTTATATTCTTAGTTTAAGTTGCATCTTGCTTTTTTTTGTAATATTATATCCAATAGAGAGATTAAATTTATATAATAATAAAAAGACGTTAATAAGAGAAGAGACAAAGACGCTAAAAACAATTAATAATATACAATAAAAAAAAATTTTAAACAAATCTCTTGTTTGAAAAAGCTGCGTATACACAATTTGTTAAATCAATTATATTAGTGTCTAGATTAAGATATTTCAACATTATTTAATTAAAAGGTTAACAATATTTGCAAAAGAGATAAATATAATATAAAAAAGATAAAGAATTGTCTTGTAAACAAATACAATATTAAGAGCGAAAATAGTATATTATATTAAAATAGTAACAAAAATTGTATTAATAATAAAGAAAAAATAAATAAAAATAAAAATAAAAGCTCGAAATTGAGATGTCTCGTTTGTAAATACTCGAAATTAATATATATTATAAATGATTCTTTATATAATATATTAGATATTTAAGATCGATTATTAAGCAACGATCGCAACTCTATTATCGTAAGAATATTTTTTATCTTCGATTATCTCGCTTAATTATTGTTATATCTTGAAGTTTGTTTATATAAGTATTGTTAACTTAATATTTTAAAACTTGTAAAAGAATAGATTTAACATTCTACGCAATATATTAATATTAATTGTTTTGTTAAACAAAGAAGCGATCAAAGTTACACAATAAAAGTATTACAATATTTAGCGTAATTAACTTACTTTAATTATAAGTTTTTCCAATATATTTAAATATAATTCTTATACAATAATACAATATTTAAATAAATAACAACTAAGTTTAAATATAAAATCTCAACAATTATAGTATAAAAGCTAACAAGAAATTTCGAAAAATAGTAATAAAAATTTATAATATAATTGTTTTAATATATAATTGTTAATATAAATTTAATTAGAGTTGTTTGTAGTTTAAACTCTTAAATTGTATTCTTGTATATATAGTATATTTCGACAATACTTATAAGCGATTGCTTCTCTTTAATAATTAAAATAAAAAATTTATTATTTATATTGTTACAAAGATCGAAAGAGCAAATCTTATTAACAAAAATTTATAGTTTTATTAAATACAATTATTTGTTAATAAGATTTAAATTTCGTTTTATTTATATATTATATAAAATATATTTATTGTTAAATTATAATTAATAATTAATAAAAATATTTTCGCTATTGTCTTCTAGTATTATCTCGAACTTCGTAGTTTTTTTAAAAGATTTGTTAAAAGCGCAATTAAAAAATAACAAATTTTTATATAAGAAATAAAATAACAAAGATACTAATATAAATTGTTATTATATTGCAATATAATCCTTTAATAATTTAATAATTATTAATATCGAAAAGCAATCTTAAAATACAATTATTGTTGAATTTTTTATTTATCGCTTAATTTAAATTTTTTTCAAAAAGATTTATTCGATATCGCAAAACAAGAATTAAATACAAATAATTTATTTATATTTTAAAAAACAAGCGACAATTTTATATTAATAACTTGTTAAGCGCAACTAGAAGTATACAAATATTTGAATTTTAATTTGTAAAAACTATTGTAAGTAGTAGATTAATTTAACAACTTGCAATTAACAAAAAAAGTTACAATAAAATAAAATTAATTATATATTGCTCGAAGTTGTTTTTAAAAAATTAAAACAATTTTGCGATTTTATTTTTATTATATATTTTGTATTGTCTAAATTACGCAATTGTTTTTAGCTTAGTTTAGAATATTTATTTGCAATATACAACAACTTTAAGATGAAAGTTATTGAATTTTCGAAATACAACAAAGTATAACTTAAATACTCTTTAATTGCAATTATTTTTGTTTTTTTACACTTAAAATTGCAACATTTACTAGAAATAAAGTTATTAAAGACTTGTCGAAAATTTGTTTAACAATTACGAGTAACTATTTTTTTCGACTTATTTGTAGTATCGCGTGCATATTACTTCAATTTAACTATTTTGGCTTATTTAAGATTAGTTAAATACTATTGTATTTTAAGCAATAAAAAGAGAACAATATATTTATTTAATTTGACAATTTCAAATTGATTGCAAATATTAACGCAAAAGTTATATTATACACTTTTTTTCTTTGTACGCTTTTAAAATCTTAAAAAAATAAAACAATTTCTAAGTTAAACTTAGAGCAACGCTAACTTAATTAAATAGTTAATTGTATTTTATTTTATTTTGTCTTTGTTAAAATAGATAAGTTTAATAACAATTAAGTATCTTAACAAAGTTAAGAGTTATTTGAAGAAGTAAATATCTATATAGTTTGTTAACTACTTTCGATCAAGATTACTAATATTGTAAATTTAGATCTTTGATTTTATATATTTTTTGCTACGTTTAGACTTTTTAAGATTTTATAATTTTGTTGTTCATTATTTCTTGTTATTAAACTTTTTATTATTTAGAGCATTGTAACAATTTCTAGCATTATTAATAATTTTTTTGTTAATTGTTTATTGAACAATCGAATAATAATATAAGCGTTAACGAGATTTCGAAATGTATCGCGCGCATTCAAGCAAATAAATATCGTAAATTATTGTTTTTTTAAAATTTAAAAATAGGTATAGTTAAACAACAAAATCTAATTTGCGCGATATAAGAGATATTTTTATCAAGTCTTCTTTTAATATTGTAAATGAAATAATTTTCTTTTTGCTCTTAGTTAATTGTAGAGAAATACAAGATATTTGTTTAAATCTTAAATATAATAGATTTTTCTAATTATAAATTTTTTCAAATTTGTTTTGTATTTCTTGTTCTGTTTTATATTTATATTGTATAAAGTATTTTAAGTATTTGAGAAAATTTCGATCGAGTTAATGCTTTAAATTGACTTTCTTTTAATTCATATCAAATTAAGAAAAGTAATTCTACTTGTATTTATATTTTAGAATTAAGATTTTATCGAATATAAAATAAATTTTTGATAAAACGTTTTATTCGAATACAAGATACAAGAAATAATTTAGAAACTTATTAATTTCTAATTTAAATATAATTATATTTTCGAGTCTTTAAACATTTTAGCGAAGAATTATATTAAAAAGCTTTATTTAAATATCGAATTTTATATATAAATATATATATTGTTAATAGCGAAAGATATTATTTCTTAATAGTAATTAAGCTTTAACTCTTTAAGAAGCTCGCATTAATATTATCTTTAATATTAAATTTGTTATTATTGTTAATTTATATAGAGTTTGTATTGACTTGCTAATTATAAAGAAGTTTCCTATATTTAATACAAACAATTAAGAAAGATTAATATTATTTTCTTTAGTAACAAAGATATTAATAAAGATATTAATAGTACTAAAGATCTATACAACTTATCCCAATTGCTTTATTTTTGATTATAAATTAATTTTTGCAATTTTTATATTTTGTAAAGCTTTAATTAATAATATAGATATAGTTTTGTCTTTTTCTCTTTTATTATAATCTTGTTTGTTGTTATTTTCTAAATTTGTTGTAATTAATTTTTTTGTAAAGAGTTTGTAGAAGATATATAAAAAAGTAACTGGCAAATATCTAAATTTGACTATAAATAAAATTAATATAATTACAAATGCAATTTTCTTTGTCTTCTTATACTTTATTTTGTAACAAATAGAAATATCGAATACTTACTAAGCTTTTATTCAATTTTAAATCGACTCGCGTATATAAGTTGTTAATACTTTATTTTTTGCTCTTTTAAAATTATATTATATTAAGAAAAATTAATTTTCTTGTTTGCGACATATATATAGATATATCTTTTAATAAAGATATTTGTTGTTAAGCGTTATTAATAGACGCTATTGCGTCTTGTCAAAAGTTGTAATATACTTAAATTGTTAATATTTAATTAACATAATCTTTGTTAAGCTTCTCGCAAAAAAGAGAGAAATTAATTAATTATATCTCGCTCTAAAGTATCGAATAACAAGAGAACGCTCGTATATTTAATAAATGTTTTTATATTTCTGTCGAGCAACTACTTCTTTATTAATTGTTTAAAATATAAAAAAGCAAACAATTATCAATTAATAGTAATAGTATTTTATTTGTTTTTTTATGGAAATCTTGACTTTTTCTTGTTACAAAGACGTTTTTTTTTTCAATTTCAATTTATTGTTATTGTAGTACTTTATAAGTTTTATTTAAATGTTAATATTGTACAATTTGTGTTTAGAATTGTTTCTTAATTAAATTTAAATAAATATTTAATTATAAAATTTCTATATATTTGTTTTATAAATATTCTTTACTTTTCGATTTTAATATATAAAACAAATTTATATTAGATTTCGCTAACTAATTGACAATTTTTTTTTGTTTTTTTATATTTTGAGTTTTTCGTTTCTTAAATATATAAGAAATAACAATTTGCTTTTTTGAAAAAAATCGAAAACTTAATTTACTTAATTTTAACAAAGTTAGTAACAACTTTTATAAAAGAGAACTTGCAATAAAAAAAAACTATATATATTGCAAATACTTGTGCGAGAAAATACAACTATAAAGTTTAATTGTAACAATCTAAACTCGAATCTTTTTATTAAATAATTAAGAAAATATACAAAAAATTTGAAACTCTACAAATATTGCACAAAGTAGAAGTTGCTTATTTTTTAATAAATAATATAATAAATGCAATAAATTCGAAGTATATTCAATGTTAATAATACTAAGCTAGATACTTTTCTTTTAATATTAAAAATTAAATTGCTTAATTATTTATTTTGTCTTAATATATTATTTTAGCATTTATTTTACTCAAGAATTTAACAATAAACTCTTGAAATATATATATAAAATTTATAATCGAACTACTATTTAAATAACTTTATTGTGTTAAATTTTGTATTTTTACAATGATATATTTTTGAGTAGCAAATATTACAACTTTTTTTAATAATAGTTTTTAACAATATATTCTTTATATATCTAAATTAGTAAAATAAGTTTACTTAACAATTGTATTTTGTTAACTACTTTTTTATTTTAAATTAAAAAAGGCTTTTTAATATTAGTTAATAGTATATTTTTACAATAACTTTGTGTTTTATTATTACAAAAAAAGTTTTATAAAGCAAAATATTTATTAAGATTAAGTAATTATAAAGAAGTCAAAAAGTTTATATATATAGTTTTAAAGATATATAAGATAGTTTAATTGCTATATAGATACAATTCTATCTATACTTATTTAAATTATATTGTTCAAAATCGAAGAAAACATAATAAATTATATATACTATTAAAAAAGAATATGTTATAAATATTGTACTTAATTTTTAACAATTATATTTGTATTAAGCAATATAATTTTTTAGTACAAAAAAAATAATAAAGATTTTATTACTAATTGCAATATTCGAGATAATATTAATTAAACAAGTATTAAATATTGTTACAAACAAGAGTAACTATTATTAAAAATATTGTTTGTATATTTTTGTATATTTTAGTTTCTTTTGTTTTAGTAAGTATTTTGCGTATTAAATAAAGAAAATTTGTTTATACTTTATATGCAATAAAAGATTTGTAATTAATACTATTTGTTTTAAGAACTTTCTTAAATACTTTTGCGAATAATATTTATTATACTTTAATATATTCGATAATTTAGCAAAGTTATAAGACGAAATTTCTTATACAAATTTTAATCGATATTATTTATTAAGACGTTAATTAAATAAATACTTCACAATTGTTATCTTATATTTAAAAAAAAAATCTTTTTCTTAAATTAAAAAATTGTTCTTTTGTTTGCACAATATCTTTAAATCAATATTTACGCATTAATTAATTATCTTATTTAATATATATTGCTAATCTGTATATATATAATTGTTTCTATATAATTAATTAGTTTGCTATTAATATATTGTTTGTTTTAAATTTTGTTGTAAGTATTATATATAAAAAGAACATTTATAACGCAATTTTAAACAAAATTATTATCGAATTTTTAGAAAAAAAATATATATAAAGAAGAAAGCTTTGCAATTAACTAGCAACTGCTAACTTATATTAAAATATCTTTGCAAAGTTTTCAAAAAAGCAATTAAGTTTCGAAATTAACAACAAACTACTAATTAATTAATTAAATTGTCTTTCATATTAATATCTAATAATAATACAAAAAAATAAAGAAAAAAAATTATAAAAAAAAATCGAATACAAACGAAGATCGAATTAAAGAAGTTCTCGAAAAATTTAAAGAAAATTTTCTAGCATTTTTCTTGCGTTTTTGTTCGATTCAAATATTGTTTTTTCTTTTTTAATGTTTCTTTTATTTTTTACTTCACAAGATTAGAGAAAATTAAAGAACTAAAAGCTAATTACAAAATTGCAAAATATATATATTTCGATTTTTTTTTTAAGATTTGTTTTACAATTAAATCTAGATTCGCTATAGCAATACTTTAGAGTATTAACAATTGAACTTTATAATTAGACAAAATTTCAATTTGTAATGCACAATATTTTGTAACTAATTTATTTATTGTTACTATTTTAATAAGTTTTGTTGTATTAATATTTCTGTTAATTATATTTCGAACTTCTGACAAAAGTCTAAAGTTAACAATAAACAAAATATATATTTTGATTATATACGACAAGAGATCTAATGCTAAAGACGAAAAAATTTAAAGATTTTTTAACTTATTTAACATATTGTTTTAATTTTTGTTACTTAAATAAAGAGAAAGTTTAGACAACTTTGTAGATTTTAATAATTTTTTCGATTAACTCTTTTAATTATTCTAGTTACTAATAGTATTTTGTTAATTGAGACAAGCAAGTTAATCGATTTACTAAGCATCTAATATAAATAGAACAAAAAAAAATAGTAGTATTACTTGCGACATTATTAACAAAGCACAAGATATGCAAAGCGCTTTACAATATACTTTCTTTTTCAAAATTTCGAACGTTGTAGCGATAAATATTATATCGAATTATTTAAGAACAAATAGTTAAAAATAAAATAAACTTATTACAATAAATTAAATTACAATATACGATAATTAATTAATTACAATAAGTTAATAAAATTATGTAAATATATATAATATTTTATATTTATAATAAGAGATAGAATTCTAGTTATTAGTGTCGATTTTAATTACAAAAGATAAACAAAGCTATAATATAATATTATTTTATTTAGAAGAAAGACTTGTTTTACAAACAAATTATATTAAAAATATATAAATCTATTGCTAAAACAAAGAATAATTGCTAGAATAAAGAATAAAATAATTTGTAAAACTTGTAACAAGAATTTAAGTCAAGATAGTTTAAAGTCGATTTTTTTTAATAAATAACGTTTTTTATTTTAAATATATAATATATATTATTTTACAATTACGTTTTTTATTTAATGCGTTTGTTAATAAATAATGCTCAAAGTCTTTATAATCTTGTTTATATAAAAAAAATTAATAATATTTGTATATTAGAAAACAAGATTTTATATAATAATATATATATACAAAAATCTTAAAAGTTATACGTAATTGTTAAGAGTTTTGAGTCGAAAAGCGTATTGTGCGTTTATTAAATTAAAAATATAATATTTATATTATATTTTAATATTAAGATAAATAAAATCAATAATCTAGTATTGAAAATTGTAAAAAAATAAATTGACATTTAGTTATAAGTTCTAAATAGATTAATTTTTCAAAAACAATAAACAATTTTTAATTTTTAAAGCGATATCTTAGTAAAGCTTTTTTCTTAAAAAGTAATTTCGTTTCAAATAAAGCTAAGATTGCGAAATTGAAATATATAATAAATATAATTTGATTTTCGATTATAAATCGAGTTTAACTTTGAAATAAATTAGAAAATAATATACAATTTACAAAGATATCGAGTTTAATAAATCTCAATTATCTTTAAAAAATACGTGTTGTATATAAAGATAATGCGAAATAAATTAAAATCTATATATTAATGTTAATAATTTTAAGAATTATTAATTGCTCTCTAATATAAGAGAATTTAATTCTTATTTTGTGTTATAGAATATAAATACTAATTATATTACAATAAGAAGCTCTTGTATTTAATTAAATACGAGTATAAGTAATAATATTATAAACAATTGTAAATTTTAGAAGATAGTTGTGCTTACACTATTTGCTAACTTTTTTTGAAATTGTATTCTTCTAGTTAATCTTTAAAAAAAGCATAGATATATAGTAGCATTTTTGTCGATTTATTGTACAAAATTGTAGCAAAACTCTCTTTGCTTCAAAAGAAAAATAGCACTTTCTATTTATTAATAGATTTTATATGCTCTTGAAATGTTATTTTTTTCGTTAAATATTGCTTATTACGCAATATATTTCTCGGATCTTTATTTTTGTTAATCTTGACATAAGAGTTGAAGAAATAGAAAACTAGATTAGTTGTAATCTAAACAAATAATCCAGATATCTAAATAGTAATAATAATAATAATAATAATAATAATAATAATAATAATAATAATAATAATAATAATAATAATAATAATAATAATAATAATAATAATAATAATAATAATAATAATAATAATAATAATAATGTTGTTAATATTAATTTATTCTTTTTTAATTGAAGTTCGATTTATACTTTGTTGTAAACAATTATCTACTTTTTGTTAATTTTGTTACGAGCGCTAGCTTTCGAAGTTACAAAACGTCTCGATTTTAAAATATTAATATATTTTTTGAAAAAATAATCATAAATATTAGTAATACTTAAATTGCAAACGTATTTGTTAATATTATTTTATATTTTGCTTTCTCGTAATCTGTGTTATATTTCTTTAAGTTTTTCTTTAAACATTTTTGACATATAATGCAATTAATACAATATTTTTTGTTGCAAAGAAGAATAAAGATACAAGAAAGTTATTTTAAATTATAATTATTATATAAATTTATTCTATTAAAATATATATTGCTTTTAAATTATTCGTAAATATTACAACAAAATATATAAGTATTTTCTTATATAAGTTGAAACAATTGTCGAAAACTTTGTAGAATTTAAGTAGACATTTAATATTCTTTATAATAGATAATTAAAATATTTACGTCTTTTTGTACAATTCAATTGTTGTTAAAAGAATAATAATTTTTTTGTTTAAATATAAATTAACAATTGTATCTTAAGAAGCAATATTTATTTTTATTAATTGTTCGAAAGTCTTTATAACAATTATATTTGAGAGAAGTTTCTAAGAAATGTCGAAATTAAATAAACTCTTAAAATACAAATTAACAATTATAATAATATCGTTAAGTTCGAGTTTTTATAATTAATAAAGTGTATTAAAGATTTTATTCTTTAGTAGTTCTTCGCATAAATATATATTAAATACTTTTAATTATTAGACTTATATTAATATTAAATATTAAGTTTAACTTTTATCGAAAACTTGTTTTTCGATATATTAACAAAAAGTTTTCTTGTTGTTAAATATTTTAACTTTATTAATTTAGCAATTTAACGCAAAGATAATTCGAAATGCTTTTAAATTAAAATTTGTAATATTATTCAAAATCCTGTTAATCGAATATTAAATAATTTTCTTAAGAGTAATTACAAATAAAATTAAGCTATTTATTCTTTTACTTAGTTTTCGTAATTTACTAATAACTTTCTTATAAGCAAAAACAATATTAATATGCTTGTTTCTTTTATAACAAATATAATTAACGTAAATTTTTTTTTGAAATATTAATTATATTAACGCTTTCTATTTGCGATTATTATTGAATATTATAGCTTCTTAATATTTGTTGTAAATAAATTGTCAATAATAGTTAATAATATATTAATAATATTATAATGTAATAAAAAGAAATTGTATATTTCTAGCAATAAAAAAATGTATATTAACGATAAAAAATTGTATTTCTATATATATTTTAACTATATTTCTCGAATTAATAATAATAATAATAAGTTAAAAAGAAGTATTACGTTAAATTGCGAAACTCGAATTATAGTTTCTAGAATTTTTAATATCAAATTAACAATAAAATTTTAGTAGTTGCTCTAAGTGCTTTAAGTAAAAACGATATATCATTTACAAGCGATATAATATCTTTTATACTAAACTCTTTTAAACAATTTAACAAGTTAAAAATTCTCTACAAGTATTTAAGAAAGCAATAATATTTTCGATTCAGTTATTTTAACTTTACTTTACTTATTATTTTAGATTTCTCTTCTTTGTATATTGTTCGTAAATATTGTATATATACTATTTAATATTCTTCGCTTGCTATTTGCTTATTCTAAGATAATTCGCTTGTTTATTTTAAATTTTTGTTAATTAAAGTTAACTTTGACAAATTCTAGCAAAATAGAAGATACAATTAATAAGCGCTTGCTTAAGTTAATATAAGTTTAAGTTAATACAAGCAAGATTTAATTAGCAATACTAAAGACTTTTGATTTTGTAATACTAGACAAACAAATATTCGAAAGAATTTCAATTAACTTAAGTGTGCTAAAAGTTATTATATAATATTATTATTGTAAGTTGATATTGCTATATTGTTGCTATCTTTTACAAGCGTAATTTTAATAATTATATTTAATTAACAACTTGTTTTTTAATTTTTAATTTAATTTAATTTAATTTAATTGTTTTTTTATTTTATAACATTTTTGTTCGATTCGAATTATAATCTTTTTTTTCGATATTCTTTTTCAAAGCTTCTATTTTTACAAAGATATAACTAAGTTAATATTACGAAAAATCACGCATTAAAAAAAGAGAAAAGCTATTATAAATTTAGTTATTAATATAATTGATAAATTTATTTGATATTTTTGTTGTTTAAGTAATTTAGAGACTAATTTTTTATATATTTATGTTCGATTTTCGATCGATATTTGTTAAGAAGTGCAATTATAATTTAATTTTAAAGTAAGTTTGTTTCGATAATATTGCGTTAAAGCTTGTACAAAATAATATTTATAAAGTAACTTTAAAATTGTTTGCATTCGATTTTCGCAACTAATATTGTTTTTAATATTGCGTAATTTTTTTGATACAATAAGCAATATTTATAAATACAAAAAATATAGTTTTAATATACAATATTAATACAAGTTAATTGCTATTTTTGTTAATTGCTTGTTATCTATTAACAATATTATACTTATATAAGATTCTTGTACTCTAAAACTTATGCTTGTTAAAAAAATAAAAAAATAATTTTTCTTTATTAACTTTTATAATTCTTAAGACAATTGTTCTTAATATTTAATTTATTAGTAAATTTGCTTTCTTTGTATATTTAACAAGTAACACTAATTTTTGCAAATCTATAAATAACAAAAATATATCTTTAAGTTATAATATTGTACTTGCTTAACTTTTGTTTATTCGCAAGATATTCGATATATTTATTTTAACAATAAAATGTTTTCGCTAAAGCGTATTTCTTTGATTAATAAATTAATAAGTTAATTAATTAATATAATTTGTTTTTCGTAATTAGTTTACTTAATAAAGATATTTTATTTATTTGCTTATATATTTGTCTTAAATAAAATATATAACAATATTCTATTAGTTACTAAATTGTTAATTACTTCTCGTATATATTATATATTAATAAAAAGTATTTTTACGTAATATTTTTCGATTAAATTAAATAATTAAGATACAATATACGTTTGCGCAAAATTCTTATAGAATATTTCTAAGAAACTAGATTTAAGATAATAAATTTATCAATTATAATTATAATTAAATAATTAAGACTAAATATATTTCTTGCAATTACACAATACTTTGTGCTAATTAAGATAATAAATTTCGCAATAGTTTTACTAAAATCGAGAGCAATAAAAATAAAAGTATCTTTTGTAAATATTTAGATTGTATTTTGTATTAAATTGTTATATAACAAATTGTTGCTATTTTATAAATTTCTTAAGATTCTTTACTTAACGTTAAAGAGTAGTAATTTTGTTACCTATTAAGTATTTTTATTTTTTTTCTTTATAACATTTTTAACGTCTTGTTTTCTTTAAATAGACAAAGAATAACAAGAAAGAGATATAATTATAATTGATTAATATAATAATACTAATAAGTTATTGTAGTTTTATTAGTTTTTAAGTGTCAATTTATTATTACAATTACTTATAAGATATCTATTAGATATTTCGAAAACTTCTAAAGAATCTCTAGTATCGAATTATTTTAAATAGCAACTGCAAACTTGAAAAAAGAATAACGAAAAAATAAAATAATAAACAGTTATTTAATAGTAAGCAAATACTTTAGTTAACAACTTCGAAAGAAATTAATACTATATCGAAACAATAGTGCAAATAAATCTTATATACTTTATAATAATATAATATTAAATAAAAGCTTTTGTCTTTGCAAGAGCTCTCTAAGCAAATAGAAAGCTTTTTTAAAATAATCTTTGCAAACTTTATCTTAATAACTCTTTTCTTGCGTTTAAATAAACAATTTGCACTTTAGTAATTTAGAAATTGTTAAATTAACTTAAAACAAAAGAATTTGCATAATTGAATTTAATTTGTATTGCATTATTATTATATTCGATATTAAACTATAATTTTATATTTAACTTGCGCAAATATTGTTTGTAATTAATTGTTTAATTTTTGATATTAAATTCTTAACAATATATTTCGAATTATATTTAACAATATTCTTTTCGCTCTTTTTAATTTTTTTTGCTCTTACTATTATTCGATTGTTTTAATACTAGTCTATATGCAAATTTTCTTGCAATTGTATAATAAATATAATAGAGATAGTTTTGCTACTTGGAAATTTGTTTAATTGTATATATAATTGTAATTGTGTTAAACAACTTCTTAATTAATACTTACTTCGAAAATAAGAATATTAAATATTGCAATTTTATAAAATGTATAATTAGCTAATTATTTAAACTTGTTAAAACAAGTGTTAATATTATTAATTATATAAAAGATCGAACATTGTTTTAAGATCTCTTTTACTTGTTTTACATTTAAATTTTGTTTAATACAATAAAATTTTAATTCGCAATTATCGATTTGTTTATAAATATAATTTAATTAATAAAAAATAATCTCGCTTTTTATTTATAATATGTATAGAAGTTTATAGATTTCAAGTATAAATTGTTATAATAATAAAATATATAACAAAGAGTAAACTTGTTTTAAAAGAAATTATATCTTTTATATATTATATATTATTGTTTTAAACTTTAATCGCTAGCTTAATTTAAGAATTTAAATCAATAAATTAATTAAAGTAATACAAAGTTTGCTTTTAAAAATAACGTCTATATTACTCTATAAATTATTGCTCTTTAAGAAATTATATTAACAAGTAATAAATAAACTCTTAAATGTTATATAATGTTACGATTATGCATTGATCTAGGCTAGATCTAGGCTAGATTAGCCCTAGCTCGTCGCTAGTTCTATTGGTACTAGCGTGTTCGCAATCGCGCACATATCTATTGCGCGATTCTCTCTATATTTACTTCTCATGCTTTTAGTATTAATTAATACATATCTATATGATTCGCTCTATGTAGACCCCTAACACTACTAAAAGCATTCAACCACTATACTCGTAGCTTCACGAGATTAAAGAACGAAGTAATTTGACAAAACGATCAAATAAGCTCGCAACAAGTCAAGATCTATGATAAGCTTAAAGTTTTTATCTAAACATTTTTGTTAATTATTTTATTTACATATACAATGGCGAAGCGATTTCTAAAACGAGTTTAGAAGATTGTTAATACGCTATTGAAGAAAATCGAAGAACGACGAATGTTCGTTCTATTCTTAAGTGCGTTAAATAAAATTTAGAATGTCAAAGATTCGTCTTGAATTAAGAGCAAGACTCAATTAAAACATTAAATTAAGATTGATTTTAACGTCGTGTTAATATACATTGCAAAGTCTCGTTACGAACGTGATGCAACTCTAGAATGCGTAAAATTATAAAAGATCATAATTGTTAAAAAGAAAAAGATCTACAATACGACTCTTAAGACTCAAGATCGTCACAATAAGAGCAAGCAAGAATTGACAAACATCAAAGAGCAAATGATTTCTCTATAAGAATTAGCGAATAATTTGAAAAAGAAATTACGTCTTTGTAACGAGAAGATCAATCGATTGCAAGACTTGTTAACGATTGCTTAGACAAACATAGCACAAATTCGTTTAAAGGCACAAGCTTTTCCAACGCTATCAATGTTAATAGGCAAACGCTTCGTTAAGTTTTTAGATTTGTTTATTTTTATCAACAATAATGACTTATCTTTCGAGAACTAATCTTTGAAGTTATACGACAAGTTAATCATTAACAAGAATTATTTCGAAATCGATACTACAAGAGTTGCGTACGTCGTCGAGAGAATTGACGAAAACGTCGTCGAACACATCAATGCGTATCGTGTGAAAAACGTTGTCTATTTCAAGATCGTCAACATGATAATGAAGATTTTAAAGGGCGTATACGAGAATTCGAATTGTTAACGCAACGCACGACAAAAATATCTAACTCTTAAACAAGAGATTAATCAAGAATTCGCTTCGTTCTTCTTCGAATTTGCACGTTTGAGTCACGAATTAAAATACATCGACGTCATGCTTAGGCAAGACCTTAAGACAAAGATAAATCGAAAATTAAAGAGCATTCTTGTTAACAATTCTTAAGAGTTCGACAATCTAAATTAGATAAAAAATTATTTGATTATCGCGAACAACGTTCGTAGACGCATCAAAATTAATAATGATCATAAAAACATTTTTAAGAAGAATAAGACAACGAATAAGTCTTGTTATACGACGACTATCTACAACGATAATCGTGTCTCTATTTACTCTCGCACTACTTTCACGATTGCAAAACTCGTTGTCGCAATTCCTACTTTAATTATTTTATCTTTGACAAACGTACAAGACTCTAAGAGAGACAATTGCTTTGTTTGTCACAAGCATGAGCACTTAACGAGAGACTACTCTAATAAGAAGAATTGAACGACGATAATTAAAGAATTGCAATTAGATTCTAAATTCGATAAGAACTATAACTTATTGTTGAAAAACTAATTGCCCTCGGACGTGACAAAACGAAGAACAAAATAGTCGAAATATTCTCTTTAAGTTGGCGCCTCGACTCGTACGACAAAACTTCTCTTATTGTCGATTGTCAACTCATTATTTCTAATGGCGATCTTCATGAATACAAGAACAAAGAATTATTAAACATCGAATGTACGATATACAATATAATAGATAAGATCTTAATAAACATGATTTGCGAGAAACTTAATATCGAATCGATTCTTTTAGCGAATTCGCGATCTTTAAGAGCTTACAACGAGCAATTAGCTCTCAATTCTATCATATATGTCATTTATTCTACTCTAATTATTAACGAATATGTCGAGCAAATCTACTCTATGCTTATAATGTCTTTGAGAAATCATCGCATTATAATAGACAAACTCTAAATAAATAAGTACGACGTTATTCTTAACATGAAATACGATCGATTAATTTACAAGTCGAATCGCTATTGTTATTTAGAAACTACGTTCAATGTTAAGTTTAAAATTGCTTCTATGTTAACGACCTCTATAATTAAGAAACTCTTTAACTACGTAATTTTTAAGAAAAAGAAAACTTCTAAATTCGAGTTCTTCTTTGCTAAGACAAATAAAAAAATTTAAGACAATACTTCTATTAACGATCTCGAATCTAAGAAACTCTTAAACATCGTTTAAATATTTGTCGTCGTTTTTTATCAACTTAATAGTCGAGTTTATCGTCGTTAAGACGTACATTGTTTCTCTTTTACAATAGCAATCATTATTAAGAAGCTAATTCGTAGACTTATTATTGTCGATTTTAATTGCATAGAATTTAAAATTCTTATCGAGATAATCTTAAAGAAAGTACTTAAGAAATTGTTAATTAAATATTACGATCTTAAGGTTGCCTTTAATCAAATTAAAATTAACGATTTTTTATTTTATCGCTTTTACGATCACAAGATTCAATTGAAAAACAATAATAAGTTAATGTCAAAAAGTAGAATTTACTAGATGTCGATTCATGACTTTTGTCAAGTTTACTTGAACGATGTCTTAATTTATAGCAAAACTCTTAAGAAATATATTTGTCACATTTGATTAATTTTGCAAAAGCTTATTGACGCAAATCTACAAATAAATATTAAGAAATGCGAGTTTCACATTTAGAAGACTAACTTTTTAGATGTTTTGTTATTAACAAAAGACATACGCATAAATTCTTTTAAAATTTAAGTAATTATAGCATGAGCAACTTCTATTTGTCTAAAGAAGATTTAGATCTTCGTAGATTTTTGTAACTTTTATTGACAATTTATAAGAAAATTCTTCAAAATAGTTCGTTCGATGCTAAAGCTTATTTTTAAGAATATATTTTTCAATTGATTTGCAACTTGTCAAAAGACTTTCGAACTACTTAAAGAAAACATTATTATCGTCTTTATGCTACGTCACTTTAATAGAGCCAAATAGATCGTACTAGAAATTAACTTTTCGAACTATATTAATGACGAAGTTCTTTCATAGTATAATGATGAAAAAAATCTTCATTTCGTGACTTTCTATAGCAAGAATTTGTTGTTAACAAAATGCAATTACGAGATTTACGATAAAGAGCTACTAGCTATTGTTCGTTGCTTAAAAAGATAACGACCAAATTTAAAGATTATCGATATCTCTATTAAGATGTTTACGAATTACAAGAACTTAAAATACTTTATAACTAGCAAGAAACTTATTTGTCGTTAAGCTAGATAAGTCAAAAAGTTATCGAAATTCAACTTCAAGATTATGTATTAATTAGACATTTAAAATGCTAAAGCGAATGCCTTAACGCGCAAACTTAATAACTCGTCTACTATTGTAAAAGACGATCGCATTAGATATCAACATCAAACAATTTTAACGTCTAATCGTCTCTCAATTAATTGCATTGAGCTTGATGCGAATGCCTTTATTTACGATCGAATTCAAAAGATCAACATAGATAATAAGAAGTGTAATTGCTTTCGTTAAGTCATTAAGAAGAGCAAACGAATCTTTAATTAAATTCGTTTAGATAAATGCTCTATTAAAGATAAGATTCTTCTCTATTAAAACAAGCTTTAGATGTCTAGAAATCCTAATCTTTTTGTGAAATTAATTTGAGAAGTTTACGATTAATTCTCTAGTAAACATTCTAAAATTCATAGAATTATCAACTTGTTGCGACGAAATTACTATTGACCTTACATGCGACGAGCAACGAAACAATATATACGCAACTGCTATAATTGTTAACGATTCAAGACTTCTCGCGATAAGTACAACGAACAATTGATTCTTGTCGTCATATTGACGCAACGTTGAATCGATATATCAATGAATTTTATTACTAGATTGCTAGAATTTAATCAAAAGAACGCGATTTGTATCGTCATTAACAAGCTAACTAGAGAGCGACATTATATAGCATGCACTATTATTGATAAGAGCACCTTCGTAGAAGCAACAACGAATATTGTTTTACATAACGTATTCAAATATTACGACTTGTCTATCTTAATTATCTCTAATCGAGAATCTTAGTTTGTGGTCGTCGTTTAGAAAATTTTTTGTCGTCGCTTAAGCATCATTTGCAAACTATCGACTATCTTTTACTCCAAAATGAATGAACAAACAAAGTGTGCCAATTAGAATGTTGAACGACAACTTCGAACTTATTGCAATTACATGCAAAATAATTGATTTAAGTAATTATTTATGGCGAAGTTTGTTAACAACAATGCAATCTTTTTCGAAACGAGTATGATCTCTTTCTTCGCGAACAAGAGCTTTCACTCACGTATATTCTTTAGCTTAAACAATATTGTCTACACTATTGTACAAGAGCGTATTGATGTCGTTAGAGCAAAGAACATCATTAGCACTATGTAGAACATTTTGAAAGTTATAAAGAACAACTTTAAACGAGCTCAAGAGACAATAAGTTGATAGACTAATAAACATCGCAAGACGATTAAGTATTAAGTGAAAACAAGATGTTTCTTTTTAGTTAAAACATTATTATCAATAGATTTATTAAGAAACTAGAAGATAAAATGCTAGACTTATTTCTAATTATTAAAAAGATAGAAGCCTTATACAAGTTAAAGCTTCTAGCATTTATGAAAGTGTATAACGTCTTTCATTCTAATCTCTTGCGTGCGAACTTAGGCGACTCTTTTTCAAGTCAAATTTAAAAACCTTTAGAATTTATTGTTATTCTTGAGAGCAAAAAGTACAAGCTAAATGATATTTTAAACTTTAGATAACATTATGAAAGACTACAATATCGTTGCAAATAAACTAACGAAAAGCAACGAAACATAAAATGATACTATGCAAATGATAACAAGTTCAAGAATGTCAACGAGATCGTTAAGAATTATTACGACAATAACATTATAATTTCTAAATCTAGTGGCAATGCAATCGCACTCAAAACGCGCAAATAGAGGCGCTTCTAAAGAATTTGAAGCATTCGAAAAAGATGTGTTAGATTTGTCTCTAAATTTAGAATCTTAAGAATATCAAAGATAACAACGCGTCTTTTCATCAAAAATACGCATTATTCTTAGATAAATCTTCGCAACGATGCGAACATCGCTAGTTCGAGAGAGAAAATAATGTTACGATTATGCATTGATCTAGGTCAAATCTAGACCAAATCAACCCTAGCTCGTCGCTAGTTCTATTAGTACTAGCGTGCTCGCAATCGCGCACATATCTATTGCGCGATTCTCTCTATATTTACTTCTTATGCTTTTAGTATTAGTTAATACATACTTATATAATTCGCTCTATATAGATTCCTAACATATAACTTATATAACTTTAACAAATTATTCTAAATTTACGTTCGCTAATACAAACAAATAATTAATTTAACTTTATATAACAAGAGATCTAATGTTAAAGATATAAAACATCAAGAGACTTAATTAGTTTTCGATAAATATAATACTAAAAAGTCTTAAAACCTTTTTTCGCATTATATTGTTTTTTTTAAGTTACTTATTTTCTTTAATTTCAAATTTTAAGTTGTTTAATTAAGAAATTCAATTAACTTTATAGCAATCACGATAATTTCTTCGATAATCTAGAGAGTTAAAAGTCTTTTTTTTTACTCTTTTTAAGTCGATAAAGTTGTTGCGAATTAATCGATTGTTTAGAAACTATATATATATATATTTATATAACTAGTCTAGAGAACAAAAGCAATAGCATAAGATGTTTAAAACTTTAGAATTCTATTATTTTTGATATTTTGCAAATAGAGAATCTATATTTAACAAGAGCATAATAGTTAATTATAAGAGAGAATTTTTTAATAGTTAAACTTAGCAAGTTTAGCAAATGCTCAAGAGTTAATAAGCAAAGTATTGTTTATCTTTTTAAAATTACTCTTTTAGAATATAGAAAAAAATTATTCGAAGTTTAAAATTAAGATATTTTTTCACAATCATTAGTTCGCTATATATAATAACTATTACTTTTATACTTATTATTTATTATCTATATATTGTATAATATATTGTTTGTTTTAGCAATTTTTAAGTCTTAATATTCTAATTTCTCTTTTTTATTTAAATTTTTCTCTTTATTAGTTTTTTCTCTAACTTTATCTTTTTATGTTTTAACTTATATAATTCATTTAGATAATTAAATAGTCTTATTAACTTTCTTATTTTATCTATTGAGATTTAATTATTTTTTTAGTTATAATATTAAATCTTTTCTCTACTTTAATAGCTTATTATATTATTAAGAATCTTTTTTAATTCGAATACTTTATATTAATGCTCATTAAGCAATTTGATTAAACAAATCTTTTGTTTAAGTTATTTACAACAATATTGTAACTACTATTAATAATATAGGATTTCAAGCAACAATTTTTGTTTAATATTAAATAGATTTTGTCTTAAATATCTTGTTTAATTTCGATTACTAGATTATTTAACAATTAATTTTCTTTATTTTATATATTTTGTTGATAATAGTATCTTTTTCTTTGCTTTTTATAGTTTCAACTCTTTGCAATATATTGTTAATAATAATTTTTTTTTTGCTTTTTATAGATTTAATTCTTTTTGTAGCACCTTTTTCAATTGCAACTATTATTTCGATTAATTTAATTTATATTTTTAAGTTGTTTAACAATTTTATATATTAAACTAAATAAACAAAAAAATAATTAATATATAATTTAATATATTTAATATTTAGTTAAATATTCGAAACATTTCAATACTTAATTTTTTTACTTTAGTTAATCGATATATATAGAGATAATAACAATAATAAATTTTTAAAAATCTTTAATAAAAGTTCTAAATTTATTTCGACTTAATTATTGTATATTATTTTTAATCTTTTAATATATTGTCGAACAACTTATTTTATATTCTCGATTGTTATATTTTTTAAACAATAACAATAACAACAATAAAAAGTTTTACTACTTTTTGCAAAATTGCAATAATAATAATGCGTATAACTTTAACTCTTTTAAATTTCTCGATCTAACTTTTATTTTTAAATAATATAAAAAGATATCTTTTTTCTTAAATGGCGCAACAATTAATAGTTTTACGTTAGTTTTTACAACTTATTATTTTTTTGCAAACTAATCTCTAATATTATAATTTTTTTTTTGATTTTTTTTTTTTTTTTTGCTTTTCTAGTGCAATACAATTGATAAATTTAATGTTTTTTTATTTAAGCAACTCTTAAGTATCAAATATAATTGCTATATAGAATTGTTTATTAGATTTTTTTTAAACTTATCTTTATTACGTTATTTATTTTGCAAACTTTTTAAGTTTTTATATTTTAAATTAAATATTATATTTTTAGAATTAGTTTAACATTAAGTTTCTTGTTATGCTAATGTATACAAATACAAATACTTTTAATTGTATAATTATTTTACTTTTTTGTGTTATATAAACTACAATTAATAGATTTAATCTTTAATCTATTGCGCAAAATATATTTATTATGAACGATAAAGTTGCAAATTCTTTTATAATTAACTAGATAAAATATAGTAAATACTTCTATACTATAGAAGAGTTTGTAAATCTTTTAATCTTTGCAAATTAATATTTATTTATTAATAAAATATTTTTTAAGTAAGAAAATATCTTTTATAAATAAATTAATAAAGTAAACACAACAACTATTTGTTGTATTTATATATATATTTTGGTTGCTTTTGCTTTTTTTTTTGTTTTTGTTATTTAAAGAATAAAGATTTTGTTCTTTAATTTAGAATATTCGAAGACTAATTAAAGATTGTTAATATTTATATATATAAGTTAAAGATTTAAATTGAAAAGAAATTTGATTGTTAAAAGAGATTAAAGAGTAATAAGAATTTAAATAAGAATTAAGCAAAAATATCTAACAACAAAGATAAGAGTTTCGAAATAAAAAATTAAGATTGTATATATTAAATACAAGCAAAAGAACTAGTGTGACCGTCGGGTCGGGTCTTGGCACGAATTTTTTGTCCGACCCGAGGATTCGGACAGAATTTTTAGCCCAACCCAAATTTTATTTAATTAATTGCGCTACGTAGACTAGTCCAAATGAAGTAATTCTTTTTTCATTTGAAAGTGCACTAAATTCTTTACAAAATGAGATAATTTTGAAAAATACGAGTAAAACACAAGGAAGTTATGTGGGTTTTAAATTTAAAGTTTTTATTTAAATTTAGTGCCCGAGCCCGATTACATAAGAAATTTGCCACCGAAACCCGACCCGACGGTTGAATCCTTATCACAATACAAATTCTCTCACCACCTGCCGTAACGTGTATTATGTCTAGTCTGGCCTAGCGTTGGTCTCGAACGCGGCCAAACCTCGACACTCCGCATTGGGTGTTCCCACTGTCCAGTTTACCCAAGCGATCAACATGCATCACAAACCTTTGTCAGCTCGCCTCATAACACAGCCATTGTGAGCAGTACACCATGGAATCGGAGAAACCTCCGCGATCTCTCGGCTCCGTACTGGTGGTTGGAGGATGCGGTTTCCTCGGGCATCACATTGTATCTCAACTTCTTGAGAGCTACGACGCGCAAGTGTCTGTCATTGACCTCCGCACAGAGCTCAATCGCTTCCCCTTAGCCAAGTACTACGATGCCGATATCACCTCCGAGTCGGCGGTCAGGAGCGTATTGACAGAGGTGAAACCAACAGTCATCATACACACAGCCTCTCCCAACTTTGTCAGTGACGAAGGCAAGAACAAGGCTCTGTATAAGAAGGTCAATGTCAACGGTACCCAGAATCTCATCGACCGAGCTGGAGAGATTGGCTGCGTCAAGGCGTTTGTGTATACCTCCAGCTCTTCAGTCATCCACGACTCAATTAGCCCTTTGATCAATGCCGACGAACGATGGCCCACACTACGAGCGCCTCTACAAAGAGAATACTACTCCGAAACCAAGGCTATGGCGGAAGATCTTGTGTTAGCCTCCAACCGCAAATATACAAACATGCTCACAATAGCAATTCGGCCCGCTGGAATCTTTGGGGAGGGCGATACACAGGTAGTACCTGGCTTGCTCAAAGCATACCATGGCAGAAAGACCAAGTTTCAGCTGGGCGACAACATGAACCTCTACGACTTTACCTATGTTGGCAATGTGGCCTATGCACATATCCTGGCTACCATCGCCCTGCTGAACACGCACGAGCTGCCTACGATGCCGCTAGACCATGAGAGAGTAGACGGCGAGGCATTCATCATAACCAATGGTAGTCCAGTCTACTTCTGGGACTTTGCACGATTAGTTTGGATTGCAGCGGGGGACCAAACAGAGCTGTCGCAGGTGTGGACAATAGGCAAGGGTCTTGGATTGCAGCTCGTGTCGCTATCAGAATGGCTTTTCTGGTTCGCGGGAGGCCGAAAGCCCGCATTGAGTTGGAAGGCATTCAACTACAGCTCAATGGCGAGGTATTTCAACATTGATAAGGCCAAGACGCTGCTAGGCTACAGGCCGCTGGTGGGGATGGAAGAGGGGGTCACTAGGACTGTGAGGTACATTCAAGAGCAAGAGGGAAGAAAGAGGATGCAGACGAATGACAAAAAGTCACAGTGAGCTGGACCGTGCAACTTTGTAAGTTTAGACCTCACTATGTTCCATAAGGTATGCTGAACCAAAAGAACTTACCCATTGTACAGCATTCTAGAGCGAGCATTGTTGCACAGCAAAATCTTCGATGGAACAATTTGACGATCTAGCGGCTGGTTTTACGGCAATGCTTGTGGTGCTCGCAGGGGACGTCTCCGCTATCTTCTGCAGCATGCCCGCATGTGCTTCGGAGGACCACTCCCAGCAACCAAAGTATGCGATCACGATCCACGCTAATCAACGATCCTCTACCGTAAAGTGCTTGCCCCACATTGACCTCGAGACCCGACTTCAGCTTAAGGTGCAGTCGTGCCGGATAGGTTGGGATAGAACTCTGTTTGTCGTCAAGATCCTCTGGCGTTCAGGCTTCGAAAAACGCTTTTGTTGGGTCGTGGCTTTTAGCGGATGGGACGGTCACTTGACGTTTTGCGATGATACCTCCGTAAAGTATGTGCGTTGGCGGCATGGGACGCTTAGCTTAGTACTGGAGGCTTGGGACCGCTAGGATCTGTTGTGAATTTGTGATGGTGGGAGTGACCGCTTGTTTTTGGAGTTAGCTGCTCGAGTCTCGACTCCTGCGGGATGCAGTCGGCATCCATGGTGGACGGGGAGGTGGGAGTCGTAGGCCGATACAATCGTTTCCCACATTTCGCTCCAACGCCGGTCCCGTTAGGTGCCAAGTCCATGTACACTGTCCCAGCGAGCCTTGGTTGTTCCAAGCGTTGATGCGCGATAAAAGTTTGAGGCTAGAGACCCGTAAAGTCCGAATGAAATTATTACCCCACCCCAGGCCTGTTTCCAACATTCGAAGATAGACAACGAGAAATCACATCTTTGACGGCACATTCACCACGCCTAACGCGTCTTACAACGTCTTCACTAGCAGACTCGGGCGTGCAGCGATGGGCAAGTCTTCCAGCCGTTGCTGAGGCGGAGGAGGGGTCTTCTATGCCACCTCCCAAAGCCTCAAAGACACATTACCGCAATCCGAACGATAACAAAGAGGGCTCCCGCGATACGTCATTCTCTATCACGGAGGAGAAGCGCATCCACTATGTTTGCAATTCGATATTGACCGAAATGATGAGACGATGACTGGTGGCTCGACCTGACGGCCCTTCGGGATCAGTTAAATACTAACGAGAGTCAAAAAATATGGCCCAAGAGCACGACACGTGGAAATCATCCCTTGCCCCTCCAGCCATCGATGCACTGCGTCAAGAGGAGGGCGGCGGCGGAACGCCTATGGAGAGAACGACTAGTATGGATATTCGAGCGGAGCGTGAGGACTTGAAGGCGGCCGCCGAGCAATCTCTGAACGTTGTGCTTGATCTGGGTCTCGATGGCATTATTCGCTGGGCCAGTCCGTCATGGAAAGATGTCGTTGGCACGCCTATAGAGTCTATGAAGGGAAAGCCTATCGCCGATATTCTAGTATCAAAGAAAGATGCCTTTGCGGAAGCTGTGGAGTCTATGAAGAAGGATGACTCTAGGAGCCAATTCATACGTTTCCGTGTTCTCATGGGACCTTCTTCGGTCCTCAAGAAGGACAGCAGTAAGCAGGAGGCCGACGGAGAAGGATTGATGCCGCAACAAGACAATGTGGAGGAAGATGAGATGGTACTGAAGCTTGAAGGGCAGGGCATCATGGTCTACGACCGCTCATCGGGCGGCGAAAGTCATGTGAGACACAGCAAGCTTTGCAAAATTACAACACTGACAGCGATCAGACGATGTGGATGCTTCGCCCTTCTACGGAGCCAAAAGAGATCACTATAGACCTCCCGGAAGTACTTGTCGAGTCACTCGGCGTCGGAGCCGAAATGCTTGCTCACTACCTCACGTCCTTGGCGGAAGTAGGAGCGAACGATCCAGCGAACCACCCGCCCCCTCTCCCTGTCCTATGTCGAATCTGCGAACGTCATATAACCCCTTGGTGGTTTGAGAAGCATTCTGAGCTGTGTCTGCAAGAGTATAGGGCGGAGATGGATGTCCAGCTTGCCCAAGAAGCTCTGACAGATCATCGGCATGCCATCGTTAAGGTTCTGGATGCGCTTGAGGCTTGCAAAGGTCGATCAGTCACTGGCGAGTTCAGCAACTCTCCCACTGCGCCGCAGCCGGAGTACAAAAGCATGCCTATTGGACCCACCTTAAGTACTTCGTCTGGATCTGATTCTGGCCGAGTGTCTCCGGCAACGCCTCCACGCTCGAGAAGTACTTCGCAGACTGGATCGGGTCATGTCCGTGCCAGATCCTTCGCCGTACGTCGTCCACTTTCGAGGATCGTTGAGCTCATCCTCGATCTTTGCGATACAGCAATGGAGATCAATATACCATCCATCAAATCTGGGCAGCCTTCGGAGGATGGGCAATTCCGAACACAATCTCCAGGGTCTGAATCACGGATAGCCCAAGTCAGAAGCTGGCAGACCCCGGGTGCCAACAGCCTGGATCAGGAGCAAGGTCTGGCGGCACTCAGCGCCGATACCGAGGGTTCTGCTCATGCCAAAGTCGAGGCTGTTGAGCGACACCGAGACACTATCGAATATTCGGAACGTATTCGCGTGGAATATGATACACTCGTCATTGACTGTATCGACGCTGCGATGAAGAAAGCCGCTAGCATAGCGGCAGGCCGATTGAGCGATTCTACCGAAGGTGACGAGGATGAGCACGATACTCCAGCAGCTCACATGACCAGGCTTTTCAATGATGGGTACGATGGGCCATCCGCCATGGCTTCTGCACTGAGGACCGCTTCGCATCCTGCCTTGTCTTCGCAGATGGATGAGCGGCGCTCTTCAGTTGCGCCGTCATCGAGATCGAACAGTCCGATGGAATGCTCAACACCAAGATCATACACTCACAGCTTTTCCATGCTAAGTCGTTCACACTCAGTGACTAATCGCGGATCTATGTATCTTGGTAGCGACGCTGGCGACAGCGATAACAATGTGTCCTCTATCAACATTGGCGCCCCTCGAACCGAATCGCCTGCCTCGGAAAGAGCTTTAGGAAGATCAACGAGCTCTGGGGCAAGGAAACGGCGAAGCTTGCGACTCCCGCACGTACCTTCACCACACCGTCAGCCATCGCCAGGAAGAGCTAATGCGCCTTCATCCCCTCTGCGGAGCTCCAAGCCTCGTCTCTCAATGGCGCTAGAAGGGCTTCCGTCTCCAGTAACCTCGCCACCGTTATCGAGCACAGAGCACTCTTCCCCCATCATACAATCAACACGTCATCGACGTCAATCTTCGGCGGCATCGTCGACGGTTGACCTGCACAGAGCACCCCCTTCTCCGCGTCTCGCAGCCCTCAGCCATCCCCAGGCGAAAGCGGTGCCAACGTCCATCAAGGATTTTGAAATTATCAAACCCATCAGCAAAGGTGCTTTTGGCAGTGTATATCTTTCTAAGAAGAAATCGACAGGCGACTACTTTGCGATAAAAGTTCTCAAGAAAGCGGACATGGTAGCCAAGAACCAGATATCCAACGTCAAAGCCGAGCGAGCCATAATGATGTGGCAGGGAGAAAGCGATTTTGTTGCCAAGCTGTACTGGACCTTTTCAAGCAAAGACTTCCTTTATCTTGTCATGGAGTATATGAATGGGGGGGATTGTGCCTCGTTAGTAAAGGTGCTTGGAGGACTTTCGGAGGACTGGGCGAAGAAGTACTTGGCAGAGGTGATCCTTGGCGTGGAGCATCTACACAGCAGAGGCATCGTGCACCGCGATCTGAAGCCCGACAACTTACTAATCGACCAGAAAGGTCATCTGAAATTGACGGACTTTGGACTCTCGCGCATGGGCTTGATCGGACGCCAGAAGCGATACCTTAAAAGCCCCGACGAATCCACGCCAGATCTTTTAAAGCAAGGCCCTTTCGCAAGAGCAACTTCCATGGCCTCTTCTCGCTCGGCTTCTTTTGATCTACAGGGCAGCCATTCGCCTGCCTCGACACCCGTAATGATTCCGGATCTGGCCGGCTCTCTTGGTCAGCCTTCTTACTTTAGTCTCAACCGTGACTTCAAATTGGGACGAGAGCACTCGAGAAGAAAATCGGGATATCGAAGTGACAGTGGAAATAGCGACACTTTCAGTGCAATGTTTCGCAACTTCTCTCTCGGCGATGACAATCCGCAGCGAGGAGCACCTATTGAAGAGGAGACCCAGAGTGAAGGCGCGGAGTCCGGGGATCCATACGCTCTACAACCCACCATGAGTAACGCCAGCAACATCGGCCCACCTTCAAATCACACCCCCCCGCTATTTGGAATGCTACCTCCTCCCATGGCGCTTTTTGATCCCGATGATCACAATAGAAGATTTGTCGGGACCCCAGATTACCTTGCACCCGAAACCATCAATGGCCTTGGTCAAGACGAGATGAGTGATTGGTGGTCATTGGGCTGTATCCTCTTTGAGTTCCTGTATGGCTACCCGCCTTTCCACGCAGACAAGCCGGGGATGGTGTTTGAGAACATACTTGATAGTAAGATTGACTGGCCTGATGAGGAAGAATGTCCAATTTCCGCAGAGGCTAAAGATATGATAAACCGATTGATGACTCTAGATCCCAAAGAACGTTTAGGTACCAATACGGCGGAAGAATATGCGTCAGGCGGTCAAGAAGTTCGCGCACACCCATGGTTCAAGAATATCAACTGGGACACATTGCTTCAGGATGAAGCCCAATTTGTGCCTGCCCTAGAGAATCCCGAGGACACGGAGTATTTCGATGACAGAGGCGCCACGCTGCAAGCCTTTGCAGAAGAATTGGAGGATCAAGCTTCGTCACCGGCCGCCACGCCTGGTGCAGATTACCCAGATAGACCGCATGACGCGCTATCACGTGTCAGGAATCAAGTCAACTCAATGAAAAGAGGGCTAATGCCGCTTCATATACCCGCTCATGTCCGCGATGGTCGTAGTAGAAGGCTTAGCGAGCCCGTTCAGACCGATGACTTTGGCAACTTCACTTTCAAAAATCTTCCTGTACTCGAGAAGGCGAACAAAGACGTCTTGCAAAAGTTGCGAGCCGAAGCCGCGCAAAAGCAGACGAAGAGTCCTCCGACTGGCCAGTCGCCGATCACTAGCTCGCCAGGGCCTTCACTGGAGGGCAGCCCTTTGCTGCCCATGCCGCTTAAGCGAGCATTATCACAGAACAGAAGCAATAGACCTGCATCTCCATCGGGTCTTAGTCAAGGCAATCCTTCACCCAACCGGGCTTCAAACCCTTCTTCACCTCTACTCGTCTCCTTCTCGACAGGTCAGAACCATGAAAGGAGGAAAACATCAAGCACTTCTTCGACATTGTCCCACCAATCCAGCATTTCCCTGCAGCCACCGGGTAGCATCTTCGAGGTTCCAAGGCTTCCAACGGCACAGTCAGCTACGTCCAATACATCCTCACCCATAAAAACCAATCGCTTGTCGATGAATATGTCGGTATTGTCACCCGAGAAAACATCTCTTGCACCGCGTCCACGGAGTATAGCTGCAACATCGCGAGCTCGGTCACAGACAGTTGGCTCACAGGAAGGAGACAACCCACCACCATCGAGCAGGCCTCTTGGTCACTACAAGCGAAGAAGTCAAGTTTTCGACGTTTCTCCTTCGTCATCCGACAACGAGGATCCTCGTACGAGAGCGTTGCTTCGTGTCCAGAGAAGACGGCAGAGCTCAAGGCGTATGTCTCAGATTATACCTGGAGACGGCCCATCTTTCCGTCCGCTGGACGTCCTGATCTGCGAGGATCATCCTGTGTCTAGACTGGTCACGGAGAGGCTTCTCGAGAAGCTTAGGTGCCGGACGATTACCGTAGTCAACGGCCCTGAAGCTGTACGGTATGCAATGAGTGAGGTCCAATTCGACATTATCATGATGGAGTACAAGCTTCCCCAAATCAACGGCGCTGATGTTGCCAGGATGGTTCGAGATACCAAAAGTGCTAATACCCAGACTCCTATCATTGCAGTCACCGGCTATCTGAAGGAACTTCCACAGACGCATCACTTCGACTCGCTGATTGAGAAGCCGCTTACATTGCAAAAGCTTACAGACGCACTGTGCAACCTTTGTCAATGGAAGCCTCCGCCGCGTGGCTATTATCCTCAGCCAACTCAGTATCCGCCTTCCTCCTTACGGCAAGAGTCGAAACGCACCGAGGACAGCCCAAGCTCTCAATCGTCAGGTCCCTTCGCGCGTCTTATTGGAGGGATCAATGGGAGGCCAAGCCGCGAACACTCGATCGGATCAAGCTTTTTTGGCGACACTGACTCTACCAATACGGAGGATATACCGGCTATCATGCGGGAACCTTCAAATGAATGGCAAAACCACGGTCTGGGAATATCCCAGGATCCTGCCGACATTCTTCCCTTCACCCACCCAGGTCTTCCCCATCTCCTCCATCAAAATTCCGCCCCAGCATCCGCTCCCGCCATATTTGACCAACGAACCCCACGCCGCCAACGATCCATCGATGCCGCCAGGGCCAAACGCGAGGATATGGAAAGAACCCGCCATGAATGCGGCGAAACAGGCGATGACGAAGACGAAGAGCTTGGTGACGTGCAAGTCCGCGCGCGCAGCCCTCAGAACAAACCCCGCAGTGGTAGCTCCAAGCTCAGCGTCGAGATGATGCGGACCAACAGTCGCGGAAGCGTCACTTCGGTACCTGATGAGCCTAAGCCTATGGGTCCACTGCTGCCTACCGTGCCCTCAACCCCAGAGCTCGGCTTCGACGCCGTTGCCGCGCACTCATCTCTCACGCCGCCTGAGATGTTTCCCAAAGATGCAGCAGGCGATGCAGTCAAGGTTATAGACATGGATGCTACGCCGCGCCCAGCTAATCTGGTGGTATCGCCCCCTTCGGGTCACTCGATGGAGCAATCTTTCCTGGCGTCGCCCTCACCAACGCGAGAGACTCCATGAGGAACCGAGCTTTTCTGTACATCCTGATCATAGTTCCTTTTGTGTGTTTCACTTGCACCTCTTGTATGATGCCAGCCATCTCTCTAGCGCTTCCATTTACTATGGGTTTCGGAGGGCTGAATTCTAGCGATGGCGCTGCGAGGCGCATAACCAAATAAATTACTACAGATCTCCACGGATAGACCGGTGAGCTTTATTTGTGATTCTTCGAACCTGATAAGATAATTATCTGTGCTTGTGGGATCTCAGAGATTACTCCTGTCATATCGACTACTCTTTTGACAATTTACCAATTCTGTCACGACCCACCTGTACGTGAAAAGCCAAGGTGTTCGTGCCTCAATCTTCATCATAGGCGCTTCCGTATCATGTGCCTCGACAGGTCGTCAATACACCCCCTCTTCTAGAATATCCAGATCACGAAAGAATCAACTAGAACCCACCGGACCAGTTACTGCCATCCGGAGACTGATAAAAGTCAAAACGTATGGCGACTTGAGTAATTGATGTCTAGAAAATTCGGGAATTTGCGAATTTGCGAATCTGCAGAATACTACCGTTCTGTCTCAAATTTTCAATTATCTTATTGCTAGAGCGGTCCAAACTATATATCTCGACACGGGCAACTATACCGACACGGGCAATTATACATAATGGTACGACCAAGAAACTGTTGGGTTCTCCTACAAGTAGATGATGGTCTTGATACGCTCAACATCGAAGACTACAGCAAGATCAAAACCGAGAATGACAAAGTCCGCGGGCGTGCCAAAGTAAGGGTCAGCCAATTCGTCTTCCGTCCTAATACGATCGAAATCCTCCACGCATAGAGAAGGGGTTGGAGTCGATAGATACTACGTAACCCTCATCGCCGACCCATCCGGTATCAAATTATCCGGCTAGAATTCCTTGTTGCATCTAGAGCCCCATAAGCCAACTTGGCCAGAGTCATAGAAGATTTAGCAAGGCCTTATGTGTATGTTATATATATACAGTCCGCTGTAGCCCGGAACCACTATGCCATCATATACATACGCTCCAAGGGTTTGATATATCCAACCTCTTTGCAGGGGCATCATTCTCGAGAGTAGTCGCCAGACATCATTCTTCACTGGCTCATTATACTAAGATTTTAACCTTATAAAGAGCACTCAGCATCGTCAACTTCGCTTTGCCTTATTATTGACTAGGCTCTTGAAGTTCGACATGTTTTACTCAATTATCAATATCGTACGCATATCTCGATATCTTGAATTTGAGAACGTGTTCGCTTGTGTTCTGGATTATAGTTTGAACGATTCAGACAGACAATATCTAACATCTTCAGAAAGTGTCTTCGTGTGGTATCGGACCAGAAAGAGCGAGTTATTGGCGTTTTTCAGATAGTCTCTCGAGAGCGATTATTGTAAGCAACGTGACAGAGTTGACGTTGCTATCAACAATGGCGTTGTTGTCGTTGTTGGTAAGCGTCGAATGTATTGCAGGCGCTGCATTTCGATAGTGATACTACGATGTTGTAAACGGGAGAAAGACCGGCGACATCCACTTCGCAGAAGCGTTGAACAGGATACTTGGCTCTATTGACTATTGCAATAGGTTCGTATCCGGCACCACGTACCGGTAACCCTCATTACCGACCCATCTGGTACCAAATCAACTCGCGGCGGTGGTATCCCAATAAATCGCGGGTCACACCTAGATCTCGTGCTTCAACGCCTTGCGAGATTGGCCGCTTGAAGTCTCGCACGCCCAGAAACCTATCCCGTTCTGCCAAAGGCCTCCAGAACGCCTAGGTTGGGACTGCACTAGAGACCCCACGCTCTTCCTCGGAAAAGGTATCGACAAGCTGATACCCGTCCACCCGCACCACCGACTCGAGCACCTCCGCCAAGCCAGCTCCGACTCGCGAACCTGGTATCAAATATCCATAGCACGCTCCTAAGTACCGTCATCAATTCTTGATACGCCACCAATATTCCCACACAGGGCCGAGACGAAAGCGCGGAATGCACTTGTCTTGTTGTGATCTTGTGGTTCTTACCAGCAGGCTCGCAGAGGAAAGGCGACGGATAGTACGCTGGAGTGCGTAGTGCGGGGCGAGGGTTTTCGGTTTGGGGGAAGATTTGCCTGACTACTTACATGCCACTGGTCGAAAGCAGCATCCTGTGCGATCGCTGCCTTACAAGACGAGCATCATAAGGGTACCAACTCCTTGACGGGACCGAGATCGTGCGAAGAGAATGTAGGGAAAAATCAATTCACATACAACTCTATGCTGGTACCTAAGTTCCTTACACCTACTTCGAGCACCCCAGCCCCAGCTCGTAGTTCTGGAGAACCTTTTTGATCTCTCAAAACAAGGGATGATAGCCAATCGTCCAACGAGAGTAGTAACATAGCAATTCGACATCCCGGGCAGTGCGTCTTTCATCGCGTACTTTGGAGGAGCCACGGACTATGACGGTGCTGATGAGCAATCTGATGCAGTCAAGCATAATCTACGCTCGCGTTATTCCGTCCGAACCCTACGGCTGCTCACCGTCAGTAGTCATCAGACCTGCGTCGTTCTACGAACAGTATTTCTGAACCGCAAACCCAAGGCCAAAGATTTTGGCAGGCATTTTTTGAAATCCACATGTGTTTTTGTGGTCGAGGCCGATTACTTTGGTGTTCACGGTAGCCAACCAGTGACAAGCTCAATCAACCCGCTAGGCGTTGACCGCCGGCTCCACCCGGCGCTTGTCCTATCGAGACCCTACTTTATAGTCTGCCTACTTCTACCTAAAGTATCCTCTGGGTTTACTGCGCAGGAATACAGGTATCGTATATTGACGCGCGTAGGACCAGGATTAGCAACCTCACCAAGTCTCAAAATGAGCATGTCGACCATCTAAGAGAGCCCAGCGTGCTCCAAAGGGCATCGAGGAGCCAATGGGCGACCATACTGCTCCGCAGGATCAAACGCATGAAGAGGGGGTGAATCACTGCGATTCAAAGGAGCTCACTTCCACTCCTATCCGATCTTTTCTGGAGTGTATGCTACGCTGAGATCATGGTCGTACGGATGTGCCTTAATGCTGCTGCTCGGAATATTCGAACCTCCCTTGCAGACTACTCGAAATGGCACACGGCAACGAAGGCTTTGTCGAGGTTCGCCCCATGCCGGCGCTTGGGATAGTGAATGAACACGACCCTATGCAAGCAGGCTGTATGCCAGGCAAGAAGTCGCCATATCGGAGGCGGTGAATGATAAAGCTGTGCTGACAAGTCTGATAAGCTGCCCAAAGGATTTGAGGATCTGCCCCTCTGTCCAGCGGACGATGGAGTCGCGAATTTTCCTGGCAACCTGCGCTGCCATCGAAGGATTTGCCCCATAAAAGACAACCAGCTGTGATCCCCCCCCATAACGTCGAGGCGACAATACACTCATTACAACCTTCACCACCACCATGCCTAACGAGCTCCTCTCCGACTTCTCCTCCCCATGGTGCAAAGCTCTTTCCGACAACCCCACCCTCAAAGCCGTCGTCACCGCCTCCAGGGTCGTCCATCCCTCTACGGGCGAAAACAGCTTCCTAGCCACCACCCTCGCCAACACGTCCTGCATCCGCGCCGTCAAGACGTTCATCAGACGCGGCCCTACCGCATCCCTGGCACAATTAAAGATATACATGCTCTTCTCGCTGGGTCGTGGCGTGGAAGGTATAGCGGGCACGGGGCATGGCGCCACCGTCGCGCTTATGCTTGATGAGATGATGGCTGCAGTCGCTGCGGAAGTGTTTGGCCGTCATGGAATTATAACTGGGGCGTTGGAGATTAGGTACAAGCGGCGGCTGGAAATGCCACGGGTTGTGATTGCCAGAGCTTCGCTTAAAAGGGTTCAAGAGGAAGCTGGAGCAGAGAGAGAGAGGAAGCAGCTGGAAATTTTTCGGGGCGGTGGAAGATGGGGAAGGGGGAGTATTCGGCTTGGCGTAATGCCAAGCCACACGGTAATAAGGAGTATCGCCATGTAAGGAGAATTTGAACTTGGAATATTTACTACTTATAAATCAGGTTCACTGTATTAGATTCGATCAGCTGTGTCTGACATGTGTGTCCACTCGTCTGGATGGCGAATAGGCGTTCTGGAGATATACAAGTAGGGCTCATATAGGGTTTCAGATGGTCGCCGGCTTCACCGTACCTACCTTACTTTGATTCAGCCTGACTTACTGACTGGGCGACAGTGCAACACCTTTGCTTCCAAATAGTCCAAGCATCTGCTGTCATCTTTGCTCTTTTTGCTTGTTCCGTGGTCGCTTATCCCCTTCACAAGATGAAGTCCAAGCATGAGCCAACCACCCGAGATCTTGGTCCACATCTCTGCACCCAGCCGGCTTTCCGACGATTCAAGATATAGAGCGCAACTGCGAGGCCTGCTCGGTTTTGAATCTGTCCGCAGACATGTGATAACAGCAAAAGACAAGGGTTCACTCAGCGAGTGCACAACCAGAGAAGCAGAGGAAGATGATTATGACTTCAGATGCGCACCCGACCATCCTGATGCAGAAGAGGAAGAAGACCAAGCAGACAGGGGATCACCCTATCTGATACCACGATCAACCCGGTCTATACCTCCAACGTCCTCCTCTTCCAACCCGTCAGACCATACAACCACGTCTCATGTCCCAGAAACGACTCTCAAAGCCCCCTCTCACATCCACATCATCCGCACCCCCTTCCCCACCCTCCGACCGGACCCCGCCCTTCATGGCCTCTCAGCCGGCATCTACGAGACACCCATCCTCCCAAACACAGACACCTCCTCCTGGGCCACGCTCCCCTGCATAATCCCCGATTCACAACCAACACCACCAAACGCAAAGCGCCCGTTGGACTTCAGCTCCCGCTCCCCCAACGCAAAGCGCCGCCTAGCTTCGAGCTCCCCCTCCACTCATACCCCACCCACTCCTCCCCCCCAGTCGCTCCTCCTCCCCCCTCCCACCACTAACCTCTCCCCCCCTCCCCCCCGCCTCCTCCCCCTCCCTCTTCCGCCCCTCCACCCTAATAATCCACCCTCCCCGCGCACCCATCTCCACCCAGCCCTTCCACACATACCTCACGCGCGACCTCAGCGCCTTGGCCGCTCAACCGCAACTCCAGAACTACTACACCGCGCAGATACGAACACAGACACGTCCGCTGGGGGTTCAGGAGAGGGGGCATTGGGTTGTGCCGCTGGGGGGGTTAGGGGAGGAGGAG